>SL_4KL_010_BRINEDRAFT_10001083_pt1 | contig 14873 bp, 17 predicted proteins | sample SodLak_010_BRINE_2_FD_10664 | JGI IMG/M metagenome (IMG submission 10664)
CTGTCGATTACTCCGGTCCGAGCAACTCGTTGACGATCCGCTCGGGCTCGAACGGTTCGAGATCGTCGTAGCCCTGTCCGGTACCGAGGAACAGAATCGGCTTTCCTGTGACATGTGAGACCGAGATCGCGGCACCGCCGTCCTGGTCCGCGTCGGCTTTTGTCAGCACCGAGGCGTCGACCTCCGCCGCGTTGTTGAACTCGCGGGCCCGATTGACCGCATCCTGTCCTGCGACGGCTTCGTCGACGAAGATGGTCATATCCGGCTCGATAACGCGGTCGATCTTCGCGAGCTGGTCCATCAGATCGTCGCTGGTGTGGAGTCGTCCTGCCGTATCACCGAGCACAACATCGACATCGTTGGCCTCGGCGTACTCGACGGCGTCGTAGATGACTGCTGCCGGGTCCGACCCTTGCTCGTGAGTAATGAGCTTCCGGCCCAGATTGTTGGCATGTTCTTGGAGCTGTTCGTTCGCGCCGGCGCGGTAGGTGTCGCCGTTTGCCAGCACCGAAGAGTGGCCGTTGTCTTCGAGATACTTCGAGAGCTTGGCGATACTCGTCGTCTTGCCGACGCCGTTGACGCCGGTGAAGATGATGACGACGGGTTTGTCTGCAGCTGCGATCCGCTCGTCGAAGTCGAACTGGCCGACATCGATCACGTCGTAAAGCGCCTCCCGAAGCGCGTCCTCAACGAGACTGCCTGTGCTTTCGAGGCGTCCGCGAGCCTCTCCGGTGAGGTTCTCCTCGATCCCGTTGAGGATCTCGATCACAACGTCGAGTTCCACGTTGCTGTCGAGGAGGGCAACCTCGAGCTCGTCGAGATGCTGCTGGAGCTCCTCTTCCTCGATGATCGTCTTCCCACTGGCGAGCAGTTTCGCCCGCTTGGCGAAGCCGGGGCTTGATCCACTGTCGTCCTCTTCTTTTTCGGATTCGGTAGTTTCGGCTTCCTCCGCAGAATCGGCGGCCGTCGCTGTCTGCTCGTCAACCGACTGCTCGCTGTCACCGGTGGGCTGCTCGCTTTCACTGATAGACTGCTTGTCAGCTGTCGGTGCAACGTCGCCGGCTGTGTCGGTGTCAGCAGCTGACGGTTCCTCGCCCGCTGCGGACTCGGCGTCGGCTCCGTCGTCGGTCGTCTCTGGAGCCGATGTTTCCGCTTCAGTAGCCTCGGCGGTCTCCTCGGCAGATTCACTGTCGACGTTGTCGGGTTCTTCGCCGACTGCCTCCTCGTCGAGCTCTTCTTCGACGACCTCCTCGTCGACATCCTCCTCGACGTCTTTGGTGAAGCTACTGAGCTTGTCTTTTAATCCATCGAACATCGCGGATACTTACTCGTCTTGCTGCTGTTGTTGCTGTTGCTGGAGCTGCTGCATCTGCTGGGCCTGCATCTGCTCGGCCTGCTGTTCGAGCTGCTCGATCTCTGTCTCGACTTCGGCGATATCGGACTGAAGATCCTCGATTCGGTCGTCGAGTGTTTCCTTTTTGGATTCGAGCGAGCTCACTGCGCCCTCCTGATCTCGTTCGGCAGCGTAGTCGGCTCCGAGGTCGACGATCACTTCGTCGATGTTCTGGACCTCGGCACGGAGATAGGCACCGCCGCCGAGGGGCACCTGCACCGTCGAGCCAGAATCGAGCGTCTCGATCGCTTCGATCGCTTCGTCGATCTCCTGTTGTTCCTGCTGGATCCCCTCGATTTCGCCTTCGAGTGCCTCGATGTGGCCTTCGAGCTCTTCCATCTGCTGGGCGAGCTGTTGCATCTGGCCGCCGCCACCGCCACCACCGAGGCTCATGCCGATACCTCCGCGATGTCGATCTGCGTGCGCTGCAGTCCGTGGCGCGAGCCAAACTCTGCGTAGACGTGCTCGACAGCGACGTCTTCATTTTCCGCTTCGAGTGCCTTCTCGAAGGACTGCCATCCATCCCGGGCTTTCCAGCGTCCGGTAACGGTGTATTCGTCCATGTCCTGTTTTGGGACACCGACGGGGAAGAATCTTCCTACTCGGAGACACCGGCTGTCTGCTGGCGGTACCTGCCGACAGCCGTCGCGTCTGTCGTTGCACTGTCTGTTTCGGGCCTGCCGGCAACTGCTCGTGATTGTGCAATACCAGATTCCAAACCTAGGAGTGGCCCCGACCAGAACCATCCCCCAATGAGTTCGGAAACCACGAACGTCGCCATCGCCTGTCAGGGTGGCGGCAGTCACACCGCATTTACCGCTGGCGTGCTGGAGCAGCTCCTCGAAAACTGGCCCGATGGCCACGAACTCGTCGGGATCAGCGGCACCTCCGGCGGCGCATTCGGCGCAGTTGCCGTCTGGTACGGACTCGTCACCGAGGACAGAGCGGCAGCTGCAGAGCTTGTGGCCGACATCTGGGACGATCTGGCTGCCGAGTCCTACGCTGATCGGGTCGCAAACGACTGGCTGACGACGGTCAGCCGTCTCCAAACGAACGGCTCACCGATCCCACAGCTTTCCCCCTACCAGCTCCCTGGCTCGGAGTTGGGCAAGCGGCGACTCCGCAACGTACTCGAAACGCACATCGACTTCGGAGAGATTCCAGCCTACTGTGAGTACAGTACACCGGAGCTGGTCGTCGGCACTGTCGACATAAACGCCGGTGATTTCGATACCTTTACGAACGAAAACGTCACCGTCGATGCTGTCCTCGCCTCCGCAGCGATTCCCAATCTCTTCGAGGCTGTCGAAGTCGACGGCAACTACCACTGGGACGGGCTGTTCTCCCAGAACCCGCCGGTCCGGGATCTGATGCACCAGCCGCCAGAACGCAAACCCGAAGAGCTCTGGATCATCCAGATCAACGCCCAGGAGAGCGAGGAGGAACCGAAACGGCTCGATCAGATCGCCGACCGGCGCAACGAACTCTCCGGCAACATCTCACTGAATCAGGAACTGCAGTTCGTCGAACAGGTAAGCGAGTGGGTCGACTCCGGAAAGCTCCCCGAATCGGAGTTTACCACCCCGACGATCCACCGCATCGAACTCAACGAAGGCTATCCGGTCTCGACGAAATTCGACCGTAATCCCGCGTTCATCGAGGAGCTGATCGAACTCGGTAGAGCAGAGGCTGTCTCCTTTCTCGAAAAAACGAGAGCGTGAGCTAGAAGCTGGTTCTTTATAAGGAAAACGTACCGCGGTGCAGCAGTTTCGATGCCAAAGTTTGGGAAGCCGGACACCGAGTCAGATTCGGGAATGTTGCACAGAATTTGAACAGCGTGTCGGATTTATAGGCATCCAGCCCCTACTGGTGGTATGAGTAAGCAGGAAGACATCCCGGACTCGGAAGAGAAGTGGCGAGAGATTCTCACGGAGGAGGAGTACAACATTCTTCGCGAAGCGGGGACGGAGCCACGGTTTAGTGGTGAGTTGCTCGACGTGAAAGAAGATGGCACCTTCCGCTGTGCTGGCTGTGGTGCGGAGCTTTTCCACTCCAAGCAGAAGTTCGACTCCGGCTCGGGCTGGCCGAGCTTCTACGACGCTTACGAGGCGGGCAACATCGAGACACGCGTCGATACGAGCCATGGAATGCGCCGGACGGAGGTCGTCTGTGGCACCTGCGAGGGCCATCTCGGTCACGTCTTCGACGACGGACCCGAGCCGACCGGCAAACGCTACTGCATCAACTCGGTTTCGCTGGAGTTCGACCCTGAAGAGTAAACGGCAATCCCACAGAGACCACTCGAAGCGTACTGCAGCGAATTTTGAACAGAGTGGTCACTGACGGAAAGAGAAATAAAAGCAAACCGTCGTCAGCTACTCGTTTTTTCGTCGTCGATGTCGAACTCTTCGTCTGCGGGCTCGTCGTCGATGTCGAGATCTTCGTCACTGCCCTCAACCTCGAAGTCAGCGTCCGGATCCATCGTCTCTTCCATCTCTTCGAGCTCCTGTTCGACCTGTTGTCGGCCTTTCTGGAACTCTCCCATCGCCTGCCCGGTCGAGCGTGCGAGTTTCGGGATTTTGTTTGCGCCAAACAGCAGTACAGCGATCAGGAGAATGACGACCATCTCCATCCCGCCGGGAACTGGCCCGAACAGCGGTACGAATGTGTATGCCATTTCTATCCTGTAATTGCTGAGTGCCAATTATAGGCTTTTTGGACCGACGGCTGTCCTGGAACCGATCGGCTCCAACAAAAGCATTCGAGAGCAAGCAATCCAAATCATATTCAACGGAGCACGCACAACCGCAAGCCATGGTAGCCGACGGAGACACAGCACCCGCGTTCACCGCACCAGTCGCAAACGGCGAGGTCGAGACGTTTACGCTTACAGAAACACTGTCCGAGGAGGCACCGATCGTCCTTGCCTTCTTTCCAGGTGCGTTTACGCGGGTCTGTAGCCACGAGATGAGCACGTTTCAGGACCGGCTGGACGAACTGAGCACGCATGGAACACTCTACGGCGTCAGCGTCGACTCGCCGTTCGTGTTGAACGAGTTCCGCCACCAGCTCGATCTCGATTTTGATCTCATCAGCGACGCCAACCGCGAACTCATCTACGAGTACGACTGTGCAACGAGCTTCGACCAGTACGGGATCGACGAACTCGCACAGCGTGCCGTGTTCGTGATCGACGAGTCAGGAACGATTACCTACGCCTGGGTCGCCGACAACGCAGGACAGGAACCCGACTACGACGAGGTCGAGACAGCGGTGAAAGCAGCCGCCGAGTAAGGGCTGGATTCGATCCTCGTAGTTTTTTGCCTGCCAGTTGTAGGGGGAGGTATGACAGACGAGAATGCTGACTCCTCGACAGTCGACGAGGAATCGAAGCTAGTCGACGGAAGCGGCGAGATGCTCCGGGAGTACGATCCGAGCGAGGAACATGCTTTCCCGGACGAGCGCCTCAACGAGATGCTCGAAGTACTCGAAACCGATCCCGAGATTACGGCCTATCTGGAGGCACAGAATATCAACCCGGTCAAACGCAAACAGTACAACGACCACGGAACCAAACACATCGAGATCGTCCGGAACCGGGCGCTGTGTCTGTACGAACTGCTCAAACGCGGCAACGTCGAGTTCAACGGTGCGATCGAGCAGGGACTTGACGAGGCAGACGAACCGGTTATCATCGCCGTCGCTGCGACGCTTCACGATATCGGCCACGTCGTCCATCGCGACGACCACCCCTACTACTCGATCCCGCTGGCGGCGGATCTGCTTGATCGTATTCTTGATAAGTTCTACTCGATCGAGGAGCGTGTCCGGATGAAGGGAGAGATTCTGCACGCGATTATCTGTCACCACACAGAAGAGGACCCACTCACGCTGGAGGCGGGCGTCGTCCGCGTCGCCGACGCGCTGGATATGGAACGCGGGCGGTCGCGAGATCCCTACGAAAAGGGCGGTCGTGGAATCAACACTGTCTCCAGTCAGGCGATCGAGCGAGTCAATCTCCGTGAACATCCCGGCGAAACGGTGCTCATCGAGATCGAGATGACAAACGCTGCGGGCGTGTTTCAGGTCGACAACCTGCTGAAAGCGAAAGTTACCGACTCCGGGCTGGAGGAGAAACTCCGGATCGTCGCGATCAACTCCCGCAGCGACGAGGACCAGATCGTCGAGCGAATCGAGTTATAAGATCAGATCGTCGAGCGGATCGAATTGTAAGATCAGATCGTCGAGCAAATCGAGCTATAGGAAATCCCGAACGTCCGAGTACCACATATCGTGTTCGTCAGTGCCGTCGATCGCGCGAGCGATCCGGACGGCGATTGCGTGCCAGCAGAGCTGTTCGGGATCGGTCGGATCGAGATTGTACTCGGAGTCCTTGCAGGTACAGCCGTCGTCCTCGACGACGTACTCGTCCTCGTAGCCGACGACGACGAAGAAATCTCGGTACTCCTTGACACGACGCTCGCCGACGGCGTCGATTGCGCGCTGGCCGCGGTCACCGTGGACAGTGATGATACGGTCGACTGCCTCGGGGGTGAGTTCACCCGCCTCACGTAGCAGCTGTTCCCACTGATCGACCGCGTTCACGTCGAGTGATTGTTGTGGGATCGTCAAAATGCCATCGGTCTTGTGGGGTCGTCAAGTGGTCATTGATCGGAGATACCCTGTCGTGGTGATTTTCGCTGCACAATCAGCAACCAGTACTGTTCACGTAGTGGGCTCGAAAGTGCCGTTAACAGACTCCTACTCGAAATACGGAGACAACACTGATACACGATGGAAGATTATGCCTGAGTGATGTCTTTGCTGCCCTCCAGCCCGGACGGAAGACAGGAGACCGAGAAACCCCGGGTAGTCGACGTGAAAAGCGAGGAGGCTGACGAGGTGTTCGCCGCGCTCTCCTCGGAGACTGCCAGATCACTGCTGGCAGCGTTACACGAGGAGCCGGCACCGGCTGGTGTGCTGGCAGAGAGTGTCGACACGTCGGTCCAGAACGTCCAGTACCACCTCAACAAGCTCGAATCGGCCGGCGCTGTCGAAGTCGTCGAGACGGCATACTCAGAGAAGGGGCGGGAGATGAGCGTCTACGCACCCGCTGATCAGCCGCTTGTTGTCTTTGCCGGCAACGAGGAGGAGAGTTCGACGCTTCGGACTGCCCTTTCCCGGCTGCTTGGCTCCGTCGGTCTCCTTGCAGTGGGCAGCGCGATAATTCAGGGGCTGTACAATCAGCGGCTGTTCCCGTTCGGCAACGGCGATGCGGGTTCGCCTGTCGGGGGTGAGGGCGCTGCTGGCGACGACGAGGATACCGCTACCGAAGAGGATGCGGCCACGGTAGAGGAGACTGCTACCGAGGAGACAGTCGAAGAGGACGAACAGGCACCGGACGATCCAACAGCCGACGCGGATGGCGAGCCGGCGGCCGAGGGCGAAAACGCCACACTCGGTGGTGACGGTGCCGCAAATGCAACTGAAACTCAGCCGGAGATTCCACTCGAAGAGACACAGAGCGCAGCGGAAGCCGCCGCGAGTCTACCACCCGGCCTGCTCTTTTTTGCTGGTGGGGCGTTCGCGCTCTGTGTCGTCGCAGTGGTGCTTTATTACAGATAGCTCAAAGAGAGATTTGAGTGTTCGTCGGGTATTTTATAATGCGGATCCAACGAGTAGTTGCGTCGGTCGCTTCGGCCCTCCACTGCCCGAAACCGGCGTACGCGATTGTCCGCCCGTCCCCGCGACTGCTACCCGCCCCCAACCACTTGCCCTCCGCCTTTTCGTTTTTGTCCTTCCTGCCGAGGTTCAGAGCCGCTTGGTTTCGAACGCTCTCCCATCTGGCGTGTTGAGACTGACAGTGACACCACCATCAGCTCGTTCGAAGGTAGCGTAGGCCGCCTGATTTCCGCGTGGATCGGCATGGCTCCCAGGGTTGACGAGCGTGTGGTTACCGAGACTGTCGATCACCGGCCGGTGTGAGTGACCAACGAGAACGACATCAGCTTCTTCCTGCCGTGCGAGCATCGACAGCGACGTGTCGTCGTGTCGGTGGCCGTGTACGAGAAGGAAGCGCAGTCCGTTCCACTCGGCTGTCGCCTGTTCTGGGAGTCGGTCGTGCAGTTCCCGTCTGTCTCTGTTGCCGCGGACGGCAACGAGCTGTTCAGCGAGCTGTTCGAAGGTATCAAGCGACGGTTTCGTCGTGAAATCGCCGGTGTGGGTGACGAGATCCGCGTTTTCGATTGCGGTTCGAATCGTATCTGTCAACGCTGGTTCGCGTCGGCTGTGTGTATCGGAGAGGGCAACGAGCATTGCCGGTCGTACGGCGAGGGGGCGGATAAATTCGGCTAATCGTCGTCGTCGACCTCGGTTCGCGCCTGCCGGCGGGAGGCACGTTCGATAAACTCCTGGGGGAGCTGGTCGATCTCACCGGCCTGGACACCCCAGAGATGGGCGTACAGATCGTCGTTTGCGAGCAACTGGTCATGTGTCCCGCGCTCGACGATCTTTCCGTCTTCGAGGACGAGGATTAGATCGGCGTCTTTGATTGTCGAAAGTCGGTGAGCAATCGCGAACGTCGTTCGATCAGCAGCCAGTTTCTCGATCGATCGCTGGATCAGCATCTCTGTCTCCGTATCGACATCGCTCGTTGCCTCGTCGAGGATCAGAATCTCCGGATCCTTGAGAATCGCTCGGGCAATGGAGAGCCGCTGGCGCTGTCCGCCAGAGAGTTTGACCCCTCGCTCGCCGACCTCGGTGTCGTAGCCATCGGGCAGATTCTGAATGAAGCCATGGGCTTCCGCCATCTTCGCAGCCTCGACTACCTCCTCGCGGTCGGCATCGAAGGTTCCGTAGGAGATGTTCTCGGCGACAGTGCCATAGAACAGGAACGTATCCTGACTCACGTAGCCCATCGACGCACGCAGACTCGGCAGCGTCACGTCCCGAACATCCGTATCGTCGATCCGAATGCGCCCGTCGTCGACATCGTACATCCGCAACAGGAGTTTGAGCACGGTCGACTTGCCGGCCCCAGTCGGCCCGACGAGTGCGACCGTCTCTCCACCCGCAACAGTAAACTCGACCTCCTCGATGATCGGCTCCTCGTCGTAGCCGAAAGTGACGTTGTCATACTCGACGCGGCCGTCGGTGATCGTGAGCTCCTCCGCGCCGGGGTCTTCCTCGATCCGGGACGGCTCGTCCATTAGCCCGAAGATGCGGGCCGAAGAGGCACGCGCACGCTGGTACATGTTGATGATCTGCCCGAACTGTGCCATCGGCCAGATGAACCGCTGGGTCAGCAGAATGAAGGTAACGAACTCACCCGTCGACAGAGACAGTGTGAAAATCCACGGAGCGCTGCCGTCGGCTTCTAGCACCCAGAGCCCGCCGACGAGGAAGGTAAGGACAAACCCCAGTCCTGCGAGCAGTCGGAGTCCCGGGAAGAACTTGATTCTGGTCTCGATCGCATCCCAGTTGGCGTCAAAATAACCCTGGCTTACGTCATCGACGCGTTCGGACTCGTACTCCTCTGTGTGGGAGGATTTGATCACCTTGATACCGCCCAGATTGTTCTCCAGCCGGGAGTTGACCTTGCCGACAGTCGAGCGAACCTCGGCGTATTTTGGCTGGATGATCTTGATGAAAATGTAGGTGAAAAGCGCAATGAGTGGTACGGGCAGCAGTGCAATCGCCGCAAGTTGCCAGTTGAGATAGAAGAGGATGCCCGCGATTCCGAGCACCATCACAACCAGCCTGAACAAGGAGTTCATCCCGTCGTTGAGAAACCGTTCGAGTCGGTTGACGTCGTTCGAGAGGATCGACATCATCTCCCCGGTCTGCTTGTCGGCGAAGAAATCCATATTCAGCCGCTGCATCTTGTCGTAGGTGTCGGTTCTGACATCGTGCTGGATGTTCTGGGCGAAGGCGTTGAACCCCCAGTTTCGGATCCAGTGAAACAGCGCACCGACCAGAAAGACGCCAGCAAGCAGTCCAACGGTAACCAGCAACTGTCCCTGCGCATCGGCCGGGATCACCGAACCGGGAACGAACCAGATATCGGTAAACGGTTTGTCGTCACGAAACACCGCGTCGATGGCGAAACCGAGCAACACCGGCGGAACGAGATCGAGTAGCCGGGCGAAAATCGAGGCGAACACACCGATGATTGCCGGGAGCTTGTACCGGCTGCCGTACTCGAAAAAGAGCCGCTTCATCGGGTTCTCGATTTTTTCCCGTTGCTCCTCGAACGGGTCGTCTTTCTCCCAGTCGACACTTCCCATTGATGGTTGGTGGGGTTGCTGACTGATAAGGGTTGAGAGCCGTTTCCGGGCCGTGTACCGTGGTTGTATGTCACACGAAAGCATCTACCGAACCAGTGTATTCAAAATAATACAACAAAAACAAATCAGCTTCAACTGCGGGCAACAATCAGCTCTCGAAGCCGTCTTCCCACCTGAACTGGCCATCGCGCTGGATCAGTTCTCCGTCGACTTCGAATCGAGTGCCCTCCATACGCATATCAGTGATGAGATCGACGTGGACGGCGCTTTCGTTGCCAGATTCACCGTCGGGGAGGCAGGCATCGTAGGCTCTGCCAAGCGCCAGATGGACAGTGCCACCCATCTTCTCATCGAAGAGGATCTGGTCAGTGATGCGGTCGATACCGCGGTTCATTCCGACGCCGAGTTCGCCGAGTCGTCGCGAACCGCCATCGGTTTCGATGATCGTCGTGAGCACATCCTCGCCAGCCGCGGCCTCCCAGTCGACGACGACGCCGTCTTTGAACACCAGTCGGGCGTCCTCGACGCGTGTGCCTCGGATCGTCATCGGGATGTCGAAGACGACCTGCCCGGCGGTGTCCGCGGGCGCAGTGAACACCTCCCCACTCGGCAGGTTGTGTGAGTCGTAGGCAACGCTCGCAGCGCTGTTAACTGCTGTTCTGTTCTCGATCGAGAGTGTGAGATCCGTCGCGTCATTCTCCTTGATAATCCGGACTTCGCTGCCCGCATCGAGTATCTCCTTGAGCTGGCCCATCTCTTCGGCGAGTGAGTCCCAGTCGCGCAGGATCGCGTCGTAGACAAAGTCAGTGTACGCTTGGTAGCTCATCCCTGCCTGCTGTGCCATCGCTCTGGTCGGGTGGACTGTCGAGACCCAGTCAGTTGCGAGTCTCGCCTCACGAACTTCCCCTCTGGCTTGAGAGTAGGCCTGGTGTGTCTCGTCTGGGATATCCGCAAACTCGGTCGTGTTGCGCGTCCCACGAAGCAGCAGGACGCTATCAGCCTGTTCGTACATCGCGAGTTCGAACGCGGGATCGGTATCGAAGGAGCCGTCGTGTGCTCGTCGGTAGGCTCGATCCATCTCGTCGGAGTAGTAGGTCGGAAGCATGTTCGCGTCCCGTTCGCCCAGTTTCTCGGCGACAGCGACGCCGAGTTCGTGCGCACCCTCACCGACGGCAACGACGACATCGTCGCCCGCGTCAACCTGTGCACTCCAGTCGACGAGAGCCGCTGCATGCTCGTGGATTCGTTCGTCCATGCGAACTGGTTGCGGCGAAGCCACCTAAACGCTCGGCAGGAACTGCCCTGTCTCCCGGTAGACACCACCGAGAAGAACCACTGCGGCGACAATCGGCAGCAGTGCACAGACGAGATACACCGGCACGAAGCCGACAGCGTCGATGATCGGCAGCGAGACGACGGGGCCGAGCCCGCCACCGATATCACCGAGCACGTTGTTCGTTCCGATAGCCCGACCCATCCCCTCATCAGGGGTCAGATCCGCGAGCAATGCGAGCAGCGGACCGCTGGTTCCACCCTGCCCGGCACCGATACAGGCACAGGCAATCGCGAGTGTCACAACCGAGTCGGCAGCAGCGAGCAAGAGAAAGCCCACGGCCGTGACGAAAAGAAAAACGAGCAGTATCGGGAGCCGGGATTGGCGGCGGTCGCTGACGTAGCCGCCAAAGAACATGAATCCGCCCGCGACGAGTACGGTAATCGCCATGAAGATGCCAGAGCTTCCGACTGGGCCGAGGCCGAAGACGCCGAGTGCTCTGCTATCGAGAAAGAGCACGAGCGTCGCAAACAGCGCACCGATATACACAAAGAAGACCGCAAAGTTGACCAGCCCGACCGTCACCGCAGGAAGGCTTGTGTCGACATCCCACGGTTTGACGGATCGACGGGCCTCGCCCTCGACGTGGGTCTCTGGGATCGACAGGATGGCGACCAGACTCGCAACGAACGCAAAGACGGTCGCGACCACGAAGGCAGTCACCTCGTTTGCCAGTTCGGTGACGACGCCGCCGAGAACAACCCCCGACGGGAAACCAAACAGAATGCCACCACGGATCAGTCCCATACTCGTCCCGCGCGAGCTGCCATCGCTGACGTCGGAAGCGATGGTAAACGCTGTCGCGAAGACAAGCGCGCTTCCAAGCCCCCAGAAGATTCTGGCGATCAGAAACCAACCCTCCGGAAACGGCGCGAGCATCGCGATCACGTAGCCAAGCGTTGCGACCGCCTGAACGACCATGCCGACGACCATCGGCTGGCGAGTGCCGTACCGATCGACGATGATTCCGGCGGGAGCGTTCGCGAACAGCCGCGAGAAACGGTTCGCACTGAGAATCACGCCGACCAAAAATGGGGAGATACCGAGCACAACGCCGAGATTTGGCAGGATTGGAAAGATGACGCCACCGCCGAATCCGATAAAGAAGGTACTCAGGATAACGGCGACGATGACGACGTACTGGCTGTCGGCCCCAGCGTCTCCAACTCGGCCGAGCAGATTCGATCGTGTACTCATCGATTGAATCACAGGACAGTACAGTGACAGCTGTCGGGGACGATACAACTGATATTCCCCCAGACAGGCGAAAAACGTTCGGGTCGCGGTCGTACGGAACCGACGGGACGTTACAGGTTATTTCCCGATCGACTCATCAGCGGCGGCCTCGGTCGGTTTCTCTTCTGTTTGTTCCGCTTTGGTATCGTCGTCCGCTGTTGTTTCGTCTTCTGTGCTCTCTTCGCCTGTCGATTCGTCTTCCGTCGGTTCGTCTGCCAGGTCGCCTTCTGATGCGTCCTCGATGTCGGTCTGCTCCTCGTCGGCAGGCGCGTGTCGGGTCGCCTGCGGATCCTCCGCAGCAGCCTCACTTTCGTCGCCCGACTGGTCATCAGCACTCTCGTGTTCGTCCTCGCCGGTCACGTGTTCCTCCTCGGCACTCTCGTGTTCGCCCCCCTCGTCGTGAGTGTCCGTTTCTTGAGCTCCAATCTTCCACTCCAGTTCGAATTCGAGTTCGATTTCGTCGATGCCCTCGTCTTCAGGTTCGCGTTCAATCTCGATTTCCAGTTCGAGTTCGTCGTTTGGCGCAGGGATGGCAACCGACATATCCTCGCTTCTGACCGTGATTTCGCCACCGTCGTCGAGATCAGCGGCGACAGCACGGAGCCGTTCGGCGACCGCTTCTGCCGGCAGCTTTGCTTCCGTCTCGTAATCAATTGATGTCATCAATCATAGTTACGGACGGCTGAAAAATATAGCTGGGTGTCAATTTCCGGGTCGGATCGCAGTCGCTCTCAGTATTGGTTCTGACTCATGACTATGGAACCGAACCGTCTCGGCTCCGGAACTGCACTGGTCTCGGCAAAAATAGAACGACTGTGAACGCTGATAAGTGTATGGGCAACTCCCAGTGAGCGGCAACCGTCGCCGGATGCACATGTCGGCAGACCCTCTTTCCAGACGAGATGACAGCGACGAACACCTCGGTAGACGATCCGAAGCGACGAAGCACCGACCTCCTCCGGGCTTGCCTCGCAATCGAGGTGCATCCGGAGTCACACTTCGGAGCTGTCAGTCACTCGACTGCTGCCGAGGTGGTCGCCCACGAGCTGAAGCCAGATCACAACGGATCAGTGTCAGCCGACGCGACGTGTCACACGCTGGTCGCTCGTGGTACCGACCAGCAGGAGTACATCGTTACCGACGCCACCGAGCACTGTGTCTCGCCAGTGTTCTCGACGGCCGACTGTCTCGCGACGCCACAGAGTATCCGCGATGGGATGCTCACTGTTCGAGTGACCGCACCCAGCGAAGCGAGGTTCGAACAGGTGATCGATCAGCTACAGCGGCGAGTGTCAGCAGTCTCTGTCGAGTGGCTGCTCAACGGCGACAGCGATCACAGAGCAACAGAAGTCGAGGTGACACGCGTGACAGAAAAGCAGACCGAGGCGATCGAGACCGCGCTGGAGCTGGGCTACTACGAGCGACCACGGCGTGCGACGCTTGGCGATCTCGCCGACGAGCTCGGTGTGACCGACTCGGCTGTCTCACAGCGACTCAACGGGGCAGAACGGAACCTCGTCAAGTCGCTGTTCGAGACAGAAACACAACGCAGAAAATAGACGGCGTTACCGGGAAAGAGACAGCGTCGGTCGCCACTCTTCGTCGACCCGACTGTTTGCGACGTACGCAGCACCGATAGCGAGTAACAACGCTGACCCATCGATCACTCGGCCGAGTGCAATACTGGCCACCGCCGGCAGGATCGCTAGCGCGAGGACGGCAGTCGCTGGCTGCTCTGCATGCCTGCGGACGAAGACGGCGATGGCGAGCACGCCGATCCCGAGCAGGAAGCCACCGATCACGTCGCCGATGTAATGCACCGCGAGCGCGACCCGGGAAAATCCAACGAGGATCACAACAGCAATGCCCGCGAGCAGTCTGCGCCGGAAGCTGCTCACCTCCAGATCGAGCGCAATCAACCCCCAGAACACGGTCGTCGCGAGAACGTGACCGCTCGGGAAGCTTCCGGTATCGAAGTTGACACCGAGTTCGTACAGCGGGACGAGTACGACCGGCAGCATCTCCGGCGCGAGCGGGGGATCAGCAGCTGGTCGCGGAATCGCAGTCAGCGGTTTGACTGCGACGAACAACGCATACGCCGTGATGATAATTCCCAGCCAGGTCGCCGTGTATCTGCGGTCGCCGAACAGATAGCCGGCGACCACGCCCGGCGCGATGACGTAGATACTCCCGACATACGAAACAAAGAGGATGAGCACGGCCAGCCAGAGGGGGAGGGCGGTGGAGATCGTATCGACGATCCCTGAATCGAACAACATCTCTCGAATTTACTCGGAGAGGTGGTAAAAATGACACGTCTTCTGACCGACCGGACAGTATGATGCCTGTCTGTCCACCTGCGTCGGCAGAAAAGCAGGGTGTTTCCTCGTGGAAACCCCATTTCCTCGTGGAAAGGGACATCGTCCGAGGTATTTCCTCGTAGAAATGGGTTTCGCACGGTACTTTCGCACAGGAGTTTCCACGTGGAAACCCCCCATTTCCACGTGGAAAGGGGTGCCCGCTGGAGGAGAAATCGGGTAGAGGTGGAACCGAGTAAAGGAGAAATCGGGTAGAGGTGGAACCGAGTAAAGGAGAAATCGGGTAGAGGTGGAACCGAGTAAAGGAG
>SL_4KL_010_BRINEDRAFT_10001088_pt1 | contig 14831 bp, 8 predicted proteins | sample SodLak_010_BRINE_2_FD_10664 | JGI IMG/M metagenome (IMG submission 10664)
TGCACATAATAAGGCAGTTGAGGTAGGTGCGATAGCAGATAAAAAACTGGATGAAATGGTAGAAAATATAGACAAAAAAGATAATCAAGAAAAACAAAAACTCGCCTGGGCTCTACGCAAATTCTCGCTTTTACTCCCAGATGGCGAACAATGGGATAAAGCGGCGATTGAAGCAGCTGAGGGCAATCCCGACCAGATTGTTTCGCTCATCGAAATGTATCAAAACGACGCTGAGAAGCGTACTCAGCTGGAAGAAGCGACAAACCAACTGATTGCTGGCGACGTGAACGAACTCGTTGATGATGATGAAGATTTTGTCGACTATCTCCAAGACACACTGGAGGTGTCAAATAGAAGTGATGCATTAGCGATGTACCTGGACCTCCAAGATCTACTTGCAGCAAAAGATGTGCAAGAGACCTTAGAAGCAGTCCATGGCCTGGAACAAGATATCGAGGCTGTACAAATGGAGATCGATAAGGCACGAGATGAGTTGCAGCAAATGCTTGACCGTGGGGTTCGGAATCAGGGTTTCAAACGAATAGATCAAGCCTATTACCGGCTCAACGAAGCAAAGACTTTATCGAAGGCATGGCGGACAGGAATCAGGCCTATTGATATCCGAGCTGGGCACGGTATTGATCGCTATGTGAGAACAAATCCAGAAGATCCAGTTACAGAACCAACACAACTTGACGTATCGGACGTAGTCGACCGGCTCAAAACAGGTGAGCCACTCATACTCCTTGGCAGACCCGGAGCTGGAAAATCAACCTTCTGTCGAATGGTAATCGACAAATGGGAAACTGACAAAATAGGGACCATATTTTTCAGACCGAGCGGAGGTGCTGATTTCGACGACCCCGGCACACTCATTAGTGCGATTCGTAATGCAGAGGGACATGTACTCGTTGTTGTTGATGATGCTGCACGTCCTGAGTCAAAACAGATCTACGAAGTAGCGCATGAGTTTGCAGATGCTACCGATGTAAGCGTACTATTGAACGCCAGATACAGTGAATTTGCACACTTTGATCCGGTATCCTCACGAGAAACAGATCTCTCACGCGAACTTCGGGCATACGTTGAAACTATTGAAACGCTTGAACTAGCAAAGCTCACTCCAGATCAATGCCTGAAATTATTGGAGCACTTTGAGCATGAGACTGGTGTGACAACTGGCTTTGATGCGACTGGACTGTTTAACAAATTGTATGATTCAGAAGGTCCCGGCGATCAACATGACAAAGCGGGGTCTATGCTCCAGATTGTTTACCAGCTGTTAGGAACTGCAGATGGTCTTACTGGACTAGAAGACGATATAAAAGATAAGTTTGATATTATTGAATCTCCGTCGGACTCCCGACAGTTAATCCAGAATTGAACGATTTTGACCCCGAGTTCAGACGAACAGCTGGTGTTATGATTAACCTCCTTAATGCGGCTCCGGATATTGATGTCCGTCCAACCTATCTTGCCTCCCTGGTAAGAGCTGATGATGAAATCACGATAGCAGATATTCGACGATTGATTGAAACCCTCGATGGGTGGATGATATTTAAAAAGGAAGGTAGACTCACTACGATGCATGAGTTTTGGTCATTTCTCTATCTTCGATATATGGTGGCTGGATTACCATCTATCAACAGCCAGCAAATCCAACAACCGATAACACATAGAGCTGCGCATAGACGTTTTGCAACTTGTGTTCATTCATTGGAAAAGTTGTTTAATGGAGAAATTGATCGTGAGGAGATATTTTTTGAAATTGGTTCAGCCCGACCTGAAGAGTTGGAACTCACGTCAGAAAGATTCGGCGAGAAGATCCTCCCTTCATTATATGAGGTGGGAGTAACCAAACCGATACTGGCACCCCTTTATCAAGTAGATGGGAGATCACGAGTTGAACCAGAGACAATTGGTGGCTGTACGGATCCAACAGCAGTCAAGATTCGGAGTAAAATTGGTCGGATACTTCGCAAGCAGGGACAGCATGCTGCTGCAAAAAAGCAATTTACCGAAGCGAGCAAAATTTTCACTTCAGTTGAGTCTGAAACTAAACTGAGTGCAGAAGCTTATCGGCTGAACCAATATGCTGCAGTATATCGCGTCCAGAAAGATTGGGGTCAGTCTGAAAGGCTCTCAAAAGAGTCCCTTAGACTCGCTCGGCAGGCAAATGATCCACAACAAGAAATCCGGGCGAGAAATTATTTGGCTATCATATACCGGAATAAAAATAAAAGACAGCGACAAAAAGCGATGTATGAGCAGTCTTTAGAATTAGCAAGGACTCGTGGATTTAGCCAATTAGAGGCTTCTACCCTGAACAATATTGGATGGATCCAATCTGGAGAAGAGGCGAAAAAGAGTCATAATAACGCCCTGCAGATTTCCCGTACTATCGGTGCCCGAAACGAAGAAGCACGTGCACTTCGCTCTCTTGGTATAATAGCAATCAATGAGAAGGAATACACCAAGGCAGACAAATATCTGACAAGAGCATTAACTATTTACCGTGAGATTGGTGAAAAAGAGGGAGAAGCATGGGTCTGTAACTTACTCGGTGATGTGGAGAAGCGTCTTAAAAATCCTCATGAATCTGAACAGTGGTATCAAAAAGCTCTAAATATATTTGATACGCTAGATCATCAACGGGGTATAAAAAAGGCTCGGGCCGGAATTCAAGACTTGTGAACCGCCTCGGGGTAGCCCCGAGGCACTCGTCCTGATCCGCCTGTAGATCGGTAGTCGTTTGTGTTGACATNTTTCTAGTAATGTATCAGGTCNAAATAATTTTTTATAAACTGAATATTAAGGTGACACTACCAAAGCGAATATATACTGTTGTCTACGTATATACACATAGACTTAATCGATCGTTCGCCCCCTCAGGTGCCGTCGACACCCTATCTTAATGGTGTTTGCAACTACACCACGGCAAACAGCGAATCGGCACCGAAACACACAACCGTCGACGGACTTGGAGAAATTCTCCAGCTACTGCTTTGTTCGTTGGATTTATGCCGAATGGAGACCGTCAGCTGCTACTTTGCCACGCCACCTAGCCGAACCACCTAGTGAGCCGAACGGCCAGATACTGACTCGCAGCCACCGTGGAGGTGATCGGCAATGGAACTGATGGTGAACGCAGAATACGGGGCTGTCCTCGCAACCGAGGAGGAGGTGTACTACGTACCGACGAAAACCCCGAGCTGGCAGATTCAGGCCCCCGCCGAAGCTGAAGAGACTCAATCACTGGCCCGTGAAACAGTCTTAGAGCCGTCTTCGCTTCGACAAGGGGCTTCTCTGACAACAAGTGACCTTCAGGAGGTCGATGGCACAATTATGTTTACAGGGGAGCGAAAAGACGCGATCGGTCAAGCTACCGATTGGGCCCAAATTGAGGAACTCGTCGGTCCACTTCGGTATCGAAAGGACGTCGAGCAGGCAGCGATGTACATGACCCCTGGCGAAACACGACCCCGTGTGCCGGTCCGTGTCGCTCGATATGGTCCTGGAGCAATTGCAGTCTACCTCTGGGCCCATGGACATGGCGGTTGGTCGGTCGCGAAAGCACTGACACTGACGTATGCAGAACTCGACCGCCGGGTCTACGAGGACGTGTACACGCAGACGCCGTCGTTCCAATGGGAGGGATTCGACTATGAGTGATGACGTCCCGCCGTTCTATGCACTACTGGAAGTCGAAACGGATGCAACCCGTGATGAGATACTTGCTCAGTATCGTGAGTTGGTCAAAGAGTACCACCCAGACCAGAGTGGCAGTGAGGAGGAGTTTAAACGCTTGCAGAGTGCGAAAGACGCTCTACAGAGTGCAGCCGAACGTCGACGCTACGACCGGCTCGGACACGAGACCTACGTCGAGAGGGTAGACCCAAGCGGGTGGCCAAAAGAAACCACCGAAGACGCCCAACAGACACACCAGAGTTCGTCCACAACAACCAGCTCCGATCCCGCGGGATCGGATGATCGGAATAAGGGTGAGCGCGAGGACTCTTCGACAGCGAACAACCAATCGAATGGGTCCACGACAGGTCGGAGTCACACAACCGGCAGGAGGTCTGCAGAGACTTCTTCCTCGGCTGACGACAACCGACAACAAACCTCGCAGTCGAGATCGAAAACAACAGAATCGCAGTCACAGACCTCAAAAAGCTATACTAGTGGCTCGACAACCAGGGAGTCATCGAGAGATTGGAACTCGAAATCGGCCGCTACAAGCGGTAGCAGTTTCACGCCGCGAATACTGTTGATGATCGTTCTTTCGGTCGTCGTTTCTATTCCACTTGCGGCTTTTAGTGGGGGACAATCCAGCGTAACTGCTGGTATTGCTGTCGGACTGGGGTTTGGAATCGTATTTAGCCGGGACTTCAAGACGGCCCTAAGCACTGGTATTTCAGGCAGACCACAACTCCCTGCCGACACAGCAGCACTGCTGGCGGGAATTAGTGGCGTTGGAACAGTAGTACTGCTTGCGGCGGTCATGAGCGGAAGTCCCAACGGTGGGCTACTGCTTGCTCGCTTCGTCGGAGTATTCATGTTCGTGCCAGTGGTTGTGGTAGGGATAGTCACATTCGGGGTTCTGGCATCGCTGACCCGTAGCCCGACTATTGTGTGGATTGGCAGTGCTCTCGTATCGTTGGTATGGTATTTCGTTGAGTTCACACCTCACCGGATGTGGTTCCCATTTTTCTCCGATATTCAACACGAGCCAGCTAGCACGATTGCTCCTTGGGTCGCCTCTGGTTCACCTACTGGATACGCTCTCGGGTGGGCGATAAACGTCACACTGGCAATAGTACTCTTTGTATCGCTTGTGGTGAGTTTGCTGACGCTCGTTGTTGGGTTTACATACCTCTTGCGAGGCGGTACCGACCCAGACCTAGAAACCCTCGGCTGGGAGCTGTTTGCCGCCGTTCCAGTTGGATGCCTTACTTGGTGGTCGTTGGCTGGAAACAGGGTTTGGGCACTCCATGGAATGCAGCCTGAGTCCGCAACAGCTGTAGTGCTTGTCATGGCTGTCTGTGTCTGTCCTACGATCGTCTTCGGATTGTACGCACTGGTAGCGCGGCTCAAGCAGTGACACCCTCCGCGCAGTAAACGGCGGGATTCTCGCCTCGAAAAAGATAGACAAAAGCTGAGGCAGTGCTACAGCAGCATCGGAATATTTTGAACACATAGTATTCAGAATCAATTAAAAATATATACTGTTCGTTGCGTTGTGAATATCAACCCCACTACATCCCATCATGCCTGGAAATGATCCCATTCAGACAAGAGACAAACACACAACACCTGCTGAACAATTCAAAAACGACCGATTAGATAGAGATTCTATCGAAAAGACACAATATCCAGCCCAAGTCGACCGTGCGGCCGTAGATGTTCTTCAGAACGTCGCTGTCGGGAAAACGGATGATCCAAGAGATTTTGGTGGGACGGTCGATCAGTTAAATTTCGACGAGGCAACCGGAAAGTACTATCTTGAGGGATTGACGGCTATTGCGGGATCAGATTCAGCACTCGCACGGAACCTCGAAGAGTACGACGAAGAGAAGTTGGGGAAACTCGCGTTCCAACTCAATGCTTTTCGAGAAACACTACGTAGCGATTCTGAATCGATGGACATCGACCGGGCATTGGAAGCACTTCTCGAAAAAACAGCCGCCGCAGCTATCGGAGAAAGTGTAAAATCCAACGCAAATGACGGTGCTGGCCTACGATCATTGCGAGATACCGATTCGGCCAGTGATCTCACCGCCCGACTGTTTTCGGATCCCCGTGTTGATGCCTACGCTCAAGCGTTAGTAGATCAACTACCACGGTCGAGGGCCGACCAACAAGATCTGATCGAGAAACTCGATGAGGCGCGGATGACGACACCATTGTGGGATCATCAGCGCGAGGCTCTCGAACGATGGCACGCCAATCGCCAACGTGGATATGTCGATATGGCAACGGCAACCGGAAAAACAGTTCTCGGATTAGCGACCATAGCACTCCGCTACGGAGCGTTGCATCCATCAGACAGCTCAGCATCAACCCGGTTGCGAACGACGGAAGACATCCCCGAGACACCGGATGACCCGACAGTATTGATCGTCGCCGGGAACGAATTGATTCTCGATCAATGGCGGAAAGAGATCGACGAGCACCTCGATATTCCTGAAGACCGAACCAAGCCAGTCGACCGAGACGGGCGGCAAGTAATCGAGCTCGGATGGGGAGATATTGAGTTCCGGTCAGCACAAGGATTTTCAGAGGCGTCAAATTTCAATCGCTACGATCTTGTGATTCTCGATGAAGCACACCGATATACGAGTGGCACATCGAGTGGCCGCGGGTGGGGGGCACTCTTTGAAGACCTCCTCGATGGCTCAAACGCTGTCCTCGCAATGTCAGGATCCGTTGATCAGGGATGGATTGGTGACGATAACATTGAGACTGCGCTGGAAAAGCATCTCGACCGCTGTTACAAATACGACGTTGCAAAAGCTCGTCGTGAGGGCGTCATCGCAGACTTCTCATGGGAAGTACAGTATATGCCGTCGACAGGCGATCAAGCCGACCGGATAGCTAGCCAAACCAGTATTACGACCGCAGGATATGACTCAAAAACAGGAACGCTCGATACTGATCGGCTTGATGTCCCTGAAGAAGATCTCCCAGAGGAAGTGGTTAGTTACGGTGATATCCGGTCGTTCGTTCAATCGAATGACGGCAGCGACCTTCGGTCACAATCGACGGCATTCGATTCCTTTGCATCTGCGTTGCTAGCTCGGAAACCACTCCGGTGGAATGATTCACCAGACACGGAGGCAATCGCTTCATTAACCGCAGAACATGCCCCAGGGCAAAAGACAGTCGTCTTGGTCCAGTCGTATGATGCTGCAGCAGCACTCGAATCAATTCTGGTTGACGAATATTCGATTCCTGCCGAAGATATCGTGGCATTTACCGAATCCAATCACGACCGACTCGACAAAGTTTCCAAGTTCAATGATGGAGATCGTGGAATAATAATCGGTCCTGGCAGTCTCCTTGGAGTCGGCGTTGATATGCCTGACGCCGAAGTGGCGATCAACGTTTCGAAAGGCAGTGTGAACGCTTCGCTTGTCCAGCGTATCGGTCGTGTTCTCCGCAACCCTGCCGGAAATAAGGAAGCGATCTTCTATCACCTCGTCGCACAACCAACGAAAGACACTGCCATCGATACGACCGAGGACGGGGCACAGCTGTTGAAACAAGCCGCTGAGTTTAGGGCTCTCGGTGAGACGTTCCGTGAACTTCCCACATTCCATGCGACTGATCCAGTCCGTGATACAATCGTCGACCTCGAAACAAACGGTGTCAAACTCTTCGAACGAGTCGAAGACGAAGGGAAACTGGTCGACCACTCAGATGCGTTCAAACATGTCCGGACGGTGCAAGCCCTCATATACGATGCTATCAGCAGTAGCGATGACTCAGCGTCTTATTCGACGCCGGTGTTAGAGACGTGGGGAGCAGATGCAACTGAATCTACGACCGATGTCGAGTCAGAGCAGTTGTTCCCTGACCGAAACGAATCCTACGAACAGTACCGACTATCACTCGGTCCCTATCGAGCTATCAAAGCTATCGTCACAAACCGATACGATGCAAGTGTCGATATCGAAGCCGAGGGCGATAGGAATACCGTCTCGGTTGATGATGAGTCGCTCCAAGATACAACCCTCATAGATGAGCTCGAACGATGGCTCAACAGCTATCGGAGCTGGCGAGAACGGTGTGACAACCGCGACGGAAGTGGTGAGATCGGGTCACTACCGCAGTATAAGAGCGAATGGCCCGAGCCACAAGCAGACAAAGGTGCAATGTTACCCCGTGAAGTTGTCGATGAGATTGGAGTTTCGTATGCAGAGGCAGATCCGATTTTCTTCCCATATACAGATGGTGACCTCTATTCAGTCCCATTACCAGATGGTCAGTACTTGACCGTTGAGGGGATTGTTGATGATCCAACTCCCCAACAGTCGACAGGCTCTGAAACAACCGTCACGCAAGGCTACAGTATCAATACAATGCTGTACTACGCAGCCCATGCAGTTACGGATGATTTCGAAGCGATGGTCCAGGATGCAGTTGGATCACTGCTGAAGGATGCAATTGATGACGAACTTGATGCAGCAGAGACTACCCAGACCGGTCCAAGAAAGCCTGTTAGCATAACGCTTCCAGATCGTCATGAGCGATTACTGGAAGGGCTAGCAACGGATGATTTCGAGGGATCGACTATCGATGAGTTCCTCGATCTTGCACTATCTCGGGAACTTGACTTCGAAGATACAAGATCTTCAATCAATGTTGATAGTTTGATTCTCAATGCAATCTCAGGAGCAGTCGACGGGAAAGACGACTCGGTAGAATCATTTGTTGAGGAAGTGCTCCGGGAAGCAATCGAAGATATGGCTGAAGAGAATTAGCTAATGTATTCGCTCATTCAATGACAGGATAAGACGGTGTGTTTTGACACAACGAGGATCAATACCCCAGCTATATTATTACATCAGTACAACAGGATAAACTGATGACACAGATGGACAGTTCAGGGAGTCACACAGTGGCTGTTTCGGATGGGACCGCCATTGCTCTCGAAAAGGAGGCAGAGGAGTCAGAAACGAATATCTCGACACTTGTGGAGGATTTAGTGAGCGACCATCTGAAAGCAAGTGTCGACAAGGACGTACGGACGGATATCACAGTCGAAGACGGTGTCAAAATTTCATATTCGCTCACGGACCGGCAAGAAATGATGATCTCAGCAATCGGTGGTGATACCGGAGTAGAGGAGTTCGTTACGTCCGCTGTGGAAACTCGAACAGAATCGGTTACCGAGTCGATTACTATGGAGCTCCCAGGAACAATTATTGCTGCCCTTGATGCGCTTGTCGATGGGAATCTATATCCAAATCGTTCTGTTGCTCTTCAACACGCCATATTAGATGACAAACAAAACCTTCGTGACGACCAGTTTGAATGGACTGTTAGCAATTCATCCCACACAAATGAGTAGCGACACGTATACAGAACGTCAACAGGACTGTATTGAAGCTCTAAAAAAAGCCACCGAGCAAATTGGTGAGTCTCCCACAGTACAGGAATACGTGGAACTTGGGCTTAGACCATCACAAAATACGATCAAGAAGGCGTTTGGAACGTGGAACGCCGCGAAAGAAGCTGCGGGATTATCTCTACGTTCTATTGAAGGTCATACTCGGGTGAATATCAACGAAACGTATTTCAAAACTATCGATTCGGATGAAAAAGCATACTGGCTGGGTTGTCTCTTCTGTAACTCATCGATCAACGAGAGTGAACAAGCAGGGCGTGCTATGCAGTTAGGTCGTATTGCCGATAAGCGACACTACGTCGAAGGGTTTGCTGAAGCAGTTGATTCTGAATACGCCATCAACGAGTTCGAGACAAGTGACTCCACACAAGTCTCGATGGGAATTTCTAACCAAGAGTTTCTAAACGTGCTTGCTGATCACGGACTCACAGATTCTGCGAAACAAGTGGAAGAGTATCCGGAGATACCAGAGAAACACGAACACGCATTCATTCGAGCGATTCTAGAGAACAGAGGAAATGTGGCAGGAGAGACTGGCGGATGGATTATTCGTGGAGGGCATGAGAGTCAACTAGAGTACGTTCAAGAGTGGGTTGAATCGGCTGGAGTCAAACGATCCACACTCTCAGAAAAAACCAATGGAACACCCATTTTATACATTTCTAACACATTTGATGCCGCGACGGTGTTCGAAGCGGCGTGGCCTGATAGACTCGATACAACGCCCACCCATAGGGAGACTGCTCAGAAATACGCAGAGCGGATCGCGGAAGAACACCAATTCCCGGAGAACCTCTCGTTCACACCAATTAACGAAAGTGAACCCGGCACTGGTACCAACGATGATACTACATCGCAGAGCGACGAAGAGGTCCCATCACGGAATACGAGTGGATTCATAGAAACGACTTCAACCGAGGTCTCAGAAGAAACCGAACCCTCTGGCGCGACTAATGAAGTCACTGTGCCACTTTCGCTTGATGTCGCCGTATTAATCGATACTCTTGCTACAATCCAAGAATTAGAGGCCTCCGAAATCGTAACCAAAGCACTCCAAGCATATCTTGGTGGTCTCCTTGCAGGTGACGCACCTGAACCCAACGCTCACGGAACAACAGCTGATGTCGTAGATCGTTCGCTTTCTATACCACCAGAGTTGTTGTCGATTATCGATGAGTCGTCGAAATCAATACCTCTGCGAACCATCATCGAGTCTTCAGTACAGTATGAATACGGGGAAGCATCCGATACAGTTGATGTCGAGGTTCCGTCTTCAAAAGTCGACGATGTACCGACGAACACGGATCCTATTGCAAAGTCACTCTCTGGCCTTCTCTCTGAGGAGTAGACGAATTCGACCCCTACCAAATCAGTTGTGAGTTACTCTACCCAGTAGATCAGCGGCTCTCTCGGTAGCCTGGTCTCGGGGAACATCATGATCTACCAGCCGTCTCGTCATGTGAAGTCTAATTTCATCATCATCTGGCGACTCTCTTTCGACGATATATCCCTCTTTTCGGAGATAGTTCTCCAGTTCGTCTGCCTTGTTGCTCCGGAATCGATCAACTTCGCCTGCATGCAATGCCTCGACGAGTTGCTCTCCATCTCCGTTGAGTTCCTTAGCCAACGCTGTCACCCGATCGATAAACGTCTCACTGATCGCACCTGATGCATCGAGTACAGCCCGATCTACGGGTTCTCCACGTCCGATACACCATCGCTGTGCGAACTCATCTAATGCCGCAGCGTTCTGCTGCATCGTTTCGATAGTTGCTGGATTCGCTGGCACGAAGTCAACACGACCGCGCTCAACCAGGTTCCGGAGTTGCCCCACCGTTCAATGCCCAGCTCCAACAGATCATGTAGCACCTCGATGTCATCCAGAACATACCACAGATGTGCTGCGCCAACTCCATCGTATGGATTGAACGGATCTACACCGAGTGCGTCACCATATGAGTCGTAATCATGCCCAGACGTTTCTGGTAGGTCGAGATGCAGACTCTCGATACTATCGAGGTCAGGGATCTGAACGGCACTGTCCAAATCTTGAACTTCTGCTAAATCAATTGTCGACCACTCTACCCCTGTAGTATCGTCCAATGCGTCATGCCATTTTGCAATCTCATCACCCTGTGCTGTGAAATAAAATATTTGTCGGCCATCATTGGCTAATTTGATCAGTGACTCTATGATCACTTTCGCGCGCAGGTCATCAGTATTGGCTAGCGTTTCGTCGAGAACAATCGGTAACTTCGCCCCTTGTTCTTGCTGTTCGACGAATGCCAACCGAACAGCCAGCAAGATTTGCACCCGGGTCCCGCTTGACAACTCATCAAGTGCCAACCCCTTCTGGTTCGCTGTATCAAACGCGCGAAACGTCTGTTCGCCCTCGTCGAGATCCAGTTGATATCGGCCGTACGTTATCGTTGCTAACAATTCATTCGCACGCTGAAATACTGCTGGACGGTTTGCTTCAATCGTCACATCTTGAATGTGGTCTATTAGCATATCACCGACCATTGCAGAGTAATCAGCATCGAGTTGCTCTTCGAGCGCATTTAGCGCACGGTCCTTTTCAGCGATCGCGTTTTCGACCGCAGTATTGGACTTCGCCTCATCTATTTTCGCTTCAATATCAGCAATTTGTTTTTGAATCTTAGCGTGACGATTCGCCGTTTCCTTTACTTCGCGCAGCTCCTCTTTGAGTTCTGGAATATCTTTGTCTTTGAATCCAGGATCGTATGCCAACAGGGTTTCAAGCTCTCTTTCTTCTTGATCAACAACGGCCTCCGTTTTATCAAGCTCACTCACCGCATCCTCATAGTCGTCAAGTTGGTCACAGAGCCACTCTACCTTCTCACGATCACCTGACTCTAATTCTAATGTTGTGAAAATATCTTGTTTCTGTCCTTTTAACTTAGCTATTTTCTGCTTTGCCTTGTCAATCGTTTCTTCGGCGTTCGTTATCTCACGTGTTGCATTTTGATACTGAGTTTTCCGCTGGTCTAGATCTAAGATAGCTTCAGTGGCGTCTGCTGAGTCTTTGATGCTCTCGTATCCGTAGTCATCCAATTCACTCTGCAGTGCTACTTTGGCCTCCTCAAGAGTCTCTATCGTTTCATCAACTTCAGTCTGTAAGGCCACAACCTCATCGTGTGCGCTCTGCCAGTCAAGCACTCGACGAACGATGACTGCCAGTTCGAAATCTGTTGTATCAGGTGCAGCACCGAGTCTTTCTTTCAGGACCTTTCGTTTTTTATCAAGTGCCTCCTCTTTGCTATCGAGGTCTCCTTCTCCAAGTAATGTGTCTCGCTGTTGCTGTCGCTCCGTATTCACTTCGTATTCAGCGATTCTATCATATATTTCAATTAACCGCTCTTGGACTGCCTGTTCAGTCCACGACACAGGTGGCTCTATTTCTGTTTGTTCAAATGATCGGCGATGGGGTGCTCGCTTATTGCCAGTAGTTTCGTTCCCTCCTCGCTGGAGATATCCGTAGATGAAAAATCCAAGACCAACGAGAATAACCGCGAACCCAACTGGATTCACGAGCACTCCTAGTGCCACACCTGCCAGTGATACAACCAGTGCTGATGCAATTCCAATATGAAATGCAGCATCACTTTCGCTGGCTACATCAGGCTCTGGAACCGTAATTAACCACTCTTCAAGTGCATTGCTGGCCCGCTTCAGCGAACTGAGTTCATCTTCTGATAAATCATCACTCCCTGCCCATCGTTTGACTGATTGCTTAAATTCCCGTTCTGCCTGTACTTTTTCAGCTCGTCGGGCAAATTCCGAGACGTCTCGCCATGCACCAGGGTCTAGTTTGATCAATTCACGCTTCTTTACATCAAGCGGAATATCTTCTCGGGCATTGTGGCGTTTGTCTTTTGCAGCCGACAACTCTTTTTTCAAGTCACGTGCTTGGGATTCAGCATCTGCCAGTGTATCTCGTCGTTGTTTTAATTGAGAAATTACCCCATCGGTGACTCCCTCATCAGGTAACGCAATTTCTTCGAGGGTTTCTTTGGCATCCTGCTTCCTATTTTGAGCATCAGATTTCTCTTGTTTCAAATCCTGAAGATCACCATCCAGACGTTCGATCTGTTGGAACTCATCTCCAGTCACACGGTCTAATACAGCGGGATATTCTTCAAGTTCCGACTTCGCCTTCTCATAAGCTGATTTCGCTTTCTGATAGGTGATTGCCTGTTCGAGTGCTTCTTTCGTATCTTTGGCCTGCTCTGCGGACTCCAGTTGGTCTCGAAGCTTCGTGAGGCGGCTCCGCTCTTCTTCTAAGCCTTTGGCTTCGTTTCGTTCCTCCCGCCAAGCGTCTATTGTACTCTTCGCGTTCTGATATTCACGCTTATTACGTGTAATGTGTGAACTCTTGTAATCTAAATCGTCATGAGCCGCAGCGAGATCGTATCCCCCAGCAGACTCGCGCTCAATTATTTCGGCAAAACTCTCATTCCGGGTATCCTGTTGCAGTAGATCATGGAGGGACAATCGATACCGGTCTCGGTGATCGAGTGAGGGAAGATTTGGCGATGTGGTATCCTGCCCATTACACTGGTACCCGGCGACGCCATTTGTTACATCAACACGCCATTGATCTCCATTCAATGAAAGATGTCCGACTAGTTGCTCCCCGTCATCGGCTGTGTCTGGCCACAAAACCTTTTCAATCGAAGCGGCTGTTGTAGTCTTTCCTGCCGCATTGGGGCCGTGAATCAGGTTAATACCGGGAGAAAGGCCTTCGAGACGAAAACCATTTTTTTCAAAGCCTGGTGTTCGGACGATATCCAGTTCGTTAATCCGAACTGAATCATCTTCTGTGGTCATAGCTTCCCCTCCTTTTGTTGCAACAACGTATCAAGCAAGACCTGCGCCTCTTTCTTTACTGTCTCAATCGCATCCTCTCGTTGTGGCGAATCAACATCTGCCTCTCGNCGAAGCAGATTATAAGCACCAGCACTCTGTGCATCATGCATCGTTTCCTGAGCGTCATCGACGAGTCGATTGTACTCCTCATTGAGATCCTCATCACCCAGCGCTAACAGCAGGTCCGCAAGATAAGACACTGGTCCATCGGTATCCGCCAGTTCATCGAGATCAACGGCTGGTCGAGTGTCTACTGATATTGATTCGATACGGACGTCAACTGATCTGTGTTTCGTTGCAAGCTGTTCCTGCAACGTGGATTGTTGGTCGACTATCTGTGCATGTGCGGGAGTCCGTCCTGTGAGGCGAATACGAGGCAAGAACATACCAATATTCCCTGTATCGAATTGCGCTTGGGCATACTGTTGGATTGCTCCAGATACCGCTGCAACGACGGTCTGCGGATCCTCAGCATCGGAGACATCAATTTGAATAGAGTCATAACACGCCGTTCCCATCGGTATTTGTTCTGTTGTTACAGTGTTATCCGAATCAATTGATATCAGCCATGGCCCATGAATGCCCTGTTCGCCTGGATCTAGTGCTTGTGGAGAACCGGGGTACAACGTTGTCGGGTCAGATTCGATCTTGATACCCGGCGTATGAATGTGTCCGAGCAGCCAACAAGCGACCGGTGTATCCCGAAGTTCTGATGACCGCACCGGTGCGTATCGACTCCCCTGCGAGTCTAATTCCCCGTGAAGAACGCCTATCTGTGGCGTGTTATCATCGACTTCGAGATCGTACC
>SL_4KL_010_BRINEDRAFT_10001090_pt1 | contig 14812 bp, 20 predicted proteins | sample SodLak_010_BRINE_2_FD_10664 | JGI IMG/M metagenome (IMG submission 10664)
TTTTCTCACACAGCCTGACTTTTTATGACATATGTACATGTTGTGCATGGTTGGGTCTGGAAATGGGGCCAGCGAGTGGGCGGAAATGCTAATTGGCCATGTTTGGGGGGGTCCAGTGGTGGGGACGACCCCCTTTCCTTTGTCTATGAGGACTGTTTCGCTTGTTTTCCAGTTTTCAGGGGTGAAGCCAGTAGCCCATATTATTTTAAAGAGCTTGTGTATAGTTTGGCTGAAAGTAGGTGGCAGCATTGTGAGTACTTCATTCACCACTCCATCAAGGCCTGGGGACTTATTATTGCTCAATGATCGTATGCATTCGTGGAATACAGCCTGGTCTATGATTGAGGAGTGTAGCCAGGGTCTCTCTCGTGTTCCTTTCTTTTCATCCTTTGTTATATGTGACTCAAGTTCAAATGGATCAGGGGCCTGCGTCCAGACAAGTAGTAGGGTAAGTATTTTGACTTCGCACTGGTCAGGCCACCAGTCACTGGGGCAGGCCAAATTTACTGAGGGGCAGCTCAATACAAGTTAGGATGAATTGCCAGCCTGGCCATTAGGCTGATTGGTTTGTGGCTGGTCTTTGCCATCCAAAAAGTAATCCATAATGTCTGAGATGGAAGGGATAGCTCAGTCTAACATTTTCATTTGCAGATAGTTATCACTCCAACAAGGATAGTATGCATGCTCAGAAAAGAGAAAAAAGAACTATTGCCGCCTGCAATACCAGCATCATTAAGGAAAAGGAGACACATTGGCCCAAACAGTCTTCGGAGCCGTGAGTCTCCTCCACCAGGTTAAAATAACTTATAGAACTAGTGAGGATCTGGAGGGTGGCAAGCCACCCCCTGCTCCAGACCAAGATCTTGAGAGCAACTATTTTTTTCAAGAGTGCATCAGTTTGTGTGCATAAGCACAGAGTGAGCATAAGATTTAAGAGCAATTTAATGGTTTTTTTGTGTGTCAAGGCTGAGCCTCGCTGAGCTGTTCAAGATGATTTTAAGTACGAGTGGTTTTGTGTATTAAGGCCGAGCCTTGCTGAGCTGCTTAAGATGATTTAAAGTATGATAGGTATAGATTGAGCCTCCCAAGAGCCTCCCACACCAAGAAGGATGGTGTGAAGGATGACCTTGCAGAGAATCTCATGATGTTTTCTAGAGGCCTCCAATTGGTGTCCTGACCGTGTATCTTCATTGTACTTAACAAGGTGAGCTTTTTCATCTCCACTGGGTTGTCTCGGGCGTGACACCTGGTGCAAATGAGGAGTGGTTGGCGTTGAACTTTTTAGTCGGTAAAGGGAGTGACCAAAATGGTATCAGGGCGACTAGAGGTGACTCTATCTCTGGCAGATAAATGGGCGTCAAAACGCCAGCTGGGTAGTGTCCTACCATTAGCATGCTCAGGAATTTGAAGGTTTTGCTGGGCCAAATCAACAGAACCGTCCCAATGATCAAGTCCTACTTTAAGGAGTGGAAGGAGGTTGGTTTTGGGTAGGGGGCAGGGTTCTTTAGCGGCAGCCACCGCAGCTGGAGGCAGACCCCCATCACCAGCCACAGCTTACCGGCCTAGACAGACTCACCCCAAGAACCTCCCTTGGCAGCGTCGTACCACCCATCTCATTGAGATCAAGTACAGTGAAGACACTCGCCCTGAGCAGCAGCTCCAAGCTGCCCATGCTCAGCATGGTTGCCTTAGACGCAGTATTGCAGGAGACCATGTTCTTCATGTTATTCTCTTAGGTGTAGGGGGTGTTATTTACATTCCTCACACTTTGGTTCCTCTGAAGAGTCGGCCTTGATTTGCAAAGAGTCCAGAAACTTGCTCTCAAGCTCCACGCTCATTCTGTGCACTGTGCTCATAAGCTTGTTCAGACCAGAAGTTCTCTTGAGCATTCTCCTCACCTTCAAACTCATCAGGAGAGGTCTGCTGGCTTGTCTGTCCGCAACCCTCCTGATCCTCACTGACTGCTTTCTTCTTTTCTGGTGAAGGGGCTTTTCTTCCCAAGTGGCCGCTTTTCCTTAATTGACGTGAGGAACTTTTTTGCTGCTTGTGTAGTTTTTCTTCTTTTCTTCTTTCTTGGGCCACGGTTAGTGCTACCGGCATCCAAGTGGACCAAACAACCTGCCTGAGAGCCATTGCTGGTGGCTTTCATGATGAGCCTGCAGGCACCATTATGGCATTGCGAACAATGAGTCAGCGATTATACCCGAGACGATTGTATGTTGACACCCTGAGAGAACATGAGAGCACTATCTCTAGCTGACAGAGTGGACACCGAAGGCTGGTGGACTTTTTGAAGCGGACAGCGTGTTTCTGATTGAGGAGTGTGCTTATGCGGCAGTGGAAGACATTGCGTGTCATTTGGAGAGAGAGTTTGGACATGCTACAAAAAAGTTTGCTAACGCCTTTGTGGACATGTGGAAGCAGACTCTGGTAATAAGAGTAGTACCCTGTTTTTGAAGTCGGCATAACCCAGTTTATGGTTTGAGTGCATGTGGGATCTTAGTACGGCTTGGAGATTTAAAAGGTAAGTCAATCTGGGGCTGCATTAGGGAGCTTCAGTGCCAAATCCTTTTGATCAACTCCTTCAACAGCGTAATTCCTCTCTCTGTATCTCTGTGAAGTAGCCAGTGTTCTTTAGGCGCACCCAATGGTAAGTCCGGTTGCAGACTTCACAGATGTACATGTCATTTTAGGGGGGCACATTTGCTTCAGGTTGGAGGCCAAAATTATATAAGCATTTTACAGCATGCACACTCAACAGCAGAGCGGGCTATAGGATGAATTTTCTTGTGTGTGAAGCCAGCCGTTTTAAAGATAAGGAGTGCCCAATTTTCTATGGTCATGGGCGCATAGTAGGATAGGTGTTGTTTTTGTTGGTGGGATTCCTGATCAGAATTGTCAATAGGTTTGGTTGTGACAACTCTCCAGTTATCTATGGAGACTACTTCCAAGTCATATAAGTAGATGGTGTTTACAGCATCTAAGGCATTAAGAGAGCGAGCTTCGTTTCTCTTGTAATTCCAAATTGCATGGGCCATGCCAGTGGATGCTGGGTCTAATGGTCGAGTGCAAGGGCATTCAAGGTAGGTGTCGAGCTGGAGGAGTCTTCTCCTCTTTTGCTTAAGGGTACTTGATTGCGTGTTACAGCTCAAAGTTGGGTGATTAACAGGAGCAGAGAGAGGTTGTTGTTGCGTAGGGGGTGTGACAGGAGTTTGATGGGGGCCGTATGATCTGGACAGCCTTAAAATAAGTATTTTAAAACTGCTGGTCCAGTCCAACTTTGCTGAGGCTCAGTACAGCATTAAGAGCCATTTTATATCACTTCAAATAGGATAGTATGCTAGCTGACTTTGTGGCATTTCTGTGCATGCGTGTGTTTCAGTCTCAAAGTAGGCTATTCAATGCTACTCTACATAATAATGGGCATGATGAGGTATTTCCGCAACCATTTCATGATGGCAATCTCCTCTCCCATACACACTGGCTCGCAGAAGAAAAAGATGACAATACCCACCCTTCCACTGGAACCAGCCTTGCTCCGCTTCAACATCAAGGACAAATTTATGTCAATCTTCTTGGAGACAGGAAAGAAAAATTACGGAGGCAGTGAAACACTCCCTACATCCATTAACAGGGAGGAGTCACCTAAGGCTAGGGAGGAGTCACCTCCACCAGCGAAGAAAACAAAAGCATGAAGCTTCATAGCAAGCTTGGTAGCATTTTGAGTATTAAGACCAAGGTTCTTCAGATGCTCCATGCTGAAAGGGCTGTCAATGGTGCCACCCACTTCCAAAAGGATAGTGTGGAGGCTAACGTTGGCGGCAGCTCGTTGGAGATGTTGACAAAGCGTTCTGTGCTAATGGTGAGCGGCTTGAGCTGGCTCCTAGGCCTGGTATCTTTGCAGTCTTGACCTCCACAAGATGGATGTGCCGCTGATTGGGTGAGAGCTGACTGGAGCTCCAGACTCCGGACGAAGGCTGGCAGGCTCTTGCTGTTGCTGAGAGCCCCCTATCCCCTCTGCACCCTGCCCTACTCCTTGATGCATGCCTAGGTTGGGCATCTGGTAAGTTTTAAATTGTGTTTAAATTTAAAGGACAGTTCTGTATGTAGATCCTACAGGGATCTGTAGGTTATGTAATGCTAAGCGGTCTTCACTTTCAAAATCTTTTCAGACAAAACACCTTCGTCAAAAAGCGTTCAGTTATCATACCAGAGATGATCTGTTGCTCAACAACAGTTGTCAATCTGATAGACTGTGTAGGGCACTGTCTGCATGATGACAGAGGGGGCATTGAGACCTGATCGAGGTCCTTAAAGCAAACAGCGTGCTTCTGATTGAAAAGTACCTGTATGGTATTGAAAAAATGTTTTTTTTTCATCTTGCAGCAAAGCTTGTCCAGAAAGCGTTGAAATATTTTGTGAGCTATGGGAAGTATTCTTGGCAGTATGAGTAGTAAACAGTTGTAGGGTTTGCATGACCAAGCTTATGTTTCGAGTGCATAAGTCACTTATGCATATGTCACGTACGATATGTGTCTTCAGAGCATCATAGAGGTTTGAGAAATAAATGAGCTTTGCGGCAGGTAGGCTTGAGGGTCTAGAGAATGTTGCATCAGAGGGGATATCCTATTCAGAGGCAAGCCAGGTTATGTCATGGAAAGACAGTGCACGGCATCCCTGTGTCTGCAAGATTTGCATCAACTTGTGTTGCCTGATACTTGGCCACAGCATCTCAGCACTCATTACCATCAATACCAGCGTGGGATTTGACTTTACATAGGTGCATGGGGTTTGCTGAGTTGCAGATGATTTGCATGCGCGTCTTCTATGTATCCCCTTGCACGTGGTGGCAGTGAAGCTCAGGGTACAATAAGGGCTTCCTGATTTTGTGGTGAGACTAGAGGCTTTCATTGGCAATATGTGATTTGCCGTGAAGAATGGCGGCTGTGATGGCGGCCATTTCAGCAGTTCAGAGAAAATTTGGAGAAAAAAGCGTTGGGAATGGCTCCAAATACTCTGTCGCGAGGGTATTTGCTCCAGGATTTAGGCATTTAGTGTTGTGTTCCAGAGGAGAGGCCATCTTATTTTGGGTAACAAGTGGTCCATTTCTGGTGGGCAGAGTTAAAGCGGAAGGGGAGAACTTGCATATAGGGGTGTTTTACCTTCGTTTTTATGGGTGTCTTCTTGTCATGTAAGGTAGAGCGGGAAAGGAGACCTTATAGCTCACAGTCAAAGCTCTTTGGGGGAGGCATGATAATACCATGAATTCCAGCAAGTTTGGTGTCATGAAATGCTTTGTAGAGGATGCTGAAGCGCTCTGGGGTGAACATGCCTTTGCATTTTCCCATCACGTTATAGGTGCATGCAACCTTTGAGGTGCATATTTTAGGTAGTATCAGAGCTGATGATGGGTCTATTTTGTTAGGGGGTTTTGAGGGAGCAATGTTTTTGAAGGATGTTCCTCCAAGTGGAGGACTGGCCATTAAAAGGGTGCTTCAAGCATTAGCATGAGTGCATATCTCCCACTCACTTAACGATCTGCCCGTCTGTTTCATTATTAAAAGAGTTTCAAATGATGGAGTGTCATTACTCTTGAGTAAGCACTTGTTCTCCTGGTTTTTTGCGTGATTTAGTTTAAGCTATTGTTGCTCTTGCACAGGTCCTCTGACAAACTTAATCAAGGAGAGATCCTCAAAGTGTCTACCACAAAACCCTGCCATCAAGAAGTGACTACTGTGCAGCAGAGATCCGCATCAGTCCTCTTCAGTCTTTGTAATCCTCAACGCCGCCTGGGCCGATCTGAAACGAAGCCTCAGCTTCAGCTGCAACCAAAAGTTTAGTGTTGCTTAGTTGAGAACATCGGACATTTATTCAAACCCCCTGAATGTGCAACACACATTATTTACTTAATTGACAGCAATTGCACCGACAGCTGCATAGGGTAAAGCAAGCTCATGGCCCCGCCACATGTTTCAATTTTACCAGACTCTGCAGTTTCCCATAAATCAAAGTGCATCAATTCTCCTTGTGTATGGTGTAGCACATGCACCTGCGCCGGCGCTGACCTGCGTACTCTTCATCTTTGGCCTGTATGGGAGCTGTATCAAACTTCAAACTGATCTTCAATATTGACCTTCTGTTGGATTATTCCAATATATACCGTACATTGCATGTTTGCATTTACAACATCTCCCTGTGTGCTGGGAGGAAAATTTTGCTCATGCTATGCAAATACTTGTTGTATCAACTATTTTTGCTGCATCTGCATGGAAGGCGCAGTAGTACTTTTCTCATAGCAAGAGGACCACCGTATTAGACTTACCAAGGTAGGGGCTTTCCACAACCTTGCACAAGCGTTGCTCAGCCTTTCCCTTGCGCACTGACAGTCGCGTAGTGACAGCATGTGCAACCTGAGGGTAAAAGTGCAAGGCTTCGCATGTTTTGAGTTGGATTAAAGCAAAAGCAAAGCAACATACTGTCAATCTGTCCAATCAGAAAAGCATATGCACAGCTGCAGGGTACTTTGTGAGGAAGTTGGGCAGCCATGACCCACCACATGCCCGCCCACAGGCTTTTTTGGGTCGGATACAAACATTGCTCCACCTCCAGGGTCTGAAACAACCTGAGCAGCGGAAAGTATGCATTGGGTTTGAGAGGTTTACTTACATCATACAGGCAGACCCGGGATTGTCCATAATGTGCTGGACGACCTTACTTGCATCAAGAGCTTTGAGTGCACAAACCTGATTGGTTACCAGCACAGCCACGTTGAACTCCTCACAGATCTGCACACATAATTGAGTTCACCAGGTAAACCTCAGACGGTACATTGTGCATTGGCAGCCTTAGCTTGAAGGAATTTCACTCAACTTCTTAACCTTGATGCCTCCATCTCTCTTTTGGCTTTATCAATATCAAAAATGCAAATGTGTGTAAATATAAAACTGAACATTAGCACAAATCATACTGTGATTGTAAGACTTTGATCAGGCACTCTCCTCATTATTTTCTCCTTCTTTACTCCTCTTGTTCTAAGATTTTATGTGGCACAGAGCTTAATCTGTGGTAGTGAACAGTGCAAACACGCTTGACCTAACATGACCGTGGGCAACATGGACGGGCTTTTGGCTTAAACATGTATGAGATATTGGTATTGTTCTGTTGACAAATGCAGTGGTAGCATCCGGCATTTGGATCAGCACTTAAAGTGCTTAGATGCAGGCAAAGCCTTATACTGTGTAAGGTTGCATTATGATGATAATGCACTACCATTCTCACAATAATGCACCACTGTTCTAACAATAACGCACCACCAATAGGCCCACTCCATGAAGACTGAGGCTGTGTAGAGGCTTGAAGAGTCCCAAACATCTTTGGGCACTAGAGTCACTCAATCCCCCCCCAAACTTTAAAATGAGTCTTCAAAATCTATTACCTTTCTGAGTCTGCTTAGCATTTGCCCTAGCTTCTGCTGTCTCTCTGCAAGTTCGCCCCTTCCACAAAAATCTGTGCGGAAATTTGATGTCAGGGTATCAAGGATCAACAGCTTGAATGGTTCCTGCAAATAACAGATTTGATTAAGACAAGATGCTTTTGGCAACAAGGGATACAAAAATGAGCTTTGTCCGCACGTTGGAATTGATGGCTGGGATGCTTGGGCGCTCCCACTCTCCTCCAAACTTATTAAGAGGCATCTATGCCATGAGGGTGCCAATGTTATTCTGAGTTTGCCAAGGACTTTGGAGTAACATTTGTGGTACAAGTACTGGAGCACAGAAGCAACTGGCTGGGTTGGTGGTGGCACTCATGCGTGCGTGAAGCAATCTCATGTCATTGAGCCTGAGTGCCCCCAACATGCTTTGGCAATCTCCCACTTCAATGCCCCGCTTGCCCTAGAAAACCAAAAAAACATGAACGGACCATGTGATTGGAGATCTGGACGTGGTGGCTTGTTCAAAAGTTCCCCTTTATTGCGAATAAAAGGAGCATGGCAGTCATGGTTACCTTCAGAACCTTACCTCACACCCTACAATGGATTCTACCAGTGTACCTTAAAAAATCTTAGATAGATAAATAATTGAAGCCCACTACATTAAAATCAGAGTGAACGTCGGTCCAAACTATAAAAACGCGTCTCAAGAGCCCCCAAACCTCCACCTGGGCTCCACCATTCATACTCTACCGCTTTTAGTTCTATCAATAGACCAATAGATAGCTCATATGCTCGGGAATCCAAACGTTTTTGGTCATCATAAAGATAGCAGACAAGCATAGTGATTTTCAGCACCTCTTGTGAGATCTCCAGAGCAACCTCTGCTGCATGTTTGCCCCCTAAACTTGTATGTACTCAAATAAAATCTTCTGTTGACTTACCTCGAGCAAACAGCAGCAACAAAACAGACCAGCTACAAATAGGTCAGCTAAATTCAGCTGTATTTTTTTGCTGCCTCATCCTTGCATTGCACACTTACCTCAACCATGAGTGCTGCAACAGACACAAGCAAGTCTGTAAAAGAATGACACAGACAAGGGTTAGCAGGTGGCCTGAAAACGATCTAACTTCTTTCTGCCTGAGTCTTAATGCACTTACCCATCTGGTGCTCAAAATTATAAGCCCTTGCAAGTACAATCTGCGTGGACAACAGGTGTGCATTATTTACAAGCCTGGACAGGCAAATGAGTGTCTGCTATACCAGGCACTGAATATGGATGACCAGGTCTGTGCAAACTCTGATACGCGTCACCATCAATACAACAATGCCTCTTAGCGCAAGAAGCTCTTTAACTCACATTTCCAAGGACTGATTGTGCTTCTAAGTTAAACCTTTGGGCAATGGCTATGATGCGCTCTGGCCGAAAAGATCCCTCGGTATCTATGTAGGCAACCTGTACAAGTATTGCCAGCAGGATGAAATGCTTTTGCTTAGCTGATGCGCGTGTGCTCAGCGTTCAAGTGTATGACAGAACGGGCTCGTAAGGAGGTTTTAGATCATGCATAGCAAGTGTTAACAACACGACTCTTAGCATTACGGCTATCCTTCACGCAGACAATTGCACGAACGTACCTTGCCCTCCCCTCCTCCGCTTGCGATGGGCATCTGGCATGCGACGCTCATTGTCATGCAGATCTGCAAGGCACAAGAAATGGTCAGCTACTTTGTCTTTGATAAGGATAATCAAGAGAATTAACAATTGGCAGGAGATGCCAGTCGCAGCCATTCACAACATCTGTCTTATACACATATCTTACAACCTACCTGTGTCTTTCCACACCGGTATTCCCCATGGATCTCAGTTATTGACTTGGTCTCTATTCCGCCACCCAGCAAATCATCCAATGAGCGGCTCCCTGTTGTTATCCTTAAGATGGTGCGCTCTCGCTGGAAAAAAATTGACCAAGGACAAAGCCGGCACGGTTATTCTTGGTCCGGAAGTCACACAAGCGCATTTTAAAAACACGCTCCATGAATACTGCCCATGTTTATCAGTGGCAAAATATCACGCTGCAGCCTGGCTGCTTCATTGATATGGGTGCACGCATTTCTTAATTGACACCCCATGCTAGGATGAAAAGCATGCAGGAGGGAAAATGCACCATCTTTTTCCAGCTTTTTTGTGCTAGCATGCCTGACGTACAAAGCTCAGCAGTAAAGAGAATTTCTGCAACCTTCCTCTCTGATAGCTGAAGAAGCTCATGCCATTTTGAAATGAATGATCATTTTCCATTGCATCTTACCTCTACTTGGACATCAGTTGCACATCGCCATTGAGCAGACTTTGACATCTGCTTGCAAGCCTGTCATTGACCAGCACGGCACAAGGGATGTATGAGCTAGAGGCATCAAGATGACCCGTCTTGTCCAGTACGCAAGCAACATTTGATCTCACCTGGAGCCATCTGATCTACAACTTATCAACAGTTAAAGATCCTAATTTGAATAACCTTGTTACGTTTGAAAAAGCACTCCTACTCACGTCCACCATTTTAGCCACCTTTGCTTCGCTCAGTCCCTTAATGTTCAAAAGCACCTGCATGGCGGGCATGGAGGCGTGGGGGGGTTGTGAGCTAATTGCTTCAACTCCACAGCCAGTCAAGAATCATACTCCTGCCACCACGTGATATTAGGTATATTCCATCCTCATGGTCGTCTCTGCAGAACTCATGGGTGAAATAGATATTGAGAACAGATGAAGCCACATGCTTGCAAACATTCCTCGTGCCTGAGCTCTGCTTAAATCTGCTGCGCTCCAAAGCAGATGGGTTCAAATACACCTTTGAAGGGTTCATGACAAATGACATGATAGTGTGGTAGCCTGCTTCTTTAGCTTTCTTTATGTCTCCTGGGTGCAACAATTGGGGATAGAATTGTGTTTGGACAGCATCTTCCATAACTTTAGAGTGAGCAGCATGCACAGGCAGAGAAAAATTGCTTGCATTTTCTCGTTTTTCATCGAGTTTAACACTGGAAGGCAATATATTAAGAGCATAACAGGTGATACAAGTAGCTTCAGTTAGAAGCAGAGCTTAAAAACACAACAGCATGTACTGCGGGGCACATGTGCATTTGCTCACCGTTATTGATGCCGACAGTCTGCAATTTCTCAATGGGCATATAGTCATCTTCCTCATCCACCTCAGTAACATCAGCGTTTATAGCCTCCCTTAGGAGGGGTATTAGGGATAGGGAGAGGGATCAAGCCAGGTGCACAAGATTTTGTTATCACAGTCAGGTACGCTGAATACCAGGTCAACGGGCCTTTTTAGTGCGCACAGATTAGTTAAAAAAGTAGATGAAATTATAAAATCGCGCGTGAACGGACGTGCAGGGTGAACTAGCTGGCCCCAGCTGTCGTACGCGAGCTGCAAAATTGCACTCCGCGCCAGCTCTTGCAAGCGAACACTTACCCTTCGACGTCCAGATGTGCCTCCATAGCAGCCATTCTATCAGGCGACGCCTCCTGCTATCCCTCAGCACAGCCACGGGCAGCCCCTGGCGATCAAACCTCAAGCTCGAATACAGAGTACTCCTCAATAGATTGTGACTAGAGCTACTTTATGAAAACGAAAAAATAGTCTTAAACAGTCGATCAATTTGATGAGACCGGCTACATAAGCAACTGATTTCTAGTTCACATCAATTCAAGGTCCTGGCAAAGGCAGATGCTCCTGGTCCAAAAAGAGAAGCTTTATCAACTTGGGCCAGAAGCTATCCTGCTCAAATGTAGGGAAATGAACGCAGAGGCACTACAAGGACAGCCGCTTCCGCTTGAGCTAATTGTTGATTCTTTAATGCAGAAGCTGGTCCATCAAATTCTGTCCACCAGCCTGATCTGCAGAAGCTGAAGTATAATAGAGCTGGATGCTGGGAACAAATAGACATGTCAAAACATCCAGTCCTGCTAACCCATTTTTTTGAATTTCCTGGAGCAAGAAGCCATCTATCTAGGCACGATACACCATCCCTTTACTATCTATCTGAGATGCTGGTATCCTGTCATGGATTGCATTGGGAGGCTTGAAGTCTGGCACTAACCGCCACTGAAAGATGCACCTGCAGTGCAGCATGTGTACAGGGATGGCGCCCTTAATTGTGCGTACATAGCCTCACTCTCAACACTGCAATGTGGCCTGGGAGCACATGACCCACAATGTAACAGTTTTGCAGTTAAACTTGTTGCTCCACAATGTTGCTCGTTAGAACCACGCATTAGAACCACGCACCGCACCAAAGGAGCTTGCAAAATGCCTATGCCAAGGAGTATAGCGCCCTGTACAAAGCCAAACAGCACTCTGCCTTGCACAACTCCCTTCCGCCTTGACCCCTTCCCGCCTCGGCCCACCTGTCCCTTCCCCCTACACTGATGGCATAGGACTCGTCGCGTGCCCAGCGTACGCCTGTGACGTGGGATGAGTGGCCTGGGTAGCGGAGCGCTGGGGCATGCTGCACTACTGCAGGGTAATTCATAAGGCTCACCTGCAAGGCAGCCGCAGCACTACCCCTTGAAGCCCCCATTGAATCCACATGGGCAAGCTAGGAGATTATGGGAAACTATGGGTGCCCCCTTTGCAACATTAGTGGGTACGCAGGCAGCTGTGCTAAAGTGCTCTAGATAAAAAGGCAAAACGAGAATTTAATGGTCAAGGAAACAGGCGAGGCACACCCTGGTGGGCTTTTTTGTTTGTAAAAGTATGGCAGCTACGCAGGGGCACGCAGCTGCATGTTTGCAAGAGCTGCCCACTGTTTTAGCAAGGGTCCTGAATTAGGGACATTTGCGTACTGGCCACAGATTCATGGCGTAAACTCTGCTGGGTACTGGCGCTTTACGCGCACGTACCAGTGCCTTTGACTTACCATGCCCTCATCATCTGCAGTAAGGAGGTATCGCCCTGAGGGTGATCGGTCCACACTGTTGATGTCACTGCACAAACACCACAGAAGAAGTGTATGTACTGACCGGATGTACTGTAGAGGTGCTGCCCAAGCAAGCAATCTCTGCCCTCTTTCAGGCAAGAGGCAGGCAAACAGTGAGTCTTGGTGAGACTTGTGTTATGCAGGCGGCTTTGCATAGCAGAATTCAGCAGACCTCTCCTCACCTGCCGTCCGAATATGGAGGCCAGATTCCCATCACAGGGAATCCCAGCTCGCAGGACCAGGTAGCCCATCTGCGCAGCACATGCAACCGCACACGTTTGAAAGAAAACAGACCCGCTGAAGGTGGGCGTGCCTCTTTGATCCGTATCATGTGCATCTCTTGGCACACTAAGTGGCAACGCATGCTGAGGCCGTGTTTCTTGGTGCAACACCAGGATCTGCCCGGGGTCATAAGGGGCCACAACCAAGGGAATCATGGGCTCAAGAGCCATCTAGAGAAATGTTTGCGAGAAGTTGGCAAAAGGGCGAGTCTGCAGGCGCCTATGAGTGGTAAAGGCCTTACCGTAGCCTCAGTATGCCAAGCCAAGCAGACTAGCACAAGGTAATGCCAGGCTATTAAGTTCATTCAGCACAGCGGATACGCTTGGTTATAATGTTCCAGAGAAAAAGGAAGAATGGCCTTGTAGGACTGACATGCAGGCCCAAGTCGGGTGCTCCTTGCACAGGTGCCCATCTCTTGATTTTGACCCATAACCTTAACAGCCACCATTACTTCTTGCCATTGGTGAGCACATTGATACAGCTTTCCATCAAGAATGTATTGGCACCCCCTTTTATGTGCGGGGGACTAAGATGGGTCAAAGTGGGGGGGACGTGACGGAGGGGGGTCACTGGGCAAACATCCGACATGGCTGTTCTGACCCTTTAGTAAAGTATCATCAAAGTTGCCAAAGTTAAGTAATTGGCTCACTTCACCTTCCATAGTAATTGCTGAGTTAGAATTTTACTTAAGGTTGTACCAGCTGAACCCAGACACTACATCAGCACAGTGCTCAACAGGCTTCAAATGGGCAGAAGAAGCTCAACAGTAAGAAGTTATCATGGACCAGACTTTGTCAATAAAAATGGCCATCCGGAGCCTCCTGTCATTGTTCCTCGCAAGCTGGTCACCAAACTTCAGTATGCATGTGTCATTAGGCAAGCATGGTGGGGAAGATGGTTTGCAAAATTTTGCACAGAAGTCATTTTATCAAAAGTAATCAGTGTGCACCTTCAGGCAAAACAATCAGGCCACTCAATGCTCTCATTATGCACGGATATTGACTGACATGCCATACGTTGAATATGCCCAAGCAGCAAGCTGCGAGCATCATGCACACATGGCCCTCCTACTCACTGAGTATCTCTCTGGTTTTCTTTGATTTGCTTGCCAGTGAGGGGATCAAAGTACAAGATCTGCGGCCAAGGAAGCACAAGCACAAAGTCGTCATGAATAGGCTTGGTTCATATGAAATGAATTATATCACAAATGTGCAAAATAACCCCTGACTTCACTGCACTCTCAGGCGTAGCAAATGCGCATATGCACATCATGATGGCTGTTTCAGCATGATGTGCTCACCTCGTACGCCTGGTCGTTGCTCATGATCTTTGAGCTGTCCACGGACCAATCAATGCCTGTGATGGTAGAAGAGTGACCCACGCAGCGTGCAATGCGTCTGTAGCCCGCCTGCAAGCACACGTTTCCAAATCAAACAGGTGAGCAGCACTGCTTGAAACTCCCAGATCAGCCCCTGATGATGGCACCAAAGCCCAAAAACTTCGTCAAACCAATGTGGCTGAGCACCACAAAAAAAGTATGTGGCTGCTTCACGTCTATTTTCAAGCCTTAGATACAGCCCAGAGCCGACAACTAGAGTGCCAACGATGGGCATGAAGTGCCAGGTGCCCTGCACGGTTGATGACTGCACGCAAATGCTCACCTTGACATCATACACATCAAGATGCTGGTCGTGCGAGCCTGAAGCCAAGAAGCGTCCACAAGGCGAGAACTTCAACACGCAGATGCTGTCTGTGTTCAGCTTGCCCCAGTACACCTGCATGCATGCATGCATGCCTTGAGCGATTTGCTAGCCTGCTGGACGGGTGCCTTTGTCAGGAACCCTGCATCTTATCCCAAGCAGCCACCTTGCTAACTGCGCATTGGTTTGGAGCTCATGGTTAGCACACTCTGGCCATTCCCCACTGCATTGGCGCACCTGAGCGACGCTGGGATAGAACTCCACTACCTTGATGCCCCCGCTACGCAAGCCGATGGCCAGGTGCTGCCCGTCCGCAGAAAAGGCACATGACCTGGCTTTGTCACCGGCCTGGGCCACGTGCACGATACGGATTGGCTGCGCAAGCAGACGCAAGCACAGCGCGTAAGGGGGCCAAAG
>SL_4KL_010_BRINEDRAFT_10001092_pt1 | contig 14799 bp, 9 predicted proteins | sample SodLak_010_BRINE_2_FD_10664 | JGI IMG/M metagenome (IMG submission 10664)
ATCGAAATGTATATTGGTAGTTATTTAACTTTCGGAAACATGTCCCCGAAAACACCCCTCCGTCGCCCGTACGAGTATTTTGAGGATAAACTCCACCCGCTCGCGTCGGGTGTGTTCGTCTTCCTCGGACATCTCCTCGTCGATCTGGTGAGTTTTGGCCTCATTTTTTGGCTGTTTCTCTCACAGATAGAAAACGCCCCCGCGAGTTTCACCAACGCACTCGGTGAATTGCTGTTCGGCTTTCTGATCATGTCCGTGATCATCTACGTGCTCGCGTGGCTCATTGTCGGCGCCATCATGCACCTCTTGAGCGGAGGTGAGGGGAATTACACTGACGCACTTGGCGTTGCGGGATGGGCCTACGCCCCAGAAATTATCACGGCACCGGTCTCGATGGTCATCGCCTGGCGCTACGTCCAAGGTCTTGACCTCGACTGGGAGAACCAGGCCCAGTTTCGGGCCGAGATTGAGGCGATCGAATCGGCCAGTCACGATCCACTCGCCGTCCTCATCGTGTTCGTGGTGGTCCTCTGGAGCGTCTACATCCTCGCGAAGGGGACGGCGGCAACCCACGAGGTGCCGGTGAGCAAGACGGTGCTCCCAGCCGTTCTCGTGGGCGTCGGATCCCTCGCACTGACCATCCTGGGGATGGCCTGATCCATTTCGGGTAGGGTCAGGCCGACGGTGACCCTTCTCGAGTACGCTCGAGTGCGGATATCTGCGTTGTCGTCAGTAGCGACACCATGCCTGATACGGTCCATTGTAGTTCTTTACCGGCGATTGCGGGGGCCGGGGTGGCGATCGCCGGTAAAACGCTACAATGATCCGTATGAGTGGCGCAAAGTGCCTTGCAGGCCAACCCAGGAACGCCGCCACTCTACACACGAGGTACCGCTGCCCGCCTCACAGCCCGGCATTATAAAACGAACGTGGCTGGCAAGGGATCCGATCGCGTCGGAACAGCGTTTTCCAAAGCTATCACCGATCGCTACCTCATCCGCCCTGCAGCGTTTCCCCGTCGATTACCCGGCCGACGAACAGCGGCGTCTCCGTCGGCCGGTCCCGAATATAAAAGAGGAAGGGGCGATCGACGACCATCTCCGCGTGGTCCGACGGTCCGTCCTCGACCATGTCCACTGCCGTCGCCGCCGCGGCCTCGGTCCCGAGTTCGTCGACCTCGACGACCGCTTCGTGGATGATGTCGTCGATAGAGAGGTCCGCACCACCAGTCATGCCGGAGAAATCCGCTCTCGAGTCGAACGGCTTCTTCATACCGAGATCCGACATCGGCTCGAGGAGACTGAACTCGCTATCGATCTCGAATTTCGGCATCGTCAGATCGACCTCCGGGACGGACGTTTCCGCGAGCATCGTCGCCAACCGGTCGATCGAAAACGCTTCCTCGAACGCTTCGAACGTCCCCGCTGCCGGAAGCACGATCACCATACTCGAGTCGTCGTTAGCGTAGGGGAGTTCGACGAGCTGGTGCCCGTCGATTTCGGCGTAGGGGACCTCGATCGACTGCGTCATCAACTGTACCTCGTGTTCCTCGCCATCGAGCGCCGTGAACGTCCCCGATTGGGTGTGGCGCTCGTTGAAGGGGTACTTCCACATCGCGTGGAAGTAGATCGCATTGGTCAGCACGAGCCGCGTATTCGTCGTGATCATCGTCTCCTCTAACAGTTCCTCGATCAGATCTTCGGTCTCTTCGGCGACCCACTCGTTTATTTCCTCACGGGCTCCCTCGGGATCACCGGCGTAGTCGACGACACGCAACCCGGCCTCGTAGGACGCCTCGAGTACGTCGAGAAACCCTTCCTCGAAATCGAGTCCTTCTTGCCCCCAGAGTGCGTTCGCCGTGTTGAGTTCGAACGCCGGTCCTGCATCCGCATCGTCGGCCGTCTCCTCGACGTCCTGGCCGTCTTCGTTGCGTCTGTCGAACTCGCCCTCGAGGGCCCCAAACGCCGGGTGGAGCGCTTCGTCCTCGAGGTCGTAGTGCAGCGCCTGCGCCATCTCGTCGGCCGTCTCGCCTCGGGCGCCCGCATAGGTCATTGCCAGCGCAACTGAGACGCTGTACGGCGAGTAAAAGATGTTTTCCTCAGGCCGTTTCGATCGGAGTTCGTCCAGCAAGTTCAGAGCGAACGTGACATTCCCCCGTGCCTGCGTCGCCAGCCGATCGTCGTCGATGTCGGGGTCGGTGACGGGATCGAGCTGGGGGAACTCGGGGGTTGCGTACTCTTCGAAACCGCCACCAGACTCGTCGTCGGTCGCTCCTTGGGAGTCATCGGTATCGGTCTCTCCGCTTCCCGCATCCGTTTCCGACGAGTCGTCGCCACTCTCAGTCCCCATACAGCCCGCAGCGCCGGCGAGGAACGCCCCTGTCAGGGCGAGTAGTTGTCGGCGATCCGTGGTTGGACCGTCAGGGTGGGGGACCTTCGACATACAGGGGCGTCTTTCGGTGTCGATAAATGCTTTCCCCAAACTGAGATGTTCGTTTGGCCAACTGGCCACCAGCTGTGCGGTCTCGTGTCACGTGAGCCGTGTCCCGTCGCCACCGAATCGTCTCTGGTCTATCCCTCGAGCGCTTTCGATGGCATCGAGCAGTCAATCCCGCTCGTCCAGCGCTGCATCGGTTGCCTTTGACGCCGAACGATCGTCGTCCCTTCTTTGCTCACCTGTTGATACGGCCTGCGAGACAGGATTCGAACCACGGTCGCGGCGAAGCCGCTCCCTGATTCGAATCCAGCCGTCGCGCATACCCACCGCTCACGGGTGTTCGCGGGGGTATGCGCGGGACAGGATTCGAACCTGCGGACTCCTACGAGACAGCGTCCTAAGCGCTGCGCCGTTACCACTTGGCTACCCGCGCTCGATACGTGGATAGCGAATAACCGGGCAAGAAGGTGTCGATGTCCCGCCTTTCTCGACTGCACTCACTGCGTCACCGGCTCCTCGGGCGACCAATCCGGTGGCACGATGAAGGTAACGTGTTCGGCATCACGCAACTGGTGGAGTTCGGCCGCCTGCTCCGCCAGCGCACGGTCTCGGTACGGCATCTCGAGCCCGCAACCGGTACAGACGAGTTTACAGGTTGGTTCGTTCATGACGGCCGCCACCCAGGCGCGCTACTGGCTATGGCAGGGGTCGCTATTAGTAAGCGTGACCTATCCGAACGGGCCTGAAACACCCGACCTGACGCGCTTTCGTAGTATCGGCTTGGATCGCGTAGCACTCCATTGCGGTGACGGTCAGTGCACGCTGACGGTCAATTCGGGCCACACTGTCGACGCTGTGGCCCTCGAGTTTATGACCGCCCACGTGCATACCGTAACTATGTACAACGCCCGGGCTCGCATCGACCACGCGACCTGGCTCGAGGACCTCGAGCGGATCGCCGATCGCCTCGAACTGAGTGCGGATGCGCGGACGACTGCAACGGACCTCTTTCTTGCCAACGTTCCCGACAAGGACCGATCGAAACCCGCCGTCCTGGCGGCGAGTATCTACGCGGGCTCCCTCGTCGCCGGTGACGGGCGAACCCAATGTGCGGTGGCCGAGGCAGCCGACGTCTCGAGGCTGTCGATCCAGCAGCGGTGGAAGTCGATCCTCGCCGACGCGGGACTCGACCCCCCTCGATGGTGAGTGCTGTCGCCCCCGACTGCCCGACCGACGACGAACTCGAGGTGGGCCTGGCGGGATGTGATAGGCCCGATTCCCGTCGCGGTAAGACGAGACGACCCCACCGATTGGGGATGCTACGAACGAGAGATGGGACGTAAGGTGGCGCTACGCTGTTGAAACAAATCGATCGCCAGGACGCTTTCGATCTCGAGACACACGTGGGGCAAAGAGCGTCTTTGCGGTCGAATTGTCCTCGCCGTCGTTGGCGATCACTCGATGCGTGACCGAGTTATCCGAAGAGTTGGCGACCTCGAGTGTCGCCTATTCCTCCGTCGTCTCCTCGGACGACGAGAGCCGCTTGGCAGCGTAGGCGGCTCCGCCGGCGACCCCGGCGGCTCCGGCCGCGGCACCGAATCCGGGCGAGCCGTCGTCGGGGTCGTCAGTGGGCTCGTCGTCTTCGTCAATCGGTTCCTCGTCGTCTTCGTCCTCGTCCGTGTCAGGATCGTCGTCGGGGTCGTCGTCTGGATCGTCGTCTTCGCCCTCCTCATCAGCCGGCGCTTCCGCCTCCGGCAGGTCGACGTCGCCAAGCGCCACGAACGGCAATTCGACGAGGCTCTCCTCGTCGTACTGCGAGAGGATCTCGATCCGATCGACTCCCTCCGGGGTGACCATGTCCATCACGGCCGGATCGTTCGTTCCGGTTCCGCCGCCGATGGCGTACTCGCCGGCTTCCTCGGCGATACCCCGCACGTCGCCGTCACCGAAGCCGTCGAACGGTGCGACGAACGCTGCCATCCCCAGGCCACCGTCGGCATCCTCGTCCCAGCCGATGGCATCGGCGGGCACCCGGATCGAAACGGTCGAGTCCTCGGCGTCTGTCTCGACACTCGAGGAGACGGTGCCACCGTCGGCGTCCTCGACTGCCTCCGTGGTCTCGCCATTGACGACGACCCGGTAGTTGTACGGGGAGGCCGTCGTGGCGTTGATGCCGGCTCGAGCCTCGGCCGTCTCCGGATCGTCGGTATCCGGATCGTAGAGATAGACCTGGAAGAACTGGTGTGAGAACGGCCGTGGCAGCGCCCAGGGATTCTCGATCGGTTCCGCCATGGTGAACTCGAACTGGACGAGATCCCGGGAGGCCGAGACGGCCACCTCGTCGATGTCCCAGGCACCCTCGTAGAAGTCGTCACTCGTCGGGTACTCGTAGGTGCCAGGCCCGTACGGTTCGCCCGTCGGCACGTCGAAGCGGTGGAACTCCTCGAGGTCCGTCGCAAGCGGGACGTATGGGATCGTCGCGAGCGTCCCCTCGCTGTAGGCCAGGACCTGGAACTGCTCCTGATCGCCCGGCGTCGTGACGTTGATGACGTTCGAGGCGTACTCGTTCTGTGCGCCGCCGAAGGTCTCCTCGGTTCGGTCGTCTTCGACCGGGCGGACGTTCCCCTCGCTGTCGGGATCGTACCCCATCATCAGCACCGCGATGTCGAGGGTCTCGAGTGCGCTCTCGAGGGACTCCTTNGGGAATTCGGCCAGAATGGTGTCGTCCGCGGGGTTCGCGGCCACCTTCCCATCCGCCAGGTGGTCGCCGTCGGCTGACTCGACCCGAGTGCCCTGTTCGCCATCGACGATCACGCGGTACTGGTACTCGGTTTCGAAGGTCGCATTGACACCCTCGCGGGCCGCCGTCGTCCCAGAACTCGAGCCGTCGGAGAAATATGCCTGGATGTGTTGTTCGGAGAACCCGCCGTCGTAGCCGGCGTGGTTCACGAGGTCACCGTCGATCTCGACGCGCAACTGATAGGCGTCACCACCGTCGTGGAGCGTGACGCTCGTCATGTCGAAGATACCGGGGGTAAATCGGTCGTCGGTTGGATAGGTGACGGCTCCGTTGCCGTCGTCGTCGCCGGCACTGATGGTCAGGTTGGCGATCCGATCACCCGAGGCGAAGAAGGACGGCGTCTCGAGGATCGCCACCTCGTCGACGGTGACGCGACGACGCTGGTCGTCGGCCGTCTCGGTCACGTCCTCGCCGGTGTGCAGGTCCGTTCCCTCGACATCCGCTCGAAGGTCGACGGTCGCTGGGCCGTCGTCGAAGTTGATGACGACGACGACACGGTCGGGCCCCTCGAGGCCCTCGACGTGACTGCCGTCGCGGCCGAAGACCAGGACCCGGTCGTCTGTTTCGTACCACTCGCCCACGAGTGCAGCGTCGTTCTTCAGGACGTCCATCTCGTGGTAGGTCTCGAGTACCGAACGGTAGAACTCCAGGTGGTCCTCGTCGTACTCGTCCCAGTTCATGAACGCTCGCTGGCGGCCGCCGGGGCGAACGTCGGCACCGGTGTCGATGGCGCCGTCCTGGATACCGCGGTTGTCCTCCTCACCGAGGTGGCGACCCTCCCCGTACCGACTGATCTGGCGCTCCTGCCCGTAGTACACGAAGGGGACCCCTGGCAGGGTGACGCCGGCGGCCCAGCAGGCGCGCTGGACGGCGGCGGCCGCGTCCCACTCCTCGTCGGTGATCTCGTCGTGGTTCGGATCGTCCAGGTCGACAGCGGTCTGGTTGATGAGGCGGACCTCGTCGTGGTTCTCGATGGCGTTGAGCAACAGCGAGTAGTCCGGAAACCCGTCTTCCTGTCGGGCCCGAACGTCGTCGTAGAGGTTTGTGGGGGAGGCAAGCTCGTCGGCGACGTCGTGGGTCGTCGTCGTGAACCCGTCGGTGTCGAAGTGCATGTCGAACTCGTTCTCGGAGAACGNGCGGTCCTTCGGGATTGCCTCGTCGAGCATCAGGAACTCGCTGTTGTTGTCGCGGACAACGTCGCGAATGTCCTTCCAGATGCTATGTGGTGCTCCCCAGGCGATGTCACAGCGGAAGCCGTCCACCCCCACCTCCCCGGACCAGAACTCCGCAATTGCGAGGAAGTGCTCCCGGACGGCAACGTTGTCGAAGTTCCAGGCGGGCATCGATGGCAAATCCCAGAAACCCGACGCACGCGGTGCCGGCTCGAAGCGATCCTCGCCGTGGAAATCCTCGGCCTCGAACCGATCCCACCAGTCGAAGTACTTCGAGTCTTCGTCCCACTCCTGGACGGGTGGGTACTCCCAGTCCTCGGCGGGTGGTTGGTCGTCCTGATCGGCGATGGTGTCCTGGAAGTACGGGTGGCCACGCCCCGCGTGGTTGATGACGAGGTCGAAGACGACCTTGATGTCGTGGTCGTGGCACTCGTCGACGAACGCCTGGTAGGACTCGAGAGGGTCCATGCCGTCGATGGCGAGNTCCTCGGCGATACCGAAGTAGTCGTTCGTGTCGTAGCCGTGTGGCCCACCGCCGGGCAACTCGTCCTCGTCGAAGCCAGAGAGGTTGTTGTTCCCGAACAGTTTGTCGACGCTCTCGGCCGGGACGACGGGCGTCAGCCAGACGGCGTCGACGCCGAGGTCGTCGAGATACTCGACGCCGTCGACGAGGTCCGCGAACGTCGTCTCGCCGCGTTCGCCGGCCCACGAACGGGGGAAGATCTGGTACATGACGCCGTCTTCCATCCACTCGGGGGCCCGGTTGGGCAGGTACACGTCGCCCTCGGGCTCGAGTTCGATCGTGTCCAGCACGCTGTGCTCGGTCCCGTCGTATGCCACCGCGTGGACGCGGGCAGACTCGCCCTGGAGGTCGTCGACATCGACCCGCCCGGTCAGGGCGTCCACCGCGATATCGTCGGTCTCGAGCGTGTCACGGTCGTCGGCCAAGAAAAACGACCTCGAGGTCGTCGCGCGTGGCCTGACTGCCGGGTGCAAGCTGGGCGTTGGTCTCGATGACGAACTCGCCGTTTTCGTACCCGCCCTCGAGTTCGATCCGCGGGGGCCCGGCACTCGGCCCGCTCTCCGGGAACGCGTAGACGGTGAGTTCGTGGCTGTCCCCCGCCGGGTCCTCGAGAGCAAGTACGTAGTGGCCCGGTTCGTCGGCCTCGAATTCGGCCACGTTGTCCCGACCCTCGTTGTATCGGGGTTCGTCCTCGAGCAGCGAGGACTGGTAGGTGATTTCGGCGTCGCTGCCGTCGGGTGCCTCGACGATTGACCAGGTGAAGTCCTCGGTGTCGTAGTTCTCGGGGTTAGCCGTTGCCTCGGGAACGCTTGGGGCGAGGTTGTCCCGCCCGCCGATGAGCTCTTCGCTGACCCACGCGGAGTTCCAGAGTTTCTCGCCGACCTCGACGAAGAGGGGGTGACCTGGGTGATACGAGTCGATGCCACTCGCGGTCAGGGCTGTCGGTGCGTAATCCTCGGTTGCACTCGAGATGCCCGTCCAGAGCCCGATCGCGCCGAGACCCGCCAATCCGCCGAGGACGGTTCGCCTGTTCACGCCACTCGCGTCAGATGTGTGTTCGCTCATTGTCTGGGTGGCCATCCGTCGACCGGTGGGAGGCACGTGGTGGGCAACCGCGGGTGTGCAAACTGGATCTGTGTCCCGTGTCACCGACTCGAACGGATGGGTATAGGTAAGGTGTAATTATTCATCACACTTAGCAGTAACTATCTCGGCCGTGTCGCGCCCCGGCCAGTCGTTGTTGATCGACGAACGCCACCCCATCGCTGGTTGCGACCAGTGCCTGAATACGGATGGTCCAGTGCGTCGACAACCGCAAACACGGCTCCTTCGACCCCCCGAGGCCCCCAAACCGAACCCGCGCCTTGGGGATTGAACATCCCGGAACGCACCAGAGATCCGCGAGCGGACCGGTGGCCACGCGAAGGGGCTCGTATTATAACAATTAGACCAATTTAGACACCCTTACAGCGAGCCGTGGTATCGTGAGGGTGTGTGCAATGACGGACAGTGGCTACTATACTCACTACAGGTCATCGCCGTAACAGCGCGAAATCCACGGCCTTANCCGTGGGCTAGCTTCCATCGTAAATTCCAGCGGGCGGCATGTAACGCGCGTCAGGAACGCATGAGAGTTTCCGGGACCTATATAAATGGATTATATAATTAAGCTCGAGATCAATGGAGGTACGGGTCGTTTATTCTTTCATATGACAGAGCGAAACAACGCCGACGAGCGAGACAGCTCAACTGAAGTAAAATTCTACCTCCCGGCCGGAGTCAACCCACGATTCGATCTACGTCGGTTCAAGCGTATCTGGGCAAGGCTGTCGAATTATCGTCGATAAAACCTCGGTGAACAACCCCGACCGCAAGGGTCGGGGCTTCTTTGTAATTCCCATAGAGTCACGAAGGAAGGCTTCAATACAGTCTATTGCAGGGAGTTACGCGACGTATCGATTGGAACGGTCGGCCGGTCAGATACGGTCGGTCTGTCGAATAGCCAACACTATCTCCGTATTTAGACGACCGACTCAGTTAAGCCACCTCACGGCCGCCACTACGACACCGATGGCAACATTGTTATGGCACTTTTCACTACCCTCCCGAAGAACCTACATTGGAAGATACGCCACAGTAAAACGACTAGTGGATCATGACCGATATTAAAGCGGTCGTGCGAGCCAATCATCCCGAGATCGTGCTCACACAGACAGTCGCTTACGACCGAAGTTCGAAAGTCAAGTCGGTATCAGAGGCAGGCACTGACCCTACCTCGGGGAAGTTTTTCTATCACATCGAGTCATCCAATTTCTCCCAGTTCGAAGACGGATTACGGAACGATAGCACCATCGATACATTTGAGCAAGTCATCGAAACGAGAGCGGAGAAGGCGATCTATAGTTTCGAGTATACAGACGAAGCGAAGGTCCTCTCTCCAGTAATTTCGGCCGCAAACGGTGTCATCCTCGACATGGAAAACGACGGAAGTGATTGGATACTGACGGTATGGATTCCTGAGCGAACGGATCTCTCCCATCTCTGGAACTATGCACGACGAAACGATATTGATATCGAGTTACTGCGTGTGAACGAATACGCGAGTTTGGGGAATACGGACGCAGGATTGACCGATAACCAACGAGACGCACTCCTCGTCGCACTCGAAAGCGGGTATTTCGAAGAACCACGGAACGCAACGCTCAGCGAGGTTGCCGCTGATTTGGATATCTCTCAACCTGCAGCCAGTGGTCTCCTTCGGCGTGGACTCAAGCGACTCGTCGTATCGTCGCTATTGGATGGCAGTGATACGCCGGATTGATCAGCGGCTACTCGGTGTAGTGGCGACGAGGAACCCTGATGGTGCGAGTTCTGGCTCCGTCAGCGTGACTGGATGCGTGGTGAACGAGACGCGCTCGNCTTTCATCTCGATTCCACAACCTCTCACTGACTCTGCGTTTGCAGTGAACCATCGTCACTTGTACACACCTTCGAGAAACCGTGGCTCGGAACCATTTTTCCGGCTCTGGGCCCCCTCCCTTCGAGGGCGCGCAAATCGGTTCAGTTGTGAGGATGGTGATACAGCAACCCCGGCCCCGCTCGGTGTCTCGAAAACAGACCCAGGCCCTCTGGTCGCCGGTTCCGAAATCGGTGCTACTCCGACCGCGTCGCCTGTCGACCCTCGCGGTCGGGCGTCAGATTGCCGTGTTCGTCGATTTCGCCGTTGACGATTCGGGTGCTCGAGATGATCTCGCCGTCTTCGGCCTCGAGGTGGGGGACGATCACTATTTCGAGGGGGTCGTGACCGCGTTCGTGCCGAATCTCGTTGATTCGTTTTCCACCCTCCACCGTCTCCGGTGAGACGATGAGACAGTCGAACTGAGGTTCGGTGGCGATCCCAGTCGGCTCGGTCAGCGTTCGTACCTCGAACGTCCGATCGTACGCCTCGGCAAGGGGCTCGAGTTCCGCCTCGAGGTCGCGCTTTCGTTCGTCATAGGATCGAACGTATCGGTCGACGTGTCTCGTCTTCGGCGCGAGCTCGTCGCCCGTCAATCCCACCGTCACGTCTCCGAGTTCGAACGCCCGTTCGAAGAGCCGTCGGTGACCGTCGTGAACGGGGTCGAAGGTCCCACCGAGCGCCACGTCCATACCCGCACGAACTCGAGGCGACCGTATAAAAGAGTCGAATCCAGGATCGGGAGCAGTCGGCGCGATGATTCGGAGCGGATAGGGATGGGATTTCGACAGTCGTCGAACATCCCCTTCGCATCGTTTTTAGTGTTGCCCGTCCCTCCACACGGTATGAGCCTCGACGACGACGCCCTGGAGTACCACCGCATCGATCCACCCGGGAAAGTCGAGATTTCGACGACGAAACCGACGAACACCCAGCGTGACCTCTCGCTCGCGTACTCGCCTGGCGTTGCCGCCCCCTGTATGGCAATCCACGAGGAGGAACGTGACGCGTACACCTACACGGCGAAGGGCAATCTCGTGGGCGTGATCTCGAACGGCTCGGCCGTTCTTGGCCTGGGCGACATCGGGGCGCAGGCCTCGAAGCCAGTCATGGAGGGGAAGGGCGTCCTGTTCAAGCGCTTTGCCGATATCGACGTCTTCGACCTGGAACTCGACGAGAACGACCCCGACCAGTTCATCGAGGCCGTCGCGTCGATGGAGCCCACCTTCGGCGGCATCAATCTGGAGGATATCAAGGCCCCTGACTGCTTCGTCATCGAGGAACGCCTCAGTGAGCGGATGGATATCCCCGTCTTCCACGACGATCAGCACGGGACGGCAATCATCTCGGGAGCGGCCCTCGTCAACGCCGCCGAAATCGCTGGAAAATCCCTCGAGGACCTCGAGATCGTCTTCTCCGGTGCCGGTGCGAGTGCGCTCGCTACGGCTCGGTTTTACGTCTCCCTCGGGGCCCGAAAGGAGAATATCCAGATGTGTGATTCCTCCGGGATCATCACGGAGACACGGGCTGCCGCCGGTGACGTCAACGAGTACAAACGGGAGTTCGCCCGTGACGTGCCCGAAGGCGATCTCGCGGACGCGCTCGAGGGCGCCGACGTGTTCGTCGGGCTCTCAGTCGGGGGCATCGTTTCCCAAGAAATGGTTCGGTCGATGGCCGACAACCCGATCATTTTCGCCATGGCTAACCCCGACCCGGAAATCGGGTACGACGAGGCCAAGGCGGCTCGAGACGACGACGTGATCATGGCCACGGGTCGATCGGATTTCCCCAACCAGGTCAACAACGTCCTCGGATTCCCCTTCCTCTTCCGTGGGGCCCTCGACGTCCGCGCGACCGACATCAACGAAGACATGAAGGTGGCCGCCGCCCGAGCGCTCGCGGACCTCGCCAGACAGGACGTCCCCGACGCCGTGGTCAAGGCCTACGGTGACGAACCCCTCCAGTTCGGGCCGGACTACATCATCCCCAAACCGGTCGACCCGCGCGTGCTGTTCCAGGTCGTGCCCGCCGTCGCCGAGGCCGCCATGGAGTCCGGAGCGGCCCGCACAACGATCGACCTCGACACGTACGAGGCCCAGCTCGAGGCCCGACTCGGAAAGTCCCGCGAGATGATGCGCGTCGTGCTGAACAAGGCAAAGAGCGAGCCAAAGCGTGTCGCCCTCGCGGAGGGTGAAGACGAGAAGATGATTCGAGCGGCGTATCAAATTCAGGAACAGGGCATTGCCGAGCCGATCCTGATCGGCGACGAGGAGAAGATCGTTGGGACGGCTACCAAACTGGGACTCGATTTCACGCCGGTCGTCGCCGACCCCACTGCGGGATCGTACGAGTCGTACGCGGATCGATTGTACGAACTCCGACAGCGCAAAGGTATCACCCGTTCGGAGGCCAGCGATTTAATTCACCGCGACACCAACTACTTCGGCAGCGTCATGGTCGAGAAGGGTGACGCCGACGCGCTCCTGACTGGGTTGACCCACCACTACCCTTCGGCGCTGAAGCCACCGCTACAGGTGATCGGCACGGCCGACGACGTCGAGTACGCTGCCGGGGTCTATCTCCTGACGTTCAAGAACCGGATCGTCTTCTGTGCGGACGCGACGGTCAACCAGGCTCCCGACGAGGAGGTCCTCGCCGAGGTCACCAAACAGACCGGCAAACTCGCTCGCCGGTTCAACGTGGAGCCGCGGGCGGCCCTGCTGTCGTACTCGAACTTCGGCAGCGTCGACAACGAGGGTACCAGAAAGCCCCGTCGAGCGGCCAGTATGCTCCAGGCGGACCCGGAGGTGGACTTCCCGGTCGACGGCGAGATGCAGGCCGACACGGCCGTCGTCGAGGATATCCTCCAGGGCACCTACGAGTTCTCCGCCCTCGAGGAGCCCGCGAACGTGCTCGTCTTCCCGAACCTCGAGTCAGGGAACATCGGGTACAAACTCTTGCAGCGTCTCGGTGGCGCGGAGGCCATCGGGCCGATGCTTGTCGGTATGGATCGGCCGGTCCACGTGCTCCAGCGGGGCGACGAAGTCAAGGACATCGTGAACCTCGCGGGCGTGGCGGTCGTCGACGCTCAACAGGAGTGACAGTGGATGGGGATTAGGTTTTGCCGGCCCGGACGGCCACGAACTCCTCTCGAATCGCCTCGCGCTTGACCAGCACGAACCCCAAGGCGATGAGACCGAACCCGACGAACGTCGGTGCGTCGATCACCTCACCCAGGTAGAGCCACCCAAAGAGCGCCGCGAAGACGGGGGCGACGTAGGAGACCATGTTGATCTCGACGGCCCCCAGGCGCTCGAGCAGGTCGAAGTAGATCAGAAAGCCGAGCGCGCTCGAGACGATGGCGAGATACGCCAGGGTGGCGATAGCCTCGGTGTTGGCCCACTGCCCGGGCGTGATCGGTTCGCGCATGGCCAGGCTGAGCAGGTGCATCAACCCTGCGCCGCCGAGCATCGACCACGCCTCCATGGATTCGATGGGCATGTCGCCCTCGATCCGTCGGGTGAGGACGGCCCCCAGAGCGAATGAGGTGGCGGCGAGAAAGACCAGCCCGGTGGCCACCGCGTCGGCGGCGAGCAGGTCGTTTGGGTCGGGGCGGGCGATAATGACTACCCCGATGAGGCCGAGGGCGACGCCGACGAGGCCGATGGCCGAGAGCGCGTCGGATGGAAAGAGCGCTCGAGCGAAGCCAGTGGTCAGAACGGGCGAGAGGCCGAGAGCGCGTCGGATGGAAAGAGCGCTCGAGCGAAGCCAGTGGTCAGAACGGGCGAAAGGCTGACCACGATGGCCGCGGCCGCGGCCGTGGTGTGCTGTTGGCCGACGAAGAGAAAGACGTGGTAGGCTGCGATCAGCAAGGTCGAGCCGATAGCGACGAGTAGCCACTGGTCTCGCCCTCGGGGGAACACGTCGTCGAGAACGTAGGTGGCGTACGCGAGCATCAGGAGGCCCGCGATGTCGTAGCGCAGCGCGGCGAACAGCACGGGCGGGTAGTGCTCGAGGCCGGCCCGGATGGCGACGAACGCCGTGCCCCAGACGGCCGCGAGCACGAGGAACAGCGAGAGATTACGGTATCGGCCCACACTCGTCCCTATGTAGATGACGCCCTATGCATTTCGATTCGAAGCGCAAGTTCTCGCTGCGCACTGGATCGGGTGGGTGTCTACCGCGTCAGTGGCTTCCAACTCGGGGGGTTGCTGGCACGGATCCTCGAGCCAACGAACCAACACTGACGATCATGGAGACCCAACAACGCCCATGACCGAGCACGATGGCGCCGACACTGACGGGACCCAGACGACTCTCCAGACAGCAGCCAGGGAGATCCACGAGCACCTCGAGGCCACCGCCGAACTCCCGATCGATCACCGGACGAACCGCTGGCTGGGCGAAGCCGAGGCCGTCGCCGCCGACGCCGCCTTCAACGACCTCGACGCCGAGACGATGGCGAAGCGATTGAGCCAGGTACGCCACCTCCTCGAGGAGGCCGACGCAGCCGGCCACCCCGAGGCGGACGAACACCTCGAGCAAGCCAGGGAGGTGTGCGCTCGAGTGCTCGATTGAGGGGGAAAACCGGTATGCCATTCACTTCGAATTTTGTAGTGTTACGGTAGATTTTTCGAATCCTTTAANTATAGATATTGTATCTCTCTACTGCTGTTATCGAACTAATAGAGAGGACTGGTGAACCACAGTGAAGCCATTTAGCCCCACACAGTTCGAAACCACCCGATACATACAGCTGCCCACGTACCTTTTTCCGCCTCGGGATTCCTCACTCCGTTCGGAACCACTCGGCGCAAAAATCTACGCTAAAAAGGCCGCCTTCGCGGACTTCGTCCGCTTCGGCGGGGAACCGCTCGCTTGGCTCGCGGATGCTGATGGTGGTATCTGCTTG
>SL_4KL_010_BRINEDRAFT_10001093_pt1 | contig 14777 bp, 15 predicted proteins | sample SodLak_010_BRINE_2_FD_10664 | JGI IMG/M metagenome (IMG submission 10664)
CCCCCAGCAGCCAGTCGACAGCCGCCGGAAACGGCTCGTCCGTACTCGGCTGTCTCTCCCGCTGCCGTCGTGAACTGTCGTTCATAGCTAGTACTGACGAGCGCTGTGATTGTAAAGCCTGAACGCTGTTATCACAGAGAGATACCCCACACTTCTGAAACGGCTAGCTGTTTCAAAACCATCGCTGCTTTCTTGCTCCCGACCACCATTGGTAGGTCTTGCAGCTGTTACTACCAAACAACTGAAGCTGTCTATCTGGGTAGTAAAAGCTGAATAACAATACATATCCTCTGTATTAGTATCTGATGCGGTCGGAGCGTGTGACAGTTCACAGAGCAGGGTTCTCGCCCGCGTGTCGCTCGGGATCATGCAAGCCCATGCCAGGTCAAACCACCTGAACCACCGTCGGTCCTCCACATAAACTTTCAGATTGTCCCCGTGCGAGACGACCCGGGCCATACCGGCCGCAACCAGTCGCGACATCCCCCTGCCCCTCACTTGCAATTTAGGTTCTGAGATCTTTTCTCGCAGCAGCAATACGGCATGGGACGCTGCAACGAAATCGATAGCCGGCTAATTGTCAGCACAGTGGAGACCAATATCGGGGGCAAAGCAACCGTTCTGGCAATCGAGAGATGTAAAATCCTGGACTCCCGACACCAGAACTGTGACCGACGCCAGTGAGCGACCCCGCACACTCGCACCCTCCGATCAGCGGCTTGCAGGCTACCTGTTCTGGCTGTCGCGGCCACGCTTTTGGTTCTATCTGGCTGGTCCTGTCGTCGTCGGTGTTGCCTACGGCGCATCGACGACAACTGACTTTTTTACACCACTCACAATCGCCCTGTTTCTGTACTTTCTCCTGCCTGCGAATATCTTCCTCTACGGAATCAACGACATCTTCGATGCAGAGATCGACCAACTGAATCCGAAAAAATCCGAGGAGGGCAAAGAGGTTCGGTTCGAGGGAGGGCGGGCTGTCATCGGCGCTGTCGGCCTCTCTGCAGCGGCCGCACTCGCGTTTGTGCCGGCGTTGCCCCCGGGTTCGCTGCTCGCACTCGGAGCGTTCATCGTGCTCGGAACAGCCTACAGCGCCCCACCGCTCCGGCTCAAAACCACACCACTGCTCGATTCGATCTCGAACGGTCTGTATATTATGCCCGGTATCGTGGCCTACGGCGCTGTCGCCGGCGAACTTCCGCCGCTTTTGATGATCGCCGGGGGGTGGCTCTGGACAATGGGAATGCACACCTTCTCGGCGATCCCCGATATCGAGCCAGACCGGAAGGCGGGCATTCAGACGACTGCAACGGCGCTTGGCGAGTATCGCACCTACTGGTACTGTGCAGGCTGCTGGCTGCTCGCAGCAGTGCTCGTTGGATCCGTCCATCCGTTTTTCGCTGCCGTCTTTGCGATCTATCCGGTGTTTGTGGCAGTGATCGTCCTCGCATCGATCGAGGCAAACCGCGCATACTGGTGGTTTCCGATCGTCAACGTGCTGGCTGGAACGGTCCTAACACTCGGTGCGATCAGGGTGGTGCTCCATGGCTGACGGGCCGGAATCAGGTGGGTCGCCGACTGTCTCTCGGGAGACAATCACCCGGGCATTCGCCAGTCGCCGGAACTTCGAGCAGGCACTGGATTCGCTCGTCACGAACAACCGGTTTACTATCGCTGTCGTCTTTCCAGTTATCGGCGCATTCACGTTGCTCGCGAGCGCCGAAGGACTGCTGCCCGATCCAATCGCGTTCAACCCGTACTTCGTGCTGTTCGGTGTNTTCATAATGCGTCTCCCACAGATTTCGGGGCTGGCTCCACTAATCGACCGNCGTGCTGCGGTTGCNATCTCATTGCTGGTCGTCTACACCTACNCGATNGAGTATATNGGTGCGACGACTGGCGTCCCTTACGGGGAGTTCAGCTACGAGGTCTCACTTGGGCCGATGCTGCTCGGGACAATTCCGTACGCACTGCCGCTGTTTTTTATTCCGCTCGTCATCAACAGCTACCTGCTCTGTCTCCTCTTGCTCGGTGAGCGATCAGAGTCCGCAGCAATCCGATTGCCGGTCATCGCAGCGACAGTCGTCGCGGTCGATCTGGTGCTCGACCCAGCGGCGGTCGCACTCGGCTTTTGGGAGTTCACCGAAGGTGATTACTACGGCGTTCCCTACATGAACTACGCCGGCTGGGTGCTCAGTGCAGCCGTCGCGACGGTGCTGATAGATCTCGCATTCACGCGCGCGGAGCTAATCGACCGAGTCAGAAGCTGCGCGTACATTCTCGACGATATGGTGAGTTTCGTCCTGCTGTGGGGTGCGATCAACGCCTTCTACGGAGCGTGGATCCCGGTCGGAATCGCAGTACTATTTGCACTCTCACTGCTGTGGCTGGATCGGTTCAATTTCGACGTCGCTCCAAAGCTAAAGCGGTGATCACTCGACAGATGCCACGCCGTGTTCGGCCTCGGTAGCGCTGTCGCCAGCGACTGGAATCGCACTCACGTTTCTGAAAACAGTGACTGGATCGTTGTACCGTCGCCAGTGCCACCAGGTCCGAGCAACCATCCAGAGCTTGCGCGCTCGTGAGAGTTCGGGCCGCTTCGAGAGTACATCGTACTCCTGTTTACGGATCAGGCGGTGGTGTTCAGCGTACAACACTGCTGCAAGGACCACGGCAAACTGACAGTCTTTCGGGAGATGCTCGATTCCCTTGACACCCTCCCGATAACAGCTTTCCGCGCGTCGGAGCTCCGACTGGATCGCCCGGCGAAACTCCGGTGTACACCGTTCGCGTTCGATCTGCTCGACAGTGACCCCATACTGTTCGAGCGTCTCCATCGGGAGATAGACGCGATCCAGTTCACGGATATCCTCTCGGACATCGCGGATAAAGTTCGTTAACTGGAACGCCTCACCGAGTGCCATCGCATGGGGACGGGCGCGATCAGGATGTTCGACATCCATGATCGCCGTCATCATGTTTCCAACCGCAGCCGCAGAGCCACGCATGTACCCCTCCAGATCCTCGTAGCTCTCGTAGCGATTGGTGTCGATATCCATAATCATCGCGTCGATGAACTCCTCGACCTCCGCATCGTCGATTCCGGACTGTTCACGCACCGTCGAAAACGCACGGACGACTGGTTCGTCGGTCTCGGCGTTTCCGAGTGCTGCTGATCGGATCTCTTCGAGTCGGTCGCGTTTTGCATCTGCTGACCGCTCTGCACCGTCGTCGACAACTTCATCGGCGATCCGGAAGAACCCGTAGAGAATGTAGGTCTGTTCACGGATCCGCTCCGGAAGAAGGCGTGTCGCATAATAGAACGTCTTGCCCGTCTCCCGATGGATAGCCTTACCGCGCTTGAGTTCGGGGTCGTTCACATGGGTGTGTTGGGCGCTTCGAAGTTAAAGCTGGTTGTTGCGTTGGGGAGATATTTTCCGGTATATGCCCAAAACGCCCGTGTAATACGACCCTAACCGGTGAAATCGATTTCGATAAACGTATCAGATTCAGTAAAAGCGTTTTGAGGCCCAACGGTGGGGATCAATCAGTGGCGTAGCCAAGCGCCGATTCGATCCGTCCGAGTTCGGGACCAGTGGTATCGTTGCCGACGATGTATCCGTTGTCGTTTGCGATCAGTCCCGAGCCGACGAGCGGCCCACCGTAGTTGATGGTGCCAATGTCGGCAGGGACGTCAAGATGTGCCTCGATCTCGTCGAGCTCTTCGTCGGTCGATTTCGGGTGACAGAGCACGCCGCGGTTCGTCGCGACGCCTGCCGTTCCGACCGTCTGGACGCCAGCGATATCGCCTCGCTGGACTGGCACGTCGAGTCCATCCTTGATCGCCTGGATTCCCTCTCGCGGGATATCCGGATGGACGTACGCCCCGTAGTCGTTCGCGAGCACGACGTTGCCTGCTGCGTTGATTCGTCCCGGAAGCTCCGTGATCGGGACGGAGACAGCCTCACTGATCTGTTCACGTTCTCGCTCTCGAAGCCGGCTACTGACGAGCAGACCGTTTTCGTTGCCGGTCGCAAGTGAGCCGACAGTGCCAGAGCCACCGACCGTAGTCGGCACTGTCGAGACATCGAGTTCGTCCCCACAGGAGTCAGCGAGCTCCTCCTCGATGTCTGGTCGGACGAGCAGACAGTCGTTGGTCGCCCTGGCGAAAACGCCGACGTACGACGACCCAGCGAATGCCGCGCGAAGCAAATTTACTCTGCCGTCTCGGCTTCGACGACGCCTTCGCCTTCTTCCTCGAAGCGCGCCGCGCGAATGCGGATATTCTTCGGCGGCTGTGTGCGACCGTGTGACCAGATCTCCTCGTTGATCGAGGGGTCCAGACGGACTGCATCCTCGGGGACGGAGAAATGCTGTGCGAGATGTTCACGGATGAGTCGCATGGCCTGGTCGGCACCGTCGGACTGTGAGCCGGTTCGAGCTTTGCGAAGCGGGACCGTAATGACCCGCTCCTCGAAATCACTCGCGCTCATTCGTCGGTGTTACTCCGTCGCCAGTGGCGTCGTTTCGGGTTTCGCATGACGTCACGATCGGTTTTGACCATGACCCACGCCGGGACACGGACGTTCTGGTTTTCCAGTTTCGCGAGCCGCTTTTTCTTGGCTTTTGATTTCTTACCCATAGTATACGCGTCTATCCCGTCCCGGCTTATATGTGTGTTCCTTTTCGGATCCGCTGGGGCTACCCAGCGTCGCCGTTATCGCCGACTAGCCGTTCCTGCCAGCTTGCGTGTCTGCGGTGTGTCTCGACAGACGGTTCGAGTTCATCTGGGTCGAGCACCCCTGCCTCGGTGCAGATCGAGGAAACGGCATCCGGTGGCGTAATATCAAACGTGGGGTTCACAGTGTCAAGATTGGCCGAACCGTCGTACAGCTCCGAGCCGGGTCGTGGTTCGAGATCGGTAGTGTGCTGATAGCTGATCTTGTCAGTTGCCGTTGCAACGACGACCGGAATATCGGCATCAGTTGCAGTGACCGCTGCGGGTCGTGTCCCGACCTTGTTGCGCACGGATCCGTCGGCAAACACGGTATCCGCACCGATGACGAGCATGTCAGCACCCCACTCCGAAAGCTGGTGTGGAAAGGCTGCATCGCTCGTTACGGTGATATCGATTGTGTTTGATAGTTGCTCGGCAACGTCGATCCCCTCACGCCCTGGCCTGCTCTCGGAAACCAGCACTGCTGCTGGCTCGCCAGCCCGGAGTGCCTGCAACACAGTCCCAGAGCGTGAGAGGGTGGCAACTCGTTCGTCCAAAATCCGCTTTTGGAGCGTTTCAGCAGCGCCCTGATCCATCTCGATTGCGTTCCTGATCGCCCTGTGTGCAGTCTCCTCGACAGTCGCCGGGTCGATAGTTGCGGGAGATTCGCTGTCGGCCAGCGGACGAACAGATCGGTCCATCACGCGGTTGATCCGGTTTCTGACGACTGTCATTGCGGGTCGGGCGTCGAGAAGATTCGTCCCAAGCCTCCGCAGTGCATCGCCAGTGGCGTTTGCTTGTCGGGCAATCAGGCCTGCTTCGTCGCGAAGCACCTCGAGTGCTCGCAGTGAGATGTACGCCGAGCCATGGATGCTGTCCGTTTCGACGGTCTCGACAGTCGGTCGGACCTGATCGTAGGACTGCCAGAGATCGGGGACTGTCTCCCGTTGCAGTATCTCTGTTGGGCTGGTCCACACGTACTCTGTGCTCTCCCAGTTGATCTCGACCTGACGAGCGGGACAGTCGAAGAGATACGGATGAATGAGAAATCGCTGGTTGGTTTCTTCGTCGTCGACTGCGAACGGCTCACCGCTGCGGACAAGCGAGCATGTAGCTGGATCGATCCCTGTCTCTTCGGCGATTTCGTTCAGCAGCTGTCTGTCCGGATCACCTTCGGCATAGCCGGAGACAGCACCCCACTTCCCAGTGTACGAGCCGACTTCCTCGCTGCGACGGAGTAGCAAAACCTCCCCCTTGTTGCGGAGAAAGCCAGTAACGACTTCGTCCATTATCTGTCGCGTTCGACGACGAACTCCGCGAACTCGCGGAGATACGCTTTCGCTTCCGAATCGGCGGCCTCGGCTGCATCGAGCGCGTCGAGTGCTTTTTCCGACTCTTCGCGTGCCCGCTCGGTTGCCTCCTCCGGTGAAAGATCCGTCACTTCGACGAGGGATGGTCGCTCCATCTCGGCGTCGTGACCGGTCGGCTTGCCGAGCTGGGAGGCGTCAGCCGTCGCATCCAGCACGTCGTCACGCATCTGGAAGGCAACGCCAACGCGTTCGGCGTACTGGCCAAAGGCTTCGACAGTGTAGGTGTCGGCATCTGCGGCGATCGCACCGAGTTCGGCAGCAGCACGGAACAGCGCTCCCGTTTTCCGTCGGGCCAGCTCCATATACTCCGCTTCGCTGACTGGCTCGGCAACGAGTTCGGTTGCCTCTCCCTCACCGAGTTGGACCATCGCTTCGGCGACAGCCTGCATCGCTCGCTCGTTGCTCGAAAACAGCGCGAAGGCCTCACCAATCAGCCCGTCAGAGGCAGTGATTGCTGGCCCGAACCCGTACTCTGTCCAGGCTGCAGGCTTCCCTCGACGCAGCTCCGACTCGTCGATGATATCGTCGATAACTAGCGAGGCGTTGTGAACCAGTTCGATCCCCACAGCGAACTCGACAGCAGCGTCCATATCGCCGTCGAGTGCATCACAGACCAGCACAGTCACGGTCGGCCGGGCGCGTTTCCCCCCTGCGAGCGAGACGTGCTGCATCTGCCCGCGCAACCCCGCCGGCTCCGTCGCCGCGAGGACCGCCTCGAGTTGCTCCTCGATGCGGTCCCGGCGTTGCTCTATATACTCCATAACAGATCTAGGTCCCACGGTAAGAAGTAGGTGACGAACAACGCTGTCGAACCTCGAACTAGTCGCCGCTTTTTTGAACTGGCGGCTCCTATTAAGCAGAGACACCACATGTATGGAAACACCCCGTTCGGTGATGGGCCGTCGGCACCCGAACTCGACACAGACCAGCGTAAAGCGCTCCGAGCAGAGCTATCGACAGTTGCTGCGCGGACGCGGGAGCTGCTGCCTGGCGAGTTCGTCGTGGGATCAGAACTCATCGAGAGTTCGAGTGGACCGCGCGCGACAGTTGCGGTCCAGCCACCAGTCGGCGGGATTGTAAGTGCGGATTACCAGCTCGACGGAGAGCTGACGATCGACGAAACGGAACGAGAGGATCTCGCAGTTGGGCTCGCAGCGAGCGCTGCCCTTCAGGTCAAGCAGGCACAGAACGGCGATACATCTCCTGTTGCCCGCTAGCGGCTTTTTTTCTCTTTCGGCGGGCTGTAAAACAGCACCCAGTAGATACACGCAGCCGCTGGAACGCTTGCGGCAAACATGGTTCGCGACAGCCCCAGCGAGGAAAGCTGTGCCACGACAAATCCAGCCACCAGCACGGCCGCGATCCCGAGCAACGAAACATCGTGTCGCGTAACGGGAACGGTAGCAGCCATTGATCATCATGTCGGAACGCCATCTAATTAAATATTATTACCCTACGACGAGTTCGAGGCCTGGGAACTGAGTAACCAGCACTTACAGAAATCGAGAGCCTCTGACACGGCAGGATATTCGCTGTAACTTGGTTGAACACAAAAGAAATCAAAGGAAGATCGTACTGAAAGTAGCTGTTGATAATCGTAGGCAAATATATACATTCGGGCAACCGCAAAGGGTGACTAGATGATCGAGGCGCGGGAACTCCGGAAAGAGTACAGCGGATTCGTGGCCGTCGAGGGGAGTTCATTCAGTGTCGAGAGCGGCGAAGTGTTCGGTCTTATCGGGCCCAACGGTGCAGGAAAGACAACGACGCTGAAGATGCTTGCAGGGTTGCTGGAGCCGACCGCGGGGGAGGCGACGGTTGCCGGCTACGATGCACAGCAGACGGAGATGCGCCACCAGCTGGGATTCTTGCCAGAAGAGTCACCGCTGTACGAGGAGATGACGCCGATCAGTTACCTACGATTCTTTGCGGATCTGTACGATGTCGAGCGGGATGTCGCAACCGAACGGATGCACGAGACGCTCGATGATCTGGATCTCGAGCACCGCGAGCGACAGCTCGGCGATATGTCGAAAGGGATGAAACGAAAGGTCGCAATCGCCCGATCGTTGATCAACGATCCCGAAGTACTGATCTACGACGAGCCGGCGAGTGGGCTCGATCCGCTGACGACCAACTACATTATCGAGTTTACCGAACAGCTGGCCGAGGAGGGGAAAACGGTAGTCTTCAGCGCTCATAATCTCTTTCACGTCGAATCGATCTGTGATCGGGTCGCGATAATGAACGAGGGCGAGATCGTCGTCCGAGGGGATCTGGAGAATCTGCAGGAGGAGTATGGGCAGACAACGTATCATCTCTACACGACCGTCGAAATACCGGGCGCTGTCAGGGAGAACGGCCGATATCGTAAGGCTGTCGAGAGTATGGCAGAAGTAGCGGAGACACGCGAACGCGTCGCTGCGGCTGGGGGTGAGATTGCGGATATCCGCACAGAGGAATCGACGCTCGAAGAGGTGTTCCTGAACATTGCGGAGTCAGGAGGTCGACGGCGACAGTGAATCCCCGAAAGATACTCCGGATCGCCCGGTGGGAACTGACCAAAAACGCCGGCGACATCGACAGGCGCACACTGGTTGTTGTCGTCGCCGTCTTCGCGCTGCTCGGGCTGGTCGTACCGATTGTTGCGGCAGGTGGTGTCGGCGTCGATGATGGGATCTATCGGGTCGCCGTCGACGAGGATAACCAGTACTACGACGTAGTCGCAGACGACTCCATCTTTGCGATCGAACCAACAGCCGACAGATCCGCATTGCAGGACGGTGAACTCGATCTCTGGATCGACAGCTCGGGAATCGAAGTAGCCGAGACACGGAAAGGCGCTGCAGCGTTCGAGGAGTTACAGGACAGCGTCAGGGCGTACAACAATCAACAGCTATCGACTGAGGCGAATCAAACCGCCGCCTTCCCTGTCTCCGTCACAGTCAACTTCCGGGACCGGGAGCCACCGGAGTTCGATGGAGAGCAGATCGAGCGAGAAGATGATCCGACAGACGACCCCGAGGAGCCACAGACTGACGATCCAGAAACCGACGAGCNGGGAGCCGACGATCCCGACGGTGACCCAGAAGGGGAACCAACAGACGGAACCGAAGATGGGACTGGCGAGACAACGACCGATGAGTCAGTACCGACCACCGGCGGCGTGACCGGGCCGCTCACTGACGACGAGATCTCCGGCTCGCCGGCAGAGATCAACCCGCCGTTTCCGTTTCAGTCGCTCGTACTCGCCTTTATTTTTGTCGTCCCGCTCAACTTCCTGATCCAGGCCTACGGGAGTACGATGCTCTCCGAGCGGCTGAACCGTCGTGGTGAGCTTTTGCTTGTCTCACCCGTGACACGACTCGACATCATCGGCGGGAAAACGCTCCCGTACTTCGCCGGTGCGATGGCAATCGAAGCAGTGCTTGCGGTGGGGATGGTCTGGATCGCGCGTGGGGAGCTTGGTGGATGGCTCTCGATCGTTGGGATCGCACCGCTCGTGATGCTCTTTCTTGGCGCGACGTTTCTTGGGGCGATGTTTGCCCGATCGTTCAAAGAGCTCACCTTCGTGACAGTAACAATCACGGTCGTTCTGACAAGCTATGCGTTCGTCCCCGCGATCTTTACCGACGCTGACTCGCTTTCACTCATCTCGCCGCTGACGCTCGTTGTCCGTGATCTGCAAGGAGAGGCGGTCGCGCTGACGGAGATTCTGTTCTCGACGCTGCCGCCGTTTCTCTCTGCACTCGTCTTCTTTGGGCTGGGGTCGGGGCTGTACCGCGAAGAGGATATGTTCGATCAGCGCTCGATGTCCGGGAAGGTGCTCGATGCGCTCGCTGGTCCGATCTCCCGACCGCTGCATGTCGGCCTGATGACGATCGTTTTGATCCCCTTTGTCTTTGTGATTCAGCTGCTCGCAATCGCATTGCTATTTCCAACGGGAGATATCTCCATCGTCCTGATACTGATCGTCGTCGCCGTTGTCGAGGAGATCGCGAAGAGTCTGCATATCTACGCATCCTATGCCCACAACAGATTCGATCGGACGATGAAAGTCGCGCTCGTGCTCGGGGTTGCAAGCGGCGTTGGCTTCTTCCTCGGCGAGAAGATTGCGCTCCTCGCCCAGCTTGTCGGCCTGCCAGAGCTTGCAGTCGCGGAGGCAGGGCTGGCTGGTGGGATCGCCGAGGGGCCAGTGTTGTTGCTCTTTTTGCTCGCACCACTGACGCTGCATATCGTCACAGCAGCGATCTCGGCAGTGGGTGCAAGCCGTGGCAAACGGGAGTACATTCTGGCGCTGTCGACAGCGATTGTCGTCCACTTCGTCTACAACTTCGCGGTGGTGTTGGCCGTTGTTTGATCCTCGCTCGCTGACTACGGATCGACGAATAACCATCGCCGGGAGAGAAATCTCCGCCCTGAGCCGGGAGAAGACGATCGTACTCGCCCTGCTGATTCAGCTGTTTATCGCTGCCTTTTCCTCTTTTCTGGTTGTTGGGCTTGCCTCGCTGTATGACCCAGGCTCTGCGGAGGGTGAAATCGAAGTTGCCGTCTCGGGCGAACAACAGGAGAAACTGATGACGGTGATGCAGGAGTCCGAGATGGCCTCTGGAACAGTGTACGAAGATGAAGCGGCAGCGCTGGATGTGTTCGACGATGGCGCAGTCAACACGGTGGTGATCGCGAACAACCAGCCAACTGAGCAGGGAAGCCGGATCGCTGTCGATGCGTACGTCCCGGCAGACAGTCTCGAAACCACGGTGATTATCTCGACACTTCGAGAGGTGTTTTCCGATCTCGAACGATCCGAGCGAACCCTTCGTGCGGAACATATCGAGTTCACCATTGTCGACCGGCCAACCGACGCATCTGGTGGAGATAACTTCACGGAGTACTTTACATTCACCTACACAATACTGATTCCGCTGCTTCTGTTCCTGCCGCCGTTTATCAGCGGCTCTGTCGTCGTGGATTCGGTGACAGAGGAGCTCGAACGGGGAACGTTCGAACTGCTGCGGGTTGCCCCGGTCTCACTCACCGATATCGTCGACGGCAAAGCCTTTGGGATGATACTGTTAGCGCCACTACAGGCATTACTGTGGATTTTCTTGCTCCGACTCAACGATATTGGAATCTCTCACATCTCACTGCTTTTATTGTTCGTGCTCTCGATCGCGACGATCACGACGGCAGTCGGTCTGTTGCTGGGCCTGATCACCGGCTCCCGGCGCTCTGCACAGCTTCTTTACTCGGTCATCGTGTTGCTTTTGTTCGCCGGGGCAGCAATCTTGCCAGAGCATCCAGCAGGGACAGTCGCGGCGCTTGCTGTCGATAGTGCCACAGCCACAACCTTCGCTCACGTGGCCGGCTTTGCTGTGTTGGCAGCGGGAACGTACGCGCTGTTGCGGTGGTATGTCGGTCGAGTTGATCCGGAGTCGCTGTGATCACTCGTCGCGGAGTAGTTCGTCGTCGCCGTGGCGCTCACGCAGCTCTCGCAGTTTCACTTGCTGTTCCCGAAGACGCGGCGTCGGCTCCTCGTAGGCTCGCTCGAACATTGCCTTGGGGTCTGGCTCGACCTGTTCTGCTTCGTCGATGAGTGTCGCGACCTCCTCTTCGATACGGGCCATGATCGTCTTCTCCTGTTCATCGTCGAGCAACCCTCGATCACGAAGAAAGGTTTCGTACCGCGGAATTGGGTCGAACTCCTGCCAGCGTTCGACCTCTACCTCGCTGCGGTAGATGTCGGGATCGTCGACAGTCGTGTGTGCGCCAAGCCGGTACATCACTGCCTCGATAAGCGTCGGTCGGGCGGCATGGCCGATCTCCGACTCTGGAGGCGCTGGATCGTCGGCTTTCGCGTGTTCGACTGCCTCGCGGGTCACTGTATAGACCGCAAGCGGATCCATTCCGTCGACACGAACCCCCCGAAACCCGTAGGCGTCGGCCTTCTGTGCGATCGTCCGGCTGGCGGTCTGTTGGCCGCGGTCAATAGAAATTGCGTACTGGTTGTTGTTACAGAAGAAAATCGCAGGCACGTCGAAGACGCCCGCGAAGTTAAGTCCCTCGTGGAAGTCACCCTCGGAGGTTGCGCCATCACCGAAATGACAGCAGACTGCGGTCGAATCACCACGGAGTTTTGCCGCCCACGCCATCCCTGTTGCGTGTGGAATCTGGCTGCCGATGGAGATATTCAGCGGGAAGATGAACCGGTCAGCGAGCGCGCCGTTTCCCTCCTCGTAACCCATCCAGTACAGCAGATACTCGGCGGACATTCCGCGAACGCCGACGGCACCGTGTTCCCGATACTGGTAAGAGATCCAGTCGTCCTCGGCAAGCGCATGCGTCGAGGCGACCTGTGCGGCTTCCTGACCAGCAAGCGGTGGGTAGGTACCGATCCGCCCCTGTCTGTGGAGTGTGGTCGCTCGTTCGTCGAGATGACGGGCAAAGCGCATCTGCTCGTAGATTTCGAGCAACTGGTCCTCGGAAAGGTCCGGAACAGTGGCATCGTCGTGGACAGCCCCGCTCTGATCCAGCACCTGGACGAGCCCGTCATCGGATGGCAGACTCCCGCATTCGATCATACCGAGACTGACTCGTGCCAGTCGCAAAATCTTTGCCGTGAGAAGTGGCTGACAATCAGAATTATATGTTTTACCGGCAATATACTGGCTATGGTTGGGTCAGAGCGGGGAGAGCCTGTTGATGAGAACACTGCCAAGGGGGTCGGGATCTTCCTCCTCTCGGAGCGAACGCTACAGGAAGCCGCAGAGGCGGCCGATATCACACCCTGGGAACTCGAAGACGCACTCGAGTCCGCAGAACTTGGGGATCGAATCGATTTCGGAACGGACCGGACGGCCTCGGAGACGATCGACGATCTGTTCGAAAACGGCGAATAGAGCTACGCTTCGAAACTGAGCCACTCGGAAACTTCCCCGACGAGACTGAGGGCAGTCGCTGGATTTTCGCCAACAGTCGTGAGATGTCCCATCTTGCGCAGATTATAGACCTCTCGTTTACCGTACCAGTGGAGTGCGATTGTATCGGTCGCGAGTGCATCCTCCACGCCGTACAGTGTTGCCGGCTGGCGATCCTCGACATCGCCGAGAATGTTCGCGGACGCTGTCGGCTCTCGGCGTTCCGTCGTTCCGAGCGGGAGCCCCGTCACCGCGCGGAGATGTTGCTCGAACTGTGAGGTATGACAGCCCTCGATCGTCCAGTGGCCGGAGTTGTGCGGTCTGGGCGCGATCTCGTTGAGCAGAATCTCACCCTCTGCGGTCTCGAACAGTTCGATCCCGAAGACACCTCGACCGGTCATCTCGTCAAGAATATCCTCGGCGACATCTGTCGCACGCTCGATGACTTCCTCGCTCGTGCGCGCTGGTGAGACTGTCTGACGGAGAATCTCCTCCTCGTGGATCGTCTCCGTTACGGGGAAGGTATCGATCTCGCCGTCGCCCTTGCAGCCGATCACTGCGAGTTCGCGGTCGTAATCGACGAACGCTTCGAGCATTGCCGGCCCCTCGATCGCCTCAAAAGCCGCTTCAGCTTCGTCTTCGCTTTCGATCAGGATGTTGCCGCGGCCATCGTAGCCACCCTCGCGGGCTTTCAGCATGGCAGGGCAGCCAAACTCCCCCAGTGCGTCGTGGAGATCGTCGAGGCTCCCGACATCCCTGAAGGCAGGCACTGGAATGCCCGCGTCCTGAAGACGTTCTTTCTGGACGAGTTTGTCCTGAATGAGCCGGAGCGTCTCGGGCGCTGGGTGAACGGGTGTTCCAGTCTCTTTGCTCACCTGTTCGAGCACGTCCGGATCGGCGAGTTCGATCTCGTAGGTGAGCAAATCTGCACGCTCACCAAGTTCCATGAGCGTTGCTTCGTCGTCGAAATCGCCGACGAGTTGGTCACGGACCACCGGCGATGCTGGACACTCCGGTGTCGGATCCGAGACAACGAGTTCGATCCCGAGCGGACTGGCAGCCTCACCGAGCATTCTGCCCAGCTGGCCACCCCCAACGACGCCAACTGTCGTTCCTGGCGATGTCAATGGCATACTCGCAGTTTCTAGCGGGCCAATAAAAACCGTTGTTTTCCGAATACCCTTTGTGGTTGTTCCGGACCGATTCAACGGCAAATAGGTTTCGCACATGGTTTCGCACAGGGGTTTCCACGTGGAAAGGGGTGTTTCCAGAGGTGTTTCCACGAGGAAACCCCCCTACGGGCGTCAGGAAAACCAACAGATCGGGACTTACCGGTAACCGCAAGACACCGGCTGCGTCTAACAGTGTAACATGACCACATAGAACACGCAACAGTTATTCTGTGGTTTCTGGATAAAAAGGGGGAAAGTTCCCAGTGATACAAATCAGTAAGCGTTATTTCTGATGTTATAGTAATAATCCGCCATATATCACATATTTCTGAACGACTGTCTGGAAAATTCAGAGATAGAATTACAGATTCAACAGCCTTATACCTATACCCGGATTGTGTTTAGTTGCAATGGCAAACGGTAAGGTTGACTTCTTCCACGACACGGGCGGTTACGGTTTTATTGACACTGACGATTCCGACGATGACGTATTCTTCCACATGGAGGACGTTGGCGGCGAGGATCTGAACGAAGGTACAGAGATCGAATTCGAGATTGAGGACGCTCCAAAGGGTCCACGCGCGACGAACGTCGTCCGCCT
>SL_4KL_010_BRINEDRAFT_10001094_pt1 | contig 14775 bp, 13 predicted proteins | sample SodLak_010_BRINE_2_FD_10664 | JGI IMG/M metagenome (IMG submission 10664)
CGGCGAGACGTCCCTGCTCGTGGGCTACTTCGCTGCCGTCCCGGTCGTCGTCTCCATCGGGCTATACTTCCCGCTGTGGTACTCGATGCGCCAGTCCGGCCGGACGTTCGTGGCTCACCGGAAGGAGCCAGCAGATGAGAGTCAGGGCCTGCCCGTCCCAGTGGTCTGGGGGGTCCTGATCGTCGGCGCGCTGGCAACCGGGCTCGTCGCGGCGGCGCTCTGGCTCGTCGCGCCGAACCCGCTCGGAAATGCAGGGCTGCTGCCGGGACTGGTCGCGTTCTACACGATCTTCGTCTGTATCGTCGCCCTGCCACATGTCGTCGTCGGCGAATGGCTCGATTTCAAACGCGGGATCTGGTACGTGCCCTGACAATGAGAAGAGACAACAGAACCTCGCTCGCTGGCACTTCGATCGGCATCGTCGGTGGTGGGATCGGCGGTCTCTCCGCAGCGGCGTATCTCGCCCGTGACGGGGCCGACGTGACCGTCTACGAACAGCGCTCGCAGGTCGGCGGCGTCGCCGGTAAACTGGTCGACGGCGAGTTCCAGTTCGACACCGGCCCCTCGTGGTATCTGATGCCCGAACTGTTCGAGCGCTTTTTCGAACACTTCGATCATGAACCCTCGGACTTCTACGAGCTGGAACGGCTCGATCCGAACTACCGGGTATACTGGAAAGACGGCGACAGCGTCGACGTCCCCGCTGACCCGAACGAGGCTTCGGAGCTGTTCGAGTCCTACGAACCCGGCGCAGGTGCGGGCTTCAAGCGCTATCTCGATCAGGCGGAGGAGGCCTACGAGATCGGGATGAACCGCTTCGTGATGGCCAACCGATGGCGGTTCCGCGATTACCTCTCGGCGGATGTCGCCCGATCCGGGAAGGGTCTTGGCTTCCTCGGTACGATGGACGAACACGTCGCCGAGTACTTCGACCACCCGAAGCTCCAGCAGCTCGTCCAGTACACGCTGGTCTTCCTCGGCGGGTCGCCGTACAACACGCCCGCCCTGTACACCCTGATGAGCCACGTCGACTACGGGCTGGGCGTCTACTACCCGCAGGGCGGGATGGCGTCCGTTATCGACGCGATGGAATCGGTCGCCCACGAGCAGGGCGTCGAGGTCCGGACCGAGACGCCGGTCACCGGGCTGAAACCGTACCGCGGCGGCGTCACGATAGACCACCGCGGCGGCCAGACGAGTCACGACCGCGTGGTCAACAACGCGCCTCCCGCACACGTCGAGCGGGACCTGCTCCCCGACGGAGCGGTCGGCTCCCGGCCGATCGGGAGGTTCGTCGGGGATGCCGACGAGTACTGGGACGGTCGGACGCTTGCCCCCTCCGCGTTCATGCTCTATCTCGGCGTCGACGGCGACCTGCCGGAGTTCGAACATCACACGCTCGTGTTGCCGACCGACTGGTCCGACCACTTCGAGTCGATCTTCGAGGAGCCCTCCTGGCCCGAGGATCCGGCCTACTACGTCAACGTTCCCTCCAGAACCGATTCCTCCGTCGCGCCGGACGACGCCGAGACGATGGTCGTGCTCGTCCCGGTCGCTCCGGACCTCGCGGACAGTCCGGAGCAACGCCAGCAGTACCGCGAGGACGTCCTCGACAGTCTCGCCGAGCACGTCGGCGTCGATCTGCGCGACCGAATCCGCGTCGAACACACCGCCTGTGTCACCGACTACAGAACCCAGTTCAACAAGCTCGGCGGGACGGCGCTTGGACTCGCACACACCCTCGAACAGACCGGGCCGATGCGTCCCGGCTTCAAACTCCCTGGCGTCGACCGGGCCTACTACGTCGGTGGCGACGTCAACCCCGGCATCGGCGTCCCGATGTGTCTTCTGAGCGGCGAGCACGTCGCTGAAGTGGTGCGTGAGGACGTCGCGGCGAACGGCCTGCTCGATGCAATCTGACCCGGCCGCGGGACCGGGGGCTCTTGTTCGTCCAGTCCCTGACACGACTGATGAGTAACCTACCCGAACGGATCGCCGACGTCGAGGATGTCGACTGTACCGGAACACAGGCACTCGTTACCGGTTCGACGAGCGGAATCGGCCGTCACGCCGCCCTCGCACTCGGTCGCCTCGGCGCTGACGTGATCGTCCACGGCAGGGATCGCGAGGCGGGCGAGGGCGTCGTGGACGAGCTGACCGCTCTGGGCTCGGATGCGACCTTCGTCGCGGCGGATTTCGCTGATATCGACGGCGTCCGTGACCTTGCAGCGACTGTTCGAGGGGAGACAGACGAGCTCGACGTTCTCGTGAACAACGCGGGCGGGCTCTTCCGGGAGGGTCGGCTGACCGACCTCGGCGTCGAGTACACCTTCCACGTCAACCACATCTCGCCGTACCTCCTGACCGCCGAATTACTCGATCATCTTGCGGGGGGTGCCCGCGTCGTCACGACCGCGTCGGCCGCCCACAAGGGGGCATCGCTGGATCTGAACAGGGTGCTCGATCCGGACGCCGGGATGTGGGCGTACAGTCACTCGAAACTGGCAAACGTCCTCTTTGCGAGCGAACTGGCTCGTCGACTGGATGCCGCTGGCCGGGACGTGACCTCGAACAGCCTCCATCCCGGTGCGATCCCCGGCAGCGGCTTCAGCAGGTTTCTTCCTGGCCCGCTACCCGACCTATTCGGAAAGCTCGAAGCGGTGCCCGGCGTCACGTCGGTTGCGGACGGTGCGGCGGGGCTGGTCAACCTCGCTGTGTCGCCCCGTCTCGACGGGACATCCGGCCGGTATTTTTCGGGGCAGCACGTCACGACGCCATCGAGCGCAGCGAGAAACCGTGATGCGGCACAGCGGCTCTGGGAGCGGAGCGCCGAGTGGCTGGATATCGAGAAGCCGCCAGCGGATCTCTGAGCGGCCTCAGCGCTGTGCAGCTAGCTCCGACAGTGTTGTCGCTCGACGCAGCTCTGCGAGCGTGCAGTACCACGCCCCGCGAACCCCGTTCTGGTCGTTCTCGACCGGTCGTTCCAGCGGGACGAGCGATCCCAGCTCGAAGACGACGGCTACCTGCTCGTCGGAGACCGGTGCCAGCGTGGCCGCCCAGTCGTCCTCGTCAAGCGGTCCAGCCTCGCCACGATGCTGTTCCACTCTTGCTCGAATGGGGGCATAGTGGGTGATCGCCGACACGGGTGCGGTCCGATAGAGGGCGAGATACGTCGCGCCCGTGCGCGTCCGATCGTACGACCGCGGCGACGGGTATAGCCCCTCGCGGCACCGCTCGAATGTCGGCGGGCGCGTCGCGACGATGCAGACGCTCGCCTCGTCGTCCCCGGTCGCTTGCATACGAGAGCATTGTCCTTGATCCGGATCAATCCGGCGGCGTTCGATACGTTTTTGCCCTGGGGCCCGCCCAGCTATGCCGTGAGTCGTTATCGGACCGTCGGGCTGTTTCTTATTCTTGCCGCCGTCTGGGGGTCGGCGTTCGTCGCGATCAACGCGGGGCTGGCGTACTTCCCGCCGGTCCTCTTTGCCGCGCTCCGGTTCGATATTGCCGCCCTCGTTATGCTCGCGTACGCGGGCTTCGCCGTCGACGACCCGATCCCGCGCGGTCGTCGCGAGTGGGCCGACGTGGCGATCGGCGCGACGCTGATCATCGCTGGCTATCACGCCTTCCTCTTCCTCGGTGAGAGCGATCCCGCGGTGACTAGCGCCATCGCAGCCGTTATCGTCGGGCTCTCGCCCGTCCTGACGACCGTCTTTGCCCGCGCCTTTCTCCCCTCCGAACGGCTGACGCTGGTCGGGGTCGCCGGGTTACTGGTCGGCCTGCTCGGCGTGGTCGTCCTCGCGGCCCCGGATCCCGGCAACCTGACCGGGAGCGGAACGACCGCGAAGTTCCTCGTCTTCCTCGCCGCTGCGTCGTTCGCGCTGGGCTCGGTCCTGACGCGGGCGCTCGATTCCGGCCTCCCTATCGAGACGATGGAGGCCTGGTCGATGCTCGTCGGCGCGGCGCTGACCCACCTGATCGCCCTCGGACTCGGCGAGTCGATGGACGCGATCGTCTGGACGACCGAGGCCGTGCTGGCACTCGGTTACCTCGCAGTCGTCGCCAGCGGCCTCGGCTTTCTCATCTACTTCGATTTACTCAATCGTCTTGGACCGATCGAGATCAACCTCGTCTCCTACGTCGCTCCCGTTTTCGCCGCGCTCTCCGGCTGGCTCGTGCTGAACGAGGGACTCACGATCACGACTATCGTGGGCTTTCTGCTCATCTGTGCCGGGTTTGCGGTCGTGAAGCGTGCGGCTATTCGGGATGAGTTGGCGAAGTAGTGAGATGCGGGAGAAGTGGGTCGGCGCGAATCTCGAATTACGTCCGAGAACCTGCGCTTCGCGCAGAACCTCGGCCTCATTCGAAGTCGCTTGCGTGTATTGTCTCCCTACTCCGCACTCCTCGCTGTAGCTCGTCGTCGTAGAGTGGGGTGAAAATGGGCCGGCGCGAATGCCGAATTACGCCCAGACGTGCTCGCTTCGCTGCGCGCGACTGGTCTCATTCGAATTCGCTTGGATGGATTCTCCACGCATTCCAGACCGCTCGCTGCGCTCGCGGTGTTGGAATGCGGGAGAAGTGGGCCGGCGCGAATTCGAATCGCGGTTACGGCCACCCGAAGGCCGAAGGATACCAAGCTACCCCACCGGCCCGCACTCGAAAGAAGGGTAGTATCGTTTTTAACGCTTCCGGAGTGGCATCAAAAGCGCGTGTAGCCGTCGGTGTCGAGGTAGTGCTGGGCGACGGTAATCGCGTGGTCGGCGTGAAGCCGTTCCGGGCCGAGTCGAACCCGGAGATCACTGTACTCGACCAGCAGGTCCGCTTCCCACTCCTCGAAGTCATAGTGATCGGAGAGGACGAAGACCGGGTCGGTCGGCGCGTCGACCTCAGTGATCGAGTCGCCGTCCTCGTGGAGCTGGACGACAGTTCCCTCGATGTCGTCGAGCAGGTCCTCGAATCCCATCCGTCTGAGCGAGACGCCGGGCGAGGTCTCGACGGGGATGTGGCCGATCGCCTCCTCGCGTTCTTCGAGGGCGTTGCGAACGAGCGCCGCAGTCGAACGCTCGTCGGGGTTGAGCCGTCGCAGCTCGCTCCCCTCGAAAGTGACGGTAAACTCGTCCTGCAAGACGAGGTGAACCCGAACGTCCTCGCGAATGTCGTGCGAGAGGAAGAAGGCGGAGTTGACACACCGACAGAGCACGTCGAGGCGACCGGCCCCGCCAGCGAGGTCCGAGAGCGCGAAATCGGATTCGACGGGAGCGTCGTGACCGAGTACGATGAACTGGCGCATAGGCGGGGTTCGACTAGCGAGTAAAAAGGGCCGTCGAATCGACAACGACGGGAATCGATCCGACGGAGTTCCCGACAGCAGAGAGTTCGTAGTAAAGAATATACACTCCCGGGGTGACGGTTGGATTACAGACAGTCGATCAGGTGAACGACGGACAGTCGACGGACAGTAGATAACTACCCCGAAAGCCCCCTGTGAGTAACGATGGTAGACCTGACGACTGGACTCCTGTTCATCGTTGCGGCTGCAGCGAGTCTCTTTGCCGCGTGGACGATCGGCGCGGGCTCGACGGGCGCAACACCGTTTGCACCCGCGGTCGGCGCGAACGCGATCACCACGATGCGAGCTACCTTCGTGGTCGGAATCCTCGGGTTCGCTGGCGCAGTGTTACAGGGTGCGGCGGTCACCGAAACCGTCGGTGAAGGGTTGATCCGTGGCGTTACACTCTCGCCGCTGGCGGCGGCGATTGCCCTCACTATCGCGGCAATCTACATCGCCGCGGGCGTGTTCAAGGGCTATCCGATAGCCACTGCATTCGCGATTACCGGCAGCGTCGTCGGCGTGGGCCTCGCCATGGGGGGTGAACCGGCCTGGCGGGAGTACGGTGAGATCGGACTCTACTGGCTACTGACACCGATTGTTGGCACACCTGCGGCGTATGCGACGACGAAGTTCCTCAGGAGCGACGTCAGGGAGACGGTCGCGACGGCACTACTGGTTGCGATCGTTGGGATTGTCATCGCCAACATGGAGTTTCTCCTGCTGGGCCCGCCGGGCGAGCAGGTATCGGTCGCGGGCGTGCTCGGGGCGTCGGTTCCGGGGCCACCGATCGTCGGGGTTCTTGTCGTCACCGCCGTCATCGCCGGGAGCCTCTCTGCGCTTTCGGTACAAGCCGTGCTCTACGATCCGATCCGGGCCCAGCGCTGGCTACTGTTGTCCCTCGGCGCGCTGGTCGCGTTCACTGCGGGCGGCGGGAAGGTCGGCCTCGCTGTCGGCCCACTCGTCCCGTTACTTGGCGAACTATACGGGGAGGTCACGATTACACCCGTGTTGCTGTTCGGCGGGACCGGAATCTTGCTCGGCTCGTGGATGGTCTCCTCGCGGATGATCAAGGCGCTCTCACAGGACTACGCCGATCTCGGCCCGCGGCGCGCCGTGGCGATCCTCGTGCCCTCGTTCGTCATCGCACAGGTCGGGATCTTCTATGGCATCCCCATGTCGTTCAACCAGATCTTCATCAGCGCGATCGGCGGTATGGGGCTCGCCGCGGGCGGTGCCGGGGTCAGCCGGGAGAAGTTCCTGTACACCGCGCTCGCGTGGATCGGCTCGCTGATCTTCTCGCTCGGGATCGGTTACGGCGTCTACGCTGGCGTGCACGCGCTCACCGGGCTGGAGTGAGCTGCGACGACCGGCTTCCACAAGCTAGTTACCCGCGCTCCGACTGGATACGGATATGACGGTACTCGACGACGCCCGTGCGCTCCTTGAGACGGGACCGCTCTGTGACGCCTGTCTCGGGCGGCCCTTCTCGGACCGGAGCTTCGGGCTGACCAACGACGAGCGCGGCCGGGCGCTCCGGACGACGATCGCGCTGGAAGACGACGACGATTACGAGCCCACGCCACCAGAAGAGTGCTGGGTCTGCGAGGGGTTCTGTGGCGAGTACGACGAGTGGGCAGATCGAGTCGCCGAGGCGGTCGCCGACCTCCACTTCGAGACGTATCAGGTCGGAACGCGCACGCCGCCGTTGATCGAGGAAAACGACGTCCTGTTGCGCGAAGACGCCGGAGTCGACGAGGACGCCGGTGAGCTGTTCAAATCCGAGTTCAACCGCGAGGTCGGCAAGCGGGTCGGCCGGAAAACCGACACGATGGTCGACTTCGAGCGGCCCGACGTGCTTGCCCTGCTCAACCTCGAACGCGAGGGCGACGTCGAGATTCAGGTCAACCCGGCCTTCGTCTACGGCCGATATCGAAAGCTCGAACGCGACATCCCCCAGACAGAGTGGCCCTGCCGGGAGTGTGGCGGCAGCGGCAAGGACCTCGGACCCGACGGCGAGATCGACTGCGATCACTGCGGCGGCAGCGGCTACCTCTACGACGACAGCGTCGAGGGCTACGTCGCGCCCCACGTCAGCGAGGCGATGGACGGCGAGGAAGCCGTCTTCCACGGCGCGGGCCGCGAGGACGTCGACGCGCTGATGCTCGAACGCGGTCGGCCGTTCGTCGCTGAAGTCAAAGAGCCGGGCTTCCGGAGCCCCGACGTCGAGGCGCTGGAAGCACAGATTAACGCGGAAGCGGAGGGATCGGTCGAAGTCGAGGGGCTGCGTCTCGCCACCCACGAGATGGTCGAGCGCGTCAAGGAACTCGAAGCGAGCAAGACCTACCGGATGGACGTCGAGTTCGCCGAACCGGTCGAGAACGGCGCGTTCGACGCCGCGCTCGACGAACTGGAGGGGGCGACGATCGAGCAGTACACGCCCGAGCGTGTCGACCACCGTCGGGCGAGTCTCACGCGCACGCGAGAGGTCTACGAGGTCGAGGGGGAACTGGTCGACGACCACCACGCCGACATCGAACTCCATGGCGCGGGCGGGCTCTACGTCAAGGAACTCGTCAGCAGCGATAACGGCCGAACCGAGCCGAGTCTGTCGGGAATCCTCGGCACCGACGCCGAAGTAACGGCGCTGGATGTGCTGGACGTTGAGGGGGAAGAGGAGGCGTTCGAGCAGGCGGAGTTCTTCCGAGACGGGTAGAGCAGTCGCTTTTCTGCAGTCTCAGTAACTGGATACGAATCGAAAAGAACCGATCGAAACAGGTCAGTCGGCGGTCGTCTCGACGAGTTCGGAGTCGTCCTCGCGGTAGTGTTCCTCGATGAGGTCCTCGTCGATGCGGTTCAGGGCCTCCTTCGGCAGCATCGAGAGCAGGTCCCAGCCGAGTTCGAGCGTCTCGTCGATCGACCGGCTGTTGTCGTAGCCCTGCTGAACGAACTCGGACTCGAAGCGATCGGCGAAGTCGAGGAACTTGTTGTCCCGCTCGCTGAGCGCCTCGCGACCGACGATGTTCACGAGGTCACGCAGGTCCTCACCCTCGGCGTAGGCGGCGTACATCTGGTCGGAGACGTCGCCGTGATCGCCTCGGGTAAGTCCCTCGCCGATCCCGTCGTCCATGAGCCGCGAGAGGCTCGGCAGGACGTTAATCGGAGGTTTGACGCCCTGACTGTTGAGGTCACGATCGATGTAGATCTGTCCCTCCGTAATGTAGCCGGTCAGGTCCGGAATCGGGTGGGTGTCGTCGTCGCCGGGCATCGTGAGGATCGGGATCTGGGTGACCGATCCCTCACGACCCTCGATCCGACCGGCACGTTCGTAGAGCTGTGCCAGGTCGGTGTACATGTAGCCGGGGTAGCCACGGCGTCCCGGCACCTCTTCGCGGGCCGCTCCGATCTCTCGGAGCGCCTCACAGTAGTTGGTCATGTCGGTGAGGATCACCAGCACGTGGTAATCCTTCTCGAAGGCGAGATACTCCGCAGTCGTCAGGGCGAGTCGCGGCGTGACCGTTCGCTCGACTGCGGGGTCGTCCGCGAGGTTCATGAAGACGACCGAGCGTTCCAGCGCGCCGGTGCGCTCGAAGTCGTTCATGAACTCGTTTGCCTCCTCCTGGGTGATCCCCATCGCACCGAAGATCACCGCGAACTCGGAGCCTTCGCCCTCTTCTTCCTCTTCCGGGACGGATGCCTGTCGGGCGATCTGTAGTGCAAGATCGCTGTGAGGCAGGCCGGAGCCGGAGAAGATCGGTAGCTTCTGTCCGCGAACCAGCGTGTTCATGCCGTCGATGGCCGAGACGCCGGTCTGGATGAACTCCTCGGGGTACTCGCGGGCGTAGGGATTGATCGCCTCGCCGACGATATCGATGCGCTCGTCGGGGACGATCTCCGGGCCGCCGTCGATCGGGTTCCCGGAGCCGTCCATTACGCGCCCGAGCAGATCCTCGGTAACGGGCATCTTCATGGTCTCGCCGAGGAACCGAACGGAGGAGTTGCGATCGATCCCCTCGGTTCCCTCGAAGACCTGAATTGCGACGAGCCCCTGGCTCGATTCCAGAATCTGTCCGCGTTTGGTGTCGCCCGACGGCGTTTCGATCTCGACGATCTCGTCGTACCCGATCGGCTCGTCGACTTCGGCGAACACCAGCGGACCGCTGATCTCCGTGATTGTCTGATATTCTTTCATGATTAGTACAGCTCCCGCAGCTCCGTTGCGATGTCGTCTTCCAGGTCGCTGATGAACTGTTCGTATTCCTCCGCGACGCCCATCCGGTTCAGCTGTGGCGCGGCGTCGATGTCCTGGATCTCTTCGACCGGCACTCCGGCATCAAGCGCGTCGAACGACTCGTCGTTGAACGTCTTGATCGCCTGGAGCATCCGGTAGGTCTTGTTCGGCTCGCAGTAGGTGTCCACGTCGTGGAACGCGTTCTGCTGGAGCCACGACTCGCGCAGGTAGCGAGCGACCTCGAGGGTCAGCTGCTGGTCCTCCGGCAGGGCGTCCTTCCCGACGAGCTGGACGATCTCCTGGAGCTCCGTCTCTTCGTCGAGGACGTCGATCGCCCACTGGCGGATCTCGGGGTAGTCCTCGGCGACGTTGTCGCGGTACCACGGATCGAGCTGATCTCGGTACAGCGAGTACGACTCGTTCCAGTTGATCGAGGGGAAGTGACGCCGTTCCGCGAGGTCGGCGTCCAGCGCCCAGAACGTCTTGACGATCCGCAGCGTGTTCTGGGTGACCGGCTCCGAGAAGTCACCGCCGGGCGGGGACACGGCGCCGATCGCCGACACCGAGCCCTCGGTACCGTTGATGTTCTCGAAGTAGCCAGCACGCTCGTAGAACTGCGCGAGACGCGCGGCCAGATAGGCCGGATAGCCCTCCTCGCCGGGCATCTCTTCGAGTCGCGAGGAAATCTCGCGCATGGCCTCGGCCCACCGCGAGGTGGAGTCGGCCATCAGCGCGACGTCGTAGCCCATGTCGCGGTAGAACTCCGCGATCGTGATCCCGGTGTAGATACAGGATTCACGGGCTGCGACGGGCATGTTCGAGGTGTTCGCGATGAGACACGTTCGGCTCATCAGCGGCTTCCCGGTCTTCGGGTCCTCCAGTTCCGGGAAGTCCTCGATCACTTCGGTCATCTCGTTGCCGCGCTCGCCACAGCCGACGTAGACGACGATGTCCGCGTCGGCCCACTTGGCAAGCTGGTGTTGCGTGACGGTCTTGCCCGACCCGAACGGACCGGGAATCGCCGCGGTCCCACCTTTTGCGATCGGGAACAGGCCGTCGAGGATGCGCTGTCCGGAGACCAGCGGGGTCTTCGGCGTGCGCTTTTCGGTGGCCGGACGCTGTTGGCGGACCGGCCACTCCTGGTGCATCTGGATCTCCTCGCCGGTGTCGAGTTCGGCGATCGTCTCCTCGACGGAGAACTCGCCGGCCTCGATGGCGACGACCTCGCCACCCTCGGAATCGGGGGGCACCATTACTTTGTGTTCGATACTCTCGGTCTCGGGGACGGTGCCGATGATGTCGTTGGGGGCGACTTCGTCGCCCTCCTCGACGGTCGGCGTGAACTCCCACTGTTTGTCCAGGTCGATCCCGGGGGCGTCGACCCCGCGGTCGAGGAATGCACCCATCTGCCCTTCGAGCACGTCGAGGGGGCGCTGGACGCCGTCGTAGATGGAGTCCAGCATACCGGGGCCGAGATCCACGCTGAGTGGCTCGCCCGTATTCTCGACGGGTTCGCCGGGTCCGACACCCGACGTTTCTTCGTACACCTGAATCGTCGTGACGTTGCCTTCGATCTCGATGACCTCCCCCATCAGCCCTTCCTCGCCGACGTAGACCACGTCGTTCATCCGGGCATCGAGGTCGGCTGCCGTCACGACAGGGCCGCTCACGCTGTCGATGACACCGTCCTCCTGTACAGTGTCCGTGTCTGTTGCTTTGCTCATGATTTAACTCTCTTCTTCGTCCATCAGATCGATTCCGATGGCTCGTTTGATCTGGCCGCGCAGTCCGCCGCTCCCGGCACCGCCGCCGAGCGTGACGACGACCGGTTCGACGCTCGTCTCGACGTCCTGTCGCACCGCACGCGAGAGGTGATCGAGGTCGTCGTCGTGCATGACGACGATTCCGATGTTCTCGTCGTCGAGTACTGCGGTGACGGCGTCGTCGAGGTCGTCGTCTTTGTCCTCGTCGGCGACGTTGTGGAACTCACGAACCCCCGCGAGCCTGAAGCCGGTCGTGAAATCCGGACTGCCGACGACTGCGATCTCCTGACTCATAGTATCACCAGCTCCTCTTCGATCTCGGCCTCGTCGAGGCCGACTTCCCGTCCGCGTGCGATCGCGCGGATGTTCTCGACTTCCCGCTCTTTGGCGAGAATGTACGACATTACTGCGGTGATCGAAACCGGATAGACCGTCGAGAGACGGTCCGTGTACTCAAGCAGTGCCGCGTCGAGTGCATGCTCGAATTGAATGAGACTATCGGCCGCCTCAAGCTCATCGAGCGCCGAGCTGAGATCCTCGCCGTACTTGCTCTCTCTGATGTGTGTGATCAGTTCCTCGGTGCTGGCCACCAGGGATCGAAGCTTGCGGGGCGTGAACAGCTCACCTCCCTCGATGAAGTACGCCGCCGGATCGAGATCCGCACCACTTCGCGCGAGTCGCAGGGCGTTCCGGGCGTTCAGAAAGTCGATTTCGGCCTGCAGAAACTCCACGTAGCGTGCAGTTGGTCCCTCGGATCCGTGAGCTGTCGGCAGTTCGTCCAGCAGATGCGTGTAGAACTCCCGATCAATCGCGTTCTCCAGCGGGACGAGCACGCCGTTTTGCTCGAATTCGTCGAGCGCGTCCCGGAGAGGCTCCCCGTAGATCGTGTCTTCCAGCTGGTCGACGACTTCCTCGACGCTTCCCGACTCGGAGAGCCGGTCGAGGAGCTGTTCGTCGAGCTCCCCGGCACGGATCAGATCGGACTGAATCGCCTCGGCTGATGCCTCGGAGTAGACACCGCGGATGATCGTCTTGATGTTCCACGTGTCGTATTTGCGAAGGTACCGGGCGATCAGATCGTGGAGTCGTCCCTCGGACCACTTCAGCATGTCGTGGAAGTGCTTTGCGAGGTTCTGGTTCAACGCGTACTCGATCAGATCGGTACCGCTGTAGCGCGCGCCCAGGGCGTTGATCTCCGTCTCGTACTCGGTCTCCTCCATGAACCGGGCGATTCCACCGGAGCCCATCCGAACCAGCTTCCGGTAGTCCTCGTCGGCCAGCAGCGCGGCTCGACGGGCCCGGACGCGGGCGTTAACGTACTCGGGATTCGATGCTCCGATCGAGCTCATTGGTCGAACAGCCGTGCGCTGATGTCTCGAAGGTTGTCCTCCCAGACGTCCTCCAGCACGGAATCGAAGGTGTTGTTCACGCGGATGTTCGAGGAGTCGCTCTCGAGGACGACGCCGCCGAGGCAGTCGTACTCGCCCGCGAACTCGTAGCCGTCGTATCCCTCGAGGATCGACGTGAGCAGCTCCTCGTCGTCGGCACGGCCGTACACGTCGACCTCGGCACCGTCGTCGAACTCGACTGCGGCCGCATCAAGCAGCGCAGTCGTCAGCTCCTCTCGCTCGTCTTCGTCGAGGGATGTCAGCTCGTCCTCGACGGTGTCGTAGACGGATTCGAGCGTGTCACGGCGCGCTTCGAGGCGCTGCTGTTTCGCTTCGAGTTTGGCGCTGGAGAGACGCTGTTCTCGCTCCTGTTCGATCTGTTTTTTGACCTCCACTTCGGCCTCGGCGACGATCTCCTCTCGCTCCGCCTCGGCTTCGGCGACGATCTCGTCGGCGCGCTCGTCGGCGTCGGAGTGGATCTCCTCCGCACGCGCGCGGGCCTCGTCTCGAATGTCCTCAACTACCGTTTCTAAACTCATGATTGTGAATAAGGTTGGTCGGCGGCCTACAGCAGGAGCAGGAAGATGACGATGGCGAAAATCACCAGCGTCTCCGGCAGCACCGTCAGGACGAGGGACTTACCGAACAGATCCTCGTCCTCGGCGATCGCCCCAACTGCTGCGGATCCGATACCGCGCTCAGCATAGCCCGAACCGAGTGCTGCTAGACCGACCGCGATGGCAGCAGCTGCCAGCGCGTAACCCTGTCCGAGTTCGGCTGCCGCATCCGGACTCATTGCTTCGAGAATCGTTACTGTTTCCGTCAGTGTCGTCAGTAGTGCAGTTTCCATGGCTGTAATCAGTCTTGTGTAGTGTGGTTTCGATCGTAACCGAACGGCTCATATTTCTCCCCGCCGCCTTCATAAAACTTCTGAAAGAACTCGACATACTCGAGGCGTACCATCTGAATTCCTGCCGCAGTGATGCCGAGTAGCAGGACGAATATGTGTCCGATAACGAACACGAAGATGGCGAACGGGAGTGTGATTGCGATTGGATCCATATGGACGAGACCCACGAACTGTTGTTCTAGACCTGCGACGTTTTCGGTCGGTAGATTAAATACCGTCCCTCCGTCGGCCGTCTCGTACGCACCAAACACGAGCAGGTTGACAACGAACGCCATCCCACCCTTTGCCAGCAGTACTGCCGGGATGCGCAGGAACGAGAGGCTGTGTCCGAAGATATACGCCGGAGTCTCGACGAGTCCGATCCCGCCTTCGCCGATACCGATACCGACGATACCGACGACGAACAGGACGAGCCCGAGGAGACCGATCGTCTCCGAGAACCCACTGAACGTCAGGAACGACGCTATCTCCTGGTTGTTAAGCGCCGCCTCCGGTCCAACGATGAAATCGGGTTTGCTACCGCCGAGGTGGTACGAGAACACCCAGATGAAGAATCCGTTGAGGGTAACCACCCACGAAAGGTTCTCCAGAGCGGCTTCCTTGACCCCGTGATGGAGGTCGTTGACGAAGCCGATGATCCAGCCGCCGCTGAGCATCGCAATGCCGAACAGCACGGCAGCGACGAGCCAGAGATCGACGTACTCCGGCGACGCCAGTCCCTTCGAGATGACGCCCGCGAGCGGGAGATGCAGTCCCAGATCGGCCATATGTATGCCGAAGATATCGTCGTACAGATAGCCGAAAATGGCGGTGAACACACCGCACCAGATCGCGATCGCACCCAGTGCCTGCATCGCCGTCGAATCGAACCGTAGTAGGGCATAGCCCATGATGCCGTACAGGATACCGTAGCCGATGTCCCCGATCATGAACCCGAACGCGAACGGGAACGTCAGGAAGACGATCAGCGTCGGATCGATCTCGGTGTACTTCGGCCGGTTGACAGTATTTACCAGCATCTCGAACGGCTCCGAGATGTCGGGGTTGTCCTGTACGACCGGTGGGGAGTCATCCATCGTCGTCGCGCCGGACGCTCCGGCGGCACCGCCGACGGGCTTCCCACCATCGGTCGCCGCTTTCGGCGGCTCCGATTC
>SL_4KL_010_BRINEDRAFT_10001095_pt1 | contig 14769 bp, 12 predicted proteins | sample SodLak_010_BRINE_2_FD_10664 | JGI IMG/M metagenome (IMG submission 10664)
GGCAGCGTCGCCCAGAAGGATATCGGTGGCGACGAGCGGCTGTTCGTCGAAGACGTCGAGGACGCAAAAAGCGTCACGCTCGTCGTTCGCGGCGGCACCGACCACGTCGTCGACGAGGTCGAACGCGCCATCGAGGACTCGCTCGGTGTTGTTCGCGCGACGCTCGAAGACGGGAAGGTACTGCCCGGTGGCGGTGCCCCCGAAACCGAACTCGCGCTCCAACTGCGCGACTTCGCGGACTCCGTTGGTGGCCGCGAACAGCTCGCGGTCGAAGCGTTCGCCGACGCACTCGAAGTCATCCCGCGCACGCTCGCTGAGAACGCCGGGCTTGACTCGATCGACTCGCTCGTTGCGCTGCGCTCGCGACACGACGCCGGCGAGTTCGGTGCCGGCCTCGACGCCTACACGGGCAACGTGATCGACATGGAAGCCGAGGGCGTCGTCGAGCCACTCCGCGTCAAAACACAGGCCATCGAGTCGGCCACCGAGGCCGCGACGATGATCCTCCGCATCGACGACGTCATCGCCGCGGGCGACCTCTCGGGTGGCCAGGTTGGCGACGACGATGACGATCCGGACATGCCGGCCGGCGGCCCAGGCGGCATGGGCGGCGGCATGGGTGGAATGGGCGGCATGGGTGGAATGGGCGGTGCGATGTAAGCGAGGCAGGAAAACACGAGCCACCGGCGAGTGGCAAACTGTCTCGATGCCGAACGGGCGGCGACTGGCCCCCGTGAGATGATGAAAATCAGGTCACTGATTTTCCACAGGCCACCGAGCAACGCTCGGTGACGCCGATGTAACTGCGGACGGCTGAATAATCCACTCCCCGATCCGAACCACGCAGCACCCGGCCGCCACCCGTCGATGGCGGCATGTGACTACCGCTGAAGGCAGCATTCATCCACTTTTCTGGGACACACCTTTTTGCCACCGAGTGTCGTACGAGTTTTCATGCGAATTATTGTCGTTGGCTACGGCCGCGTTGGCTCACGCACCGCGCGCGTTCTCAGCGAGGAGGGATACGACGTTGTCGTCGTCGACAACGACCGACTGAAAGTCGAACGCGCACGCGAGGCGGGCCTCACCGTTATCGAGGGCGACGGAACCGACGAGGACGTGCTCAAAGAAGCCGGAATCGCGAACGCCGACTCGCTTGGGGGCATCACCGGCGATGTCGAGTCCAACTACAAAATCTGCGAAATCGGCAACACATACGGCTGTCGAACGGTCATGCGGATCAGCGAGGACGTCGAGAGCAACACCTACAAGGAGTACGTCTCGAACGTTGACGACGTCATCTACCCGCAGCGACTCGGCGCAGCGGGCGCAAAAACCGCCTTGCTTGGCGGCAGTCTCAACGCGATTGGTGCGCTCACCGAACAGCTTCAACTGACCGTGCTCACCATCGATGACGACGCTCCAATCGTCGGCGACCGAATCGCCGAAATTGCACTGCCGAACACCGCGCGGCTCTACGCGCACGGCCACGCCGACGAGTCGCTGACGATTCCGCTGCCGACGACGACCGTCATGGCCGGCGACCGAATCGCGTTGCTTGTCGAACGCGACGCACTCGCGGACATCGAGTCGCTCCTGCTCGGCGACTGAGCCGACCGACAACCCTCTTACTGGGCGGCGAAAACACAGGCTATGGATTGGTCGATTCTTCGTGCTCGCAGCCCCGACACAGTGACCACAGCGTCGGTTCGGGCGGCACTCGCCGACCACCGAGACGCTGAGTCAGCAGCAGGAACCTCATCGACGAATGCCGATGGGACGCCCGAGTCACCTTCGACAGACGCGGCCTCCGTCGCCGACCCGATTGCATCCCGGCCGACTCGCGTCGTCGCCGACGCGGACGTATTGGCGGCGGACGCCCTCGGGATCGATGCTGCCGTGCGGGCACTCGATTCGATCTGGGCGCACTCGTGGGTGACGCTCGTCGCGAGCGACGCCCTCATCGCCGACACCGAAGCGGTTCTCACGACCATCGTTGACGCCGCGTTCGCCGCCGACTGGCGCGTACTCATCGATCGCTGGCGCGAGCCTGTCGGCCAGCCGGCAGGCGATCATCCGGCATTGGCCTCGGCGTACCGCGGCGGCGCAATGCACGTGCTCTCGTTCGACGGCGACCTGACCGGGTCGGCAACGGGCGCGGCGCTCACAAATCGGTTTCCGGTGAGCGTTCGCCAACCCGCGGCGTTCGCGGCCGTGTTCGATCCGGCGAATCTCTACGAAACCGTCGAAAATGGGCCATATCTCGGGACGGATCGCGAGCCACGTTTTTCCGACCGGTAGCCGACAAGTCGGTTTCTCCACGCGATTATCGACACGAATTTACTGGGTTTCGAACCACTCGGCGAACTGTTCGAGCGCCCGTCCGCGGTGTGAGATATCGTTTTTTTCCTCGCTTGTCAGTTCGGCAAACGTTCGGCCCGCGTGTTCGAAAATCGGGTCGTAGCCGAAGCCGCCAGCACCGCGCGGCGCGACCAGTTCCCCGGGAACGACGCCGGTGAAACAGGTCACGTCGCGTGTCTCACTGTCTGTCTCGCCATCACAGTACGCCAACACACAGCGAAACTCCGCGCTCGGATCATCGAGCTGTTTTCCGAGTTCCCAGACGCGGTCGATGCCGAGGGTGTTCTCCACGTACGCGGAGTACGGCCCTGGAAAGCCATCGAGTTCCGAAATGAACAGTCCCGCGTCGTCGACGATGACGGGGCCGCCAACCTCGCGGGCGGCCTCGCGTGCGCCATGGATGGCGATCTCCTCCATCGAGGGCGACTGAATTTCCGTGTAATCGTAGTCGTAGCCCGCGACCGACTCCGCGCCGAGATACGCTCGCGCCTCGCGGAGTTTGCCTGGATTTGTCGTCACATACTGAAGCATACGAGCGGGTTCGTCGCCCGCTGCAAAGAGCCGTTGGTTCGCCCGCTGGCGGTGTTGTGGCCGCGGTTTCGGCGTCACTTTCGGTCGAGTAGCTCAAAAAATCGTATCGGTCGTTGTCGCCGCCGTTCGGTCAACGAGTCGGCGGCTTGGCGGCTATCGCCAACTCAGTCGCCGCCGGCGCTTTTGACGACTCAGTCTTCGACGATGACTTCGACCGGTTCGTCCGCGATGTCGGCCTCGGCGGCCGCCTCATTGCCCGCGGCACTGCGTTCTTGATAGAACAGCCCGCCGACGACGATGAGCGCGACCCACGACCGCCAGTTGGCGAGATTGAGCGTGTAGCCGATACCGAACGGTTTTTTCACCAACATTCCTTCGTCCGGCTGCCAGTGTGCCGACAACAGCCGCCCGATCGAGGGGCGTTCGAAGTTGTACGGCAGGCCGAAAATTTCGCCTGACTCTGGTTTGCTTCCCATAACAGGAACGTTGCGCCTTGAGGTAATGAAAATTGGCCTTTGTGTGCTGATAGGTTCGGGCGCGTGAGTCGATTCCGCGTCGTCTACTGGTAGCGCCCTCGTTCTTCGATCGTCGCTAGCCGATCGAGCACCGCATCATCACCGGTTTCGGTGTACCCCACGAGCACCGCCTCTCGGAGCGATTCGGGATCGGCCGCGGTTGCGGTCAGGCTCTGGAGAAACACGTGGAGGTCCATCGCGTGGTCCTCGACGTGGCCCGAATGAAAGCCGAGGCCGAAGTCGATGAGCCAGACGCGTTCGCCAGTCCGGACGTTCCGGGTCGTCGGGTCGCCGTGGACGATGCCCGCGCGGTGGAGCGTCCCGAGGTGTTTGCCGACGGTTCTGACCGCCTCGCTGGTGAGCCCCGCGGCGAGGTCGTCGTCGCCGACGAACTGCAACGTGACCGTGGCCCGCTCGCGGTCGATATCCCAGACCAACGGTGTCGGCACGCCCTGACGTCTGGCCTCACTTGTCAGTCGGGCCTCGGCGGTCGTCCGCTCGCGGCGAAGCGTTTCGTCGAGTCGCGGATGACGGTAGGCTTTCGGGAGACGTTGCTTGCGAACAATTCGGCTCGGAAAGTCGGTCGTGTTCGCCGCGTCGACGATGTCGACGACTGCCTCCGCACCGCGGAACCGACGCGGAATCGACGCGGAATCGACGCGGGATTCGGCGGTGTTGCCATCGCTGTCGGTGGTGGGATCGTTCTTTTCGGTAATCTCTTCGGCGTCGGCAGCCAGTCCGCGCGCAACCGAGGGCTCGCCGGCACGCCACGTGACGGCAACCTGATCCGGCCGGTAGTTCGGGTCGATTGCTGACGCTTCGAGACGGATCGTCTGACCGGCGGCAAACTGCTTCGCGCCCAACACGGCGATCATCCCTGCATTGTCACGGAGAAACCGGTTTTCGGGAATGTAGATCTCCGCGCCGCGGTCGGCACACATCGTTTCCAACATCGACTGTAGGCGCTCGTTTTGGCCGACGCCGCCGCCGAGTACGAGTTCGTCGGTTCCGGTCAGCGAGAGTGCGCGCTCGGCCACTTCGGTCAGCATCGCAAACACGTGTTCTTGGAGCGAAAAACAGATGTCTTCGACGCGCTCGCCGTCGTCTGCGGCCTGCTTGGCGGCGCTCATGATTCCCGAAAACGAGAAATCCATCCCCTTCACGGTGTACGGCAGGTCGATGAATTCGCCCGTTTTCGCGGCCTCCTCGATTTTTGGGCCGCCCGGATGGCTCCAGCCGATGTGGCGGGTGAACTTGTCGAGCGCGTTGCCGACGCCGGTGTCCATCGTCTCGCCGAGCACCCGGTACCGGCCGTTATGAAACCCCAAGAGGTGGGCGTTTGCGCCCGACGCGTTCAGACAGACCGGTGAGTCGAAGCCCGACTGGTGCCGACCGATTTCGAGGTGGGCGACCATGTGGTTGACACCGACGAGCGGGACGTCGAGCGCTTGGGCAGCCGCACGGGCGGCGGTGCCGACCGTCCGGAGACACGGGCCGAGTCCTGGCCCCTGCGAGAAGGCAACGCAGTCGATGTCGTAGCGGTTCGACGCTGCGTCGCTGTCGGCGGTTTCTTTGGCGTGATCGAGCACGCGCTCTATGACCTGTGAAATCGCCCCGCCCATGTGTTCGGCAGCTTCGCGTGGATGAATACCGCCGCTTTCGGGCTCGTAGGGGTCGGTTTCGATAAAAACGGTGTCGCGCTCCTCGTCAAAGAGAGCAGCGCTGGCGGCCCAAGCGGTGCCCTCGATGCCGAGCACACGCATCTATCGGATCAGGCTTCCTCGGCGTCGGCTTCGGCGTCCTCGGCGGCGATTTTGTTGCGTTCGAGCATGTGTTTCTGTTCGATGTCGTGGGCGAACGCGGAGCTTTCGTACACTTTCGCGTAGCCAACGGTTTTGCGCATGCCGAACTTGGTGTCGAGTTCGTGGATGACGACTTCGTCCGAGCCTTTGTCGAGTTTGGCCGCGAGGCTGTCGCGAACCGAGAGCCGCGAGGGCGTGGCCTCCTCGTGAACGATTTCGAAGCGAATATCGGAGCGGTGCAACATCGGGTTCTCGTTTTCGGAGATGATAGTGACGTCCATGGTTGAGTTGGTGTATCTCCACCCGAAAGCTGTAAAAGGATTTCGAAGGGCTTCGTCCCTCTCTCGACCTCTATTGACGTCTCGGTTCTTTTCCTCGCTACCGGCACAAAAAATACGTTCCTCATCGCTGACTGTGTCGTCGGGTGATGGGTTCCGGATGGCTAACTGCTAAGTGGTGGCTATTCGAACGAACGTTCATGACACCACGCATACTCATGCTTGGCTGGGGGTTCCCACCGAACGTCACCGGCGGCCTCGACACCTGGGTTGGAGAGGTTTTCGAGGCGTTCGAAGCCCGTGATGACGCCGAGCTCGAAGTGTTGTTGCCGGCGGAGTACGCTCCCAAAGACCGCGATGGAATCCACAGCGTGCCGACCGGCGACGGCGACATCACGACCCGCATTGGCCGGATGGGCGACCGATTCGTCGAACTCGCCGAGGAGAGCGACATCGCCCACACCAACGACTGGTTCGGCTACGGCCCGGGACTCCGCGCCAAGCGCGAAACCGACGCGATTTGGGTGTCGGCGTTTCACTCGCTCTCGTCGGATCGCAACATCAACCCACCCGAACGCGAGGTCGAAACCGAACGCCGGGTTGCACGGCAGTCCGACGTGTTGATTTCGGTCAGCGATCTCACCCGACGGGACGTCCTCAAACTGTACGGTGCGGACTCACACGTCGTCCACAACGGTTTTTCGGAGATTGATGCCACGGGCGCGAAAATCAAAGACGAACTCGGCATCGATGGTCCAATGCTGTTTTTCGTCGGCCGGCACACCGACCAGAAGGGTATCACGCACCTGCTGTACGCAATGAAGAAGCTTCGCGATACCGACGCAACGCTCGTACTCGGCGGGAGCGGTCACCAGACCAAGCATCTCAAAATGTTTGCCGAACTGCTCGGCATTTCCGACCGCGTTATTTTCGCGGGCTACATCGACGAAAGCGACCTCGGCAACTACTACGCCGCTGCCGACGTCTTTGTCTCGCCGTCGCGTGCCGAACCGTTCGGACTGACGATCACCGAAGCGCTCTCGGCGAACTGTCAGGTCGTCGCCACCGAAAGCGGGGTCGGTGAGACGCTGCCCGATGGCTGTCTCATCGATGTCACGACACACTCCGATTCGATTGCCAGTGGAATCGAGCGAGCACTCGCCCGCAAGGGCCCACCGGAGTACGAACCTCGGACGTGGGACGAGGTCGCAGACGATCTCTTGTCGGTGTATCAGACCGCGATCGACGAGCGACAGTAGAACACGCGGCCAACCGAGATATTTGCGACACCGGCATGGTGTCGACAGCGACACCCCTCCCGAGGAATCCGTATGCAATCAATAAAATCGGGGGCGACTCGGGCGGACAGAACTAGGCCGCAACCGCGTCGCGGAACACCGAAATTTCGCTGGCCGGTTCGGGATGGGTAATTCGGAAGCCCGTTGCGGTTTGGCTCACCCCACGCGTGCTGACTTCGATGTCGTCGCTGGGTTGGTACGGGCTGTCGGCGGGCTGGTACGGACTGTCGGACTGATACGGGCTGTCAGCGGGTTGGTAGGGGCTGTCCTGGTCGTCCCGAGAGCGCTCGTCCATGTCCTCGGGTGGGAAGTAGATTCGCTCGCCGATGTCGGACTGAATCACGACCGCAACTCGCGTTTCACCAGTCACATCAATGACCGTCCGGCCGTTTTCGATTCGGGTCGAGTACTCCACTGGCACCAACTCGTCGGATTCGCTCATACACCCACTCTGGAACCCACCCACTTAGCCGTTGGCGAACCCCTCACGGCGGCAACAGTTTTTACGCGCCGGCGACGATACTGGTGTGATGGACGTTACCAGCCATGCCGAGGAGCTCGCCTCCGCGCTCGGTATTGACACACAGGAGGCCAAAGACGACTTAGAGGCGCTGCTCTCATACAGCGTTCCGCTTGAGGAAGCCAAACGGAGCATCCGCCGCAAACACGGTGGCGACACCGGTGGTGGCGGCGACACCCCCGAAACACGCTCGCTTGCCGGCATCACGACCGACCTCGGCAACGTCAACGTTGCGGTTCGCGTCCTGACCGTCGGCACCCGAACGATTCGGTACCAAGGCGAGGACAACACGATTCGCGAGGGCCGCTTTGGCGACGAAACCGGGACGATTTCGTACACCGCGTGGCAGGATTTCGGCTTTGAGACCGGCGACTCGCTGGCCATCGGCAACGCCGGCGTTCGCGAGTGGGACGGCGAACCCGAACTCAACCTCGGGTCCTCGACGTCGGTCGCGCTCGCCGAAACACCGGTCGAAACCGACGCACCGGTCGGCGGCGAAGCCGACCTGTTGGCACTCGAACCGGGCGACCGGGGCCGAACCGTTGCGGTGCAAGTGCTCTCGGTTGAACGACGGACGATCAACGGTCGCGACGGTGAAACCGAGATTCTTTCGGGCGTCCTGGGCGACGAAACCGCCCGCCTGCCGTTTACCGACTGGAATCCCCACTCGGCGGTCGAAACCGGCACAAGTCTCCGAATCGAGGACGTCTACGTCCGCGAGTATCGTGGATCGCCGTCGGTCAACCTCTCGGAGTTCTCGACGGTGACGCCACTTTCCGAGCCGGTTTCGGTCGCCGACAGCGCCCCACGCTTGACGCTGGGCGAGGCAATCGATGCCGGTGGCCTGTTCGACGTGGAAGTCGTCGCCAACGTGCTCGAAGTCCGCGATGGCTCGGGGCTCATCGAGCGCTGTCCCGAGTGTGGCCGCGTGATCCAAAGCGGCCAGTGTCGCGTTCACGGCGCGGTCGACGGCGAGGACGACCTCCGAATCAAGGCCATTCTCGATGACGGCACCGACTCGGTCACCGCCATTCTCGGCACCGACCTCACGGTCGACATCTACGGTGGCGACATTGCAGACGCGACCGACGCCGCTCGCGACGCGATGGACAAGGGTGTCGTCGCCGACGCGATTCGCGAGGAACTCGTGGGTGGCTGTTTCCGCGTTCGTGGGACGCTCTCGATTGACGAGTACGGGGCCAACCTGAACGTTGACGAGTTCGAGACCGCAGCCGAGGAGCCAGCGTCGCTTGCGGCGGCCGCGCTCGCGGAGGTTCGACAATGAGCACCGGTGGATCCGGTGGTTCCGGTGGGAGCGGTAGCGGCGGTGGCGACGCCAGCACGAGTACCGACGACAACACCAACGCCAGCAACGCAACCGACTCGGGGCCGGGCCGCCGCGAGGTGGCCTACCGATTGTTTGCGGCGGAGTTCGACGACGCCTCGCTGTCGTACTCCGAGAGCGACGAGGAACGCGCGCCGAACTACGTGGTGACGCCGACCGGCCTCCGGGTCAATCGGCTGTTCGCAGTCGGCGTACTGACCGAAGTCGAGCGCATCAACACCGACACGATTCGGGGTCGCATCGCCGATCCGACCGGCGCGTTCGTCACCTACGCCGGCCAATACCAACCCGAGGCGCAGGCGTTTCTCGACCGAACCGAGCCACCGGCGTTCGTGGCGATCACCGGTAAAGCGCGGACGTTCGAACCCGACGACAGCGACCGCGTGTTCACTTCGGTTCGCCCCGAGAGCCTGAGTGAAGTGACCGCCGACACGCGCGACCGCTGGGTCGTCTCGGCGGCCGAACACACGCTCGAACGGATTGCCGTCTTCGCGGCCGCCCGCGAAACCGGGCTCGCCGGTGAGTCGCTCCGGGCCGCGCTCAGTGAGGCCGGCGTCGACCACTCGATTGCCGCCGGCATTCCGCGCGCGATGGATCACTACGGCACGACGACGGCCTACCTCGAAGCCGTTCGCCGTCTCGCTGTCGACGCACTCGAAGTCGTTGCCGGCGAGCGCGAAGACGTTCGACCGGTTGATGTCGCGCCCGGCGAGGAGGGCGAAGCGACGCTCGAGTCGCTACCCGAAATCGACCTCGACCTCGGAGATGATGGGCCGCAGAAATCGGATGCCGAGTCCGAGGCGATCGCCGACTCGGAACCTGGCTCCAGCACGGCCGAATCACCAGCGTCGGCGTCGGGTGAGTCAACGATGACTCAGCCGAAACCCACCGAGACGACCGCGTCGGAATCAACTGTGTCGCCGCCGGCTGAAACCGAACCAACTGCCGAACCGACGCCATCGAGCGCCGCGGCCGACGACCAGAACGACACGGCCGACGATGGACTCGCCACGTTCGAGGAGCCGGCCGACTCCGTCGCAAGCGAGGTCGACACCGACGCAGAATCGGCGTCGTTCGCGGACGACGAGGCGGGCCTCTACCAACTCGACGACGAGGAACGCGAGGAACTCGAAGCCGAGTTCGGCTCAAGCTTTTCGAGCGGCAACGAAATCGACCCCGCAGGCGAGGCCGATATCGACGTGCCGGATGTCGACGAACTCGCCGAGGAAGTCGCCGAGCGGGATGCAGAACGCGTGACGGAAACGGCTGACTCTCTCCCACCCGACCCGACCGAACCGACTGGATCGACCGATGCGGCCGAATCCACCGGATCGCCCGCAGCTGGCGACGCCGATTTGGGCTCGTTTTCGTCCGAACCCGCTGTTGGTGCCGAGTCCACCGACGACTCCGTCAGTGACGAACTCGGCGACGACTCGGCAGTCGAGGAATCTCCAACCGCTGACACCGACACAGCGGATGAAACGGACGACGGTGCGGCCGACGTCGACCTCGAAGACGCTGCCGTTGACCGCATGGCCGAACTCGACGACGGCGACGGGGCCGACCGGGAAAAAGTGATTGCTGCACTCGTTTCTGCCCACGGCGTCGACCCCGAGGATGTCGAGGCGGCAATCGGTGACGCGCTAATGAGCGGCCGGTGTTACGAGCCGACCGCCGGCGTCCTCAAACCGATCTAATGGGACGGTCGGCTCCGCGGGTCGAACCGATCGCAAACGAACCGGCGGCGACGGTCGACATCGACGGCGAGCGACTGCTGCTCATTGCCGACTACCACGCTGGCATCGAGGCGGCTCTCCGGTACGAACGCGGCGTCGAACTGCCGAACAACGCCACGGAGCGACGCGACCGACTCTGTGGATTGCTCGAGCGAACCCGCGCCGACCGTCTGGTCGTTCTCGGCGATCTGGGTCACCGAATCGGCGCGGCCCGCGGTGTCGAACGCGAGGAACTCGATGCGCTGTACGACGCTGTCGACGAGCGTGGGGTGGCGATCACGCTTGCGCCCGGTAACCACGACGGCGACATCGAGTCGGTGTTCGGCGATCGCGACGGTGTCAATATTCTGCCACCAGCGGGTGGACTGCTCGGTGAACCACCGGGCGCAGTCGGCGTGCTACACGGACACACGTGGCCCGCTCCCGAGTTGCTCTCGGTCGGGACGATCTGCATGGGTCACGAACATCCACAGGTCAGCCTCACCGACAGCGTTGGCGGCAGCCGAACGGAAACGGCGTGGCTCCGTGGTCATCTCGACCGGGCCGTGCTGGCCGCTCGCGACGAGGATCTCGATAGCCAATCCGTTGACGTGGCCGGCACACCACCGCCGGAACTCGTCGTCTTTCCCGCGTTCAACGATCGCTCGGGTGGGACGTGGATCAACGTTGAGGAGCAGGGATTTCTCTCGCCGTTCCTCCCGGATGCGCTCATCGATGGCGACTGCTATCTGCTCGATGGCACGCGACTCGGCGCGTACCGGCAACTCTGAGTCGTGTCGGCGGCAGGTGGAGGGGCCGTCGTCGGCAGGACGACTGTCGTGATCGACACAGCCCGTCGCGACTCCCGTGGCCAACACCGGCGAGCGGTGTGCTTAATCCGCTTGCGACCCGTGATTCTCCAATGAGCGAATCGGGCGCACAGCAGGGCCTCGACGCCTTTAGGTACCTTGGCGACCGGGTTTGTGCCGCCCTTTCAGCGCGCGGATTTTCGACGCCAACCGAGCCCCAGCGTCGGGCGATTCCGCCGCTTGCGGCCGGCCGAAACGCGCTCGTGGTCGCGCCGACGGGAACCGGCAAAACCGAGACCGCCATGCTCCCGGTGTTCGACGCGCTCGTCACCCACCGCGAGCAACACGGCGAGACGGCCGGCTTTTGTGTGCTCTACATCACGCCGCTTCGTGCACTCAACCGCGATATGCGCGAGCGACTCGACTGGTGGGGCGACACCCTCGACATCGAGATCGATGTTCGTCACGGCGACACCACCCAGTACCAGCGGCAAAAACAGGCCAACAATCCGCCGGACGTGTTGGTGACGACGCCCGAAACGCTGCAGGCGATGCTGACTGGCTCGAAACTTCGAAAGGCGCTGTCGGACGTCCGCCACGTGGTCATCGACGAGGTTCACGAACTGGCGGCCTCGAAGCGTGGGGCACAGCTCACCGTTGGGCTCGAACGGCTTCAGCTCCTCTCGGGGCCGTTTCAGCGGATCGGCCTCTCGGCAACAGTCGGCGATCCCGACGCTGTCGCGTCGTTTCTCACTGGTGCGCAGCGTGGCGAGGATATCGAAACGCCGGCTGCGACCTCGCTCGACGAAACCCCTCCCGCCGCAGTCGACCGAAACTACGACATCATCGAGGTTGATGTCGCAAGCCGCGTCGAGTTCACCGTCACCCATCCCGAACCCATCGCGGCCGACGAGCAGTTGGCGGGCCGGCTGGCGACGAGCACCGAACTCGCCAGTCACGTTCGCACGATTCGCGACATTGTCGCCGCCAACGACTCGACGCTCGTCTTCGTCAACACCCGCCAGACCGCCGAGGCGCTCGGCTCGCGGCTCAAAAAACTTGATGAGCCGATCGGCGTCCATCACGGCTCGCTTTCGACCGGGGTGCGCGTCGATGTCGAAGACCGGTTCAAACGGGGCGACCTCGACGGGATCGTCTGTACCTCCTCGATGGAGCTCGGCATCGACGTGGGCCGCGTCGACCACGTCGTCCAGTACGGCAGCCCTCGCGAGGTCGCTCGCTTGCTCCAGCGGGTCGGCCGCGCGGGCCACCGCCACGACCGGGTTTCGATCGGCACCATCATCACGAGCGACCCCGACGATACGGCCGAAGCGCTCGTGATCGCGCGGCGGGCGGCCGCCGGACTGGTCGAACCCGCCGGCATCCACCACGGCAGTCTCGACGTACTCGCCAACCAACTCGTCGGCTTGCTCATGGATTTCGGCGAGGTGAGCGCCCGGGAAGCCTACGAGATCGTCCGCCGCGCCGCCCCGTTTCACGACCTGCGCGAGGCGCAGTTTCGCGCGGTTGTCCGCGAACTCGACGGCAACCGGTTGCTCTGGCTCGACGCCGAGGCTGACCAACTGGAATCTTCCGGTGGCACCTGGCAGTACTTCTACGCCAACCTCTCGATGATCCCCGACGAGGAGCGCTACGAGGTTCACGACCTGTCCTCGCGAACGCAGGTCGGCACGCTTGACGAGCGATTCGTGGTCAATTTTGCGGCTCCCGGCGAGGTGTTTATCCAGCGCGGCGAGCTCTGGCGAATCAACGATATCGACGAGGACGAGGGCCGTGTCAACGTCGCTCCCATTGCCGACCCGGCCGGCGAGGTTCCGTCGTGGGTCGGCCAGGAGATTCCGGTTCAGCAGGCGGTCGCAACCGAGGTGGGTGAGTTTTGGGCTGTGTCGGCCGCGTCGTTCGAATCGGGTGCGGATTCGTCCGCCGTTGCTCGTGATCTCAGCAGGCGGTATCCAGCCGAGAGCGACACCATCGCGTCGGCATTAGAGCCGATCGAAAACCAGGTCGATGGCGGCTTTCCCGTTCCAACTCCGGGTCGACTCGTGTTGGAGGGCCAGGCGAACACCGTCCGGCTCAACAGTCCGTTCGGCCACGAAATCAACGAGACGCTGGGTCGACTGCTCGCCGCGTTGGTCGGCCAACAGACCGGCTCGTCGGTCGGCATGAGCGTCGATCCCTACCGCGTCGAGTTCGAGGTACCGCCGCGGGTCGGACTTGGAACGTTCGAGGAGATTTTACTGACGACCCAGCCGGATCATCTCGAGCACTACCTCGAACTCGCGCTCAAACGGTCGGATACGCTCAAGTTCACGCTCGCACAGGTCGCCGCAAAGTTCGGGTCGCTCAAGCGGTATCAGGGTCGCAACCGCTTCGGTGGCGACCGCCTGCTCGCGGCGCTCGAAGATTCCCCGGTGTACGACGAAGCACTCCGCGAGGTGTTTCATCGCGACCTCGCGATCGATGCCGCCAGCGATCTACTCGAGCGACTGCAGGCCGGCGAGGTCGATCTCGTCCTCGTTGGCGAGGCGACGCCGATCGGGTCGGCGGGGCGCAGCCAGGGCCGGGAACTCTTAGTCCCTGAAAACGCCGATGCGAGCGTGATCGACGCGGTGAAAAAACGGATCCAGAACGACCGAATTCTTCTCTGTTGTTGTCACTGTCGCGACTGGAATCACACGACGAAAGTCCGACGGGTTCGCGCGCAACCCACGTGCCCCGAGTGTGGGTCGACGCGGATTGCCGCGCTCAACCCGTGGGCTGACGAGGTCGTTGCGGCGGTTCGTGCTGACGACAAGAACGCCGAGCAAGAAACACAGACCCGTCGCGCGTACCGNGCGGCCAGCCTCGTTCAGAGCCACGGTACCAAGGCCGTTATCGCGCTCGCGGCCCGTGGTGTCGGCCCGCACAACGCGGCGCGAATCATCAACAACTTCCGCGAAGACGACGCCGAGTTCTATCGCGACATTCTCGCCGCCGAGCGACAGTACGCGCGAACCCAGTCGTTTTGGGACTGAGTCGTCGCCGCGTTAGCGGCCGAAGAGCCGCTCTTTGAGCGATCGTTTCTGTGGTCGTTCGGCCAGCAGTACCGAACAGTCGACCTCGTTGAGCACCTCAAACGCGAGCGAGCCACGGACGAGCCGTGAGAGCAACCCTTCACGCGTTGCCCCGATAATCACCATCGATCGGCTCTCGGCGTGTTGTGCGATCGCGCCTTCGACATCGCCGGACGTGTCGACGATGCGGTTGGCGTCGTCGAGTCCGCGCTCGTCGGCCCACTTGGCCAGGAACGTTTCGCCGTCCGGTTTCTCGGAGTCGTCGTCGACAACGTAGAGCAGCGAGACGTCCGAGCCCTCTTCGAGTAAGGTCTTGGCGACTTCCGCCGAGAGATCCGAGCTGTAGCCACCCGCGGTCGGCACGAGGACGTTCGACAGGTCGAAGCCACGATCTTTCATGACGAGGAAATCACACGGCAGGTTGCCGGTGAGTTCGTCGAGTGGTCGTTCGACACGCCCTGCAGCAAGCGGCGAGCCGGGATTCCAGCCCATCACAACTAGGTTCGCCCTGGTGGTTTCGG
>SL_4KL_010_BRINEDRAFT_10001096_pt1 | contig 14769 bp, 9 predicted proteins | sample SodLak_010_BRINE_2_FD_10664 | JGI IMG/M metagenome (IMG submission 10664)
CAGAGATTCAATCTGACGCAGAGCAAACGCTGCTGACAGCAGCCGAACGGGAAGCACAAGGGATCGATGGCTGGATTTCCGACCGGAATAACGATGTCGTCGCGATCGGATCAACGTTCGATGTTCGATCGGGGAGCGAATCAGCAATCCGATCCACGCTATATCAGTACCAAGATGTGCTACCGGATCATGTACGATCGATCCACTACTACAATATGGAGACCGGTGAGGTCGAACTGAGTACACAGCAGAACCGAGAAGGGTTCAATGCAGGAGACACCGATCGACCATGGGCTGTTGGACCAAACAGCTTTGCTGATGACTCTCATGTGCAGTCATTCGAGCCATACGAGGCGGATGGCGACAAGTTGCTTGCATTTATGAGTCCAGTTGAGGGACAGGAAACCTATGCTATTGTTCTTATTACCGATCTATCTGCCCGTGGGGGACTGCTTGCCTCACCGATCGATGGCTCAGTAATGGAGGTAATGTCAACCGAAAGCGGGACCGTCACCATTGCAGAAGATGAAGACGCCATTTTACGTGAGTACTTTGCACTAGATGCACTCTCGCATCTACAGTCAGACGTAACAGAGACACGTATTGATACCGTCACAAACGATCACGAACTGATTGATGATTCCGAAATGGTTGTTGCGTCCGTCCCGATCGAAGAAAAGCCATGGGTCGTAACGATCGCCGCACCACAAAGCAGCATTTATGGAACTGTTGGGACAGTCACACAGAATATTCTATTGTTAGTTGGGATCTCGTTGGTTGGCCTTATTGTACTTGGGGCAGTCGTCTCTCGTGACATAAACACGTCATTAACAGAGATGACCGGCTACGCGACAGAGATCGAATCCGGGAATCTCGATGTCAATATTGATCAGTCACGAACCGATGAGTTTGGGCAGCTTGCGGTACTTTTTGTTCGAATTAGAGAGACACTCAAAGAGCAGCTTTCCGAAGTTGAAGCACAAGCACAAGCCGCAGAAGAAGCAAAATCAGACGCAGAAGGGTTTGCGGCGCATCTTGAAGAGAAGGCCAAAGCGTACGAATCGGTCATGGATGAGTGCCGCGATGGTGACCTTACCCGGCGGCTGGATCCAGAGTCGGAAAGTGAGGCACTCGAACAGATCGCACAGTCATTCAATGGGATGCTCGAAGAGTGGCAAGAGACAATTATCTCTGTGCAACAGTTTGCGACAGACGTTGAATCGTCAAATCAGACGCTTGTCTCAAACATCAATGACGTGAACGACAAGAGTACCGAGGTTGCGTCGTCGATCGATGAGATTGCACACGGTGCTGACGAACAGCAATCGAACCTTGATCAGATTGCCGGAGAGATGAACAACCTTTCTGCAACGATTGAAGAGATTGCCTCCTCGTCGGAAGCCGTTGCGGAAACGTCCGAAGAGGCGGTTTCGTCCGTCGATTCAAGCAAAGAAGACGCTGAAGCGGCAATTGCAGAAATCAGAGGGATCAAAACACAAGCGGACGAGACCGTGGATGCGATCGAGAGACTTGATCAGCGTGTAACCGATATCGGCGAGATTACGGACTTCATCAGTGACGTTGCAGAGCAGACGAACATCCTTGCACTCAACGCATCGATCGAAGCCGCACGCGCAGGCGAGGCCGGTGCTGGGTTTGCGGTCGTTGCAGATGAGGTCAAATCGCTGGCTGGGGAAACCCAAGAAGCAGCCGATGAGATCGAAGCAATTGTCGATGACCTGCAAGCGCAGACGGATCAAACAGTCCAAGAGTTCGAGACTGTCCACACGCGCGTTGAGCGAGGAATCGATGTTATTGAGAATGCCAACGATTCACTTGAAACAGTGTCCGAACACGTGCGGGAGACGAATTCAAACATTCAAGATATTAACCAGTCAACCGAAACGCAGGCAGTCTCGACCGAAGAGGTTGCGTCTACGGTTGATGATGTCGTGACGATCTCTGAGGAATCAACAGCCGAGGCTCGATCGGTTACATCCGCAGCCGAACAACAGCGAGTGGTACTTGATGATGTCGTAGATCGAACTGCCGTGCTTTCCGATCGGGTTGCAGCACTCGGCGAGCAACTCTCGCAGTTTATTGTGGAAGAGAAACCGGAGCAGGAGTTGACAGAGAGCACCGAGGTATTGCCTGTGGGGGATGTGGACGAACAGAATGAACAGCATGGATCAGGCCCACAAACGGCCTCAATGTCAACAGATGGTGGGACCAAAAATACGTAGTCACTGTGTGTAAATATCGCACATGATATTTTCACCCACGGGCTTATTGGTATTCTGTTATCCTGTTTCGATATGGCTGCTGATGAGGAATCGCCGACCGCTGCTCGGCGGATATATGACCGGTTACGTGGACGCTATGTAATTAAAATCGGTGCTGCAGCGCTGCTTGTTGTCGGGGTACTCCTTGTTGCGGGGGCATACACCGTTGTTGAGACCCAAGCAACCATTGAGCAGGATGCAGAGCAGACACTGATTACCGCTGCAGAGCGTGAAGCACAAGGGATCGAAGGGTGGATCGATGATCGAGAGAACGATATTGAAACAATCTCACGATCGAGTGAAGTAACAGACGGCGATCCCGATGAGATTCAACAGCTTCTCTTCACTGACTTAGATATTCTACCGGATCATGTACGGTCTATTCATTACTATGATATGGCCGAAGATGAGGTTCTGACAAGCACTGACGAGTCCCGGATTGGATACAATCCAGAGGCAGATGGTGCAGAATGGGCCCGTGATTCATCAACGTTCTACAGCGTTAATCACGTCCAAACAACGCACCCATACGAAGCAGATGGTGAAAAGCGAATGGCGTTTATTAGTCCCGTGGGTGGTGACTCCAGTCGCGCAATCGTCATTGTCACTGATCTTGCTGCTCGCGGAGAGTTGCTTGCGACACCGATCGATGGTTCAGTTGTCGAAGTCGTTTCACACGCGAATGGTGAGGTCGTTATTGCACAGGATACCGGTGCGATTTTGAACCAGTACTTTGGGCTTGACCGCCTCCCGCATCTCAATAGCCCCGTTTCTGAACCACGGGTCGATACCGTTTCGAATGATCACGAACTGATCGATGACACCCAGATGGTTGTCGCCTCTGTACCAGTTGATGGTGAGCCATGGACGGTGACGATTGCAGCACCTGAGTCCACTGTCTTTTCAGCAGTCGGTGAAATAACGGAGAATCTGTTTATTCTCATTGGCATTGCATTCCTCGGGCTTGCAGGGCTCGGGGTGGTGATTTCGCGGGATATCAACAACTCATTGGACGAGATGACAGGCTATGCTGAGTCGATTGAGTCAGGCAATCTCGATGTCAGTATCGACCGCTCACGAACCGACGAATTCGGCCAATTGGCTGTGCTTTTTACACGGATACGAGATACGCTAAAAAAGAGGCTCACCGAGGTCGAAGAGCAGGCAACACAAGCAGCACAGGCACAGTCCGAGGCAGAAGCGTTCGCAGACCATCTCGAAACCAAAGCCCGCGAGTATGAAGAGACAATGGACACGTGTCGAGACGGTGATCTAACCGCTCGACTTGATCCGCAGTCAGAGAGTGAGGCACTTGAACAGATTGGGACCTCATTCAATTTGATGCTTGATGAGTGGCAAGAGACAATTATTGAAGTCCAATCATTCGCTGAGCAAGTACACGCGTCGAATGAAGCGCTCGTAGCGGACGTTGATGAGGTTGGNGACGCAAGCGAGGAGGTTGCACAGTCGATCGACGAAATTGCACAAGGNGCAGACGAACAGCAGTCAAATCTCGATCAGGTGGCAAACGAGATGAACAGCCTCTCTGCAACGATCGAAGAGATCGCTTCTTCTTCGGAGGCAGTGGCAAAAACCTCCGAAGAGGCCGTGACGGCAGTCACTGAGAGCCAAGATGCAACGGACGAAGCTATTTCGGAGATTCACGACATCAAACAGCAAGCAGATCAGACCGTTGAGGCGATCGACGCGTTAGACGAGCGAGCGGGCGATATCGGAGAGATTACCGACTTTATTAGTGATGTTGCTGAGCAAACGAATATTCTTGCACTCAATGCATCGATCGAAGCCGCACGTGCAGGCGAGGCGGGTGCTGGGTTTGCGGTTGTTGCAGATGAAGTCAAGTCGCTGGCTGGGGAAACCCAAGAAGCAGCTGATGAGATCGAAGCAATTGTCGATGACCTGCAAGCACAGACCGATCGAACCGTTGCAGACTTTGAGACAGTGCACGAACGCGTAGAACGCGGAATCGACGTTATCGAGACGGCAAATGGGTCACTGGAGATGGTCGAGTCTCACGTCGTAGAGACCGACTCAAATATTCAAGATATTAACCAATCAACGGAGAGTCAAGCAGTGTCGACCGAAGAGGTTGCATCGACGGTTGATGATGTTGTGACGATCTCCGAGGAGTCAACATCGGAAGCTCGATCGGTTGCGTCTGCTGCTGAGCAACAGCGGGCTGTACTGGAGGATGTCGCAGGACGAGCGATCGAACTCACAGATGATGTGTCGGTGTTGGCCGATCGGCTCTCGGAGTTCACTATTGAACCAGCGGAGGCTGAGATCGCCAACAGCGAAGACACGGTAGATGAAGCCGCCAATGAGCGTGCAGATGACGCGTACGATGGCCGTGCTGCCGAACAGGGCGATCCCTTTGAGACAGGAGATGTGTCAGCAAATGGAGAATCGGAGATTGGGTTTGAGTTCGGCTCAGATGCGAAACAGTAGCTAAATTCAGCGGTTCAGTGTGATGATGGGGCAATCGAGTCGGGTTCGCACGTGTTTTTCTCCCCATGGTCCAATGGTCGTGTATGGACGAGTTTGAGCCGGATCTTGACGCGTTTGGGTCGCGTCGATCGACAGTCTACGGACAAAAAGGCGTTGTATCGACAAGTCAGCCGCTTGCGGCACAGGCAGGAATTGAGACGCTACAATCGGGTGGAAATGCGTTTGATGCAGCGGTTGCAACTGCTGCAGCGCTGAACGTTGTCGAACCAACCTCAACCGGGCTTGGTGGCGATGTGTTTGCACTCTACCGAACCGCAGCTGGCGACGTTGGCGCAATGCGATCGTGTGGCGGTGCACCCGCGGCTGCAACGCTTGAGAACGTCCGATCCGCAATCCTCGAAGAGGATTCCGACGCCGACCCGGATAATTTGGAAATGCCACAAACTGGCGGCCATGCAGTAACGGTTCCGGGGACCGCACGCGGCTGGGAGCTTACTATTGAAGAGTTTGGAACGTTGTCGCTTTCGGATGTGCTCTCACCAGCGATTCGGTATGCGATCGACGGCTACCCGGTCTCAGAAGTTGTTGCCGAGCAGTGGGAACATGGTGAAGAGATATTTGAGACGCCACATGCTCGTGATGCGTTTCTGTTTGATGGAAAAGCGCCTTCCGTTGGCCAGTATGTAACACTGCCAAAACTTGGCCGATCGATGCAGAAGATTGCAGCGCACGGTGCAGATATCGTGTACGAAGGTGAGATCGCAGAGGCGATTGCAGCGGAAGTACAGGCTGCTGGCGGATTCCTAACCGTTGAAGATCTCAAATCATTTGAGCCGGAGCTGCTAGACCCAGTTTCGACAACATACAACGGTGCAACCGTGTACGAACTGCCGCCAAATAATCAGGGCCTGATTGCACTCGAAGCACTCAACATTGCTGAGGAGATCGGCGCAGGTGAGCACCCATACGACTCACCGGAGCGCGTGCATGCGTTTGCCGAAGCGATGAAACTCGCGTTTGTCGATGGACATCACTACATCACAGACCCGGCGTACGAAGAGATTCCACCGCTTGGCTCGAAATCATGGGCCAAAAAACGGGCCGGCGAGATCGGAGAGACCGCAAACAACGACGTGTCGATCGGCGTTCCAGACGCAAACGCGGAGGATGCAGACACGGTGCTGTTGACTGTCGCAGACGATGAGGGGAATGTTGTCTCATACATTAACTCGAGGTTTGCCGGGTTTGGTTCCGGACTTGTCGCAGGTGAGACTGGTATTGCGCTGCAGAACCGTGGCTGGTCATTTTCGTTGTCAGAGGAGCATCCAAACAAGATCGAGCCAGGGAAAAAGCCGTTCCACACGCTCATTCCAGGACTTGTCGAGCTTGAGGACGGTGACTGGGCCGCATTTGGTGTGATGGGCGGGTTCATGCAGCCACAGGGCCATGTCCAAGTGGTTTCAAACATCGTCGATTATGAGATGCCACTGCAGGCGGCGCTAGATGCACCACGCTGGCGATACCGAGAGGATGGACAGCTCGCACTTGAGCCACAGTTCGATGACAACATCGCGGCGAAGCTTGCACGAAAAGAGCATGCAGTGCAGATCCTTGCACCACGAATGTTTGGCGGTGCACAGATCACTCGCAACAACGACGGCATCCTCTCAGGTGCAACAGAGCCACGAAAAGACGGGAACGCACAGGGCTACTAGCTTCATGCTATCATCGTAAGTGAACAGACACATACCGATCGATCGCGGAGAGCTAGTATGCGTCAGTTCATTATTCTCGGTCATGACGTGCCGACAACGCCCGACTTTGCCCTTAACGATCTCCCAAGCGGTGGCGGGCGGATTGACGTGCTCTGTCGGTGTGTGAACTCCGCGTTCTTTCTCTCACATGGGTTCCGAGAGGATGTCCGAGTCCATCTCGTGCTTTCGGATACCCTTACCGTTCAGTTCGATGGGCCGACACTCAGAAATCTCCATCCCGATGAGCGGACGATCGCCTCACGAATCCGAAACGTGTTAGAGCACGTTGATGAAGCGATCGGCCACATGCCAGCGGAGCCATCACCAGGAGTGAAACTGTTCCGAATGGGTTTTGAGACAACGCTCACGCGAGTTTCGCGGGAGGGGACCGTTGTTGAGCTACACGAAGACGGCACACCGATCGTGGATGTTGAACCACCAACGGACCCGATCTTTGTACTGTCCGATCATCACGATTTCACTAACGAAGAAGCCAAATTGCTTTCGGAGGCGGCGACCACGCGTGTCCGGGTCGGTCCACAACTACTCCATGCGGACCATACGATTACCGTTGCGCACAACTATCTGGATACGGACGGATATTCGACCTACTAAGACTACTGTTCGTTTTCTAACGACCAGCCAATAAACTCATCTTCGGTCTCAACTGCGAACGCGTTGAGCATTCGTGCAAGCCCAGTGTATCCGCCCGCTAATCCTGCAACGCCGACAAGATCACACGGATCATACTGTTTTGATACCGTGTCGTGGAGTTCATCTGTTACGTCGTCATTGACAACTGCTCGAACGTATGCTAAGAGTGCGGCCTCCGCATCATCGAATGCATCGTACTCCTGTTCGGCGATCTGTCGGATTTCTTCATCACTAATACCGACATCCCGAGCAATATTCACATGCTGGTGCCACTCGTATGGAGAGGGGGCCTCTCTGGAGACCGTGAGAATCACCAGTTCGCGATGATAGTCATCTAATCCGGAATCCTGCCAGAGCGATCCGAGGAATGTTCGAAGCCCATACAACACATCCGGATTGTTCCCAATCGCACTGTACACGTTCACTGGCTTTCCTTGTAATGCAGAGACAAGCAGATCTTGATATTCGGATGGAAGCTCATCTTTTGTTGCATACGGTATACGAGCCATATCGGAGCAGACACCACCAACACACATATATTGTGTGGGATTCACACACTATCAGTTGTTGCGATCGCCCGAACCGGCGAGCCATCTGCATCCTCGATCGCAAGCGGATACGCATGCAGCGTACACTGTGCTGGGAGCTGTGCGAGCCCGCGAAGGTTCTCAACAACCAGCCGATCGGCTGCAAACAGGGTATGGTGTACCGGATAGCCTGTCTGCTCGTTTTCCGACGCGTTCTCGGTTGGTGTTGGGTCGATATTGAGTGCGTCAATACCAAGATGGAGGTTTCGCTCTGCGAGCCATGCTGCAGTCTCTGGAGCAAGGAACGGATGATCAAAATACTGATCGGTTCCCCAATGGGTGTCCCAGCCAGTCTGAAGAATCACCATGTCGATCGTGTCAATATTGATTTCCGAGAGTGTGTTTGCGACACGCTGTGGCGTGATTTGTGATCGTGGAGAGAGCGGCCGACAGTCAACCACGGCCGCACTAAATCGAAATGCCTCTGGCGGAAATTCGTCCAGCGTCGGGCCATCTGCACGCATGTGTGCGGGTGCATCCATATGCGTGCCAGTATGGGAATCAAGACGGATTTGTGCCGTTCGGTAGCCATCAGCCTCGATCGAAGCAGTCCGAGCAACTTCGACTGGTGGATTCCCCGGATACACCGGCATTCCCGATCGGATTGGATGTGAAAGGTCGTATGTCTGCATCGCAACTAGTCGTCTGCTGGCGCTGCAGTATCCGTGTCTGTCTTCGAGACATACCCATCTTCGGTCCATCCCCGCGCAGCGTAGTATGCATCAATTCCATCTTGTAGATTTGGAACGTCGTATGGGAGGACGTCGGTTGAGCGATCGAATCCACGCTGATTGTTGAACGATCGTTCAAGTTGAATGACGTCTGCCCCCACGGAGACAAGCGATGCAAAGTCGGTATCAAAGAGCGCCTCGAACCGCTCTTCGGTCATGACACCTCGGGAGAATCGACAGATAATCCCACAGTCTTCGAGTGCCCGAATATTCTCTTGTCGGACAACCGCTTGGGCCTTTTCAGGGGTGATCCCCGTCGGATCGAACGCAGTGCCTTTGCTAACAAGTGGATACTCCCACGCGTAGAATGTGGCAAACATATGATCTGCACCACGGGTTGCGACTGCGTAGGAGAGTGCTTGTCCATGAAGTCGTCGGCCTTCATGGCCTGGGAACTCCATTCCTTTCACCGTCCAGTTCTCTACGCCAAGCGCTTCGTGGCAGCGATCGACGCCTTCTGCAAGCAGATCACCGACACCCTCTCTGAACGCAATCTGTTCGATGAGTTCGTGGATGAGTTCGGTGTTACCAAACTCATCCTCGCTTGCAAGATACGCCGAAATTGTATCTCCACACGAAATCGTGTCGAGCCCGTAGATGTCACAGAGTTCGTTTGACTGCATGACATCAACAATGTCGTCAGTTGCCGTGTTCGAACCGAACGCCATGATCGTCTCAAACTCAGGCCCCTCAGTTTCGACGCCGCGATCGTCGTCTTTCGTTGGCAGTTTGCACGCAAACGCACATGACGAGCAGGTCCCTTTCTTGTACTTCTTGGATTCGACCGCATCCCCGTTGATGCCGGACGCCCCTTCAAAAGAGGTTTCAGAAAAGTACCGTGTTGGAAGCCCATCAATTTCGTTTGCAAGATCAGTGACGCTGGCCGTCCCTTGCCGTTTCATGATGTGATCGCTCGTGGCAGCCTCTTGGTGAATTTCGCCTGCATCAGCTGGGAACTCCAGTTCAAGTTCAGGCGCTGAATCACCGTCAAACGTGATCGCTTTCACGTTCTTTGCACCCATCACGGCACCAAGCCCACCGCGGCCAAACGCACGTGACTCCGTAGTCATAATCGAGGCAAATCGAACACGGTTTTCTCCTGCAGGACCGATCGCTGCGATATGTGTCTCATCCAACCCACGGCTGTTTTCGACGTGTGTAGTCACTTCGGGAACCGTTGCTTCTGTGAGTTCAGGAACTTGTTCGAATGAAACCCCTGTGTCTGTGACATGCAGTATGAGCGGTGTCTCGCTCTCGCCAGTGAGCTCAACGACTGAGTGTCCAGTCGAAACGAAGTTGCGTGACAGAAACCCACCCGCATTGGATGAGAGTAGCCCGTTTGTCAGCGGAGAGACGCCAGTTACGTTCATCCGACCAGTGAATGACATCGTTGACTGTTGCAATGGTCCACTCGCAAAGTAGAGTCGATTCTCCGGATCGAACGGGTCAACGTCTGTGTCGATTCGATCGCTTGCGAGCTTCGTACACACTCCACGCCCGCCAATAAAATCGGATAGCACCTCGTCGATCGCTGTTGTTTCTGTGGTCTGCTCACCCACGTCAATGGTAAGCAACGATCCAGTTGCGTGTCTCATGTACACATATTCCACGAGCACCTGAATAAATACCAATGAAACTACGCCTAGCTGTCTCTCCATTATAAAATAAAGCAACACCTAAATTACAACCAACCATCTAAAACAGTAGATGCGTTTAACCGCAAAGTTCGCACTTTCTTTTATTATTATTATTTTGCTTCTCTCGGGCGTTGTGTATATCGGATTTGAGAACCAGCGTGCTGAGTTGATCGATCGCGAACAGGATCGGCTAGATCAACGTACGACGCTCGTTGCAACCGAGCTTAACAACGAGATTCAGATGCGTGTGTCGCTCACACAGGCTGCGGCAGGCGATCCACGAATACGTGGTGAAAATGTAGATAATAAACGGGTTGTATTGGATCAGTTACGAAGGGAGGCAGGATTCGAGAAGATACAGCTGTTGGATCAGGATCGAGAGATCGAGTTACAGCGTGGGTCCCTTACTTCGACGCTGCCAGACGATATTGAGGCGCACACCAATGTTGAACACCAGTTTACCCCTGTTGAACGACAGGTTGAAATTAGTGAACCGATCGAGCTTGCAGATGGGAACCATGTGCTCCTAATTACGATTCCAATATACGAGGATACGTCTTTGGAAGGATTTGTTCGTGGGGTTGTGAGCCTTGACGACGGAAGCGAACTGCTCGCACCGTTGTTAGACCTTCAAAACGGCCAAGAGGAGAGAACGGTTACTGTCACCAGCCGTGCCGGTGAGACCGTATATCAGCAGCCATCACAGATTGACGATCCTGTCGTAAGCACAGCACATGTGCTAACAACAGGTTGGACAGTTCAGTTTACCCGCGATCGTGCGGACATTGTTGCAGAAACGCGTGAAACAGCACTGTTTCAAGCAGGTGGTGTCACGATTGTTGTGTTAACACTGGTGCTGTTTGCTGTCTGGATCTATCGGGATAATATCAGGCAGATCCAACGGCTCGAAACTGGCTTTGAGGCATTTACGCAGGGAGACTACACTTATGAACTGACACTCGATGGCGGGACCGAGTGGCGACAGATTAGCTCATCATTTAATACACTGGGTGAAACACTGACGCAGCGGACAAAAGCGCTTGAACACGAACGAGATACGTTCAGCTCTCTGTTTACGAACATTCGTGATGCAGCCGCAGAGATACAGTATGATGGCGAAACAGTCAAGATTGTCGCAGTAAACGACGAATTTGAAAAAGCGTTTGCGACCGCTGCAGATGCGGTTCGTGGAAAGTCACTCTTTTCCGTTATCCCTGGGGAGCCAACAGCCGAAGAGCGATCGCTTATTAAGAACGCAATGGCAGGAAGAGAGACAGACCGTATTGCTGTCGAGCGGGAAACGCCACTTGGTAACCGAACCTGTTTTGTGCATGTTGTAACAGTGAATCCCTGCGAACCCACAACCGAAGGCGTCTCAACAGGATACGTATTCTATGCTGACGTTACCGATCGGTTTGAACAGCAGAAACAGATTCAAATTCTCAACCGAGTGCTTCGCCACGATCTTCGAACCGGGTCAAACATCATTGCAGGGAATGCAGACCTCCTGCTTGAACGGTTACAAAAGCGTGATGCACCCGCCAATGAGCGAGCATATGTTAGAACAATCAAAACGCGGGCAGCGGAGATCGAGTCGCTAAGTGAACGGACACAACAGCTCAAATCCGTTTTAGAGACCGACACTCTCCCAAGCGAGCCGATCAATGTTGTACCGTTGCTTGTTACAGAGGCTGAAAAGGCCGAGAGCATGAATGACAGTGCAAAAGTCGTGCGTGAACTTCCCGAAGAAGCGATCGTTTATGGCAGTAGCCAACTCTCAGTGGTTTTTGAACATCTTATTGACAATGCAATTACGCATAATGATCAGGAGGAGCCGACAGTAACGATTCGAACAGTCGAAGAGGTAACCGGTGAGCTGTCGATCGAGTTTGTCGATAACGGACCGCCGATTCCAGAGACAGAAAAACGACTCCATGTCGGAGATGAGGATATAACTCAGCTGACGCACTCGAATGGAGTTGGTTTCTGGGTTGTTGAGACAATTTTAAATCGGCACCGTGGTGCACTCTCGTTTGATACCCCTGATCATCGTGGAAACATTGTTCGGATCACACTGAATCGAGGACCGGGTGAGCCAGACAGAGACGCAACCAAAGAACGTTCGCAGATCAGTACAATATAAATTGGCTCAAAACTACTCGTATATAATTTCAACCTCGTCAGCGTACCGATCGAGNATGTTTCGGCGTTTCTTTTTCATTGTTGGCGTGAGCATATCGTTCTCTTCGGAGAACTCCTCGGGCACGAGGCGGAACTGTTTGATCTGCTCGTAGGACTCAAACTGCTCATTGGCCGCATCGATCTCCGTTTGAATACGATCGAGGACCCGATCGTCGCGAACAATAGCGCGCTTGCTCGCAGGCAGATCAATATTGTTTGCATCCGCCCACGACTGGAGTCCGTCAAAGTTCGGAACAAAAAGTGCGCTGATGAACTTTTTGCCATCTCCAAGCACCATGCACTGTTCGATGAGTTCGTTTGCTGCGAACGCGTCCTCGATCGGTGCCGGTGCGACGTTTTTGCCGGTCGAAAGGACGATCAGCTGTTTCGCTCGTTCGCGGAACGTGATATATCCGTCAGGACGGAGTTCAACAATGTCGCCGGTTCGGAACCAGCCCGCAGCATCGAATGCATACTCGCTCTCTTCAGGAAGGTTCCAGTAGCCGTCGCTCACATTTGGCCCTTTTACAAGCAGTTCGCCGACCTTACCACCGGCTTCACCTGTAACATCGCCTGCGATCGTATCATCAATTTTGACCTCCATCTCATACACTGGTGGGCCAATTGTTCCAACTGTTGGCTTGTCGATCGGATTAACCGAAATAACTGGGGAGGTCTCTGTGAGGCCGTACCCCTCTAAAATCGGGATACCCATGCCGTGGTACATTGCACACAGTTCGGCTGAGAGACTCCCGCCACCACTGATGAAGAAGTCAACATCTCCTCCGACGCCGTCTTTGACTTTCTGGAAGACTAGTTTATCCGCGAGCGATCGTTTGAGATTCAGTACTGTACCAGGGTTTTCAGTTGTGTGATACTCTTGACCAACATCGACAGCCCAGTTGAAGATCTTCTTTTTAAGAGGGGATTCGCTTGCTTGCTCACGAATTGCATCATAGAGTTTCTCATACACTCGCGGGACGGAACTTGCGACGTTTGGCCGAACCAACTGGAAATCATCGCGGAGCGTGTCTGGACTCTCTGCGTATGCAACTGTTGCACCAGCAGAGAACATTAAAAAGTGCCCAGCCATGCGTTCGAAGACGTGTGCAAGCGGGAGGAATGAGATTGTTTTTGTTCCCGGCTCGATCGCAGGAAGCGAGGGATCTTTGTCCGGTCGGGGTGCAAACCGACGATAGGCTTGGTTGACGTTCGATCGGAAGTTCCAGTGGCTGAGTTTGACACCTTTTGGTTTGCCAGTCGTCCCAGACGTGTAGATCAGGCTTGCAAGATCATCCGGATCGCGCTCATCGAGCCATGATTGATATGCACCCTCATCATACGCATCTTCGCCCATTGCATGGAGCTCCCCAAGCGTGTAGATGTCATCGCGATCGCGGAGGGCACCAGCCATACCGCTGCCATCAGGGATCGTATCGATGACAACAATATATTCCAAATCAAGATCATCTTCAACGGCAAGCACCCGTTTCAGACAGTCGGCATTTTCGACAACAACACCGCGTGCATCAGGATCGCCAAGCAGATGTTCGACCTGTCTCTCCGAGGAGGATTTATATACGGTTGTCACAACGCCGCCGGCCGCGAGCACACCAAAGTCGGTGTGGGCCCACTCTGCTCGGGTATCCGAAAAGAGCCCAACTCGATCACCAGTCTCCAAACCAAGTTCTCGAAATCCTGCAGCAAGATGCTTGACAATTGAATGCATCTCCGCGTACGTGAGATCGCTGTAGCTGTTGGGTTCTGCAGCAGGAATACAACCCGAAGCAACAAGCGATCGATCGTACACGCCACCTTTGTATCGTTGTGCAACCCGATCGGCATGCGTCGTTGCACTCCGATCGAACTGTTGAGAAAGCGTCGTCCGATCAAACAACTCATGCTCGAAGGAGCCTTCTGCCTCGGTGAAATCCATAGGGGCAACTACACGTCAAACATTATAAACCGTTTGGAATTCGTGACAGATATTCACACAGTATAGAACGGGAAAAGAGTTGTTTGTGAATCGCATACTGCACTCGATTGAGAGAGTGGGAATCTGTGAATAGTTGTATATATGACTACTGATCAGCCATATAATCGAGATATCCGAGGACACCGCGGGTGTTAAGTCGTACTTCAGCCTGTGTTTTTCGCTGACCCCATACGTCGACCGTCTCCGTGTTTGCGATAAAGTACTGGATGACTTCCTCATCGGTGTCAAACTTCGATCGTTTCTCCCGAACAGCTTGAACCCATTCAACGAGCGTTCGTTTATATTTTGATAGGAGCGCTTCGTCGTACTCGCGCGGTCCGAAGTGTGCAAAACAGAGGTGGTCAGGATTGAGTGCTTGAATCATCGAGATATCTCTGCGGCATGCATCAAGATTGAACTGAGATGGCGGTGTAGTTTCTCGAACCTCGTTCCGTGGAGCAACCCAAATCCCTGCCGCATCAGCGGTAAAGACAGCGCT
>SL_4KL_010_BRINEDRAFT_10001097_pt1 | contig 14750 bp, 12 predicted proteins | sample SodLak_010_BRINE_2_FD_10664 | JGI IMG/M metagenome (IMG submission 10664)
CCCGGGTCAGCCTGCTTTCAATCAGATTCCTGTCAATAGACAAAATCCCCGCCAGAACATCACTTTTTTGGGCGGGGTTGGTAATCTGACGCGGCATGGCTACCACGGTATGTTTTTGGTTGTTTAAAGCCAGTTCAGTTCCGCTGCGGTCATAAATAGTTCCCCGGTTGGACTCCAGCTGCAGGCTGCTCAGCCGCTGTTCCAGAGCCCTGCTCTGGTAAAAATCCCGCTGAATTACCTGAATCCAGATCAGCCTTCCGGCCACAACCACCAGAACCGCCAGCAGCAGAATAAAAAACAGCTTGGTTCGTTCTTTAATTCCAATGTGTCGTCTGTCGGCCATAACTATTCACCTGCTTAAACTCACTTCCTTTGATTAGCTCAATTTAATAAAATTTAACCAACCAGTATTTAATCCAGTATTTAATAAAATTTAACCAACATTTACTGTTATTACATTTAGGACAAATGTCCTGTTTTGCAATTTATTAAAATCAAAGAGATTTAACTAAATTTAACTAATTTAAATTTAACTAATTTATGATTTCATTTGTATGATTACATTTGTATGATTACATTTGTATGATTACATTGATAAATGTTGAATTTAACTATATTTTAAAATTATAATCTCGGACATGGCAGAGCTATCAACAAAAACATTTGCTGAAAAATTACTTTGCACAGTATATCCTGCCTGAAATTTCAAAACAACTTCTTGAATAAATTAATTCCTTAAACCGGTGCCTGAAAACTCTCAAGCCAAACTCCTATCCCGGTTGCCTAATCCAGAGGTGCAGCCCGAACTCTGCTGCTAAATCCTTCCCAGAGAGAAGCCCAGATACTGCCGGCTTCTTCTACACCCGGTTCAGTTTCAATGGGAACCAGAGCCAGCCGCTGAACCTGATTCGGTTCCACCATGCCCAGTTCCCTGCGGGCCACCTGTTCCAGCCGGGAAAGGGATCTCATGCTGGCCACCTGCATTTCCAGCTCTTTACTTGTCGAGCTGATCTGACTCAGTTCTCCCTGCAGCTCTTCCAGCTGATAGTTAAGGTGAACAATACGCAGAGACTGACTGATGACCAGAGCCATCGGAATAATAAAAACCAGAAAAATCACCAGAAAACAGAATAGCAGTCTTTTATTCTGACTGATAGATTCTCTCTCTTTTTTAACAGAAAAATTATCATAGCTAACAGTATTACTATTCGTTAAAGACATCTTAAATCCTCCTTTCAGACTGAATTTGTAATGATTTAATTTTTTGTAATGATTTATTATTTAATGATTTATTCTTAGATTGTTTTTCTTAAGTGCTTTACTTAGCTTTTTTAAAGTTGTTTTCTTCAATTGTTTTTTGTTTTCTTAGATTGTTTTTCTTATAATTATATTTATTGCACTTAGGACAAATGTCCGGTCCCATTCTTTGTTTTCATCATCTATTTTTTGTTACCAGATCTCAGCCTCTAATATTAGCAAATTTTTTCCGCAGCCCGGAGTTTGGCACTTCGGGCCCGGGGATTCCTATCTCTTTCCTCCTGGTCTGCCTGGATGGGGCTGCTGGTTATAACTTTAAGCTCTGCTACCTTATCACACCTGCAGATGGGAAAATCCGGGGGGCAGACACAGCTTTTTGCCTTTTCCCTGAAGGTGTGCTTGACCAGCCTGTCCTCCAGAGAGTGGAAGGAAATAACACAGAATCTTCCCCCCTTATTTAGCAGCCCTGGCCCCATATCCAGCATCTCTTCAACTTCCTTCAGCTCATTATTGGTCTCAATTCTAAGAGCCTGAAAGGTGCGTCGGGCCGGATGACCGCCTGATCTTCTGGCACCTGCTGGAATTGCTGCTTTAATTACCTCCACCAGGTCATATGTACTGTCAAGCGGTTCCCGCTCTCTGCGTTTTACAATAAATTCCGCAATGCGGCTGGCCCACCTTTCCTCACCATATTTCCGCAGTATCTCAGTCAGCTCGGACTGAGGGTAGTTATTGACAATTCTTGCTGCTGTCATTTCCTGTTCCCGGTTCATTCTCATGTCCAGAGGGGCATCTTCCTGGTAGCTGAAACCGCGTTCAGCTTTATCCAGCTGAGGGGAAGATACTCCCAGATCCAGCAGAATCCCGTCCACTCCATCAATACCCAGCTGAGCCAGTATTTCTCCGGTCTCCACAAAACTGGCATGAAAGAGTTTAACCCTTTCCACCGGCAGATTTTCCTGACAGTACCTGATAGCCTCCCGGTCCTTATCTATACCAATAAGAAACCCTTCTCCCTGCTTGAGTTTTGCAATAATCTCCCGGGCATGTCCGCCTCTGCCAATTGTACCGTCCAGATAAATCCCGTCCCTGTCTATCTCCAGCAATTTAATAACTTCCTCCAGCAGTACCGGTTGATGCATTTCCATTCATACCACCTGCTCTTAAGTCAATCTATCCTGAATTATAACTTAAAATCTAGCAAAAATATTTTTTAAAATCAATTAAATCCCGAGATCATCCATGGTGGCAGCAATATCTTCGTAGGAATCTTCAGCATCTTCCAGAAAGCTGTCCCATTTTTCTTTGGCCCAGATCTCAATTCTATTGGCCAGCCCGATAATCACCGTTTCCTTTTCCAGGTCGGCATATTTTCTCAAATTCTGGGGCAGGCTGATCCGGCCCTGCTTATCCAGGTTGCATTCGGTAGCTCCAGAAAAGAAAAACCTGACAAAACTTCTGGCATTCTTTCTGGTTATGGGCAGCTCTTTCAGCTTCTTTTCCAGCTTTTGCCACTCCGGCAAGGGATAGAGAAAAAGGCAGTTATCCAGGCCCCGGGTAACAACGAAACTCCCGTCCAGTTCTTCCCGAAAGCTGGCCGGCATAATAATTCTCCCCTTACCATCCATATTATGAGTGAATTCTCCCATAAACATATCATTGCCACCCCCTGTCCTCCACAAAATACCACTTTACACCACTCGCTTACTATTATATTCTATGTCCAGCAAAAAAGTCCTTGTTTTTTTGAAAAAAAATAACCCACTTTAGCAAAAAAGTGGGTTAAAGAAATAAACTGAAATATTATTGTGTAACTAAAACATATAAATTCTATTTATTTGTAGAATAATGCAAAATTAAATCGATAATATTTAGAACCTAAATGGCTTTAATCAGCCCAAAATAGAGTAATTTAGTCTTTAAAATAATTCGGGCCTTAAAATAATTCAGAAAAAATTCAGACATTTAAACAGAATAATCCAGTAAACAGAATATGCAGTCCCCAAATAAAATGCAGCTCAGGACTGGATAAATCCAGCTATTAATCCAGAGCAATTTCCAGCAGTTTCCTGACCAGTTCAGCGTATCCCAGTCCGGAAGCCTGCCACATCCTGGCATACATACTCTTTTCGGTAAATCCCGGAATGGTATTAATCTCATTGAGATAAATTTCTTCTCCTTCATCCAGGAAGAAATCCACCCGGGCCAGACCATCACAGTACAGCAGGCGAAAAGCCCGGCGGGCAAGAGATTTAATTTTTTCTTCGATTTCTCGGGGAAGTTCAGCCGGTGTTATCAATTTGGTCCTGCTGGAAAAATATTTGGCCTCATAATCATAAAACTCATGCTCGGGAATAATCTCACCGGGCCTTGAAACCTCACTGTTTTTCCAGGTTCCCAGAACCGAACACTCAATTTCTCGCCCCGGAATAAATTCCTCCAGCAGAATTCTATTATCATATTCGAAGGCCATCCGCACCGCCGGCATCAAATCCTTAATCTCTTTAACCTTGGAAATCCCAATGCTGGAACCCAGGCTGGCCGGCTTGATAAAACAGGGCAGCCCCAGTTCTTCCACCACTCTCATTTCCAGTCCGGCAATCTTCTCCTTATCCTTGATATCCTGAGCTGTCAGCAGCAGATAATCTGCCTGCCTGATATTATGCCTCTCAAAGATACTTTTGGCAAAGGATTTATCCATGGCCACCGCCGAAGCTGCGGTTTTTGAACCCACAAAAGGAATCCCTGTCGTCTGCAAAAACCCCTGCATGGTTCCATCCTCACCGTAGGGACCGTGCAGCAGGGGGAAAATCAGTTCTATTTCTTCAGAAAGATTTTTCTTTATACTTTCCAGAATTGAACCGTAATTGTTTTCTTCTTCCTCGGGAATCCGATCAATCTCAGTAGTTATCAATCTCCTGGAAATTTCGGGAGACAGCCATTTACCGCTCTGAGATATGGCCAGCGGCACCCAGTCAATTCCGGGAATATCCACTTCTGCGAAAACCGACCGGGCCGACATCAGGGAAACTTCATGCTCCGCCGACCGGCCCCCAAAAACCAGCCCAACCTTATGTATGTCCTTAACCTGCCCTACATTAGCAGTCACAAAACCTCACCTCTTTTTCTTTTGCTCAAACCATCATATGATTGCACTGCATAAAGTCGATATCATCAAAATTTCGAAATTATAATCCCCATCATATCAGTCATCCTGTCAAACAAATTGCCAGTAAAATGGCTTTTTGCAGCGGAACCATCATATTAATCTTTTAATCTTTACATAACGCTTTCTTTAATCTTCTATTTGCTAAATATCAATTTTCTATTTGCTAAATATCAATCTATTATTTCTCAATATCAATCTTCTATTTGCTAAATATGAATCTATTATTCGATTAATATTAACATTTTATTAACTAAAAATACGCCTTAATATTTTCCTGCCTTGTTGTGCTCCAAAGGGAGCATGGGAGTTTAGCTTGTAAAATGACAGATAAATTTTTCATATCCTGTTGTGCCCAATGGGGCATGAAGGTTTGCTTAATATTAATAGTGCTTTTCAATTTTTGCCGGCAAAAACCTATATTTCCCTCAATTCCAGTTTAATTCCCGGTTCTATCATTGGCTCCAGCTACTCAATTGCAGAAAGTGCTGATCAGCGAGCCAGAAAGTCCTGATCTGCATCATAATCAATCTTCATCACTTCCCTGACCCGGTTCAGAGTCTCCTCACCCTCCTGCCGGGCCCTTTCAACCCCAGAGATCAGAATTTCCTTGATCAGTTCCGGCCTTTCCTGATAATAACTCCTTCTTTCCCGCATCGGTTCCAGAAAGCTGTTAATCCTCTCAGCCAGAATCCCCTTGCACTCCACACAGCCAATGGTACCCTGGCGGCACTGCTCGGCAATCTCCGCTTCCTCTTCCGGGTTAAAGACCTTATGATAATCATAAACGGTACAAACCTCGGGATTCCCGGGATCGTCCTTCCTGATCCGCTGCGGGTCAGTAACAGCCTTATTAATCTTCTGCCTGACCGCCTCTTCATCATCAGCCAGATAGATGGCGTTGTTCAAACTCTTGCTCATCTTGGACTTGCCATCCAGCCCCACCAGCCTGGGAACATCACTAATTTTAGCCTCAGGTACCGGAAATACCTCTCCATAGAGGTTATTAAATTTCCGCACAATCCTCCGGGTCTGCTCGATATGGGGCAGCTGATCCTCGCCCACCGGCACCAGATGAGCCCGGCAGAAGGTGATATCAGCGGCCTGACTTACGGGATAACCCAGAAAACCATAGGTCATTTCCTGATAATCATACTGCTCAGCTTCCGATTTTATGGTGGGATTCTTCTCCAGTTGATTCACCGTCACCAGCATGGAATAAAAAATGGTGAGCTCCGCAATCTGCGGCACCAGCGACTGCACAAAAATGGTGGCCTTCTCGGGATCAATCCCGGCCGCCAGGTAATCCAGAGTCACCTGTCTAACATCCCGCTTGAGCTTCTCCGGCTGCTCAAAATTGGTGGTCAGTGCCTGGACATCAGCAATTATAATAAAGGTATCATATTCATCCTGCAGCTTAATCCTGTTCTCCAGGCTGCCAACAAAATGACCCAGATGCAGCTTGCCGGTCGGCCTGTCTCCAGTCAAAATCCTCTTCTGCTTTGACATCAAATCACCTCTTCTTTATAGTTCGAAAAACTTATTCTGTAAAGACTGTAAAATTTGATAGAGTTTGAGTTTTGTTATATATTACCTGCAATTCATTATCGTACCAGAACACCCCGGATCGCAACGGTTTGTCATACCGGTTCATCTTTTATTATCCCGGCTAACATCATAAATTCCCCGGCTCATCTCTCTATCAAATAATCAAATTCCAGTAATTCATTATTATAAAGTATATCATTAAAAGTACTCTGCGACAACTCTCATACTACAACACTTATAACAACAACCCTATAATTATTTTATTCTAAGCTACAACACTCTTAAATACTTAATCATAGATACTTAATCTCCATTTTGCATACGTATTACAATAATGTTAATTTTTAACTTATTGTAAAATAATAATTTTATGTAAAATACTATATCTATTTCAAGCCTTAGTGTAAAATAATTATAGGGCAGTTGTTCAAGCTGCTTTCTTGTCAATCGGAATATAATCTGATATAATTGCTAATAGTTAAAGTTATTATTTTTGTTGAAACTTAAGAGCTAGGGGGAGAAATATGAGCAAAAATACCAGAATGACCAAGCAACGGAAGGCAATCTTGGAAGTTTTAAAGGACACCGATATTCATCCCACTGCCGACTGGATCTATGAACAGGTTAAAGAAGAAATTCCTAATATAAGTCTGGGCACCATTTACCGCAATCTCAATGTGCTCGCCGAAATGGGAGAAATCATGATTCTCGATTATGGCAGCACCTACAGCAGATTTGATGGCGTCCCGGAAAATCACTATCATTTTCAGTGCTCAGAATGCGAGGGCGTTTTTGACCTGGAGGTTCCCCACAGAAAAGATCTCAACAAACTGATTGAAGAGAAAACGGCGTTTGCAGTCGAAGATCATCGCCTGGAATTCTACGGCCTCTGCCCTAACTGCCAGTAATAAAAAACGCCCCAGTAATAAAAAACGCCAGAAAACTGCTAAAAAAGGATGATAAATAAATGTTGTCTAAATAGCTATTTTCTAATATCTATTTTTGCTTGCTATTCATCTAATAATAGCTGCTAATAATAGCTGCTAGTAATAGCTGCTCATCTAATAATATAAAACTCCCAATCCAAATATATATTGAAATATTATATTTAGAATTAATGATAAATAAAAGTCACCATATAAAGTCACCATATAAAGAAAAAATATAAAATATAGAAAAAAATATAAAAACAATTTAAGAGGAAAATTTTAATGCAAAAACCATTTAAAATCATTTAAAGCCATTTAAAATCATCTAAAAATCAAAAAAGAAACAGACTCCCCTAATTGTTATAAACTCCGGGGAGTTTTTATTTTCAAACAAAAACTGAAGAATAGAAAACTCATTCTGCCAAGATATCAGAAACAAAAAATTCTCAGAGGCCTTCTTTACAGGCCTTTTGACAGGCTTTCTTTGCCAGTTGATCAGCTCTGTTATTCATTTTATCTCCACTATGCCCCTTAACTTTGATGAGCTCAATCCGATATTTCTCCTGAAGTTCGGCAATTCTCTTCCATAAATCCTGATTCTTAACAGGTTTGCCACCGGAGGTTACCCAGCCATTATTTTTCCAATTGTCCAGCCATTCCTCCATACCCCGCAACACATAACTGGAATCAGTATAAATCCTTACCCTGCTGCCAGCAGCCAGACTTTCCAGACCCTCAATAACCCCCAGCAATTCCATCCGGTTATTGGTGGTCTCCTCACTGTTCCCGGAAATTTCCTCCAGCACCTCACCAGTCTCCAGGACAATCGCTGCATACCCACCGGGACCGGGGTTCCCGCGGCAGGCGCCATCACTGTATATCTCATAAATCCTATCCTGGCTTAAAGCAAACACAGAATAATACGCCCCATTGCCTTCAGCAAAAACATCAATTAGCTTCAATCCTGGCTTCTTCAAACCCTTCTTCTTCAGATTCATTTCTTCCCCGGCAGGCTCCTCAAAACCAGACTTATTAAAACCCGAATTCCCCAAATCAAACTCTTTAAAGCCAGGATGCCTTGAATCATATTTGTCTGGATTAAAATTCTTCATTTCTGGCTTTCCCAGGCCCAGTTCTTCCAGAGAAATCTTCAATTTAACCACAATTTCTACCTCTTTTATACCTGGCCTCGTCTTTCTTTTCCTCTCCCTCTCATCTCTGACATCCTCACAGTCTTTCTCCCAGGGAATAATCAACTCTTCCCCTGCTGCCTTGGGACCGGCCTCAAGCACCGCTGGAACAATAACCAGATCCTCAGCAGGACTGCCAGCTTCATCCTCAACCCCAATCAACAGCAGCAGAGAAGTTCCCACAGTCAGCCAGTTTTTTTCCTTTTCACCTGCCCCATCATTCTCAGCATTAATTTCCCTATTTTTTTCAGTTTCAAATTTCCTTTCTCTCAATTTCCTTTCTCTCACAGAATTATTACCTGAATTATCTTTATAACCATTATCATCTTTATAATTATCATCATCAACAATTTTATTCACATCAACAATTTTGTTCTCATCAACATCTTTATCATCATTAACATCTTTGTTCTCATTAACATCTTTGTCCTCATAATCTTCATAATAAATTTCACTGGCTATATCAGACTCTTTTTCAGCCGTAACTTTAGCCAAAATTTTTCTCTTAAATTTAAAATTTTCAGCGGGTCGAACAACCAGCCGGTTCTCTGATGTTTTAAAAAGCTCACCCCTGGAAATCATCTTTATCATAAGACTCACCACCTCCACTGCAAATCCCTCATCAGGGAGCAGCTTATCTCAGTTTCATCAAAAATCGAAATTAAATCGCAAGAATCTCAGCATTTACATCAAGCATTAATCATTACCATCAAACATTAATTATAATCCTCAATCACAATCCATTCTCTTCAATCATTCTCATCAAGTCTCAATCTTTTCCCTCAAACAATAATCATTTCTATCAAACAACAATCTTTTCCCCAAGTATCAATATTACTCCTCAATCATCAATCTAACCCTTCAAGCACCAATCTTTTCCTCCAATCATCAATATTACCTTTCAAGTACCAATCTTTTCCTCCAATCATCAATATTACCTTTCAAGTACCAATCTTTTCCTCCAATCATCAATATTACTCCTCAATCATTAATCTTTACTATCAATAACTTCCTCAATATCTCTGTCCACTTCATCGGAACGGGCTGCTGCTCCTCCGCCCTCCATTCCAGCCATATAGGCCCGGTAGGTCGGGTAGGCCAGCTCCAGCTCCTCATGTCCGGCAATTATATCCAGAATATCCTCCCAGAAAAGTTCAGCAGTCGACCGCCGCTTCCGGGGCTCACAGAGATAGCGAACCGTCAACTGCACCCCGGAGGGCTTGATGCTGGTATAGACAATCGGTGTCAGTTTGGTATACTTCTTCTTGGCCGAATTAATTATCTTATCCCGCATCTCCCGGTTAATCTCCCGGGCATTCTTCCGGGCCACTTCCTCAAGCAGCCTCTTTCCCAGCTTCCAGTCACTCTCAAAGGTCAGCAGCACACTGACCTCATTCCAGATAAATTCAAAACCCTGGGTATAATTAGCCACACTCTCATGCAGCACCCTACCATTGGGGAGATAAACCACCCTCCCTGTACTCTGATCCGACTCCACCCAGTTCCCGATCTCCATAATCTCCGTTTCCAGCAGCCTGATATCAATCACATCACCCTTAACCGCTCCGATCTCCACCCGATCCCCCATGACAAAGGGCCTGCGAAATAAAATATAAAACCAGCCAACCACATTAGATATCAGATCCCGCAAAGCAATCGCCAGACCGGCAGAAAACAGCCCCAGAAAGGTCATCACATTTTGGAGACCCCGAAACCAGAGAGGAAAAATAATAATGATTCCCAGAATATAAGCCCCGTATGTAACCATCTTCTGCCACTTAAACCTGATTGTCACATCTTCAAATTTCCTGGTCAGATACTTCTTAATCCCCTTTTGCAGAATCCAGAGTATCAAAATAATTACTGCAGTTTGAAGAAAAAGAACCAGCAGATAAAAATTTTCCTGAATATCCATTTCCAGCAAATCCGGTAAAAACCCAGTAATTTCATCCACAGTAATCACTACCTCAAAAAATAATTTTAAAAAATTATGTATCATATCTTTTAATCTTACCGGGTTAATAATAAAAATCTATGTTAACAATAAATAACTATAAAAAGTTATAAATTAAAATCCCATATCTATAAATCCCAACAAAAAGTATTAAGCAAAGAAAACTACAAACTAAAAAATATATACTAAAATATGAAAGTTCCAAAATCAATAAATCAATAAAATCAAAGCTATAAAGTGAATGAAATCAGTGGTGAAAAACAATCTTAAAACTGCTAATTGCAACAAAAAATACAAAATCCAATAATTTTATAACACCAGGTAAGGTTAACTTGAAAATACGCCATAATATTTTCATCACTTGTTGTTCTCCGGAGGTGAATGGGAGTTTATCTTGTAAATAAGATGTTCTATTTTCATATTTTGTTGTGCTCCAAATGGAGCATGGAATTTACCTTGAAAATAAGCTGTAATATTTTCATCGCTTGTTGTGCTCCGAAGGGGCATGGTGGTTTACCTTGATTATTTCTTATGCCAGATTCATGAATCACAATGAATATTAATCATTCTATTATTTTAAACCTCTCCTCTATCACTGCATTCAAACTCCAGTCTCAACCCTGCTGGAGTTCATCCCAGAAAGCCACCGCCTCCCTGAGATGGGGAATCACAATCGAACCCCCCACAATCAACCCAATATTAAAAACCTCAAAAAGCTTCTCCTCTGAAATCCCCAGCGACCAGCATTCCTGAACATGGTACTTTATACACTCATCACACCTCAAAACCAGCGAAGCCACCAGCCCCAGCATCTCCTTGGTCTCACGGCTCAGAGCCCCCTCATCATAGGCCCGGGTATCCAGATTAAAAAATCTCCTGATCTGCCGATTTGAACTCTCAAGAATCCTTTCATTCATTGCTTCACGAAACTTATTAAAATCCCTGACCCGCTCACCATCTCCACCAGCTCCTAAACTCTTTGTTTCACTGCATCCAGTCCCATTCTCATAAACCTTTTTGCTCTCACCAGTCTTACCGGACATTCCATTCTCTTCTCCATGATAATCTTCATTTTCAGCAAACAGTTCAAATCACCCCCCTAAAATTTTTAATATAATAAATTCTAAAATGACTAAAATCCACCTTTAAAAATAATCTCACTTAAAACCTTCCACCAAAAAATCTTAACTCAAAATACCTCGGCTTACTTAAAAATCCCTCGATCAAGAAATAACAGCTCAGCAGTAAATAAATCAAATCATAAAAAACTTATCAATCAGTGCCACAACCCCGATCAAAATCACATTAGCCTGGTAAACAAAGAGGTTCCAGTCATGAAAAACCACCAGATCATCTATCTCAACCGGCGATTTATATATTTTCCTGCTATTTTTTACAGCCTTGATCACCACCACCGGAAACCCGATAAAGGGAATCATCCAGATCAGCGAGGTCGCCAGAGAAAAATTAAAACTATAAAGAGCATATACAACCAGCAAATTAATAAAATACAGCCCGTTCAGCACCTTAATCTCCCGGTAATTATTGACAACGCTGGTATTTCCCATCAGATATGTATCAAGATTATGCTCATAAAGAAACACATTAAATTTAAGCAAAATCATAATAGCCAGCAAAACCACAAAACCAAGCCCCGGTTCCGCCTGATGGGCAAAATAAAAAGTCGAAACCAGCAGATATTCCAGCAGCCCGACTATTATCCCCACTGTAATATAATTTTTCTCCACCACCATTAATTTCGGCACCCCATAAAAAATCAGCATCAGCAGCACAAAATTAAAATACCAGAAAAACGAAAGCTCAACAACAAAGCCCACAATCACCACCAGACTCAGTGCCAGCATCAGAAAAAACCCGCCAATAAACCTGGGATAAATTTTAAAATCATCAGAAATATCCGGTGCAACAAATTTATTGTTCTGATTCGTCCTCCGGTAAAACATAAAATTAATATAATAAATAAAGCCAAATTGCCTATCTTCATCCAAAATCAAGACATTACCAATCTCAGCAAATAACAGTATCAAAAAAAGAAGCACAGCCGGAACAACATATAGCTCTCCCTGCCACCTCAGCGCCATAGCATTCGCAGTCAGCACCGGAAGGCAGAACAAAAAATAATATCTAAATACATTCATTTTCCCAACCCGCCTTACCTGCACAAGTATTTTATTCTGCAATTTCATCAGAACATGTCCAAACACATCAAACCATATGCGAAAAAAATTTATCACAAAATATCATAATCAATAAATACAGCACAAAACATAGATCTCACCCAAACAATATTAAATAACTCTATCTACATAAATCCTAACAACTAATACTAACTCCAGAATGTACCTTCCCAAAACTAATTCCACAAAATTGAGTTTTGCATATGCATTCCAAAATAAAAATTGAAATATTTAAGTTCCATAAACTTGCAATCAACTACAATTACATAAAATATAAACTTCACACTAACAGAACACGATCAGAACTTCATACTAAATTCTTAAATATTAAANNAGGACATTTGTCCGCCCCTNTAGTTGCTGGACAAAAGGACAGCGATTAAGGTATCATTANCGAAGGGGAGGACAAACTAAATGCCAAAAACAGAAAATGAGCGAATTGCAGCCAAAACNAGAGACAGTCAATTTAAACACATTCTGATTAATGAATTTGAATTATCTCCTAAAGAAGCTGAAGGTATTGTAGCTACAGCAGAAGAAGTCTATGATTTAAAGAATTATAGCCCTTCAAACCAGGCTGATAAAAACAAAGTCATCAAAACAGTAGTTTCCAAGAAAGCCAAACACGGACCTCCTTTAGAGGAGTTACCTAAAGTGAATGTTACTCTTACCAGAAGATTGCCTAAAGAAGATAAAGAGTTTTACCGTCAGGAAAATAAACCAGCTTTAAGGCAGACACAGATTTTAAGAATGACAGCCGAAGCATTGGACCAGGACGGGCTATTAACCCAGGAAGACCTGGGAGATATTCTTGAAGTATCAACCAAGACAGTCCGCCGAGACATCAGAAGTTTAGAGAAAAATGGTTTTGATGTCATTACCCGGGGAGTTTATCAGGATATAGGTCCCGGGGTTTCTCATAAAACTAAAATAATAGAGCTTTATCTGGAGTATAACACCTATACGGATATTCAAAGGAAGACAAGACATTCTCCTCAGGCAATCAAGAGGTATATAGTAAATTTCGGCCGGGTTTTGCTGTGTGTCAAAAAAGGCTTTACAGTTAAAGAAACAGCTCACGCAGTTGGTATTTCAACCAGTCTCGTTAAAGAATATTCTGAGCTTTATCTAAAATTTAACAATAAAGACCACATAGATAGAATAGCAGACATTCTAACACTAGCTCAGGACAAAGCTGCAGTTAAAGCTGCGGCAAAAAAGGGGGCGAAAATATGAGCGGCGGCCCCTTTGATAACCTGGATAGGAAGACCTTCAAGCAGGCTGTTATTGAGCTTTTAGAGACTGAATACAAGCTGGTTGGCAGCCACAAGATAATCGAATTAATGGCTGAAGATATAACTCAGCTACAGTATAAATACTACCCCCGGAAACAGGAGTTAAGCTTTGGCAAACTAAGATGGGTTACAACCTCCCGTGAAAATGGAAAGCCCAGCCTGGGGCAGAAGCTTGAGGAATACAAGCAAAAGATTGTTGACCTGCCCTACATCACAGAAGAAGACATTGAGCTTAAGCGCAATAACGTTTCCAAGGTAGAGCATGACTTAATCCGGATTGAGCGGCTTACCAAGGCCGCTCATGATCAGGGAGCTCTTTTGACAGTAGAGGAGCTGGCAGCTATTCTCAACCGTTCTACCTCTACAATTTCCAGAAGGATTCAGGAGTATCATAAAGAAAATGATGATGTTCTGCCCCTTAAAGGTTATGTTTTTGATATGGGCAGAGGTATTACTCACAAGAAACAGATCCTTAGGTTATATGAAGAAGGCACAGCACCTCCAGATATAGCTCGGCAGACAAATCACTCTTTAGAAGCCGTTGACAGGTATATCAAGGACTATGAAAGAGTTAAATTTCTGGCTCGCAGGGACATTAGCAAAAAGGAAATGACTCATTTAACCGGCAGAGGAAGATCGGTAATTACTCAATATCTTAAGATTATCAAGCAGTATCATCCTGAATATTTCAAGGATGATGAGGATGATTAAAAGATCTTAACTTTTTGGAAGGGGGTACCCCCTTCCAATCAATCAAGACCTGTAAAAAACAAAGAATGGGACCGGACATTTGTCCTAAGTGTAAATAACTGAAAATAGTTAATTATACACTAATTGTTTCCTCCCGAGTTCGACAGTTAATAAACATAAACCCGGAATTTGTGCTTTTTTAAAATTAAGATCCCTGATATTGCAGGTATTCTCTTTTAAAGTGTTGATTAATTTCCAAATATTTATAGATATAATGAATTTTTGATTGAAATCTACTTTTTTATGGCATATAAACCAGGATAAAGGCGTCATATTATTAAGCCAACGTTGTACTCGAGTTAAAAGGTGTTTAAACAAAGAAACTGGTTGAAAAATTAATGCATGTTCTGTCGAAAATTATTCCTCAAGCAAGGCAGATAATCTTGAAATTTTCTAAAAGACACAGACTAATTAGAAATTCTTTTAAAAAAATAAACTTATTTTATGTAAAATTTAAGTAAAG
>SL_4KL_010_BRINEDRAFT_10001098_pt1 | contig 14742 bp, 9 predicted proteins | sample SodLak_010_BRINE_2_FD_10664 | JGI IMG/M metagenome (IMG submission 10664)
AGCGCGACGCGCTGTTTCTGGCCACCGGAAAGCTGTTCAGGAGCTTTCTCGCCGTGGTCAGGCATATCGACGAGCTCAAGCAGTTCGTCGACGCGGTCTTGAGTAGCCTCGTCGTCGAGGTCGGAAAGGCCGAACGCGATGTTTTCCCGCACCGTGAGATGCGGAAACAGCGCGAAATCCTGAAAGACGATGCCGACATCGCGGGACTCTGGGGGCGTCGACCCGCTTTCGGTGGCGACTTGCTCGTCGTCGATCGTGATCGTCCCTGCCGTCGGGGTTTCGAGGCCGGCGATCATCCGGAGGGTCGTCGTTTTACCGCAGCCTGACGGCCCAAGCAGCGTCAACAGTTCGCCGCGTTCGACCTCCAAGGAGACGGTGTCGACGGCGGTTTCGCTGCCGAAGGTTTTCGAGACCGTCGACAGCTCGACGATAGCGTCCTCAGCGGTTCGCGCAGGCTCAGCAGTTCGCTCGACAGGTGGCTGGCTGGACCGTGCGGCCGTCTGACTGGTTGTGTTAGGCTGTGACATATCTCGTCTTAAACCGACCATCTACAGTCGAGACAGCTCCGCCCATGTAGAGGCCGACACGGAGCCGAACTATCTGCGACCATTCGTTGGCAGGTGTTTTCTTTAGGAACGCCTAAAAGCCTACCGTTTGTCTGATACGGACGCGACCGACAGGGCTTTTCGTGGCTGGCGTCTCCACTCGACCGAAGCAACGGCGTGTCGACGTAGGATACCGACACGCTCGCGCTTCTGTTCGACATGCTGAGAGGGATCGCTCGTAGCTCGGTGTCGCTGGCGACGGTTCTCGGGTCAGTCCGGATCGAATCACGTTCGAACCCCGAGGTGTCGGTGTACGTATTCAGCGTCTCGACGGCTCGATCTGGTGTCCGATTTGAGACTAACTCCAGCGATCCAGGCCGGTCTGGACGACCGAGGACTCGATGCGTTCGAATCCCCGTTCGACTTCGGCGGCGTCGACGTCCCACTCTTCGGTGACATACGCCCGTGCGGCGTCGAGATCTGGCTCGATGGATCGATCAACGTCGTAGTCGTCGGTCACCGGCGGATCGAAAAACAGCTCCCGAATGCGGTCGGCAAACTCGATATGTTCGCCGCGGGCTTCGAGGACTGCAAACAGATCGCCGTGTTCCTTGATGAGTTTGATCCCGGTTTTCGGCCCGATGCCGGAGATCCCCTCGTTGAAATCCGTTCCGCACAGCATGGCGACATCGACCAACTGCTCGTAGCTGATCTCGTGGTTCGCAAGCGTGGGCTGGAGCTCCATCAGCTCGGGGTGGCCCTTGCTCGTCAGTCCCCGGAGAGTCCGCGGCGCGCCGAACAGCAGCGTGTCGTAATCCTCGCTGCCGACGAACTCGACGTCACCGATCTTGTTCATATACGCCGCCTGGGCCTCACCCTCGGCCGGCGCGTCGATGTACGGTACATCGAGGTGGTCGAGCAGTTCGCGGCTGGTCTCCTGGATCGTCTCGGTAAGTCGGACCGTCCGTGCCGACAGCCGGGCGGCTTCGATTGTGTCGCCGGCTTCCTCGGCTTCTTCGAGCCGTTGTTCGGCCTTTTCGCGCTGCTCGCGCCGTTTCTCGACCTCGTCGTCTTTGAGTTCAGTCACCCCGCCATCGAAAACGAAGACGGGCGTTAGATCGTGTTCGAAGAACTTGGGGAGTCCCTGGACGATGCCGACGAGATTGGCGACCTCGGTGCCGTCGTCGGTCGTGTAGATCGAGTCGTTGGTCCATTTGACCGTTGTCGTCAGATACCGGTACAGCCAGTTGTGGGCGTCGACCGCGATGACGCTGCCCTCGATCTCGTCGAACGGACACTCCGAGAGTGCCGCCAGCGAGCGAAGATCCGAATTTCCCATGTCTACTCGCTGGAACGCCGTGGATTTGAAACCCCCGAGTCGACCCTCCCATTTCGATCCGTCGAGCCGACGGTCGGAATCGTCGCTGGTGGCTCGGCATTCGAACAGTTCTTTATAAACTCTTTTTCAGTGTCCGACAGCTCCGTTCGGTCGCCAAAGCTGTTGAGTCCCGACTGGTAGGCCGCAGTCGACCGCGTGGCTGGCTCCTCGGCTGGCCGCTCGAGGAGCAACTCGGCGAGCCCCGTCTCTCGGCCCGTGTAGGCGAAGCCGGTTTTATATAGCGCATGGTAGGAAAAGACGTTGTTGACGGCGATTCGAACCGTGGTGTACCCCTGTTTGGCAGCCCGATTCGTTATAAAATCCGCGAGCTGTGGCCCGAGTTGCAGACCACTGCCGCGGAGATCACGGCGAACAGTGAGATACCGGAGCCAAAGCGTCTCGGGATCGGTTCGGTCAGCGTTGAACGCGACGGCGGCGAGAACCTCCTCTTCGAACTCAGTGGCCTCGAGGCCCTCGGGGAGGTCGGCAAGTGACTCGCCGCCCGCTGTACTGTGGTCGGCGGGAGCCTCGCCGCGAATGACGGCAATCCCGTTGCCGGTGACGAACTTGCCGGCGTAGCTGAACCGCCGGTAGTCGAGCCGGAGGGTTGGCTCGTCGGCTGGCCACCCGAGGACGGCAAACTCCATACCGACACTCGGTGGCCGACCCACAAGAGGGCTGGTGTCTCGACACGCCTCGGCAGCCGTTCGGTCCTGAAGGGCAGTTCCTCGCTCACCGTCTCGTTTCGGTCAGCCACGTTCTGGCAGTATCTAAGAAAAAATGACTTTGTATACCGGATAGTACGTATTTCGTGACTCTCCGGGCACTGAGTGTTTTCTGCGTTCTCCTCGTGGTCGTCGGCACGGTTGGTGTTGTGCCGGCGACTGTGCATGGCGGCGCGGGCAGTGGTGACACAGCACCGACTTCAGCCCCAGCTCCAGCCGTCGCGCCCGGTTCAGCTGCGGACCGTTCTCCGGGGCCGTTCGATGACGCTGCGGGCAAACAGCGCGTTATCGTCCGTCTCGCAGAGCCGCCGGCAACGGCCACTCAGGCGGCGACCGCTGCGGAGCGCAAAGACCGAATGCAGTCCCACGCCGCCACCACACAGACCACTTTCGAGCGGTTTGCTGCAGGCAACCCACACGTCGAGATCGAACGCTCGCTGTGGGTTGCCAACGCGCTCGTCGTGACCGTCGACACCGACCGCATCCCGATTGAGCGACTCGGGTTCGTCGAGAACGTCGAACGCGTCCACGAGGATTTCGAGATCGAACGCACACAGACGGCCAGTGTGGCTGCCGGCTCGATATTGACAGACGGCCAGCCGTCGCTGACTGCTACCAGAGGCAGCGCCACCTGGGGGTTGGAAACGATTCGCGCACCCGAAACCTGGGCTGCGTTCGACAAGCGCGGTGAGGGGGTCCGGATCGCCGTTCTGGATACGGGTGTCGATCCGACCCATCCGGATATCGATGTGGCTGGCTGGAAGGATTTCACCAGCGATCCCGCCTCAAGCCCGCTCGATTACGGCGACCACGGCACGCACGTCAGTGGCACCGTGGTCGGCGGCAACACCAGCGGGACCGCCATCGGCGTCGCCCCCGAAGCAGAGCTTTACCACGGCGCGGTGCTGTCGGAAGACGGATCGGGTACGTTCTCGCAGGTTATCGCCGGCATCGAGTGGGCCGTCGAGAACGACGCCGATGTCGTCAGCATGAGTCTCGGTGCCTCGGGTTATCGCTCGGAGCTTATCGAACCACTCCGTAATGCGCGAGACGCCGGGACGATCCCAGTCAGCTCGAGCGGCAACAGTGGCAGTGGCTCAAGTAGTTCTCCCGGGAACATCTATGACGCCGTTTCAGTGGGCGCGACAACCAGCGACGATGATGTCGCCTCCTTTTCGAGCGGCGAGATGATAGACACTGCCGACGCATGGGGGAGCGACGCACCGAGCGACTGGCCCACAGCGTACCCCGTGCCGGACATCTCTGCCCCAGGACACAGCATCAACAGCGCGGTTCCGGGCGGCTACGAAACCAAATCGGGAACGAGTATGGCCGCCCCACATATTTCGGGCGCAATCGCGCTCATCCTGTCGAACGGTGACGCCGAACTGTCACCCACGGCAATCGAACAGCTGCTGGTCGTCGAATCCGCCGACATCGGCGAGACGGAGGTCCGGCAGGGTGCGGGCCGGCTCGATGTGTACAACGCGACGCTCGCTCACTCGCGGGCAACGCTGGAGCCGACGATCACTCCACAGCAGGCCAACGTCTCGGTGCCGACCACGCTCTCGGTGGTCGCCAACCATCCGCTCGAGGCCTACCACTGGAGCTTCGAGGACGGAACAACGGTGAGAACCACAGAGCCGACAATCGAACGCAGTTTTGAATCCCTCTCGACAACCGAGACCCTCTCGGTGACGCTCGAGGACGAACGCGGCAACATCACCACAGTGAGCCACGAGATCGCGGTCGTCGATGAGTTCCCGCCGGTCGCAGCACTCACAGTCAACCAGTCGGCAGGCATCGAAGTCGGCATCGACGAGGTGAACTTTGATGCCAGCAACTCGACGGACAACGACGAGATCGACCGCTATGAGTGGGCGTTCGGCGATGGGACGACCGAAACGACCACCGAGCCGACGACCACACACCGATACAACACGACGGGCACGGTTTCGGCGACCGTCAACGTTGTCGACGCCTCCGAAAACACGAACACCACGAGCTACAGCTTCGAGGTCGTCGATACCACACCACCGACCGCTGGGCTGGTGGCCCCAACGACACCATACGCCGGTGTCCAGACCACGCTCGACGGCGGTACCTCGAGTGACAACCACGAGATAGCGACATGCAACTGGTCGGTTGGCGATACCGCGATCAGCACGACCGACCCAATGCTCAACTACACGTTCGACGACTCCGGAGAGTACACGGTCGAACTCACCGTTGCCGACCCAGCGGGCAACACCAACGCAACGACAACCACCTTCACAGTCCGGGGGCCACCAACCGTCTCGGTGACTGCACCCGAGGCTGCGGCCACCCTCAGCACGGACACCGTCGCCATCAGCTACGAGCTGTCGAACACCAGCTTTGAGGGTGTCTCCGGCGTTGCGTACCGGATTACAAACGACTCAACCGATGAGCGCATCACCAACTGGACCGCTGGCCCGTACAACACCACCGACAAGCCATTCGAAATGTCGATTACAGCCGGCTCGCTGGCCGAGGGCAGCTACAGCGCCGAGTTCCGACTGATCGACAGCGATGGCGAGCCGCTCGAGGCCTCAACAGCGACAGACAGCGTTACGTTCGATATCAAAACGACACCGCCAACCGTTGCGTTGGCTATCGAGNCGGCCGGTGACCTCGAGCTGTTCGGTCCGCACAACCCGGCTGTCATCAGTGCAACCGTTACCGACCGGCTCGATGCGACAACCGGCCTTTCGATTAGCGACCCGGACGGATCGGTCGTCGCTAACTGGAGCCTCTCGACTGCAACAGGCAGCGGCGAGCAGACGACACTCGAGTGGAACGCCACCGACGCCAGCATACCAGTCGACAGTGGCTCGTACAACGTAACGCTCACAGCCGACGACGGAATCGGAAACACCGCCGAAACGAACGAAACGATCAGTGTCGACACCGACACTCCGACGGTCGATCTGGCGGCACTGACGAACGTCACCAGCGTCGAGGGCGACCGGCAGTTTATAAACAGTACGGACAGCCCTGCGTTCGATATCACCGCAACTGACGGCCAGCAGTTCGCGGGGCCGGTCGACAGCCTCACGATTGCTATCGAGTCGCGTTCGACGAACCACCGCCACAGCCTCGGGGCCACTCATGACGGCGGACCCACGTGGCTCGAAACGTTCGATGCCAGTCAGCTCGGTGTCGACGGCGAGTATACGATAACACTGACCGCAACCGACCGCGCTGGCAACGTCAACCGGACCACGCTCGCCGAGCGGTTGGAATATGCGACGAAAGACCCCGAACTCGCTGGCACCATCGTCGACAGCGATGGGTCGGACGCTGACGTTGTGGTGCGGTCGGACAGGCCACTCGGTGACGATCCAACTGCGGTGGTCACAGCGCCAGATAACAGTACTCACTCAGTGGATCTGACCGCCAACGGCGACCACTGGGCGGGACGTTTCGGGACCGATGACGACGGAGTCTACGAGCTGGTTGTTACCGCAACTGACCGCCACGGCAACACCGGCAGCGACACCAGTTCGGTTCGCGTCGAGACCGCGAGTTCGACCGACGACGAGCTCGTTGTTTACAACGAGCGAACGGGGACGTTCATCCATATCGAGACCGACCAGTTGGTCGAAAACCAGTTCGTTGTCATCTCCGAGTCGGCCAACTCACCGGCCGCGCTCGGTGCCACCCAGTCGCCCGTCGGCTTCCTGACGAGCACGCTCGACGACGACCTGGCAGGCAATATGAGCAACGCGACTATCGGGATTCCAACGGCAACCTACGAGCCGCCCGCGGGACTCGCTGCCGGCGACGAGCGTCTGGCGATTAGCTACTACAACGAGACAGCCGAAAAGTGGGAGGACCGCGAAACCCGTCTCGAAACCGTCGAGTCTGGTGTGTTTGCCCCCGAGATCGACGGCGAGTACTGGCTGACGACCGTCGAGTCGTTTTCGAGTTACGGTGTGACTGCGACCAACAGTGAGCCGCCCGCAATCATCGCTCGCTCGCCTGCGGCCGGCGAACAGCTCGAGGCAGGAACCGACTCGACCAGCCTCAGTATCGAGTACGAGGACGATCTCTCGACAGTCAATGTCTCGGCGCTCGAGTTCCGGGGCGACGGCGAGCTGCTGACCGATGATGACAACACCGACATCACCGCCGACCAACTCACGCATACTGCATTCGACCTCAAAGACGACACCAGCTACACTGTCGAACTCTATCTGGAAGATACAGCCGGCAACGGCCAGTGGTACGACTACGCGTTCAGCGTCGATACCGAAGTCAGCGACGATGGCGACGGTGGCGACGACGGTGGTGAAGATACTGGAGGTGATAACGGGGACAGCGGTAGCAACGATGACAGTGGAGATGATGACGGTGACGGTGATGACGACGGTGGCGACAGTATCGACGAAGAGGACGACAGAGATAGCGACGATACCGACGAGGAGGATGACGCTGGCGACGATACCGACGAAGAGGACAACGCTGGCGACGATACCGACGAGGATGACAGTGGTAGTAATTCCGACGAGAGCGATGCCGGAGGGAGTGATGCTGCCGATAGAGACGATAGTGATGGCGGTGGCGACGGTGCCAACGCGGGTGACGACCAGAGTGTCGAGACCGATACCGGCGACGACCTCGAGACAGTCGACGACGAAACCCCTGGGTTTGGTATCGGTGCTAGCATTGCTGGCATAGTTGGTCTGTTGCTGGTTCGACGACTCCGGTCTTGAACTACTGAACCGTTCTCACAACAGGCGAGCTGAGGCCCCTAATTTCGCTCCACCGACCCAGCACGCACTCGGGCCAGCAGTCGGACCAGCGCGTAGCCGCCGATTGCGCCAGCAACGTTGACAAGGATAACGAACCCCGACAGCAGAATCGTGATCGGAACGCCGAACAGCAGTGCAAACAGCATAAAAACAGGCGCATTGGTGATGCCGATCACCACCACGGCGACGATCATCGCTACCCAGATCGTGGTAAACGGAACGAACAGGACACCGCCGATAATCGCCGCGTCGAGTTCTCTGTTTGCCACACCCCACCGCCGAGCGACGAAAAACGCCCCGCGGGTTGTGGCAAATGGAACACCGACCAGCACTGTCGCATGATACAGCGGCTCGACAGCAAAAAAGTAGACGAGTACCGCATACGTCGCTTCCATCCCGTTGAAGCCGTATATGTATGACTCCGCAGTGAGTGGTAGAATGAAGTACGCCACAAGGGCGACAACTGATGAGACAGTCCCGGCAGCTGCCCCGACAACGAGTGCTTGGGTCCGTGGGCTCGACTGAGCGCCCGGGGTCATACTGACCGTTCTTGACGTGTTGGTAAAATCAGATCAATCAGAACGCCTCGACCGGAACCCGAATCAGTTTATCATCGCCAGCGCGCTCCTCGCCGCGGCCGTCAGTGTTGCTTGTCGTGAGGTAGAGATACTCCTCGTCGGGACCGAGTGTCACCGCCCGCAGTCGACCGAAGTCCTCGGCAAAATGGCCGACGAAGCTGACGACCTCGTCATCAACGACGCCGGCCTCGTACAGCCGTTCACCGCGGAGGCCGGCGAAAAAGACACGACCATCGTGGTAGGCCGCGCCCGCCGGAGCCCAGGTCTCGTACTGGCCGGAGCTAAAGGCGGGCGTCTCCATCTCGGGGTGGGTCTCAGTGTCAGTGATCGTCGGCCAGCCGTAGTTGGCTCCCCGCTCGACGACGTTGAGTTCGTCCTGGGCAGTCGGGCCGTGCTCGGTCGACCAGAGTCTTCCCTCCGAATCCCACGTCACCCCTTGGGCGTTGCGATGGCCGTACGAGTAGACCGCATTGTCGAATGGGTTGTCATCGGGAACCGAGCCGTCGGCGTTCAGTCGGAGTATTTTGCCCGCCAGCGAGTCGGTCTCCTGCGCTAATTCGGGGTCGTTCGCGTCGCCGGTGGTGATATACAGGTGGCCGTCGGGTCCGAACGCGATCCGCCCGCCGTTGTGGATGCGGTCGCTTGGAACTCCGTCGATGATGACTGTCTCGTCGTGGAGTTCGCGCTCGTCGAGGTCGAGTTCAAACCGGCGGACCGTGTTCTCGACTGACTCGCGGTCGACGGTCTGATAGACGTAGAGATAGCCGTTCTCGTCAAACTCGGGGTGGACCGCGATACCGAGCAGGCCACCCTCGCCGAGCAGTGGACTGTCGAGTTCGTCAAACGACTCGATGACGTGTGTCTCACCGTCATCGATCACCAGCAGGTCGCCCGTGCGCTCGGTGACGAGGTATCGGTCATCGTCGAGCACGACCACCTCCCAGGGAACGTCGAGTTCGTCGACGACGATTTCGGTCTCGACATCGTCGGCTGCGAGGCCGGCACTCGCCGCGCTTTCAGTCGGCGTGAAAAACAGGTGTGTCGGCAGGCCGAAGACGACTCCAAGCGAGACAACGAGCAGGAGGATGCCGCCGGCAACCGCACCGACTCTGCGCCAGTTCATATCAGGTGTCGACACGGTACTGGGGCGGATAAACCCCCGGTGGTCGGACTGTCCGTGGCTCGAACGCCAGCGAACCAGTCTGGCCGCCTGCTGGAAACGACAGGATTGAGTTATGTGCTCGACGTACTCTCCGGGCGGATCGCTCCCGTCAACCACTGGTTTCGAACGGGTCGGTCTCAGTCGCGCCCGTCGGGGACAGAGAGATGGTCGAGTACGCAGATATAGCGGAGTTCAACCAGTCACAACCTTGAGAATAAAATCGCGCAACTATTTGCGTTCTATTACCCAAGCACCAGAGCCGACTGCGTACAAAATCGACTAGTCGTCGGACTCGGCAGCCGCCGCATCGCCGCCAGCGGCGGCAGCTTTGCCTCGCGTGCGTTCGAGCTCTTCGAGATAGGCGTCTGCGTCCATCGCGGCCTGGCAGCCCATCCCTGCCGCAGTGACGGCCTGCTGGTAGTGGAAGTCGACCACATCACCCGCGCCGAACAACCCGTCAACGCCGGTAGCGGTCTGGTTGCCACCCTTGCCACCCTCGGTCTGCAGGTAGCCCTCGTCGTCAGTCTCGACACCGGTGCCCTCGAGATAACCTGTGTTCGGCGTGTGGCCAATGGCGTAGAACACGGCCCCGACATCGAACTCGAACTCCTCGGTGTCGGGATCGTCGAGTTTGTCGGTCGGATGCCCCTCCGGATGCTCGACCAGCGTCACCGAGTCGACGCCCTCCTCGCGGCTGCCGTGGAGTTCGATCGCCTCGGTGTTTCGCATGATTTCGATTTCGCCGGCCTCGACTTTGTCCATAATGCGATCGACCCAGACGTCCTCGGCGCGGAACTCCTCGCGGCGGTGGACGATGTATACTTTCGAGGCGAACTTCGTGAGGAAGTGTGCCTCCTCCATTGCGGCGTCGCCGCCACCGATCACCATGATCTTCTCATCACGGAAGAAGGCTCCATCACAGGTCGCACAGGTCGAAAGCCCATAGCCCATCAGCTCTTCCTGACCGGGAATGTCGAGCGTCCGGGCACTCGCGCCGGAGGCAGCGATAACGGCGTCGGCGGTGTACACGTCGCCGTTGTTGAGCGTGATCCGGAACTGGCGGTCGGTACCCTCGCCTTCGACGTCGACGGAGTCGAGCATCCCGTTTTTCGTATCGGCACCGAACTGCGTGGCCTGCTCTTTCATCTTGTTGATTAGCTCTGGGCCGGAGATACCGTCCGGAAAGCCCGGATAGTTCTCGACATCGGTAGTCAGCGTGAGCTGGCCGCCGGGTTCGTCACCCTCCAACACGAGGGGGTTGTTGTTCGAGCGAGCCGCATAGATGGCGGCAGTGAGCCCGGCGATTCCCGTCCCGGCGATCACCAGCGGCCGGTGTTCGACAACGTCGGAATCAGTTGACATGGCCGAACGTACGAAGAGGATTCGTATGTAGGTTGTGCTGTGTCCCAAGCGTGCCGGAACCGACGAGCGGTCCTAGGCGTCGAGAGCCACACGCGGTAACGTCACAACCACGCGTGTGCTCTCAGCGACCGGTTCGATAGTGACCTCGCCGCCGAGCAGCGAGACCGTCCAGTGGACGAGCCAGAGTCCGAGCCCGGTGCTGTGTTCCAGCGGTGTCTCCTCGCCGCTGACGATGGGCTCCCACTCGTGGTCGGGTATGCCACTCCCGTTGTCGGTGACGCCGATCTCGATCCACTCGTCGCCACGCTCGCTGTCGGGGGTGGCCTGGAGTCTGAGTTCGGGACTCGATGTCTCGTTGTACTCCAGAGTGTAGCTTGCCAGCTCGATAAACGCCGGTGTGAGCCGGCTGTTGGCTCTGAGAGCCAGCGAGTCGGCCACCTCCGTGGTGACCGTCAGATCGGGAAACAGCTCCGTCAGCTTCGCTTCGATGGTGGCAAACAGCTGCTCGACCGGGTAGGCGTCAGTTTCGGGCTCCGTTTCGTCGAACAGTCCGCGGACGGTTGCGGCCTTGTCGCTGAGTTCGGTGAGATCCGCCGTGCGCGTTTGAATCGCCGAGAGCAGCCGCTGGGCATCCTCGTCGGCAACCCGTTCGGCGAGCAGCGAGGCGTTGCCCTCGATAACGTTGAGTCCGTTGCGCAGGTTGTGCCGGAGAATCCGGTTGAGCACCGCCAACTGCTGTTGGCGCAGCCGCCGGTCGGTCACGTCACGCTCGATGGCGACGACATGGCTGATCTCGCCGACGCTGTTTCTGATCGGCGATACCTGCTGGTCGACCTGATAGAGCTCGCCGGACTGCCGCCGGTTGACCAGCTCGGCTTCCCAGGTCTCGCCGTCGAGAACGGTCTCCCACAGCTCCTCGTAGAACGCGTCGGGTTGTTCACCGGAATCCAGAATGTTGGGGTTGGTCTCCAGTATTTCCCGGCGGCTGTACCCCGTCTGGGCCTCGAAGGCCGGGTTGGCGTACTCGATGTCGCCGTTGCGGTCGGCAATGATAACCGCGTTAGCGGAGTTCTCGACGGCTTTCCGGAACAGCTGAAGATCCCGTTCGCGCTCCTTGCGCTCGGTGATATCCTCCTGGAAGCCGACATAGTTCACCACCTCGCCGTCGCTGTTTTCGACCGGCGCGATGGTTACCTGATTCCAGAACTCGGTGCCGTCGTTTCGGTAGTTGCGAAGCTCGACGACGACCGACTCGGCGTTGTCGATTGCCGACCGTATTCGCTCGACTGGCTCTTGACGGGTGGCAGGTCCCTGCAAAAATCGACAGTTCCGGCCGACAGCCGTCTCGGCATCGTAGCCGGTGATCGTTTCGAACCCCTCGTTGACGTATATCAGCGGGTTGTCCGGCTGGGTTGGGTCGGTGATCGAGATGCCGATGGGCGCGCCCTCGATGGCCTGGGTTTTGAGCTCCAGTTCGGCCTCGTACTGTTTGCGTTCGGTGACGTCACGGATCGAAAACAGCACCGAGTTGCCGTCGGCCGCCTCGAAAGCGGTCGCCGAAATCTCCACCTGGCGACGCTCGCCGTCGTGGTTTCGACAGATGAACTCGTCGGTCCAGCCATCGCCGGCCGAGACAACCGACTCGATGAACGCCCCGACCGTCTCGGCCGTCTCAGGAGTCTCACCTGCCGCCGTCTCGGTCTCGGAGCTGAGAAGCTCCTCTGGAGCCGTCCCGAGTAATGCGGTCCGTGAACGACCAACCAGCTCGGCGGCCGCCGGGTTGCATTCGGTGATCCGGTTGTCGGTCGGATCGATAACGAAAATCGCGTCGTTGGTCGCCTCGAACAGCCGCTCGAACCGCTTTTGGACCGTTTCGTACTGGTGGGCCAGCTCGACAGACTGCCGTCGGCGAACCAGGAGGTTCTCTAGACGACGGTACAGCGTTGTCCGGTCGATGGGAGCCCGGACGACTTCGTCGACCAGCGGTGGGTCCCTGCTGTCGTCGGCCGCCGCCTCCAACTGCCGGCCGCCCCTCGACGTCTGGAGCAACAACACCGGCTGGAAGGTGGGATGGGCCTCGGCTTTCAGCCGGCGGAGCCGCCCGCGGCACTGGGCCAGCAGCTGCTCGTCGGCGAGATAGCAGTCGACCGATTCGAGCTCATCGCTGATGACGACCTCGTACCGCTGGCCGAGTATCGATTGCAGTGCCTCGCGGTCGCCGTCGCTGTCGACCAGCAGTTGGAGTCGGTGGCTGTCAGTCCCTGATGTCTGTCGGCCCATAGTCGTGCGCAGCTACTCCGTGTTACTTGGTTCGGTGAGCGTCCGCGAAATAATAGCCTGGTTCTCCTCGAACGGTGCGTCGATACGCAGTCCCTGGTCGGCCTCGATAGAAAACCGGTGGAATCGATTGTCGAACTCGCCGAGCCGCTTTTTGAGGACGCCGATTGCTCGATCCAGCCTGCCGTCGAGTTCGACGTAGCTCAGCACGACGACCGTATCGGCGAGATAGCTAGTGTTGGTGGACGTGGCCGACGGAACGCCCGTGAGCTGGTCGCTCTCGTCAGTAACAACGACCGACACGCCGTGGTTTTTCAGAATCCGGGTGAGGCCGTGGAGCCGGTTGATGAGTCGTTGATCGTCGCCCTGGAGTGTGATCTTGTACCCCGCGATCCCGTCGATCAACACCGCATCCGGTTCGTGGGCTTTCGTCTCGCTGACAACGCGTTGGCCGAACTCCTCGGCGGACTGCACCAACGGTTCGACCTCCGTGAGTTTGAGGCTACCCGAGGCCCGAAGCTCGCTGACGGGTATGCCGAGGTTCTCACACCGGTAGCTGAACTGCTCGACTGATTCCTCGAACAGATATCCCAACACGGTGCCGCCCTGCTTGGCGACGCCCGAGAGGATCTCCGCACCGACGGTCGATTTACCGATGCCGGTCGGGCCATTAACGAAAGCGACGCCGCTCCGTTCGATGCCGCCGCCGAGCAGCGAGTCGAGCTCCTCGTTGCCGGTCGACAGTAGTGCAGGATCGAATGCTCTGTTGGTTGAGTCCGGGACTGTCTGCGGGAAGATTTCGATGCCCTGCTCGCGGATTTCCAGACCGTGGGTGCCGTCGACCTGACCGAGCCCGCGGTGTTTCGGGACGGCGATTCGGCGTTCGCTGTCGTCTAAGGAGAGTTTGATCACGCCGTCGCTGAGCGACTCGAAGTCGTCGTAAATGAACGACGTCGCCGTCCCCTGGCCGACGGTCCGTGTGGCAACGGTCGTCACGTCACGGTTCCGGAGAAACCGGATCAGCGACTGAATCCGTTTGCGGTACTGGTACTCGTCGCGTTCGACGTACTGGAGCTGGGTGATCGGATCGATCAGAATCCGGTTGGGATCGACCGTCTCGATCACCTGCTTGATGTCTTTGGTGAACCGTTCGGACTCGACGTCCGCCAGCTCGACCAGCTCGTAGGCGATATCTTCGGCGAAAAAGTCGGTGCCGGGGCCGATGTCGAGGAACTCGGCGTCGCTGATATCGATCGACAGCTCGGCCGCGTTCGCCGTGATATCCGCCGCCGACTCCTCGCCGTGAATGTAGACGACGGTCTCGTCGCTGTCGAGTCCGGCCGCCAGAAAGTGCTGGCCGAGCATCGATTTACCCGTTCCAGAGACGCCCTGAATGAGATAGGTGCGCCCGCGAACGTAGCCGCCGTTGAGTAGGTAATCGAGTTCCGCGATACCGGAACTGATCGGTTCGATTCGTGAACTGCCCGGCTGTGTGGTATCGTCTGCCATTGGTCTTCGGTGAACGCATCGTAGAACCCCGCAACGACAGGGCCCAACGAGTACGCTGAGTATGCCCCTATGAGTAGATTGTGGTTACTTAAAAACTCGGGCACAGGGATATCATGTTTCCCGCATTTGGACGACGGTGGCCTCGAGGATGCTGGTCGGAGTCTACTCGATGCCGGCGAGTGTGTCCACCAGATCCGTCTTCGAGCGGATACCGACGGCCTCCGCAACCGGCGTCTTTCTCGACAGCGTAAACATCGGAGCCGTGATCAGCTCGTCGACGTGTGTCATACCCAAACTGATTTAAAAAGTATATAAACACATCAACTGTGACGAGCGAACCCCAGCTACTCAGCAGCGGTCTCCGGGTCGAGGGTGCCCGGTGTCAGTTGCAGTTCGATACAGGTTCCAACACGTCGATCTGTTACTGTAAG
>SL_4KL_010_BRINEDRAFT_10001099_pt1 | contig 14741 bp, 13 predicted proteins | sample SodLak_010_BRINE_2_FD_10664 | JGI IMG/M metagenome (IMG submission 10664)
TGATCGACGGTGACAACACCTTCTGACTCAGATCCTGTTCGACGCCGTCGATGGACTCCAGCCACTTGATGAACACTCGAAGCGTGTCCATCTGGGTATTTTCACTGACCTTGTTCAGATCGCCGTCTTCGCGCCGCCAAAGCCGATATCGATGGAGCTGNCGACCAGTAAGTGTGTTGAGGTTCTTGATTTCTTGTTCGTCACACCAACGGACGAAATGTCCAAGTCGATATTCGTGGCTCTTTAACGAAGCCTCCGAGAGTTCATTCTTCTTGTCTGATTGGTACAATTCAAGCGCGTTTTCAGCATCGATTGGTTCGAGACTCATTATTTGTTGTCTCCGATCAAGCGAATCCCATGAGTCCCGGCTACTGCCAACTCCGAACCAACGGCTACAGCAACTCAATCGGTCAAAAGGAAGGATTGTCACGCCGAGTGCCCGAAGCCTGCAGCGCCCATTCGTTTTCCGAACGATTAAAATCCGACAGACTGCAGTGAGTCGCTTATAAAGGGTCGTGGTGTATAACATCAAGCGTGCTGTGAACTAGGTAAATCAAACGCTGTATGGCGATTCACCACGGCCTAGTAAATGTAAACGGGGGACTGAAGTTATGATTTCTCTTTTCAAGCGGGAAATTTATGGTTTTTCAGTTCCCAGTAGTACGTATGACTAAGACAAGGCGAACAGCTACGTCTTCGTCTCTTCCCACTGGCTTTGATCTTATTGAGGATCTCGCATTGTATTTCAACCGTTCAGGCGAGCTGGTCGATTGGAATCAGTCATTCGAAGGGTACCTCGGAAACGTCGACAACGATGCTCTATCGACAGGTGAGAACAACGTGTTCAGTGCCGAAGATCAAAAACGGCTTGCGACTGCTGTGACGGAAGCCCTCAAATCTGGTGGTGAGACTGTTCGCCTTACCGTTTCAGTACACCGGCCATCGAACACGACAGCGGAGATTTCGCTGTCTCTCACGAGCGTGTCCGACGAGTGGACAACGGAGCCCCGAGTCGTTGCCATCGCCAAACCGGCCGAGTCGAGAGAACTCCGTAGGCATGAAGACGCACTTCAGCATCTGTATGAAGTTATTTCAGACGAGGAACGAACGATAGAGACCAAGATCAACGATTTACTCGCATATCTCCGTACCATACTCGGAACCGATTTTGCCACACTATCGCGTGTTGAAGACGATGAGTACATATTTCGTGCTCTTGACACCGTCGAAGGAGTCGATATCGCCAAGGGCGATTCGGTACCGCTCGCGTGGACCAACTGTGAGCGAGTCATTGCCTCCAGAGAAACGCTGGTTCTTGATGATATCAAACGCCAAGCGCCAGCGCTTGCCAACAAAAAGGGGAACACCACGTATGGTATCAATTCGTATCTGGGCGCACCGATCACCATTGGTGATGACGTTTATGGCACGCTCTGTTTTTATCGAACAGAGTCATCCGCTGGGGCGTTCTCCGACTGGCAAGTATCGCTCGTGAACATCGTAAGCAAATGGATTGGCTACGAATTTGAAACGGACAATCTGTCCGAAGACCTACGACAGCGAGACCAAGAGCGATACGAAGCATTAGTTAGGCAAAGCAACGATGCGATCATGGTCGTTCGCGACGGTAAATTCGACTTCGTCAATGAACGGTATGCGGAGATTGCAGGGTACGACAAGACCGAAATGATCGGAATACCGTTTGAAGACGTCGTCGCCCCCGAATTCTGTGATCTCGTCAGAGAGCGGTATCAAAAACGGATTGCCGGTGAATCACCGCCAGACACCTACGAGGTCGAAATCGTCACTGGAGACGGCGAACGTCGAGTATTGGAACTCTCGTCGACCCGACTTACAAAAAGTGGCGAGAGTGTGGTTCTCGCGAACGCCCGAGACGTCACACAACGGAAACGGCTAGAAGAAGCCACAACCGCGTTATATGACGCAACAGAACGAATACAGAAAGCCGAAACAGCATCCGAAATCGCCGATATTGTCATCGAAGCCGGACGAGACATTCTTGATCTTCCGTATGCAGTTTGTTGGATTCATGACGACGAAACACGGACATTAGAGCCGGTAGCGATGACTGACGCAATCAGGGATCCGGAACGTGACAGAACGTACTCCGCAGGCCACTACCAGTACGAGGTATTCCGTGATGGAGAAGTAACACGGTTTACGCCGAGCGAAGCCCTAGAGGACGGATCTTTCGCCACCGGATACCTCTTTCCGCTGGGGACGCACGGTCTACTCGGCCTCGGCTATCCCGAGCCGATCGAGATGGATTCAGTCCTGTTCGAGTTGGCCGAAACAGTCGCGGAACACGCTACTACAGCGCTCGATAGAGTTGTACGAACCGAAGAACTCCGTGAAAGCGAGCGGCGCTATCGGGCGATTTTCAACCAGACCTACCAGTTCACCGGGCTGATGGAGCCGGATGGAGCGATGATTGAGGCCAACAAGACGGCACTCGAATTCGGCAATCTCGATAAAAATGACGTCGTCGGCAAGAAGGTCTGGGACGCCTACTGGTTCTCCCATTCGGCGGAGTTACAAGAACAGATCAAAGCTGCGGTGAAACAAGCAGCAAGCGGAGAGTTCGTTAGAGAAGAGATCCCCGTCCGTGGACTCGAACAGATGGTTATTATTGATTTCTCGATTCGTCCGATTACCGACGAGAGCGGCGAGGTGACGTTACTGATTCCAGAGGGACGTGATATTACGGAGTTAAAACAACGTGAGCAGGAGCTCAGAAAGGAACGCGATCACATCAGGCGAACGGAACAATTGGCAGGCGTCGGCGGATGGGAGATCACTCTTGACGAGCGCACATTCACGTGGACTCCCGGAGCGAGACGACTGTATGGGGTCGATGAAACGTTCGAACCGACCCTTGATGGGGCCGCCGACTACTTCCATCCGGATGACTGGGAAACGGTGAGAGAGACGATAATTGCATGCTGGGAGACAGGAACAGCATTCGATCTCGAAGCACGGATGATTACTGCACTCGGCCAGCGTCGCTGGGTGCAGTTGGAAGGTGAACGCGTTGACAGCCCGACTGGTCGGGCGATCCGAGGCGTCATCGCCGACATCACAGAACGACGAGAGCGTGAACAGCGACTGATGGTTTTGAACCGCGTTCTACGCCACAATTTACGCAATCAGCTTGGTGTGATCAGTGGCTATGCAAATATGATTGAGTCGCTTCTCACACCCGCGGAGAGGGTGGAAGCACCGACAGAGACAGCCGAAACAGCCAGTACCGTACAAGAGATTCATACCCATGAGACCGTAACCGCCTCTGGAGTCGAAGGCGATCGCAAGTCCGTTGTCGAGACTATTTCGACAATAAAATCGTTCACGAGCAAAATCGCTGCGAACGCGACAGAGTTGATGTCGCTCGCGGAGAAAGCACAGAACTTCGAAAATACAATCAAACAAGTCGAGCGATCGCATTCCGTCTCAGTACGGCCGCTGGTGCTCGAACTTGTCGACAAATACCGAGCGGAGCACCCGAAGGTCACAATAGAAACGGATGTCGCTGACGTCTCTGTTTGGGGGAACGAAGAGTTCATTCGGGGGATAATCAATGAGTTGCTTGCGAACGCAGTGGAGCACAGTGATCAGGAGATGCCATCGATCTGTATCTCTGTCGTGGCGAAGGCTGACGGTCACGTGAGACTCACCGTTGCTGACGACGGACCGGGAATGCCGGAGATGGAAAGAGGCGTCCTCAAAAGTGGCGAAGAGTCACCGCTGCTCCACGGGAGCGGCGTCGGACTGTGGACGGTTAACTGGCTGGTGAGCCGTCTCGGTGGGCAGATCACTATTGTGGATAACGAACCGCGTGGAACCGTGGTGACGGTTCATTTTCCCACAAGTAACAAAACATCCGCATAACGTGGTTTTCTATCACATACAGCGACAACCACTGAACTCAGCAGTACCCTGTTTTTTTTAGTGTGTCATCGCTCCCGATTATCACCACTGTAGGCGAAAAAATACTATTCGTTCAGTAGGGACACTGGCATCTCAAACGCCTACATTGGAGTTATTTACAATACCCATACTGTGACCGTGTGGGATACCGTCTCTGAGAAATGCGGTTGCGTCCGATACGGCCAACCTACGAAGTGTTGAAGTATTCACGATGAGAATATGAGGGGAGATGCTCTCGAGCTTCCTTCTTGTTTCGTGGACGGAGCTCGTGGTTGCAATCGGCGTGCCGCTGTTTGTCGCGTTGTTCTACTTTGACGGGATGGTCATTGGGAAGTTCACGCCTCCTGGGGCGCTTTTTTTTGGATACGTTATTGTCGTCAACCCGTCTGGGCTGGTGTTGTTCACCGTCATTGGACTGTGTGTCTTCGCGTCAACGCTCGGCCAACTGACCCTGTACCGTGGATTCAACGAGGACCGCCCAGAGTTTATCGGGATTCGCCGGAGGGTACCGTATCTTGACCGTGTTCCCTTGGTTGTTCGGAGAAAAGTTGGTAAACGTCGAATGCGGTTTGTCACTCGAACGTTCGATCGGTTTGGCGGCATCGGCCTCTGTCTGACGAACGTGATTCCGGGGATCAGGAGCCTGATGACGATTCCCGCCGGTCTAAGCAAGTACCCCGTGAAGCGGTTTCTCATGTTCACGACCGCTGGGAACCTGTTGTACATGCTTCTGCTCGTTGCAGGTGCAAGAGGACTCATCGATTTATTTTAACTATATAAAACCGATGACTTCGGTACTCCCCGCTTTGTTGAAGCCCTCGTACCGTCTTGCGGTTTACTCAGAAGCTCGTTTCGCATTGGATCTGTGAAATTCCGTAGGAAGATGAACGCTTCCCAATGTCAACGCTGAAGGATTTCAACACAGCCGGTTCAACACAGATAGAAGCGAGACATGCAACGCAGACGAACCAATTTTTTACTGTTGCTGGGAGTAGTACTCGACTGACGCATGACGATAGAACTCACCTATCACGGACATTCGACGTGGCACGTAGCGGTCGACGACACGACGCTGCTCATCGACCCGTTTTTCGACAACGCTCACAGCGATCTTGACCCGAGTGACATCGAAACGCCGGACTATGTGTTGCTCACGCACGGCCATGCCGACCACATCGCTGACGCTGGTGCATTCAGCGACGCAACGCTCGTGGCGACCCCGGAACTCGTTGGCTACGCCGAGAGCGAACTCGGCTTCGAGAACGCCATTGGCGGAATGGGCATGAACCTCGGCGGCACTGTCGAGTGCGACGATGCGTTTGTCACGATGGTTCGTGCCGACCACACCAACGGCATTAACACCGACAACGCGCTGTCCGGCGGGATGCCCGCCGGCTTCGTCATCAGCGACACGAAGCCGACACAGGTCGCCGACGAGGAATCACGGACGTTCTACCACGCCGGCGACACCAGTCTCATGACCGAGATGCGCGAGGTCATCGGCCCGTATCTCGAACCCGACGCGGCGGCCGTGCCGATTGGCGACCACTTCACGATGGGGCCGTGGCAGGCCGCCGTCGCCGTCGACTGGCTCGGCGTCGACGACGCGTTCCCGATGCACTACGATACGTTCCCACCGATCGAAGTCGACCCCGACGACTGGGTTCGTGAGGTTCGTGCGACCGCCAGCGGCGTCGATACACATGTCCTTGACGGCGAGGAGACGTTCGTGCTCGAATAAGTGCCGTCGTCCCTGCGAGAACACCGACATAGCGGTCGCTCAGCATGAAAGAGGTGGTCAGCAAAAAACGCTGACCGTCACTGTTCGGTTCGGTGATAGCTTCGGTAGGTCATCGCTTTGCCATCGATAATCACGACATCCCGTCCTTCGGGGTCGTAGCTTGGTTGTTCGGGTGGTTCGTCGCCGAAGACGTACGGTGAGTCTCTCGGATCCATACCTGCTTGTTCGCGGCACCGAACATAAGTCTTTGGCAGACAGTCACACACATGATTTGGTCACGGGAAACCCGTTTTTATCGGTGGCTTTCATCCAGCACGGAACCGAGTTCCGTCAGCGAGTTGAGCACGAAATCGGGTTCAATCTCGGACGCTGCAAGCGTCTCTTCGTCGGTGACGCCGGTCAACACGAGTGCCGTCGTCATGCCTGCCTCGATACCGAGTGCGATATCGGTGTCGAGGCGGTCGCCGACAACGAGACAGTCGCTCGGGGGGACGCCGAGTGTATCGAGCGCGGCTTGGCGGGCGAACCGGGAGGGTTTCCCACAGATGACGTCGACAGCGCGGCTGGTAACGCCCTCAACGGCATGAATCATCGCTCCAGTGCCCGGATAGTTCCAGCCGTCATGTGGAATTTGCATGTCGGGATCGGTGCCAATAAAGTCGACTTCCTCGTCCGCCAGCGCGACAATCGCGTCACAGAGCGACTGATAGGAAAAGTCACGATCAATTGAGACAACAACCGAATCTGCGGCTTCGGGATCCGTCGTCAGCGTGAGGTCAGCCGCCGCAAGCTGGTCGACAACGCCATCGTCGCCAATAACAAACAACCGGTCGTCAGCGTGTTCAGCGGACAGATACGTCGTCGTCAGCGTGCCCGCGGTGAGAACCTCCTCGCGGTCGACGCTGAAGCCGGCCGACGCGAACCGTTCCTCGTAGGCTGCCGGTACTGCGGTCGGGTTGTTCGAGACGAACACCCGTTCGAGACCCGCGTCGTTGACGGCGGCCAGCCCCGCGTTCACGCCATCAATTGGGTCGCTGCCGCGGACAACGGTGCCGTCGACATCGAGAATGATTCCCTGATAGTTCACGCGAAGCGTTGGGTGTGTGGAAACAAAGTCTCTCCGTCAGCGGGCACGGTAGTCAGTCGACACGGGTGGAAACTGAAAAAACGGAAAGACACTAATTACCGGAGGCCGTAGTACATACAACCGTGTCGACTATTCAGCTGACCCTCGTCCAGATCGACAACTACGGTCCCTGGACGGTAACGCCCGAACCACGCCGCGAAATGGATCTCCAAACCCTCCAATCGCGGCTGTTTGCCGATGTGGCCCAGTTCGTCGGCAGCCGCGACGGCTACGTGTTCTTCACCCGATTCGACAACATGATCGCCGTCACCAACGGGATCGACCGCACCGCCCACGAGACCCTCCAAGAGAGCATCCGCAACCGGTATCCGGTGACGATCAGTCTCGGTGTCGGCGCCGCCGACACACCCGTCGACGCGCTGGAGGCGGCCACCGAGGAGATTCAGGCCGTCGGCAGTGCCCAAGACGAAACGCGAACCGAGGTGTTGGCTGGCGAGTTCCTGTCGGCCGGTCGACAGCGGCCGCTCACCATTGCGCACTTCGACGTCAAGAATGCGACCGGCAAGTACACCGACCGGCTCAACGAGTTCGACTCGTTTATTCAGATCGAACGGGGGTATGCGTCACTGATGGAGTACATGCGGCGACAACACGGCGCGCTCTCGTTTTTCGTCGGCGGTGACAACATCATCGCGGTCTGTCCCGCGTTGTCGGCCGCTGACTACCGGGCGGCCGTCGACCACGTCAACAGCGACGTCGACGTCGCACTGCAGGTCGGTGTCGGTCAAGGCGACTCCGCACACGAGGCGGGGTATGCGGCGAAACACGCGCTTGAAGACTGCCGATACAGCGGCACAACCGTCGAGTTTGGCGAGCGAGCGGTTGCCGCAAGCGACGACTAAATGAGTCTGCTGCTCACCATCGGGATGGCCGCTGTCGTCCTCAGTGTCACCGCAGTCCTGCTTGTCGCGTTGCTGGTGATTTGTGTCGACCGCGACCGGTTGGCACGGCTCCGCAACGACCGTGTGTTCTTCGGCGACCGACTCCGCGCAGTCGCGCCATTCGTCGCGGTGCTTGCGGGAATTCTCATCGTCAACAAAGGGCTGCAGACGTACATCGTCGCCTTCTCCTACCGGTATGGTGTCGAACCCACCGCGCTGTTTCATGCCATTGAGGGCAACGTCGTCGCCGGTATTCAGGGCGCGTTTCCGGCGTGGGCGACGTTTTATTTTTCGGGAATGTACGTGTTTGGCTACGCGGTACTGCTGACGTTTCCGTTAGTCGCGTATCTGTTCGCGTCGTCAACGCGGCCGCTCAAAACGCTGGTTGCCGCGTACGGAATCAACTACGCGGTGGCCGTCGTTTTCTATGCCGGCGTCCGGGCGTACGGCCCACGGAGCTTCCATCAAGAATCCGAGTCGGCGACGACGGTTGCGCATGGACTCGTCGAACTGTTTCCCGACATCGTCTATCTCACCTCGCTTGTCAATTCGCAGACCAACGTGTTTCCCTCGTTGCACACCTCGCTGTCGGTAACGGTGCTGGCGATTGCGTTTTTGACGCACGACGAGTTCCCGCGATGGACGCCAATCGCGCTCTGGTTGGCAACGAGTATCGTGGTCGCAACGATGGCACTCGGCATTCACTGGCTGATCGACGTGGTGGCCGGCCTTCTGCTGGCGGCGGGAAGCGTGTTCGGCGCACGCAAAGTCGTCGGCAAGCCGAAAAACGTCGACCCCGTGACACACAGCGCGCAACATGGCGGACTCGGTGACGATTAACCGCGTCTCACCGGTGTGGTCACCCCGTCTCATCGCCTGTCGGCATCAGTTCGCGTCGACGGCGTTGCCGCCAGAATCACACTGACGACGCAGGAACCGCTCGCAGCACCGGCCGCGTCGACGACAGCGGTTCGAACTCGTAGCCATATGACGAGAACAGCGACCGAATCTCGCTTCCGTCGACGTGTACCTCGCAGTAAATCAGTCGGGGACGGTGGGTTTCGATCGTCTCACGCAGTCCACCCAAAACGTCGCAATCGGCACCCTCGGCGTCGATTTTGAGCACGTCCGGCGGGGCAACCGTGCCGGCCGAAACGAGGCTGTCGCCGCGGGCACGCTGGACGGTGATTTCCGTTTCGATCGGGGTCGGCTGGGCACCGACAACACGAGCGGCCGGCGAGGGATCGGCGCTGAAGGCGACAGAGTCGTCGTGGTCGCCGAGTGCGAGCTCGTGAACCGCGATGTCGTGTCCGGTGGCGGCGACAACCTCGCGGAGTCGCTGGGCGATATCGGGGTGCGGTTCGAACGCCTCGACGGTCACGCCGGGAGCGACGCTGGCGGCGACGACTGCGTGCCAGCCCAGGTGTGCGCCAACGTCCCAGACCACGTCGTCCGTGCGGAGTTCGGCAGCCCACTCCTCGAACAGCCGCACCTCGGGATGCATCCAGCGAAACCGCTGGTACTGCCAGTAGGTTTCGACGGGAAGCTCAACCAGCGTGCCGCCAATGTCGTGCGTAACGGTTTCGCGAGTGGAGAGCCGATACAGCAGCCGTGGGACGCCGAGTCCCCAGTACAGCGATTTGAGATGGCTGCGGAGCCCGAGTCGATCGAGGCGTTGTTCGAGTGCGGTCGTGTACCGCCGCCCAGAGAGGCGCATTTCGGGGGGCATTTCGCACTCGTTCGTCCTTAGTGTTCCGTGTCGATCCCGATTGAAACGCTGTGCCGATTCAACTTATTCCTCCGTGAGTTGTACGTAGAGGTCGTAGTCGACCGGTTCGATCCCGAGCAGCCAGAGCACGCCGACATACACCGTGAGGCCTGTCGGAATGCCAACACCGAGCGCAAGAATGCTACTTGAGGTGGCGGCCTGAATCGTGAGCAACACGCCGGCGGTGAGTAGTCCGGCGAGCACGGGTTTGCCGAACGAGCGGCTGTATGGAGACATTCGTTCGAAGTACCAGACTTCGGCGAGTTTGGTCAGGTTGCGAACGGCGAGCACGCCGGCGGAGGCGAGTGCCGCGCCGACAAGGCCGAACAGCTGGATAAACGCGATCGTAAGGATGACGTTGGCGACACCGAACACCCACTCGTTTGCCATGACGACGTACTGGTGGTCGGTCATCATCAGCAGATAGCCGCTCGGGCCGGTCGCCGCATTGCACAGTTGGCCGACGAGCATCAACAGCAGAACGGCCGCGCCGGCGGTGAACTCGGGGCCAAACAGCCCCAGCAGTTCGAACCGAAACACGCCGAGAAAAACCGCCAGCAACAGACTACTGGTGAAAATCCAGCGCGTTACCGCTCGGTAGATTGCCACCAGATCGGCGCGCTTTCCACGCGAGTAAAGCCGGGAGGCAACCGGCGCAAACAGCTGGTTCGCCGCCAACAACGGGACGTACAGCACGCCCGCCAGCAACACGGCCACGTTGTAGACGCCGACCGCTGTCGCCGAGAGAAACACGCCAACCAACAGGACATCGAGTCGGCCCTGCATCACCGTGCCCGCCTCTTTGGCCGTCAGCGGCAGCGAGTAGTTGTAGTAGTCCCGGACGGTTTCGCGAGTCGCCGCCGGCGAGCGAAGGTGCGGACGAATCTCCGTTCGCGTGATGAACAGGTAAATCGCCACGCCGAGCGTAAGCACACTCGCGACGACCATGGCCGCGACGACGCCGAACACGGAGGCGCCAAACACGAGCGCACCGCCGACACACAGCACACGCATGACCGGTTTGAACAGCCGCTTGCTGAACACTTCGTACTCGATGATTTCGAGCGCCCGAAACGTTGCATACAGCAGATTGCCGACCGTATCGAGAAACAGGATCACCGCAAACAGTCGGAGCACGCCGACAAACGTCGGATCATCGAGCGTCAGCGCGTTCACCGTCGGTGCAAAAACGAACAGCGCGCCGGCGACCACGCTTGCGCCGGCAATCGAGGTGAGCCACGCGAGCGCCAACAGAAACCGCCGGCGCTCGGGGTCGTTTTCGTACTGCGGAAGATACCGAACAATCGATTTGTCGCTGCCGAGGTTTGTGAGCAACAGTGCAGTGAAAGCCAGCGTTTTGCCGTAGGCGAACAACCCGTACAGCCCTGCGCCGAGCCACCGCGAAACGAGCAGATGTAAGACGAACTCGCCCACGTCAGAAACGACTTTCCCGACGGTGTACAGCGAGCCGCCACGAGCGATTGTCGCGAGCGACGAGCGCCGTGTGGCAGGGTCGTCTCCGCCCATAGGTGACACTCGGGGCGGGGGCTCATCGCTCTTTGTATCTCGGATCGTGTTCGGTTCTGGGGGCGATACGGTTTTTATGACGGCAGTCGTATGTACTGTATCTCGCGTCCCATGTCCGAGTCCGCGCTCTATTTCACCGCGCCGCGAACCGTCGAGCCGCGGTCGATCGATGCCGCACGCCCGGCCCCCGACGAGGTGTGCGTCGAAACACAGGCATCCGCGATTAGNGCNGGCACCGAACTGCTGGTCTACCGCGACGAGATTCCCGCAGAAACGCCGATTGACGACGTGCTCTCGGCGTTCGACGGCGACTTTTCGTATCCCTTGCGATACGGCTACTCGGCCGTTGGCCGCGTCGTCGACTGCGGTTCACGGGTTGCCGACGACTGGCTCGGCCGAGCCGTTTTCGCCTTTCGACCGCACCAGACGTACTTTACCGCAACACCGGATGAGCTTGTCACTCTCGACAACGACGTCGATCCGGCGCACGCAACCCTGTTGCCAACGGTCGAAACCGCGACAAATCTCGTCCTCGACGCGGCGCCGCTGCTCGGTGAACGGGTGGTGGTTTTCGGCGCAGGCGTTGTGGGACTGTCCACAACGCGGCTGCTCGCAAACTTTCCGCTCGCCGAACTCGTCGTCGTCGACCCAATCGCCCACCGGCGGGCAGTCGCTCGTGAGTTTGGTGCCGACCGGGTTGTCGATCCTTCGGGCGACACGAATGTCCTGGACGCCGACTTCGACCTCGCAATCGAGCTCTCGGGGCAGCCCGACGTGCTCAACAACGCGGTCGACGCCGTTGGCTACGACGGCCGTGTCGTTGTCGGGTCGTGGTACGGCTCGAAACGGACGCCGGTCGACTTCGGTGGGCGGTTTCATCGCAACCGCACCGAGATCATCTCCAGCCAAGTGAGCACGATCGCACCGAAACTCCGCGGCCGTTGGGATCGTGAGCGACGCTTCGAGACGGCACGCACCTGGCTTTCACATCTCGATTGCGAGCGCCTCATCAGCCACCGGATTCCGTTCGAACAGGCGGCGGACGCCTACAAACTGCTTGACTCGTCGCCCGAATCGACGCTGCAGGTGGTGTTGAGCTACGAATGACCTCAAGCGACGGATTCGGTGGGCGGCTGAACGCAATCGACAAAAAATCGCTACTCACTCGGCTCGCAGTCGTCGTCGCGATCGGCTGGCTGGCAGCGCGCTGGCTCCCGCTGTGGCGGGTTCGTCGCTGGGCGGCCATCTGGTCGGTTCGGCTGCCGGATCGGGTTCTGCCGACCCATCTTCGCGTGTTGCCGCCGCCCGATAGCGAGTATCTGGGCGTCTGGGAGGTGTCGCCAGCGGTGGCGCGTCAACGGCTGGAGTCGACCTACGACTTTAGCCAGCAGGTTCGGGCGTATCTCCACGCCTACGAGCGAAACGGCGCGATGCGGTACGAGGAAGCGAGCTACTCGTACCGCCCTGACGGCTTTTTTGGCCCGTGGCAACTGCACGTTCGGCTGTTTCCCACCGCCGACGGGGAAACGGCGCTGTGGTGTCACTGGGAGCGCAACCCGACCGTCTCGCCGATTGCACATCTTCGGCAGGACGGCTACGATCCGGCCAAGGGCAAACAACGCTTGCGCGAAATGCTCGACGAATCGATTCGCGTTGCCGACGACGAATAACGCGCTCTGCTGACAGAGCGGCTGCAAATGGCCGTCGCCGACAACCACACGAACCGCACAGTCGACCAAACACATTTGCTGATGTGGACGAATAGGGTACCAATGAGTTCGATCGGCAGCCGACTCCGGACTGAATCGTTGACACCGCTGCACTGGGGGGCGATTCTGCTGACACTCGTCACCGCCGCCGTCCACCTGCTCATCGGCATCCAGATCATGCCAAGCACGCTCGGCATTTCGTTTCTCCTCGCGACCGGCGGCTTTCTCGGGGCGATTGTCCTCGTGCTGTTCGATGTTCGCCGCCGACTCGTGTACGTGGCCGGAATTCCCTTTACCGGCGTTCAGGTCGTCCTCTGGTATGTGATGAACGATATCTCGGCGCTCGGGGACATCGGGACGCTGGATGCGGTCGACAAGATCGCACAGCTGCTGTTGATTGTCGCGCTCGTCGTCCTCCTGCGTCGTGAGTCGTAGCCGTCAGCCACCGTCACGACCCGAGCGCTCGCCCCAGTCATCGATACGTTATAACCCGTCTCCCGGTCGTCGCGCACGCGGATTGCTTATCCTCGCCATTCGCCACCGACTTACGCAGCCGATCGCTCGCCGTCTCTCACTCCGTCGCTGTCGGCAGCTCCACGCCGTTCGGAACCGACTCGCACCGACCCGATACACCGATTGCGATCCGTTTTCGCTGATTCGCGTCGACCCCGACCGACTCACCCAGAGTGTGCTCGAAACCGCACCCAAACGGCCGCAGTTCGGCCGTGTTGTCGGTGGCGACTGGGACCGACGCGCCGAACCGTTCGCTGAGCGAGCAGTGGTTCGCGGCCTCAGACAGCGCTTTGTCGACGGGTGGCCGTGGGAAGAAACTGCGCTCTACGAGGCCTTCGCCGACCAACTGCACCGCTTTGGCAACGCGTGGGGCTACCGGTCGATGGCCGGCTTCGAGCCTCGGTGTCGAGAGATCGATGCGCTGTACGACTCGCTTCGCAGCGAAGGCTACCAACGACAAGACCACCTCGCCGGTGTCACCCACCCACGACTGCGCCATCGCATCGACGAAATCGGCGTCGACATCGGCCGCGACGGCACCATCTACTGGCGCGCCTACGGCCAACACCGCCTCGCACTGGCACAACTGCTCGACTTCGACTCGATTCCGGTGGTGGTTCACCGACGACACCGTCACTGGCAGAAACGTCGTGACCGGCTGCGAGCGGACGAGGATGACTTCGGTGATGGCGACCGAAACGGAACCGCCACGAGCGACGCCGGCCATCCGGATCTACGCGCGCTCGCCAACCCGAGGAGTGCACAATGACGACGGCTGCTGGCCGGATGAGTCTCAATAAAAGCACTCGGTGGCGGCCAGTAGTCATTGCCGCGCTCGCTGGAAGCGTCGCCACCGGCTGCGCGGTCTCCGCTTTCGTTGCGAGCGGGGTGCTCCGGCCGACCCCGTCGGTGCTCGCGAGCGTCGGCGGCCTGTTGGGTCTCGTAACACTGATTGTTGCAGTCGCGGTTGCACGGGCGACACGAGCGGCAGGTCCCCAACGGCTCACGCTGGCAACATGGCTCACGCTGGCGCGTGGATGGCTCCTCATCCTGTTTGTCGGCGTCGTTGTCGGTGACGGTGCATCGGGAATCTCGTGGCTCGCCGTTGGCCTCTTTGTCGGCTCGGCGCTGGGAGATATGGCCGATGGCTGGGTAGCACGCCGTACCGACACGGTTTCGGCACTCGGGGCGCGGCTCGATACCGAAACCGATGCGCTGCTCGTCTTGGTCGGCACGGTCACCGTGATCGCAATCGAGTCGGCCCCGCTGGTGTTTCTCGTGGTGGGGCTCGCACGATACGGCTTCGTCGCCGGAGTGGCGGTTCGTCGAATCCGCGACAAGCCGCTGTTCGATCTCGAACCGAGTCGGTTCCGGCAGTTTACCGGAGCGACAGTCATGGCCACGATCACGATCGGATTGCTTCCGGTGATCGATCCGGCGGTTTCGCGAGCCATTGGGTGGGTCGTGACCGTCCCGATTCTCGCGCATTTCCTGTGGGACTGGCTGGCGG
>SL_4KL_010_BRINEDRAFT_10001101_pt1 | contig 14726 bp, 15 predicted proteins | sample SodLak_010_BRINE_2_FD_10664 | JGI IMG/M metagenome (IMG submission 10664)
CCGTCCCGACTGTCAGCATCAGCGGCTCGCCAGTGCTGATCTCGTCGACGCTGCCGCTTTCCTGCCCGACGATCCGGTCGAGCAGGTCGACTTCCATCTCGAAGCTCTCCCACGTTGGCGGGAGCGTTCCAGAGGGACCAGCGACCTGTCCGGCGAGCGCGTCGCCTTTCGTCAGGCTGGGGTCGAGGCCGGTTCCCACGCCGAGCAGTCCACCCGGCGAGACGCGGTCGACAGTCTCCCCGCCCGCCTGCAGCGATCGGATCTCCGTTTCGATGGGCTGGTACTCTGACTGACCACCCTCTTCGACCTCGCGGCCGGGACGGATCTCGATCTCTTCGCCGTTTTCCAGTTCGCCTTTGGAGAGGCTGCCACCGATGACGCCACCGGTCAGGTCCTCCCAGGTGGTTCCCGGACGGTTGATATCGAAACTCCGGGCGACATGCATCGTCGCGTCGGCGTCGGGATCGCGCTCGGGCGTCGGGATCTCCTCCTCGATCGCGCCGATGAGGACATCCATGTTGACGTTCTGCCCGGCGCTGACAGGGACCACGGGTGCGTCCTCGGCGACCGTCCCCTCGACGAACTCCTGGATCTCCTCGTAGTTCTCGCGGGCGCGATCGGCGTCGACCAGATCGATCTTGTTCTGGGCAATGACGATGTTGTCGATACCAATGATGTCGAGCGCCATCAGGTGCTCCTCAGTCTGTGGCTGGGGAACTGGCTCGCTTGCGCTTACGACCAGCACCGCGCCGTCCATGATCGACGCACCGGAGAGCATCGTCGCCATCAGCGTCTCGTGGCCCGGCGCGTCGACAAAGGAGACCGTGCGCATGATCTCGCTGTCGGAGCCGTCGGGACACGTCTTCTCGACGGTGTACCGCTCGGGTTCGTCGAGTCCTGGACATTCCCGGAACGTAGCGTCGGCGTAGCCGAGACGGATCGAGATACCCCGTTTCATCTCTTCGGAGTGCTGGTCCGTCCACTCGCCGGACAGTGCCTGTACGAGCGTCGTCTTGCCGTGGTCGACGTGGCCGACGAGTCCGATGTTCACCTCCGGTTGTCGTTTGTTATCTGACATATGAGACAGTAATCTTGGTAGTGATTCGCCCCGAACGACTGATAAACCTACTGTTCTCGACCGGCCTGCGGGCGCCTGCACCGATTTCCCGTGCTTCGGGAACGCCTGCCACGTTTTATTTGACCTCCTGACGAACAGTTGGATTATGTTGTCCAGAAGTTGCGGTCGAGTCACGTGTGTCGTACGCGGTTTCGAGGAGGTCAGAACAGTCGACAGGGTGATCGGATGACCGACGCCACGCTCGTGGTGGCGGCGGTCGCGCCGCTGGTCGTCGTTGCGGTCCTCCTCGTCGGATTACTCTGGCCCGCGGTCAGATCGATGCCGGTCGCGTGGGCGACCGCCGCGGTGGTCGCATTCGTCTTCTGGGGCATGCCGCTGAACTGGATCGCGGCGACGACGCTCTGGGGCGTAATGCTCGCGATCGAGATCCTCTGGATCGTCTTCGGCGCGCTTGTGCTGCTGTACACGCTGATGCGTGCCGGTGCAATCGATCGGATCAACGAGGGCTTTGCCGCGATCAGCGAGGACCGACGAGTCCAGGTCGTTCTGCTCGGCTTCTTTATGGCCACGTTCCTCGAAGGCGTTGCTGGCTTCGGGACGCCCGCAGCGGTCGTCGCCCCGCTCTTGCTCGCGCTTGGCTTCCCGGCGATGGCCGCGGTGATCGCAGCGCTGATCGGCCACGCCATTGCGACGACGTTCGGTGCCGTCGGGGTTCCCGTTCGACCCGGGACACTCGATCCGATTTCAGCGCTCGGTGGGGTTTCTCCCACGGAAGCCGCCGACTTCGTCGCACAGGCCGCTGGTACCGCTGCAGTCTATCAGGCGCTCATTGGGGTGTTTATGCCGCTTATGGCAGTCGGGATGGTCGTGTACTTCTTCGGTGACCCGGAAGAGCGATCACTCGCGCCGGTCAAACCGGTCGTCCCGCTCTGTCTGTTCGCTGGCGTCGCCTTCGTCGTCCCCTTCGCGCTAACGGCGCTCTTTATTGGTCCCGAGCTCCCCTCGATCATCGGTTCGATGGTGGGGATCACGGTTACCGTTGCGGCGCTTCGCGCGGGCTACTTTGTCCCCGAGGAAGAGTGGACGTTTCCGGAGCGCGACGTCTGGCCCGACCACTGGGTCGGCTCCGTCGAACCCGGCGGAGAGAACGGTGCAGATTCCGAGGCGGCGATCGACGATGTCCCCTCGATGTCGCTCGCCCGTGCGTGGGCACCATACCTGATCCTGGTTGTCCTGCTGATCGTCACCCGTGATTTTACGCCGATCGGCGAGGTCCTCTCACAGGCCGCCGTCTTCACCCCGGAATGGGACGGTATCCTCGGGACGGAAGTCACGAACAGCATCGACTGGGCGTACGTCCCCGGTACCTGGCTGGTCCTGAGCGCCCTCGTCGCCATCCCGCTGTTCGATCTTAATGGCTCCCAGGTGGCCGACGCGTGGCGCGAGGCCGGGGAGAAGATCGTTTCGCCCGCCATCGCTCTGGTGTTCGTTATCGGGATGGTGGGTATTATGCTCGAATCCGGCCAGTATCCTGAAGCACCCGGCGGTGACAGTATGATGGTTGTGCTGGCCGACGGGACCGCCACGGTGCTCGGTGACGTCTATACAGTTGTCGCCGTCCCGATCGGCGTCCTCGGGACGTTTATCACCGGCTCGATCACGGTCTCGAACATCACTTTCAGCGGTCTGCAGTACGAGGTCGCCACACAGTCCGGTCTCCCACAACACCTGATCGTCGGCGGGCAGATGATCGGTGCCGCCATCGGGAACGTGATCGCGATCCACAACGTCATCGCCGCGCTCGCGACAGTCGGACTCGTCGGGCAGGAGGGACGGGTGATACGGCTGAATCTCATCCCGGTCCTGTTTTACATCCTTGCGGGTGGGGTCGTCATCTCGATCGCCGTCGCGATCTAGATCGCGCGACCTTTTTGTTCGGTCGGCCCAATCTCTGCCCGTGAGCGAGTTCGCGTTCGAGCTATCGCTGTGTGCCCACCTCGAAGCGACGACCGACTCGATCGTCGCTCGACAGCTCGGCGGCGGCGTCGCCGCACCCGGAAAGCGAGTGCTCGATACAGTGCTCGTCGAGCAGGGACCGGCCTTCGACACTCGCGTGGCGATCACGCCTGAGACAATTCCCGATGCCGCCATCGAGAGCGACGCTGGACTGGGACGCTTTCGCGAGCGCGGGCGCGTCCTCGCCGGGCCGCCACGCCGTGCGAAGTCGGTCGTCGAGCGTGCCGTTGAGGCGGGCTTTTTCGAGCGCGAGCGTCGGAACGGCCGCGAGTACATCAGACAGGTCGCCCGATATCCTGACGACTGGTTCGGCCGGATCGTCGCGGTGGAAAACAAACCCGACCTCGGACGTCCGGGTGCCCTGGAGACGCAGTTACGGAAGGACGTCAGCCTCAGTCTGGTCGATGAGGTCGTGCTAGCCACGGAAAGCTACGTCACAGGTGCACACCTGAATCGGCTGCCGGAGGCGGTTGGCGTCTGGCGGTTCGATCCGGATTCGGTCGGCAACGACCCGGTCGATATCATCCGCAAGCCGACGCCGCTGCCGACCGACGAGACGGGAATCGAGGTGCTGGAGCGACACGCCGGACGCGCGGACATCAGGACCGTCTCGTGCGACGAGAAAGCCCGTGCTCGACGCCGCATCGCCGAGCGTGCGTACGGCAAGGGCTGGCGGACCGACGAGTTCCCGGACTGCACCCACGCGAGTACCTGCTCTCGTGGGGACTGTGGCGGCCTCCCCCAGTGTTCGTGGTTCGACCGACTCGTCGACGCCGCGAACGAGTGCGGTCCGGACTGTCCGGGGTACGACCCCGACAGCCCCCCCGAGGTCGATCTCGATACCGAACGCACCGAGACGTCGCCGTGGATCGCTGATCCCGACGGAAGACAGCGGCGGCAGGCGGGACTGGACCGGTTCGGCTGATCGCTCACTCGCGCAGTTCGTCCGCGTAGTACCAGAACAGTCCAAGCACGGCGGCCAGCCCGAGCGCAAAGATCGCCAGTTCGATCGGGTGGATAAACTCATCAAAGGCGACCGCCGCCACCGCATAGCAGACGGCACCCACGGCGAGCAAAACGAGAAAGCGCGTCGAATCCGAGGCCCACGTCATCGACTGTCCGTTGCCACCGAGCGCATATCGGCGTTTCCCTACAGCGAGAACCGCTCGCCGTCGACCGCCAGTGGCTCCGCGAACGCCTCGTCGACCGGATAGTAGTGAGCGACGTGAACCAGTCGGGTACGTTCAGCATTCAGGTCGTCGGCCAGCGCGAGCGCCCCCTCACGGGTCATGTGTTTGCTCCCGAACGTCCGTGGGATTCCCTCGTCGTCGTGGTGGTCGCCGCCCGCAGGATGTCCCTCGCAGAGATGTGCGGGGACGATGCCGTCCGCGAGCAAGAGATCGGGGTTGGCCATCACGTCCCGCGAGTCGTCGGGAATCGCGTAGTTCGTATCGCCTGAGAGCGTCAGCTTCGCGCCCGTTTCCGGATCCTCGATCACGACGCCATAACACAGGAGTGGGGGATGATCGACTGGAACGAGCGTCACGTCTAACCCGCAGGCCCGGACGGTCTCGAATGGCGCGGTCGGCTGGACGTCGATGGCGTCGAGATAGCTGTACTTCCGGTCGACCGTCTCGGCGACGCTTTCGCCGGTGATCGGGTCAGTCTCGTTGGCCGCATAGACCGGTGCATCCCGAAGGAGCCGGTAGACGTTCCCAAGCCCGTCGAGGTGATCGAAGTGAACGTGCGTAATCACGATGGCGTCGGGCAGGTCGACGTCCTCGCGCTCGAACTGGTGGCGAAAGTCGGGGCTGGCGTCGATCAGCAGGGACTCGTCGGTCCGCTCGTTCTCGACGTAGACGGAAAATCGGGTGCGCTCGACGCCGTGCTCGCGGGCGTGCTCGCAGGTGTCACATCGACAGTCGAGCGTCGGCGTCCCCGTCGTATCGCCCGTTCCGAGGAGGGTCACCTGCATCCGTCAGTGATCGTGACTGTGGTCGTGATCGTGTGAGTGGCCGTCCTCGCTCCCGCCGTCCCCGCTGATATCACCGCCCGCAACCAGCGCCTCGTGATCGCCGTCCATCATGTCCATGTTTTTGAGGTTGTCGCGCTCCTCGAAGTCCTCGACGGCGTCGATCAGATCCTGCTGGGTCAGGTTCGTCCGGTTCTCGGTCAGGGCGTCGAGGACAGCCTCGCGCAGTACCATCCGGAGGTCGCTCCCGGTTAGCCCCTCGGTGATCTCGGCGACAGCGTCCGGATCGAACTCGTCGATCTCCATCGCATGGGTGATCACGCGGAGGATGTCCGAGCGCATCCCACGATCGGGTTTCGGGAAGTTGACGATCTCGTCGAACCGCCGCCACGCCGCGGCGTCGAGCTGGTCCGGGTGGTTCGTCGCGCCGATCAGCAGGACCTCGTCCTCGATGAGGCTCACCTCGTCGATCGACTTGAGCAGGGTGTTGACCGCGCGCTTGATCGCCGCGTGCTCGTCCGACGAGCGCGTCTTGGCGACGAAGTCGAACTCGTCCATAAAGAGGATACACGGCGAGAGTCGCTTTGCTACCTCGAAGACCTTCTCGACGTTTTTGGCCGTCTCGCCCAGATACTGGCTCGTGATCATCGACAGCTTCACTTCGACGAAGGGTAGGTCGAGTTCGTGCGAGAGCCCGCGCGCTGCGGTCGTCTTCCCGGTCCCCGGCGGGCCGACAAAGAGGAGTTTTCCGATCTCGCGCAGGCCGATCTCCGCGAGGTAATCGCGGTGTTCGATCGCCTTGACGACCTTGTGGATCTCGTTTTCCTGATCGGGCGTCAACACGAGGTCATCAAGCGTCATCTCGATCTCCTCGGGGGCCCGGACATCGACGAGATCGAGCAACTCCTCTTCGTCCTCGTCGAAGAACTCCTCTAGCAGGCTGTCGATCCAGACCCGGTCGGCCTGGATCGGCCGGTTGGCTTTTCGGGCACGCTCGTAGTCGACGCCATCGAATTCGCTCTCGAAGGCGTAGGCCAGTGTCGGGTTCGACTGAATCCGCTCGGCATCGACGCGGTCGCGGAACCAGTTCTCTGCCATCCCCTCGTCCGTCAGCGAGATCGAGCCAGAGAACTCGTCGCGCTCGGTGAACATCAGCTCCGAGATGGCGTCCCAGGGCTGGTCGATGCCCGTTGCCGTTCGTGCGGTGCTGTTCGTCGCCGACAGCGGTCGCTCTATCTCGCCATCGCTCCAGAACACCTGTCGATACCGGGGCGGCAGGTCGTTCTCGTCGAGGGATCGGTTGTCGGTGTACAGCCGCGTCGTCAGCAGGAACTCGACGACGTCTATCGACGCATCGCTCATTCTAGAACAGGTTCGTGTGGCCGGATGTTAAGCTCGTCGAAGACACCCAGGCCCGATTTACCAGGATCGGTCGTCGTCCCGCTTGTCGCTGACGCCCTCGTCGTCGGTGGGCCACCCGTCGTCGGATGCGGTGTCGTCTGATTCCCAGTTATTCGGTTCCTCGTCCTGGTGTCCCCAGCCTGGGTCGTCGCCCGGTTCCGGGTCGTCCCAGCTGCTCGACGCCGAACTCGACTCCCACGTTTCGTCGGTCTGAGCGCCCTCCGAGAGCGCCGATCCCTTTCGGAACTGCTGGATGATCGCGCCGATGCCGAGCGAGGAGATGATCAACGCAAAGAGCCCCCCGACGACCGGGATCGAAGTGGCGATCGCCGTCACGACGAATCCGACGAGGAACGCGAGCCAGAGCGTCTTCGTGGCTGGCGGGCGTTCGGTCCGATCGGCGAACTCCTCCAGCAGGTAGCGCCCGATCAGGATGTCGACGAGCACTGCACCGACAAAGGACACCAGCACAAGCGCCAGCAGGAGCGGAATCCCGACGAGTGCGCCGATGAACGTCAGTATAAGGACGATGCTGACAATGAAGACACCGATGACGGTCCCGAGCCCGACCAGCCCGGTCGTGATCGGATCACTCCGTATGTGCTGGTTCGTCGAGCGGGTGTACTCCGGTGTGAGGTGGATCAGGACGGCCGCAATCAGCGAAAAGAAAACGAACGAGACGGCGATTCCGGCAAGCATCATCGTCGGGCTCAGTCCCTCGAAGGCGACAGCGATCTCCTCGGGGTCCTGAGTTGTTGCCGTTGTAACTCCGGAAAACAGGGCAAGCGCACACGTCGCCACGATCGAGTGGAGGGCCAATCGTCTCATAATTCGTCATCTTTCCGTCTCGAATATAAGTGTGATGATCGGAGTGAGTGAACTCCCCGACCGACCCCTTCCAGTTCTAACCGGTTTTAAGTTCATGAACGACGATTCAGGATACATGTCCGACGAGACGACCCCGGTCATCGCTGCGGCGTATCGTACCCCACAGGGCAAAGAAGACGGCGTTTTCGCCGACGTACGGAGCGAAGACCTCTCCGTGCCGTTGATCGACCACATACTCGAGGAAACCGGCCTCACCGGCGAGGAGATCGACGACCTGCTGTGGGGCTGTGCGCAGCAGCGCGACGAGCAGGGCAACAACGTGGCACGCGTGATCGCCCTGCTCTCGGATCTGGGCGAATCGGTCCCGGCATCGACGGTTAACCGCTGGTGTGCCTCCTCGATGCAGTCGGTCATCTCGGCGGCCGACGCCATCGCCGCGGGCAACCGCGACGCCGTGATCGCCGGCGGTGTCGAGTCCATGTCCCGCGTCAAGATGGGCGAGAATACCCACAAGGTCCACCCGCGGATGGCGGAACTGTACAACATCGGCGAGCTCCAGATGGGGATGACGGCCGAGAAGGTGTCCGAAGAACACGGCGTCTCCCGTGAGGAACAGGACGAGTACGCCCTGCAGAGCCAGCAGCGCGCCCACGAGGCCACCGAGTCCGGACGGTTCGACGACGAGATCGTCCCGATCGAAACGGACGAGGGAACCGTCACCGAGGACGAGGGGATCCGGCCGGACACCTCCCTGGAGAAACTCGCCGGACTGCCGACCGTCTTCAAATCGGACGGGACGGTGACGCCGGGCAACGCCTCGCAGGTCAGCGACGGCGCAGCGGCGACGCTCGTGACGAGCAAAGCCTTCGCCGACGAGCACGACCTTGACGTCCTCGCGGAGGTCGGCGCGAACAACGTTGCTGGCGTCGATCCGACGGTGATGGGGATCGGGCCGGTACCGGCGACCCGTGGCTTGCTCGACCGTGCTGACCGGGACATCGAGGAATACGACCTCGTCGAACTCAACGAGGCCTTCGCCAGCCAGGCCGTGTACTCCCGGGACGAACTGGGGATCGACCCCGAGACGTTCAACGTCAACGGCGGCGCGATCGCGATCGGCCATCCGCTCGGTGCGAGCGGCGCGCGCCTGCCCGTGACGCTCATCCACGAGATGCAAAAGCGCGACGCCGAGCGCGGACTGGCGACGCTCTGCGTAGGCTTCGGCCAGGGTGCAGCGATCGAGTTCGAGCGTCCCTGAAGCGACGAGTCAGAGGTCCCTGACTCAGCTATCGAACGCCAGCGTCTTGATCGCGACCGGGACCGCGCCGCCGCGCCGCATCGGCGTCCCGATATCGAGATAATCGCCCACGTCGACCGTCAGCTCGTCGATAGCTACCACGGACCGCCCCTCCACCCGCCGGGCGAGTCCCTGGCCGAGCACTTTCGCGCAGTTCTGTCTCGTCACCACGACAAGTGGCAGATCGGACGGAAGTGGCGTGTACGCATCGGCGAGCGCCGCCGCGAGCGCCTCGATCCGTTCGTAGGAGAGGGAGCCGACGTCCGAGATGGCGAGTGCGAACCCCGGTTCCGCCTCGTGGCGCTCCCGTGCCGTTTCGACGGCCGAACTGAGCACGTCGCCGAGTTCCGATCGCTCACAGTCCAGTTCGCCGACCGGGAAGGCCGGAAGGTTCCGCAGCGGGCCGTCGCTCTCGACGTGGATCGTGTTACCGCTGAATCGCGTCGTCCGGGTGCCCGCACCGACGACAGTCGCTCTGATGTCCTCCTCCAACGTGACGACCGGGAGTGTCTCGTTGGCCCGCCCCGCGAGAGCCGCGGCGAGCAGTGGGCCCAGATCCGCGTACGCGCGCCAGTCGTCCGATACCGGCCCCGGATCGCTGATCCCCGGTTCCGGATCGTCCCTGATCGCTCCACTGGCATCATTCTCCGCCACCAGCAGCCGTCCGACCCCACCGCTGAATGCCACGGCATCGAGTGGGATCGACTCCGCGGGGAGCGAGCCGATCGCCAGATCGAGCGTCGACTCGTCGTACGGTGGCCCGGTCAGGGCGTCGATCACCCGGTCTGCCATCGCTTTGGCTACCGCGACCAGCGCCTCCCGATCGGGGATCGTAGCGACCGCCAGTTCCAGTCCTTCGGCCCGTGCGAGCCGTTGCACGGGGTCGGAAACGGCGCTGACGGTGCCATCCTTGCCGAGCCGTACGAGACGCCCGCCGACGTCGAGACAGAGCGTGTCGCGGACGCCCTTCTCGTCGAACACCGCGATATTCGTCGTTCCGCCTCCGACGTCGACGTTGGCGACTGTTTCCTCGCGTTCCGCTGCCCGACGTGCTGCTCCCGACCCCTGTCCGGCGAGTACGGCCTCCAGTTCGGGACCGGCCGTCGCAACCACGAACTCGCCAGTCGACTCGGCGATGCGGTGGGCAAGCGGTTCGGCGTTGGCCGCGCGTGCCGTCTCCCCGGTGACAATGATCGCACCCGTGTCGACGTCCTCGACGCCCGCTGCGCGAAGCTCCGCGTCGACGATTCCCGCGACTGCGTCGACCTCGATCGTTTCGGGATCAACCAGAGGCGTCTCGCGAATCTCCCCACGGTGGACGATCTCGCGGTCGGTCACACCCAATCGGGTCGCGCCGCCGGAGGAGACGTCCTCGACCGAGAGTTCGCTGACAATAACCTGTGTCGTCGTCGTTCCGACGTCGATGCCGACGCTGGTCAGGCGCTCGGGCTCGCGGGTGACCGGCGGCATCGCTCGTCAGGCAGCCTCCTGGAACTCCCGGTCGTCCTCCCGCAGTTCGAGGCCGCTGCACTCCCGTTCGCACATCTCCTCGACGAGATCGGCAATCTGTGCTCCGGCCTCGATCGGCGGCAGACCACCGTCGTGGATGTTCGAAATAACCGACTTTTTCGATGTCGGCGTCCCTCGCTCCGGGCCGTACACCATGTACGCGCTGAGGCTTTCTGCGCTGGCCAGGCCGGGCCGCTCGCCGATCAGGTTGACACAGCAGTCGGCGTCGAGTTCCTCCCCGATGGCGTCCATCACGTCGACCCGACCGTACTCGACGAACACGGGCGTCCCGACGTCCAGCCCGCGGTCCGCCAGTCCGTCCAGCAACACCGGCAGGAGTTCGGGGACGTTCGTTTCGACCGCGGTCGAGCTCAACCCATCGCTGACGACGATCTGTACCTGTGGACTCGTCGTGCATTCCTCCCGGAGCCGGGCAGTGGTCTCCTCGGAGATGTCCCGCCCCAGATCGGGCCGGGCAAGATATTCGTCCTTGTCGGCAACGCCTGACTGAATCTTCATCAGTCCGAGTTCGTCGACAACGGCTTCGTCGACGTGTGTCAGTACCGCATCCCGGGCGAGGCCGTGATCCGATCTGAACTGGAGCAGCGTCTCCGTCCGCGGTCTGGGACCGGATCGCCCCACACCGAGCCGTGACGGGTTCCGGGCCGTGATCCGTTCGAGGGCCTCCCTGTCGATCGGGTTGTCGATCGGTCTCGCCGTCGATCGGTCTCGGCTGGACTGTTCGCCGTCGGTGTCGTTGGTTTCTGATGCCATAGTTACGTGAAGATCGTGGGATCGCCCGCGCGGTCGGTCAGCCTGCCCGCTTCCATGATGCCCATCGTTTCGAGCCACTCCTCGAACGCCGGTGCCGGACGCAGGTCGAAGATTTCCCACAGTGCGGCGGCGTCGTGGTAGCTGTTCGACTGGTAGTTGAGCATCACGTCGTCGCCCATCGGCACGGTGATGAAGTAGTTGGCTCCCCCCGCGGCGAGCAATACGGCCAGGTTCTCGATGTCGTTCTGGTCGGCCTGGATGTGGTTCGTGTAGCAGGCGTCGATGCCCATCGAGATCCCGTGAAGCTTGCCCATAAATACGTCTTCTAGTCCTGCCCGTGTCACTTGCCGACCGTCGTAGAGGTACTCCGGGCCGATGAAGCCGACGACCGTGTTGACCAGCAGCGGATCGTATCGCTTCGCGAGCCCGTAACACCGCGATTCCAGCGTCACCTGATCGACCCCTTCGTGGGCGTCCCCAGACAGTTCTGCACCCTGGCCCGTCTCGAAGTACATCACGTTCGGCCCCGATGCGGTACAGCGTCGCTGGGCGAGGTCGTGTGCCTCGTCGAGGAGCTCGACATCGACGCCGAACTCGTCGTTTCCGGCCTCCGTCCCTGCGAGGCTCTGGAACACGAGATCTGCCGGCGCGCCCTCTCGAAGCGCGTCCATCTGCGTCGTGATGTGGGAGAGACAGCAGTTCTGCGTCGGCACGTCCCACTCCTCGATGAACTCGTGTGTGGCCTCGAGAATCCGGGTCACGTTGGCGACGCCGTCCTCGACCGGATTGATACCGATCACGGCGTCGCCTGCTCCGTATGCGAGCCCCTCCCGTGTCGCATCGAGGATGTTGTCGACGTTATCGGACGGGTCGTTGGGCTGGAGTCGGAACGAGAGCGTCCCCTCTTCCCCGATCGTGTTGTTACATCGGGCGGTGATCGTCATCTTCGAGGACGCCAGCACGAGATCCATGTTGGACATGAGCTTTGTCACTGCGGCGATCATCTCGCTCGTGAGCCCGGGGCGTATCGCCCGTATCTCGCGGTCGGTCGTCGTGCTGTCGATCAGAAACTCCCGGAGATCGGCAACCGTCCACTCCCTGATCCGGTCGTAGACCGGTTCCCTGACGGCGTCCTGGATCACCCGGGTTACCTCGTCGTTCTCATAGGGTACGACCGGGTTCTCGCGGAGCGTTTCGAGCGTTGTCTCTGCCAGCGTACGCTTTGCGGCGACTCGCTCGGCATCCGAGTCGGCCGCCAGCCCCGCGAGTTCATCCCCCGTTTTTCGTTCGTTAGCTTTTGCAAGTACCGTCCGGATCGAGTCGAGTTCCGGACGAACTCCCCCTGTCGTTGCGTCCGTTGACATACGGTAGATAACGTGACTTCCACTCTTGGGTGTTTGCCATATGTTACCAAACCCTGCTTGCTGATCGGAAATCTCCGTTGTATTGGCCGCCGGATCGATCCCCCGATTCGTGACCACCGGGATCACTCTCTCGACTGTCGGCCGTTCACCCGTTAGACCGGTCACTGCACGATCCTATCGTTTATGTACGATCCCGTGACCAGACCCCCCTATGCTCTAACCGAACTGCTGTGACGCTGGCCTGGGCGGGTGTTCGATACGCCGCGTCACACTGTCTTACGATCGACTGCTCGCCCCATGACACCAACGTTGATTACGCTCCCGGCCATAACCTCTCGTATGGCCGACAAACCGACCTCCGGTGAGATCCTCGGCGTACCGTACAACTTCGATCGCCCGAACATGCGACGGCTCATCTCGTCATACTGGGAGCCAGGCGAGGGGATGCTCGTCGAGAAGCCATTTGGGGTCGGCTACACGCTGAACCTCGCTAACTGGCGCTCGTGGGTGGTTCTGGCTGTCGCCGGGGCGCTCCTGTGGCATGAAAGTGGGAGCAGCGAGGACGCCGACGAGACCGACGAGGAACCGGTCGAAGTCATCGTGGACGACGACTAACCGACGCCTATTTTCCCCGGGACTACCGACCGGGGAGTATGATCCAGTTCGTCACTAGCAACGAGGGGAAGGTCCGAGAAGCGCGTGAATACCTCCCCGAAACGGTTCGACAGGTCAACTACGATTACACAGAGATCCAGAGCGACGACCTCGAAGCGATCGTCATACGGGGTGCACGTGAGGCCTACCGCGAGATCGAGGGCGACGAGCCGGTGCTGGTCGATGACACCGGGCTATTCATCGACGCACTCGACGGCTTTCCGGGGCCGTACTCGGCGTACGTCGACGATACGCTCGGTATCGAGCGCGTCCAGCGGCTGGTCGAGCGTGAGGAGAACCACCGCGCAGCGTTCCGTACCGTGCTGGGCTACTGCGACGGCGAAACGGTCGAGACGTTCGAGGGCAGCCTGCGGGGCCGGATCGTCCCGCCGCGAGGCGACGGCGGCTTCGGCTACGATCCTATCTTCGAGCACGACGGACGAACGCTCGCCGAGCTATCGACTGACGAGAAAAACGCGATTTCTCACCGCGCCCGAGCGCTGGCGACCTTTGCCGACTGGTTGGCCGAACAGGAGTGATCAACTCCGAGGGTCACGATCCGGGCCCGGGTACTCTCCATCGTGCAGCGCCCCGTAGAGGCTCTCGGGATCGAAGACCGTGGCGAACGCCTTCGGGTGTCTGACACTCACCGTGACGTGACTTTGGAGCGACGCTCCAGCCTGTGCGCTGCTCAACCGATCGTCGAACGAAAGGACGTGTGCCGCGTGTCCGCGATAGGCACTGGCGAGCGCTGGGTGGTCCTCCGGAGGATGTTCGACGGGAACCCGCTCCCGTTCGATCCTGTCTCGCCATTCGTCGGCTAACTGTTCGGACGCGAACCGTTCGATCAGCGCCGTAGCGTCGTCCAGCAGGTGATCGCTAGCTACCAGTTCGACCCAGGAGTGAGACCGGACGTGATCGAGTGCGTCGCGGGCGGGCCCACCGACGAGGAGGTCAGCCGCCAGCACGTCGGCATCCGCGACGACACTGGCCGGGTCGACGGTCGTCTCTGCGCGTGGGTCACTCATCCGCCCGTTCCGCTCGATGCTCCACGAGTGCGTCCGAAAGCTCCGACTCACCCACCGTCCATTCCGCGGCGTGCTCGAACAGCGCTGCCCAGTTCATATCGAGTACGACGGCGTCGGGGATCAAAAACAGACCGGCATTCTACCGCAGTCACTCGGTTGTCCGAGAAAGTGAGAGCTACTTTCGTTATTCGGCGCAGGCACCGGGTTCGGCACAACCGTCGACGCGCGCCATGGCGTCCTCGTCGATCTCGTAGAGACTCTGTCTCGCGTCCGCAAAGTAGACGTCTTCGTCGACGATCCCGATGTCCTCGAGTCGTTCCAGAGCGTAGCGGACGGTTCGGGCCGATAGCATCGACTCCTCGACGATCTGTTTCTGTGTCAGGGGGCCGTCGTACTCCAGTACTTTGAACACGAGCTTTGCGCTCGGCGGAAGGTCTTCGATGTGTTCCCCGTCAGTGCCAGCCATCGTTATGCGTGAAGTTGTGCCAGAGCCATAAAGATTGATGGGTTACCATCGGGTGACCGCGATGTAACAATCAGTTACTATCCGCTGCGAGCCATTACATCGGGATCAGCGTCAGCTACCAATCCTGTATGTTTTCCCGAACATGTTCCCAGTAACTGAGAACCGCTTCGGGTCTTCAAAAGGGTAGCCACCGGATGTATAGATGTACGAGGCAGATCACGATGTCAACCAAAGCCCAAAACCGACTCGAAAGCCAGTACGCGGGAATTACCCTCGAAGGTCAGCCACATGCCCTGAGCGCCTGGTTCGTCGTCGCGCTCCGAGCGGTCATCGGCGGGA
>SL_4KL_010_BRINEDRAFT_10001102_pt1 | contig 14721 bp, 30 predicted proteins | sample SodLak_010_BRINE_2_FD_10664 | JGI IMG/M metagenome (IMG submission 10664)
TACATCGTTCACGGTGAGGGTAAAGGTGCCGTTGGTGTTCTGAGTAACCTGCATGTTGTCTCTCCTTGGTGTATGGGTAGTGTACCACCCTCCCCCGCGATTACTAGCGTGTGTGCGTCTAGCGCACGGGCTCCCAGTCGTGGGGCAGGAAGCCGCCCCGTACCAGCCAGCTATCCAGGTCATCGAACAGTTCGACAACCCTAATCGCAGCGCCCAGCGGGTCCTCGCTGTCCTGCACCTCGTTGTAAAGCTCTCGCATTTCCTCAACGATTGCGTTTGGGTCCATTATCGAAACCTCCTAAAGCATAAAGGTGTTCTGGTCAAGAACACCACCATTGACCTCGTCCCACAACTCAATGTCAAAGTACCCTGGAAACTCGGATACCTCAATGACGTATACTGCTCCTACGGGATGGGGTAGCTTGATTGTAACCCTCTCCCCCGGATTTATTTCCACAATCTTGTTAGTCACCTGCACTCCTCGCATCTAACTGGTGGTCTGCCTACTTTGCCGCTGCGCTTGTAGAGCTTACCACAGTCACGGCAAGTAAGTTCGTCCCCGCGCGTTGTGCGCACACGCTCCGAGACAGCCTGAGGGAGCTTCTGCGGGCTTTTATTATTTCTCTGGGGGGTCGGCATAGGGTCGGGGTCTAAACGTTTCTGAGAGGCTGGTACGTGGCTTAGCTCACCATCCACCATGTACAAAGGTAAATCGTCAACATTGAGGCATCGTACCGGCCTGTTATTGCGGTATACTGCGTGCATGTTGTGTGCCTCAAGAGTAGCGAACGGCCCCTGGTTACACCTTGGACAGGGCTTGCGTGCAATCTTGTCCATAGTTATCTCCTATGCTGCCAGGGACGGCGGGGGGATAATAACATCCTCCCCGCGGCCCTCGGTCACATCCCAAAGGTCAGCCCAGTTATCCCCATCAATGTCAACGAACACAACAGGTACACGCTCGTACCCAAGGTCGATAGCAGCAGCCAGGCGGTGGTTGCCGTTGTGGAAACGGTAAACCTTATCGCACCTGATTGCGATGCACAGCGGGGTCCTGAACCCGACATTCTTCAGGAAGTCCAGAGGACCATAGCCAAAGTCCAGGTCGTAATCATTGGTAGAGCGCTTTGTATCAAGCGTGTTAGACCACGACTGGTCAAGACCTATCACGTCGTGGTCGTGGTCTGAGTCCGTAGAGTGCATGGTTGACATGATTGCGGCGGGGGACACAAGGTAGACCCTGTAATGCGCACCTGTCCCCTTGGACACAGAAACGTGGTCGGTCGGCGTGCAGTACTTGTCGATGAAGTTCTGGACCAACACCTCTACTGCTTTCTCTAGGCTGTGGATTGATTGTAGCAGGAAGGTGGGACAATTGGTATATCGTGTGCGCCTGACGCCCACCCCCGGGGGGTGCGCGCAGAGCGCGCACCTAGCTAAGCAGCGGAACCTACACGCCACCATCGGGGTAGGTTCTCGTAGGCGTTCTCAGCCTCACGGACGCGCTTACACACAATCCAGGTGATAGCCTGAAGGTGACGCGCACCAATCTTCAGCTCACGGGCAGCAGACCTGTAGGCATCTGCTACCATAAGGTAGCGAGCGTCAGTCATTCCGGGCGGGGTGCCCATCGGGTCGCCCAGAGCGATACGCAATGCGTGACGGTCCACACACACGGCCCCGCGCTCACCCATGATGGAGCCATAGAAGTTACGGACCTTGAGAGTGCCAGACTCACGGAGGATATCGGACGAGTCACCCTCTAGCGCCCGCTGGGCACGCTTGATGCTGTTACCCAGGCCACGGCGGGGGACAGGGTTACCGGCCACCCACGCATCCACAGCCTCACGCGCCCACCGAACATTAGCGCCCCACTCCATCTGCGGGGACAGGGCAGCGATAACAGCAGCAGTCACACTACGGTCGATGCCTGTACGGTTCTCCATTGACACCGCCTCGCTGTACGCGGTTGGGTACCAAGCGAAGCCGTTCGAGCGCTCCTGGGGAGTAGCCTCGGCATAAAAGGCGAGGATGTTGATAACCATAGTGTTGTGGTCTGGCAGCATACTGGCTCCTGTTTGTTGATGTGCGTATCTTACCACATCCCCGCCGGTTATCCTAGACTATGTGCGCTAGATGCACACCCCCGGGGGTGCGCGCAGAGCGCGCACCAGCAGTGCGGGGCTTGCGCCCCGCACTGCCACCTGCTAGGCCATTACGGACGGTGCCTTCTCCTTCGCCCACTCTACGACACGGTCGAATACATGAGACTTCTCGTTAGAGATGCTGGGAGTGAAGCCACTAGCAGCAAGGGCGATGGAGCTACCGTCCCCTCCCCGCGCCTTGCGGTGCCAGTCGATGCGCTCAGTCAGTGCGTTGGCACCTGCCCACGCAGTACCGGACACGTTACCCAGCGTGTACTCAACATCACCACCACCGCTGAACAGGTCTCCCAGCGTGTCCACCTTCTGCTCCCACAGGGTCTTGCCACGCTTCGACTCAGGTTCAGGGTAGATGTCAGTAACAATGTCGATAAACTCTGCGTTCGTCATAGGGACCTTATACAGCTTGTCTGCAAGCTCACCGAGAGCCTGGCCGTAGCCGTTGGCACGCAACAGGATAGCCTGTGCCTGCGCGAGGCGGTCCCCAGCGGTCGCAGTGTGGCGAACCTTGTATGCACGCTCAGCGTTGCGACCGAGAGTAACGTCGAAGGTGTTCGCGCAGACGACGCGGACGTAGGTGGACGCAGCCTCAACAGCGATGCTACCATCGTGGGAGGTCCGAAGTAGCAGGTAGCCCTGCACGCGGTCACCCGCACCATCGGGGTCAATAACGAACCCGTTACCGAGTGACATGGACAGGAAAACCTGGCGACCCTCACGGATAGCGCCAGCCGTCTCGACCACGGCACCCAATTCCTCAAGGAACGGGGCAACTGCAAATGCGGCCTCATTCTGAACCGGGTTGTAGCGACCACCGACGATGCCCAGAGACTCGATAGTGTTGTTGGCAGGGTTATCGCGCACGATAACCTGATGCTCAGGCGCATCGACAGTCACAAACTCCCGCAGCGGGGCATTCTGGTTGGTGGTATCATCAATACCACCGACGAGCGCGGAGAAAGGCAGTGCGCGCACGTTCCAGTCAGACAGGTGGGCCTTCTCCATCGCGGTAGCGTAATCAAGGTCCTTGATAACGGTACCCAGCTTGTGCCACGCAGGCTTACGCCCAGCGTAGGAAGCCTCTCCGTCAACAAACTGTAGCTCGTGTGCCATGCTTATCTCTCCTTGTTGGTGTACCTAGATTGTACAGTAGAGGTGTGACGTAGCGCAACTATGTTGGCGGGAGTGCGCGCAGGGCGCGCACCCCCGGGGGCGTGGCATGAAATACCGTGACATACACTGGACATAGGCAAGCCCCCGGCTTTCGCCGGGGGCTGTTATTACGGAGGCTACGAACGGTTGTACAGCGACTCTACAGCGTCCTGTAGGTTATCGTGGTATCTGCCTGCCCCTGTAGTCTCGTAGTGTCCAATGCGGAAGCGCCAGGTTACCCAGGGCTGGGGGGAGTGTTCCATCTTCGCTAGCACTACGTCCCCGCGCTCGGTGATGTAAATAGCGCCGTTCGGGAGTTCGTGTCCGGTCTTCATGCTAACCTCCGTAGTGGTGGCGGGGACTTGCGCCCCCGCCAGCCTGTCAGTGATAGTAGTAAAGGGCACCCAGTGCGTCTAGGACGAACTCCTCGTGCTCCTCGCTTAGGTTGAGTTCGGGGTCGTGAAGCACATTGTGCAGTGCAAAGCGTGCCTGTGCTGCGCTGCTGTTGGTGTCCTCAATCACGATAGCGTCTCCTGTAGTTGTACGGGCAGTGTATCAGGCGCGACGGGCGCTAGCAACCTGACCGACTCGGCTGGTCAACCGGTAGTTGGTGGCTCCGTGGATTGTACCGTCCGAATTGCGGACGACAACCCGGCCAACGCGACGAGGCTTGCCTGTAGCGGGCAGGAAACGACCACGCTCGTCGCGGGGCTGGTCATGCTGTGTCCATGTCTCGATGTGGGCGGTGAACTTGCTCATATGTGGTCCCTTCCAAAGAGTCTAGCTATACCTGGGATGATTGCGTGAGTAGTGATGATACCAAGGATAAGGAATGTGACGATTGTCTCCACTAGCACCTTTCTCTGGGGTGGTGAGGCAGTGTATCATCCCCCCGCGAACTGTGCTAACGCTGCGAAGTAATCTCGTAGGAATGCTCGGGGTAGGAAGTATTGGCACGAGTAACGCCATCCCTCTCAGGATAGGGGCTTGACGTAATGGACGAATCAATGTCTTCAGACAACTCACGAAGCATGTTCTCTACAATATTGTCCACATCGACATCGCTACTAGCGGATACAGTGAGAGTGCCAGAAACGACAACCTCAAACTCGCACTCGAAGTCATGCCTGTTGGCAATAATGTCCTCACCCTCAAGGGAAGCGCCATCAAGAGTGATAACCATATTGTCGTCGTCGTCAAGGTGTACGACGGCTTCGTGGTCAATGGGGATAACACGGTTCAGATGATTGACGAGGTCCGGGCCAGTCCTAATCTCGGGTCGGGCCTGCATAAGAGCTTCGGCTAGTTGGGTCTCCAGTTTATTGATGCGATTGCGAAGCGAGCCGTGTACGGTTTCCATGTTCTCCACCTTGACCAAGGTAATATGATTGTGTCTAGCGGGCGCGGGGGTGTTTATACCCCCCGCGCTTTGTCACTTACCAGCAGCAACCCGAAACACTCGACGCGGACGACCTCGCTGCGGTTCGCCATCCCCATTTAGAACCTTGACTGTCTCACCAAGGTCTTCGACCACACCTTCCTCAACAAGCTTGCGTAGACGACGACGGGCGATGGGGCGGGACACTTCAGCCGCCTCAGCAAACTCGACAGACGTAAACTTGCGGCGACCGATAGTCTTACGGATTGCGGTCTTCGTCTCCATTGTGACTCCCTGTGCTCGGCTTGGTCCTTGTATTGTAGTCCATAAGGTCGCGGTATCCTAATGCTTTGTCCTATTCGTGCGTCTGGCGCACAGTGACTTGACAGGGGGCCTCCGGCCCCCGGGGGTGCGCGCTCATCGCACACTACTGTGCGTTTTTCATCGAGCCTTTCTAAAAGGATTACGATAGGGCTCGCTCGCGGAGTTTGACAAGTATTTTCTTAAACTCTCCCCCAGGACATTACGATAGTCCAAATCTTGCGGAGTTTGGTTGTTACGAAACTTGTGTAGTTGTTTCAAAGTAGATGTGTTGATGTTTCGGGGGGAGACATTACGATAGACGATACCCACGGAGTTTGGTATAGGTATTACGATAGAGGGAGTAGAGGGAGTTTGTTCTATCCCCCGCGAATCCTCTAACTATCTTATCTAGGTTGTCCAATACAACTTGTTCCAGCACAACTTGTCTAGTAAAGGTATAAAAGCAAGCCCCCCGGCGAAAGCCGGGGGGCCGCATATACCCTCTAGTATAGTAAGATAGTCTAGTGTCTGTATAGTATAGTAGTAGTTATGTTGGTATGTGTAGTCTAATTGTGTTGATAGGGGCGGGGGGGCTAGATACATTACGATAACCCCCTTCCACGGAGTCTCATACTCCTATAGTAGGAACAAGTAGAGCAAAATCGGCATTTTTAGAGACTTTTTTGGCTTAAAAAAGGCTATTCTGCTGTTTTTTGGGTTTTGGCTTGGGCTAAAGTGCAAAATTCTTACTTTTATTTTGGGTGATTCTGGGGGTTCTGTGGTTCTAGGGTAAAATCCTGGGGGAGGGGGTGTTAGTGGCTAAAATGCCGTTATTTGGCTATTAGAGGCTAAATTTAGGTGTTTTAGCAATCACTATACTTTCTATCTTCCATATACCTCTATATACTATTTTCCCCACCTAGGGTGTTTTTCTGTACTATACTCTATTATAGGAGTAGTGGTTTGAGGGTGTTTTTAGTGCTCCCCCGCGTTTTTGTCGTCCACAAACCGGTAACTTGACCCAGAAATCCAACCCGCACCATTCTCTATCAAATTTTCGATGTAGTATCCGGGCTCGTTCATTAGTCTCAGCCATTCGAGCTGAGCGTGCTTCTCGTCTATCTCAACACCGGGATACATCTCCGGTGCTGAAAGGGGAATGTCGAGTGTCAGGTGAATTCTAACCTTCTTCACTAACTGCCCTTGTCTGGAATGCTGTGAGCATCCTGTAGATTGCACGGGTGGCTTCTACGTCCCCCGCCGCGCTGTGGTCAGGCAGCGGTACCGAAAAACCCAACTGCGTCATGCGCTTGTACAATTCGCGCATCCCCAACGGGAGCGGCGCGTCCAACTTGCCTGCGGCGAACGCCGACAGGTCTAGCAGCCTGTAGTGCCAGGGCTCGCTCGTCAACTCTAGTGTGTTAACCAGCATGGTCGCGTCAAAGCGGGGGTTGGCTCCAACCAGGGTAGCACCCTCAACGTCGCTCAGGAAACCCTCTACGTCCTCCTGGGAGGCCGTCTCAGCCTTGTCTAGACCACGCTCGTAGTACCTGTTGACCTTGAGAGCCACAGGCTCTGCGTCCTCGACGTTGTGCGGCAACACAAGCGTTGTGATGGGGCCGTCCTCGACGGCCCAGGCCAACTCGATAACGGTGTGTCGAGAATAGTCGAGCCCCGTTGTCTCTGTGTCTAGGAATACCCTGGTCATTGCTTTCCTTTCAGTGTGTTGTAAGCCTCGCACGCCCAAATCGCATCATACAATGCGTGGTGGGCCTTGTCAGGCTTCGGCGGCAGCGTAACGCCAGGAGTGGCGTCAGCCAATTGCTTCACGTCACGGCAGAACATAGGCCAACCGTGCGGTAGGTCTACCATTCTACCATACAGGCCGCAGAGCGCAACCCAATCGTAGTCGGCATACCAGCCCCAAAATTCGGGGCAAGGCCCAGCCCATTGCAAAAAGGAGTTTCGGATGAACTCAGAATCGAACCCGAAGCGGTTGTTCATCAGCGGACGCACGTTCTCCTGCAACCAGTGGTCAGCAGGCACGCGCCCCCAATCGAAATCTAGGAACTCAGCGTAGAACAATTCGCCATTCGGCTTCTTCGCCCCAATGCTAATCAGTTGGATAGCGTTGGACCCAGGTAGCGGTCGCGTGATGTGGTGCGGACCACGCACGTCGTTCTCGGGGTCTGACTCAGGAACGAATACACGTTCTGTTGGCTGGAACTCGTAGAATTCCGTATCGATAAACACTTGGTTAGCCACGTCGATGTTCCTCCATTACCTTGTCTGCAATCGGTGTAAGCACCAGGCGGTAGAACAATGTACCTAGTACGATAAGTGGCCATCCTGCGGTGATGATTAAACTCATTCCCCCCGCGAAAAGCACATCTTCTCTGTCGGGCCTTCCAAATGCGATATCGTCCAGCATGTACCGGAAAACCCGAGGGTACATAGCCACATAGCCAAGTGCGTATCCAACTAGATACAGTGTACCCATCAGATAACCTCCGGGGCGATGACCTCAGCGTCAAACAGGCGGGGGAGCAACTGGATAGCCTGCTCCCCGTCCATTTCATCGGTAATCTTGGCGATGAAATCGAACAGGCCAGGCTTGAGGTTCTCCTTCTCCAAGTTACGCAACTCGTTGAGCAACTTTAGAGCGGCGTCCTCATAGTCGCTGTCCGAGGAAACCAGGAAGAACCTGTCCTCTACTCGTAGAATCCTCATTGAATCGCTCCTTAATCTTCTCCATGAACTCGTTTTCTTCCTTGACGAGGAGATGCTTAACAACGCCAGGAGGGTAAGTGCCTGGCATGAACTCGTTCATCTTGGCACAGTCTACCACGTAGGAGTCGTCTGAGTCAACACCCGGCATCGTTTCTACCTGGATTACTCCTATGGGTGTGTTGATGAACTTAGCCACCGGACTTGTTCTTTAGCCGCATGTACTCGGCGTACTCAGGGTCGTTTACGGGGGCGTCACGGTTGTCTACCCAGCCTTCGTTCCACTGTCCCCGCCAATCCTTGCAGTAGCCCCACACTACGAACTTCATGATGCCTCCTCATAGGTTGCGTTGAAGATATCGGGCTTGACAGGGTAGAGTTCATCCTGCACCCCGCGCACAACGTAGTCTCCGATGTTGGCGGTCATAAGACCTTCGAGTGTCTGGATAGCGATGCCAGAGATTTCTGAGCGCCGACCCTTTCCTCCGTGGACGAGGTGTGCGCCAATCTGTGAGGCGATATCCCTTACATTGTCCTCTGTCAGGCGCACAGCCTGTACAACGACAGGTCGTTTCGTGTAATTATGCCACATCGGCATCCTCCTTTACGTCAGGAACGAACACCCAAAAGTCATCGACAGGCTTGAGCCAGCCGATACGATAGCCCTCACCCTGCACGAGGATGGGGCTATTCAGCCAGACGTGCATACCGTTCTCATTCAGGTTGTGCTCTAGTTCCTCTAGTGCCTTAAGATACTTGGCAATCTTCTCTAGGGTGTAACTATCTAGGGCATTATAGTTGTCATTGTCGAGCGGGGATAGGGGTGTTGCGATGTTACCCGTCGTGGGAGTGTTCGGTCGAACATCCATAGGGATTCCTTAGTTGTCGGAGGGGCGAGGGAGCATTCCAACCCCACCGGCGCGGCACCGATGTGCCTTTACAGTGACAGACTCGCCATTATTGTGATTAACTCTTCCACATGTACATGATAGAGCGGCCAACCATTCCCTATAGAACCCCGGCCTGGTATGAAACAGAACCTCTTCAACAAGAAACTCAGCACCACAGGCACAAACGGTTGTCTGGCCTCCGTTGCCAAGCTCAAGTAGCTTACCACACCGAAGACACGGCATGTCAACCAGTTTCTGAGAATCGACCGGGGTATGCTCTGACTTGTGCTTCATGGTGATTGTTGGACTAATCGTTGTCGTCATGTTTACTCCCAGCAGGAACGGCTGGCGTCCCAATGGTATGCGCCCCTACCTTCGTCATAAAGCCAGTAGAATGCTTCTAGCTGTACTGACTCTGGTGCGTAGAGTGCTCTTGAGTACTGCTCCCCGCCGATTTCTCCATTGACCCACGTCCATGTGGCGTCGATAAAGTGGAACAGACCGGAAGCAGTGGATATCGGTGTACCACCGGGACCAGAGGTGTTCTCTAGGTGTGTCCCGTAAGAGCCCTCGACTGCCCGTCCGTTAGCCTGTCGCAGCCCCGACTCGCAGTCAGCAATCCTCTTAGCAATGCCTTGAAGCTCTACGGCATCAGTCTCTTCAACCTGTTCTGCGGGGCTGACAATAGCCTCCTCGATAACCCCAAGCGTGGGGGGACAGAAGATGAGCATAACCACAAGAGAAATCTCACATAGTAGCAATGTCACGTAGCCTTTGCTGTGATAATACTGACTGCCCACACAAGCCAAAATGTCGTCCAGTATCCCAGAGACGGAATCACGCCTCCACTTGCGATGTGTGCATTACCGATGAACAGCATCACCGGCCACGCAACAATAAGTGACAGGATTCCGCCAAGCAGAAGAAGTACTGGAAGGAGTAGAATCAATGTCAGGGGGTTACTTTGCTTGTTCATGTTTGAAATCCTTCCTGTGGTCCTAGGTACAATTTTGCAGCAGCGTTTAGTGAGCGTGCAACCTCGACAAGCTTGTTCATGTCTTCATCGTCAACCTCGGAGATGATGGAGTCGAGTAGGTCGATGATAACCTCCTGAGACATCGAAATATTACGGAGAGCGTCGTTCTGGTTCTCTACGAAATTATAGCCAGTTGTCAGGGCTATCATCAAGCACCCCCATCTTCACCCATACATTGTACTGCGAGTCTCCATGCTTGTCAAGGAGTAGGTCGGTGTTAGGAATCTCGATAGAGAAAACCTCTGCGTCTCCGCTGAGGTAGTCAACCATCGCCGCAAGCGTCACCTTGAAGTCATCTTCAGTGATTCGCTCTGCCTCGTAGCCTTCCCACCGCTTGTTCAGCGAGTCATAGGCTGAGGCAAGTAACTTAGACATCTCGTCCGCGTTCATGCTGCTCCTTCAGTTGTATCGTCCATGCTGGTTCTCTTCGATTGTTCGAGTGTACTTAATCATGTATAGACTGTACGGCACCCCACGGAAAGAGAAGCTTACCCCCTTCGCCCAGGGGCGCATCCCGTGCGTTCGTATCTCGTTAACAGCCTTGTGCATATCCATCTTACGTATGACTGTGAAGTGCTCAGAGAGGCTTTGCTGCAACAGCCTTGGAATGAACCGAACTGACATATTGTTGTACAACATCACCGTGAGTAAACGGAACAAAGCCATCGAGTCTCCTTAGGGCCGGGAAACCGGTGCGCATCTGGTCGGATGCTTCCTGTGGTGTCCAGTGTCCTTGTAGTATAGCAAGGATGTAGTTGATGGGTAGGTATCTCCCCCCGCCGTTTTTGTCGCCAGTAGGGAAGCGCCTGTGTTCTGAAACTGACAGCGCAAGCATCGCGCTTGTAAGCGCATCAATATGAACACCAGGAAGGCGACTCTCTAGTCTAGAAAACCTACGCAACAGATGTCTACCTTGGATGATAGCGAGGGTATGTGGCACCCATGATTCATTGATGAATGTGCTTGTCTGAGACTTTGTTAGGATGTCGTAAAACACATCTCCGTGTGTGAATCTGTGATACTCGTCCCAAGACCCCTTGGACAACACCTCGACAAGGAAGTCTCCTTCGCTTTCCTTGTGCTTTCCGGGATACTTTACGCGAAGGGACCACTCCAGCCCGCCTGCTAGATAGATTGTGTTGCTGTGGGTTTGGCCCGAAGCGTCCTTGGGAATAAGTGCATTCAGGCTGTTGAAGTCCATGTCTTTTCCTCGGTATAAGTGTTTCACCTTTAAACCTCTGGAGAGTCTTTCCATCCATGACAGTAGCATGGACAACGATACTTCCCGAGGTCTCCGTCACACCGCTCGTGTACAGCCTCTGGAGAGGGGTTGTAGTCTGTACACCATCCAGATGTTCTCTGTGTAAAAGGCAGTGTTTCTAGCCCTGGCCGAACCTGCTGTTCTTCCTTGTGCCACTTAGAGCGTTTCTTAGGCGTTGCTTTTTTCTGGGGTACCTCGGGTACCCCATGCCGCTTAGAGTCGCTTAGACGGGCTCTCTGTTGCTCCTGGCACGACCCACACACCGTGGGCTTCCTGCCGCGCTTAGGCTCCCTCTTCCATGTTTGGCTGCATACGGAACAGACAAGCTCTTGCATCAGATTGGTGTTACGTAGGAGTAGGAGATGTCACCAACGTCTTCGGGCCTCAACTCCCCCCTTGCAACAAGGTCAGCGATGAACTCTTCGGTAGACATGTGCCCCGACGACTGCCATTCATCATTGAAGTAGTCAAGGATGCCCTCTTCATTAGTTACTTCAATCTCTGCAACTAACTGCAACACAATCATAGCGCCTCCTAAAAACTATGGACGGGGCTTTCGCCCCGTCCGGTGTGTTAATAATTTGCTGTGTACTGCTCGCCACCCTCGGACATCCAGACAGACCCAAGCTCAGACTCGCTCGTCAAGGAGAACTCACCAAGCTCATCGTCAAGCTCGTCAAAGTAGTCAATCCAATCCTCAGGCTCACGGTAGTCCATGCCAACAACAGGTGTCGTGTGCGGTGCGTCAATCACATTTAGCACACGGTACCGGCAAACTCGCAGCTTCTGGGAGTTAGAGTCAGTAGGAACGGATACAACGTCACGGGGGTCGATTAGGACCTCAAGCAGCCCCCCTCTCGCCCAGCCCTCAGCATAAGTGTAGGTGCCAGCGTGAAGTCCGGGACCGCACGGGACACCAGAGTCATCGACAACCTCGGAGCGGGGCATTTCCACAACAGAACCAATCTTGTTTGGAATAACCCCGGTGACACGTTCACCATCAACGATAGCAGTACCGCTATTGACCGACACATACTTGTCAGAAGACTTAGCGACACCCTTATATGCGATGAGGTCACCATCATCTGTAATAGTGAACCCGTTATTGGCTACCAGCCAGGGGTAGAGTTGTTCGACAGACTCCTTACTTGGGTTGTTCGCGAGCTTGTCGAGGAAGTTAACTAGGGGCCTGAAGTCAGAGCCAGCGGCGTGGTGTCGGATAATGGCGTCAGAGATGGCCTTTGGCGCGGGGTCATTGTCAAGCAGCACACGACCCCCGCTGAGGCTGATTCGGTCAGTAAGTCGCTCAAACTTACGAGAGATAGCCTTGCCGATATCGAAAAGCTCCTCGATATCATCATCCCCGGCGATTGCTGCTTCGATAATCTCGGAGATGTTAGCGTGGCTGTCGCTGTCGGCCGTGAACATCTTGCCATCCTTCACGACGGTGATGCTTGCGCGACCTTCGTTAGCGACGATATTGTAGTTGGTCTCACTCATGAATTGCCTTTCTGCTCTCTGTAGAGAAGGTTGATGTAGTAGTGCATGTGCTCCCTGTTGCTCAGAACAGTGTACTGTGCCAGCGGGTACTTGTCAAAGATGTGGTCGAAGTTGACGTTACGTTCCTTGAGGTCCTCGTAGATACCCAGCTCCCTACAGACGGCGAAAATCTTGTTCCACTCTGCCTGACGTGAGGAGGTCGTCTGCAACCCCTTCACAAGGGATGAAACCTCAGGGTCTTCAATCTCTTCTGGGACCAGCTTCTCGAATGCACGATACTTGTACCCCTGACCCCGAAGGTTCATGTACTCAAAGTCACTGAGCGTCTTGTCGAAGTCGCTGATGCGCTGCTTTACAGCCTCTTCGAGGGTTCGCACAGTGGAAGACGACTCTTTGTGGTCACGCTTAAACTTCGCCCATCGGTTCCGAGCAAGAAAAAGGATAACGGAGTCGGGGAAAAGACTGGCAATCGCGTCTGCCCGCACACTTTCCTTTCTCTTTGGATTAACCGTAGAAGGGCTGGCAAGGATAATATCGTCACCCTCGACCTTGGATACATACTCCCTTCCTCCGTTCAAGGTCTGAACACAAAAAACCGGGGCGGAAGAAGTACCACTTCTGGTACTATTGATACGAGTTTTCTTGATATCTTCCCATGAGTACACATTTGAGTCGTCAATCCACGGGTGACCGAACAAATCCTTAGTGATGATAAAGGAGTTGAAATTCAGGCCGTTCTGCTCCACGTACAGGCGAATCTTGTGTCGGTTGTGACTAGAAAGTTCCTTGTTACTGAAGTCCTTGATGACCATGTAGTTGACGAATTGCTCGGCACTGATGCTCGTCAACCTGGAAACGCTCCCCCTGTAGCGGTTTGGTTCGTACACAAAGAAGCCCTCGCCATCCTTTGCCTTGATGTACGTCGGAATATCAAGCCCCTTGTACTGGGGGACCTTTTTCAACAACAGGCGCTCCCACGTCTTACGTACGCGGATTGCCTCGGCGTGCGTTTTTGCCTGCTCAATGTCCTTTTCTGCTGCCTTGCGCACCCCTTCCTTGCGGCGAGTAATGATATCATCAAGCACAGCCTGCGTCCGACGTGTGTACTGCAATCCCTCTCGGTTCGGCGGGAAATTTACAGCACCCATTGGAACGTATGCAACGACGTTGTAACCAAAGGGCAGGCCCTCGGAGAGGCGACCACCTACGTTATACGCAATACACCCCATCACGATGTAATCGCTCTTAACAGAGCTAAGGTTCCCGTGAATACTAATGTCATCCTCAACCTCAAGCACATGTGTCTTGGGCCGCTCCGGTTCCTCCCCATCAACAAGGACAGTGCCAGGCTCCCACCAGCGGAAGAAGCTCAGAGCCTTGTTTCGGAAGGTTTGTACTTCATGTACTGGAATCTGAATGGTGACACCATTAGGTTCGTCAGTTGAGGAGGTGTCAAGGATGTTAATCGTCCCCGCGCCGTCCTTACCGCGAGCCACGGTGGCCATAGTCTTTACGCCGTTCTTGACCGCAATGACGGAAAACTGGTCGGCGTACGTAAGCCCAGACTTAGAGCCAAGACCAAGCATACCTACAACCTCGTCGCTCTGGCGCTTAGTAGAATAACCATACTTGGAGTAGATATTGGTGATATCGTCTGGCGACATGCCAACACCGAAGTCCTTGACCTCGAAGGTTGGGTTGAATTCAGTCGGCAAAGTGACCTCAACGGGTCGGGTCACGCCCGCATCGTTGTGTGAGTCCAGTGCGTTAGATGAGTATTCTCGGATGGGTGCCATAACTGTGTCTGAATACAGATTGGTCATAACGTCCATGAGGAACCCAACAGAGTTCTCATCAAAAGACATGCGAACAGACTGGACAGAAGTGTTGCTGCGGTTCACGTAAGAGTGTTCGGTGTTGACTCGCATCTAGTCATCCTTTGGCTAGGAGGCGTTTCGTGGTGTAGGCGTGTACAGTGTAGACGTGTACAGTGTAACTGCCGTCCGTGGTGGCGTCAAGCGTTGCTAGTTCAACTAGTCAGTTGTTCTTGAAGAGATTTTCATGAGTTCTTGAGTTGGCATAAGCTCTAGCAAGCGCTTTAGTTGGTCAAGGCTCCACTGGTCCCATGCAGAACTAAGGTTTGTCCACCAGTAACGACTGTCACGCTGTTCCTGGCTCATGTTTTTAAGTTCCTTGTATAGTTTCTGGGCGTTGTAGGTGTTGACGTGTGGTCTTTTACGCATATAGACTCCCGAATGGTATTGCCCCCCGCCGATTCGGCGGGGGGCTAATATGCCAGACAACATCCCTCC
>SL_4KL_010_BRINEDRAFT_10001103_pt1 | contig 14715 bp, 14 predicted proteins | sample SodLak_010_BRINE_2_FD_10664 | JGI IMG/M metagenome (IMG submission 10664)
GATAGAGGGTTTCGGCGTAAGAGAGTGCGGACGTTGACTGCTCGGAGCCATCGATCGGAACGAGAATACGCTGTGACATAGCTCATACTTCCATGTCCTCACTGTAAAAACAGGGGGGAGCCCAGGGGAGATGTATACCGGCGTTCCATGCAACCTCCCACCGATTTATAGGGTCGCAAGCCATCCGACCGAGTATGACTACGACCGCTGACTCGACTCGTCGTATTGCGATTCTCGCACATGAAAAATTCCCAGACCGCGCAAAAACCGCGCTTGGTGTTATTCGCTACGGTGGCGATGAGATTGTGGCGGTTCTTGACCGTGACAACGCGGGCTCATCTGTGACTGATCATGTTTCTGACGTGCAGGATGCTCCGATCGTTGATTCCTTTGCAGCGATCGACAACGATGTTGATGCACTGCTTATCGGAATTGCACCGATCGGCGGCGGATTCGATGAAAGCTGGCGAGACGACGTTGAAACTGCAATCAGAGCCGGCTGTGACATTATTGCTGGACTTCACTACTTCCTCAATGAAGACGAGGAACTCGTTTCGCTTGCTGAAGAACACGGGGTTGAGCTTGTTGACGTCCGAAAGCCAAAAGATGACCTCACCGTCAGCCAAGGGATTGCGGATCAGGTTGACGCACACGTTGCGCTCACCGTCGGTACCGACTGCTCTGTCGGGAAGATGACCGTTGCACTGGAAGTGGTTGAGGCCGCAAAAGAAGCCGGTATTGATGCTGCACTTATTCCAACCGGACAGACGGGAATTATGATTGAGGGGTGGGGAAACCCGATCGATCGTGTGGTCTCTGATTTCACCGCTGGCGCTGTTGAAGAGATGATCCTTGACGTTGGTGATGAGTACGATCTCCTTGTCGTCGAAGGGCAGGGGACAATCATTCATCCGGCATACTCTGCTGTCACCTGTGGTATTCTGCATGGATCGATGGCTGAGTCGCTCATCCTCTGTCACGTCGCCGGCCGAGAAGCAATCCATGGATATGAGGATGTTTCGATCCCATCAATCGACACCTACGTTGAGCTCTATGAATCGCTCGCAGCACCGGTGTTTGACACCGAAATTGTCGCAGGTGCACTCAACACGCGAAAGCTAGATGATGATGGAGCACAGCAAGCGGTTGACACGTACGCAGACGAGCTTGGACTTCCTGCAACCGACCCAGTTCGATTTGACGCGGCAACCATTGTGGAGGGACTCGACCTATGAGTCTCTCTACGTCGTTTGAGCGAATCTCGCTCCCGCTTGAAAATCCGTTTACGATCGCTCGCGGCACCCAAACCCATGCAGAGAACGTTGTCGTCAACATCACTGACGAGGGGGGAATGACTGGAGTTGGGGCAGCCGCCCCCGCTGGACACTACGGTGAAACAGTTGAGACGGTTGAAGCCGTTCTCCCTCGGCTGCTTTCGGTTGTCGAGCGGATTGACGACCCACACGCACTCGAAGCCATTGAGCGTGAACTCAAACATGCAGTGAACGACAACCCCGCGGCACGCTGTGCGATTTCGATCGCCCTGCACGACCTTGCTGCGAAGCGACTTGGGGTCCCACTCTACAAACTGTGGGGACTGGATGCAAGCCAAACCCCAAAAACCTCCTTTACGATCGGGCTTGATGAAACTGATGTTGTCCGAGAGAAGACCGCAGACGCTGTGAAGGCGGGCTACGACGTATTAAAGATCAAACTTGGAACCGATAGAGACGAAGAGCTCATCTCCGCAGTTCGCGATGAAGCTCCTGATGCAACGATCCGAGTTGATGCAAACGAGGCATGGACGCCCCGTGAAACGGTGCAGATGAGCCATGTCCTCGCAGAGTATGGTGTTGAGTTTATTGAACAGCCAGTTCCAGCAGAGAATCCATCTGGTCTCAAATTTGCATATGAACGATCGGTGTTGCCGATCGCTGCTGATGAATCCTGCATCACGCTTGAAGATATTCCACAGATTGCAGACAAAGCCGATATTGCAAATCTAAAACTCATGAAGTGCGGGGGGTTATACGAGGCACAGCGAATGATTCACACCGCTCACGCACATGGGATGGAAGTCATGCTCGGCTGTATGGTTGAATCAAACGCTGCGATCGCTGCTGGCTGTCATCTTGCACCGCTTTTGGACTACGCCGACCTCGACGGGGCGTTGTTGCTTGCAGATGATCCATATGACGGGGTGCCACTACCAAATGGTGAGATTGATTTAACAGGCATCGATCGGCCAGGAATCGGCGCAGTGCAGCCGTAGCTGAGACTAGCTGTTTCACGTTTCATTTGTGCGAGTTCTAAGAATAAACGGCCCCATTGCAAGCGTTCGCTTTGCGACGGTCGTGATCCGGAACATATGCGAAAGCAAGAGGACGAATGGGAGAATTACGATCGCAACGGCAATTGCAATAACGAGAACCAACGCGTCAACACCTAATAGCGTCCCAGTCACACGTTCCGGATTGAGAAACAACCCAATCCAGATCCCTGTGACAAGTGATGGGAGTGCAACGTACATGATTGATCGCGAGAGGTTGATTAACTCCCACTGAAAATACAACGTTTTAAAATGTTCTCTTGCCGGTGCAAACAGCGTTAACACCGAAAGCAGATCTTCAAACAGTTCCGCCTCTGTATCGTCAAGCGCGGGTTCATGTGTTGCGTGGAGCTCTCGGCCACGATGAAGATACGAAGAGTACGCAAAATTCAGCGCTGCAGAGATCATATCGAACGTCCCAAATTCCGTTCCTGAAAGCGATGTTGCGATCGAGTCCGTATCCGAAACTAACGTGTGAAGGTATGATTCGAGTTCGTCTGTTTCGCCTGTGCTGTTGGCAAGTGACTCTGCAAGCGCTGTTGCTTTTGTGTTGATCTCTATAACAATCACCTGCATGAACGAGCTTGGCTCTGCGGGGCTCACTGCTTGTGGGAGATATGACTCAACAGTTTGTTGGAACGAAATCGAGGCATCCATCCGCTCTTTTTGATCACCCACGGCACCGAGCTCCTGTGAGAGTACGAGTTGTCCAATACTGACAATCAGCGTCACCGCCGTGATTGTTGTCGTGACAAATCCGACAAACAACTCACCAATGAGCGGATCTTCTGTGACTACCTCACGAAACATCTCCGGAACGGCAACACCTGCAGCAACGACACCAAGAGCAACACTCCCCGTCAGAACGGTTGTCAACTGCCAGCGATCGGCTTCCATAAGCACCCACAGCCGAATCCGACTGCTCGTGCCCCGCTCCTGCATTGTGGATCCGCTTGTGGCATCCATGCCACAGCTACACTGTCAGAAGATAAACAGCTACGGAGCCATCAGATAGAACAACTCTCGTCGGTGTTGATAGATGGACTGTTATTTGTCTTCTTGGAGCTCTTCGAGCTCTGCTTCGATCTCCGCATCATCGACCGCAACATCAAGATCCTCAAGCTCCTCGTCAAGTTCATCGCTGTCTGAACCACCATCTGCATCAACAGCCGTACTCTCGGTTTCGGCCGCTGGCTCCGTCTCTTCAACAGGCGCTGATTTCCCCATCTCCGCTTTCAACGTATCAAGCTCTGCATCTACTTCGCCGCCCTGACGGAGCTCATCAAGCTCTCGATCGAGATCGTCTTTATCCGACATTGCATTCTCTAACGCGCCGGTTTCTTGGAGCTCATCCATGGCTGCCGACCGCGCCTCCATCTCGTCGGTTCGCTCTTCAGCGCGCTCAATCGCACGACTGACGTCTTCCATCTCGTCGCCAACACCAGTCATTGCTTCCGACACACGAGTTGATGCTTCTGCAGCCTCGTATCGGGCTTTCATCGTCTCTTTCTTTGTGCGGAACTCTTCGATTTGGTTCTGCAGCTCGTTTTTCTTTTCAACCAGATTATCTTGGGTAGTTTGGAGATTTGCAATCTGTCCTTCGAGCTCTTCGATCTGCTGCATCTTCGATTTCTTCTTTTCGAGTGCCCTGCGTGCGAGATCATCGCGGTCCTGCTGGACCGCTTCACGCGCCTGCTCGTTGTGTTTTTCAACGTTCTCTTCGAGCCGGCGTTTTTGGATTTCGAGCCGTTTTTTTTGTGTTGTTAGATCTGCAATTCCCTGTTTGACATCCTGTAGTTCATCTCGCATCTGTTCATACGAGTAATCAAGCGTCTCTGTCGGGTCCTCTGCCCGATTAAGAATCGCGTTGATTTTTGACCGAATAACGTAGGAGGTGCGCGAAAGGATTCCCATACATCATAATGGAACACGCTGGGCTTAAAACCTGATACACTCTCTCCGTAGATATGGGAAAACGTATCACGCTCCCTGGCGTTCGGGACACGCCTGCATCACTTGATCGGGCTGTAAACACCGCACACACTGTTGTCATTGCGTGTCCACCACATCCACAACATCGTGGTCATCGTGGTGATACTCGTCTTGTTACGATCAGCGACCAGCTAACCGATCGGGGGGTTGACTGTCTCCGGTTCGACTACGGCCCATGGGACGACGGGTACGGTGAGTGTACTGACGCTGACAACGCAGTTTCGTGGGCAACCGATCGCTACGATCGGGTTGCGCTTGCTGGGTTCAGTTTCGGTGGGGCTGTTGCGCTCATTACCGCTGCGGGTCGAGGTGATGTTACGGCGGTGAGTGCGCTTGCTCCAACGGCCCAACTCAACCCCGATGCAGATGCCGTGGCTGCACTCTCACATCTTGTATGTCCCGCACAGATTGTGTATGCAACGAGAGATACAACGGCAGATTGGGAGCCACTCGTCGATCGGGCTCGGGAACTACAGACAACAGATATGGATATTTCACTAACCGAATTTGCAGCGGATCACTTTTTTATTGGCCGAGAGACACAAGTTGCAGAACCGATCGCATCGTTTCTTGCAGCTAAACTCAAACACTAGTCGTCCGCTTGGACCTTGCTAAACGGCCCCGGCGGCAACCGAAGTTCCTCGAGATCAGGAAGCGCTTTGATATTGAAAACGACTTTCATATCCGTCTCTGTTGGCTGTCCAAGACAGGAGAGCCGAATACCGCGATCGATCATCTCATCCGGGAGGATATGATCGACTGGCTGGAGGATGTCTCCTTCAATCACTGCGACAGCACAGTTTGCACAGGCACCGCCACGACAGGCATACGGCCAGGTAAATCCGTAGCGCTCGGCAGCCTCCAAAAGCGATTCACCCGGTTGGACAATCAACTCTCCAAAATCCTCTCGATCAAGCGCTGCATCCTCAGCCTCCGAAAATAACTCTTCATCCGTTAGTTCCCAGCCATGATCGTCGAATGTCTCAAAATTAAGATACTGAACGGTGAACGTTTTTGGGACATCCGGTTCAGGGGTTTCTACAGTTTCTTGTTCGTGTTGAATATCCTGTGTTCTGTGTGCCGTTCCTGCCTTGATATCTTCATACGCAGCTTTGACAAGTTGGAACTCCTCCATTGTCCCGCCATGGTCGGGGTGTGCCTCTTTTACTCGATGTTTGTACGCTGCTTTGATCTCCCCGTCAGTTGCATCTGCAGCGACTCCTAACACATCGTAGGGAGAATCCATGTCTCACATTAGGCTGATTCGAGCAAAAGGATTGGGTTTGTGTTAGTTATATCCACGCCACCTCCGACCACATTCTTTACATTTAAAAAATCGGGTTGGTGGCTCATCCGCAGAGGCCGTCTGTTTAATCGTATACCATGCTTCGCCATGACCACAGTTGTCGCAAATGACGTCCTTTGCTGTCGGCTTTCCTTCGAACGCAGCGCCTTCTTCGGTTTCAATGAGTTCATCGTCGCTTTGTTTCTCTGTTGAAATGAACTGTGCTGCACGCTCCTCGTCCCGATCGTTTTCAGCACCACAGTCATCGTTCGTACAAACCATTGTGCCACCGTTCGAAACCATTATTGAACCACAAGCATCGCAAAACTGCATACAGCCCACTACGTTGTCCTATTTGTTAGATTCGTTGCTCTGTGAGTCGATTTTGGCTTACTTATCTTTGCGTGTGGCCACGATCGGACAGTTTAGGACTCGAAACTCCGTTTGTCCAATGACTTCGATGATCTCTGATCCGTCGTATTCACAGACCGCCTCTGGTGGCGCTGAGAAATGTTCGCATTGTTGACAATATCTGGTCTTTGTGACGATGACGGAGTCATCAACAGGTGCAGTTTCATCGGTTATGGATGCTACGTGCTTAGCTGTCTGGACCGGTGTTGTTCCTGTTTGCAAATCATCGAACGGGTCTACACTTTGTTCGCCACTATCGGCGTCTGTGTCCGAAAAAATCTCCTCCCATAGGGCCGCTTCATCAACGCTTGTAACGTCCACCGTGTCAAATAACTCATCGCTACCTTGGTCACGTCCTTTTTGTCGCGAATCGATCCGAGATGCTAGCTCACCGAGTGGGCCCTCCCGATCGTTGTTATTCGACACTGCTTCGCCTGGTTTTGGGTCTCCCTCTTTATTTTGCGACCGGTCCCGATCGGACGGTGTGTTGTCAGTCATTAGTTGCCTCCGTGTTTCGTCGCTGGCTCACTCACTGTCTTTTCGTCTCCATGTGCAGACTCTTGTATTGGCTCGTTCTCAGTAGACGGCTCGTCCTCTAGCACCGATGTTGGCGTGTCATCTCTTGCTAAACGATCAATTTCGCCGGTTGCTGCACTGCGGTCATCAACTATTGCAGCAATTTCGCCTTCCAGCGCTGGCTGTGTTTCCGTTTGTAATGTTGCACGCCCGACGAACCGCCAGCCAGGCTCGATCCCACTGAACCGAGATTCGCAGTGCGGGCACCTTGGAAGCGATAACAGTGCAATAACTACCGGCTCACCACACTCCTGGCAATTTCCTGTTTCAATACGTTTTTGATTTGCTTCTTGTTTGAAATCGTCTGTGAGCTGTTTGATTGCATACTGTCGCTCGATCATCTCAGTCCGACTCCGAAGTGAAATCACTGCCCGTGCAAGAATGCTCGTTTTGTCCGCGAGGTCAACTGTTGTTTGATCAAGCGCTTCCAAAACCGTCCGATAGTTCGCAAATCCGCTTGTCACGGTTTCGTCGAGACTCTGCATCTCTTGTTCAAGCGTCTCTTGTTCTATTCCAAGCGTTGAGACTGTCTCTTCGACTGCATCAACCGCTTCGCTGAGTTCCTGTATCTCTGTTTTGAGTTCAGGATGCTCATGCGATTTTTTTGCCTTCGCTTTTGCCTCTTTGAGGACGTCAACGATGCGTCTTTGCAGGTCTTCAATATCTGAGCTGAGCTGCGTCTCCAGTGACTCAATCTCTGATCGGAGCTCATCGGAGGGTGCAGTGGACGCAGTTTCAATTGAGTCAACCCGGTCCGAAAGTGCCGAAACTTCAGCAGCCAGCGACTCCGTCGGATCTCCTTCTTCAAGGAGCCGATACGCCATCACTGCCCGCGAAAGTATCTCTGTTGGTGACCGCTCACTGTCAGCGGCTCGTTGCTCGATCCACTGATGAAGCTCCCCCGGAAGCGCGCCCGTTCGCTCCTTTTCACCTGCCATCTACTGATAGATAAAGGAGGCGACACTTAAGCTTTGACCGCTTTTTAGTATCACCGAATCTTTCGGATGTCGCTGATGTCGAACCCGCCGTCGTGAACTTCTGTCTCAAACTGCACGATATCTTCTGATTCAAGACGCGATAATACCCCTCGAAACTCTCGAACCACCATTACACGAGCTCGCTTTGATCCACCACTTTCCCACGAAAATACAAATGTTCCACCAGCAGCATCCATCAGCTGTCCAAGCTGTGTCTCTGTCAGCGTATCCGTATTTACAAGGACGAGAATCAGCCCGCCCCAACTGTGTGCAGCCCGTTTAAGCCCTCGCATGAGCATTGCGATGTCGCTCCACTCGATATCGTCATTGATGGCACCAATCAGGTCTGTCACCGAATCAAGCAGCATTAGGTTTCCACTGGCGTGTTCAGAGAGGTAATCTCCAAGCGAACCAAAGACGGAGTCCCGACGTTCGTCTTTACCAAGATCGGTAATTGATGTTGCTTGGCCGACATACCACTCACGCGGGATCGCACTCGCTTGGAAATATTCTGCGGAAAAGTCTCGATACACAATATTCTGCCCGACTGCATCAATAATCTCTTCAGCTAGTGTATATTCTAACTCACGCTCGATCGCATCTCGATGTGACGTGATTGAGAGATAGTGAATTTCTTCTGGGAAGACTGTATTCTCTCCCACCTCATCATAATACAATTTAAAAAGCTCCTCATCTGCCTGGGCTAATGCGTTCATTACGGCGCTTGTGTGAAGAAATTCGCGTGCACCAGCACCGGACTCCCCGGCGAGGAGAACAACATTCCCAACTGGTGCTCCTCCACCAAGCGTCGAATCCAGCCGCGAAATGCCGAACGGCATATACTGCATAGTGTATCAATTTAGATGCGTTTGCTTAGCCGTTGCCCTCCTACAGAGTCACAACGTCTCGATCGTTGCACCGCTATTCCGTCCGGAGACAACTAGCACATCACCAGCAACGCCAGCGTCCGCGAGCGCACGTTGACCTGCTTTTTTTGCCGCAGCTACCTGTCCCTGATCGGTCACACCGTACACCGCAGGGCCCCACGACGATTGGCCCGCTCCGTAAATCGATGGCTTGCTGCTGAGAGACTCAACGATCGATCCAACCGGTGGCCGATAGACACCGCCCTGTTCATCTGCATACCATGCACCGTTGAGCCGGCCAAGCTCTGCGATCGCATTGCCAAACTCTTCAACCCGTCCACCGGCAACTGCCGGCAGTATCTGACGCACGATAAGACCGGAAATTCGGTCTGCAAGCTGTGGATCTGCACGCTCTATCACCGCTCGCATACTTTCATCCTCTTCGCCTCCATTTCGACCGCCCGGTACATCGGGAAATACAAGTACAAATCGCCAAGAGTCTGGTATCTGATGCTGAGCAATTACTGGCGGAACTGTCCACTCTCCGTCTGCTGGCCGATCGGTTGTAAACCGGGTTGTCGGATGTCCACCATCAAGAACGAATCCTCCATTTTCAAACGCTGCAACACCAACACCCGATCGACCACCGCGACCAAGTGTAGGTGCATACGATCGCACATCGACTGTCTGCTCGTATGTCTGTAGTGTTGCAACAAGCACTGCGAGTGCAAGCTGTGTACCGCTTCCTAGACCGGTGTGTCGTGGGAGTTGTGCATCAAGTGTTAGTTCCACACCCGGAAGCGAGAAGTCCTCACAGACCTGCGTCGCGTACTGGTGGATGATCTCATTATCACACCGAACCATCTCTGCTTGCGAGGCGGTGACTATTGTTTTTGGCCCATCAATTGCGATTCCAATTGCGCCGTAGAGACGCGAGTGCGAGAGGCTCAAATTTCCGAATCCAAAATGGAGCCGACCGGGCGCGGAGACGCGAATCATGGGTACTATTTTGTTACTGACTGTATGCTATTTTCGACGGCGGCAACCAGCCAGGATGTGCTATCACTTCCGATAACTGGGATCGAACAATTATATGTTCTGGATGGTAGTTCCCCGTATGTCAGAGGCACCAGACGTTGCGATCGATGCAGCTATTCGACAGTCGGTTAACGGAGATTCGTTGTTGGACTCTCTTGGTGTAGATGAAGGGATTATTGCGGATCGGAAGGCGTACACGGAGTTTACAAGTGCGGATGCCGAGCGTCTCGCTGCATTGGAACCGACATTTGACCGTGTTGCTGATGATCTTGTTGACGAATTTTACGATCGGATTACAGAAACAGCCGCCGCAAACCGGATTCTTGACCGGTCAACACAATCAATTGACGCGCTCAAATCAGGTCAAAAACGATATCTTCGGGAACTAGCTGTGGGTGAGTATGAAAAGCCATATTTTGCAAAGCGGGCACGCGTTGGAAAGCTTCATGACCTACTCGGTGTTGGCCCTGATCTATATTTAGGCCAATACTCAGTCTACTACGAGGGGTTGCTCACTGCAATCGGTGAGGATGCAATCGAAACACACAGTAGTAGCGACGATACCGACAGCGATGCGGTTTCGGCTGCAGTTGAAGAGGTTGTTGAGCACACAGGCTCACTTCTCAAACTTCTTTCACTGGATCAGGGAATTGCGATGGATACATACATCAACTCGTATGCAGAGCAGATCGAGGCTGAGGCTGAGGCTCAAAAAGCGCTTGCCAAAGAGGTTGCGGAGACAATCCAACAACCAGTCCGTGAACTGTCAGACTCCACAGAGACGCTTGCCTCACAGTCAACATCGCTAAGTGAACAAGCGAGTGAGCAAGCAGCCGATATGAACACGGTTTCGAGCGAAATAGCAAACCTCTCTGCAACTGTCGAAGAGATCGCTGCAACAACAAACGAGGTTGCCGAAACAAGTACAAAAGCTGCAACGCTTGCAGATGATGGACAGACTGCGGCCTCTGACGCAGTCACAGTTATGAACCAAATTGGGAAGACAACTGGCTCGGTTGCAGATGAGGTTGTGCAACTGCAGCAGCGAATTTCAGAGATCGATGAGGTCGTTGAAATAATCAACGACATTGCCGAGCAGACAAACCTGCTCGCGCTTAATGCGTCGATTGAGGCCGCGCGGGCAGGCGAGGCGGGCGCTGGATTTGCAGTGGTTGCTGATGAAGTCAAATCGCTTGCTGGGGAATCAAAAGAACAAGCCGCACAGATTGAAACAATGGTCGATGATATCCGGGAAGATAGCGTCGAGACTGTCGAAAGCTTGGATGAGACGACGGAACAGGTTGCAAACGGAGTTGAACAAGTCGAACAGGCACTCGATCGGCTGGATGAGATAACCGCTGCAGTGAGCGATGCGTCTCAAGGGGTTCAAGAAGTCGCTAATGCAACTGATGATCAGGCTGCAACCACCGAGTCTGTCGCAAGCGTGGTTGAAGAGAGTGCAGACACGGCCACCGAAATTGCGGCTGATGCAGCGGACTTAGCGGGCGCCAACCGTGCTCAGGCAGCCCAGGTCGAGGAGATCGAACGAGCTAGCACACAGCTCATTGCAGAGCAACAGAACGAAGAAACAGTCGTCAATAGCGTTATTTCACTCGGTGCTACCCCATCGGAGTCACTGAAAAACGAAATGTCGAACGGGACACAGTAGTAATTAGTTCTGATTCCACGGCGCATCGTCGAAATCAACGATTCGGCGCTCTTCAGCTATCTCACTAATTGTTTCACGATCATCGGTATCCAATTCGATCGATTGCGCCTCGAAGTTTTCCCGGATATGTTCCTCGCCAGTTGCTTTTGGAATCGGTGCGACCTGTTCTTGAGCCAACAACCATGCAAGCGATACCTGTGCTGGGGTGGCGTTATGTTTGGTTGCAATCTCACCGAGTGCTGGTATCTCTGTAACTTGGTTGCGGGCGATCGGACAGTACGCAACCAGCCAGTGATCATCTTCGCGAGCGTATTCGCACAGCGCTTCTTGTTGGAGTAACGGATGCATCTCAACCTGATGCGCAAATAGGGGATATTCGAGTCGATCAATCGCTGCATCCAACTGATCCGGACGGAAGTTAGAGAGGCCAACGTGCTCAACAAGTCCACGATCGACGAGTTCGTTCAGCGCAGGTATTGTCTCATCCGGCTCATACGTGTTGATCGGCCAGTGGACATACATGAGATCGATCGTCTCGAGGCCGAGCTTTTCGGCACTCTCTTCCGTTGTCTCAATTACATCGTCATAGCCGAGGTTTTCCGTTGCGAGTTTGCTCGCAACAAACAGGTCGTCTCGATCGACATCGGATGCCGCAATACCCTCACCAACCGCACGCTCGTTGTTGTATCCTTGTGCAGAGTCGATGTGACGGTATCCAACGTCGATCGCTGTTGTGACGCTTTCAACACATTGGTCGTGGTCGTCGTTCAGATAGGTTCCGAGTCCGAATCGGTGAAATGTCATAGCGAATACTTTTGCCTCCGGACTGGTTAACTCTGTGATTGCAGCGACTGCAGCCGGCTATTGTATCAGATGTCGACCATTACCGTTTATTTGTCGTCCGATCGAACAAATTGGTATGGACTCCCTCCTTATTTATGGTGCGTATGGCTACACTGGCGAACTCATTGCTCGCGAAGCGGTCGATCGTGGCCATGAGCCGATCCTTGCAGGCCGTGATGCAACCAGTGTTCACCAGCTCGGCGCTGAACTTGATCTCCGGAGCCGATCGTTCGATCTCGCCGACCAAGACACAATCAGAGAGTATCTGGATGGTATTGACACTGTTCTCAACTGTGCAGGACCGTTCGAAGAGACGGCAGACCCACTGATTGAGGCGGCGATCGAAACACAAACACACTATCTCGATATTACGGGTGAGATTCCGGTATTCGAGCGTGCGGCCAGACAGCATGAAGCCGCAGAAACAGCGGGCGTAACGATCATGCCAGGTGTTGGCTTTGATGTGGTCCCAACGGACTGTCTCTCGGCGCATCTTCACGACCGGCTTCCATCTGCGACACATCTCTCACTTGCCATCTCTGCAACTGGTGGCATCTCACCAGGAACGACAAAAACCGCACTTCGTGGCTTAGGTGACGGAGGGGCGATTAGAGAGGACGGACAGCTTCGGGCCGTTCCTGCTGGCGATCGGACACGGACAGTCGATTTTGGCTGGGGGTCACAGACCGTTACTGCGTTCCCGTGGGGTGACATCTCAACCGCATATCACACTACAAAAATCCCCAATATCCACGTCTATATGGCGCTTCCAAAGCCAGCACGGCTCGCGATGCGTGCCGGAAATACGCTTGGGCCACTGCTTTCGGCTGGCCCCGTACAATCACTGCTTGAAGCAGTTGTTGATCGGACTGTCTCTGGGCCAACTGCCGAAGAACGTGCTGCGGCAGCTGTTACTATTTGGGGTGAAGCGTGGAGCGAAGAGACGAACGAAACGGCTCATTCGCTGCTTTCGACACCGGACCCATATGATGTGACGGTTGCTGCGGCACTTGCGATCGCAGCGCGCACAGTTGCTGGAGAAGCCCCAACAGGCTATCAAACACCGGCAGGGGCGTTTGGTGCTGACTTTGTGCTGGAACTTGATGGCGTCTCACGGCGCGACCTCTGAGCAGCCGAATATGTTACTCAACTGACTGCGGAACTTACACATACAACAGACGGCTTCGAAACCGTTTTGACGAATCCTTGCGCACAGTCAGTATGCCGACGGAACCCAATACGGGATACGACCCATCACTAGGTCGGAAATTCGTTTTTGTAACAGGAGGTGTCATGTCCGGGTTAGGCAAGGGTATTACCGCTGCCAGCACTGGCCGGCTTCTTGCAAACGCGGGATTCGACGTGACCGCGGTCAAGGTTGATCCATACCTCAACGTTGACGCTGGAACAATGAACCCATACGAACACGGCGAGGTGTATGTCCTGAAAGATGGTGGCGAAGTCGATCTTGACCTTGGAAACTACGAACGCTTCCTTGGCATTGATATGACGTCTGATCACAACGTCACAACCGGAAAAACGTACCAGAGCGTGATTGAAGCAGAGCGCGCTGGTGATTATCTCGGAAAGACGGTACAGATCATCCCACACGTGACAGACGATATCAAACGCCGTATTCGTGAAGCTGCAGAGGGTACCGACGTTTGTATCGTTGAGATCGGTGGTACGGTTGGCGACATTGAGTCGATGCCGTTCCTCGAAGCACTGCGACAGTTCGCAAGCGAAGAAGAGCCAGAGGACATTCTGTTTACTCACGTCACACTGGTTCCGTATTCGAAAAACGGCGAACAAAAAACAAAGCCAACCCAACACTCGGTCAAAGAGCTTCGATCAATCGGCCTGCAACCGGACATCCTTGTTGGCCGATCCGAAGACAAACTCGATCCGGAGACAAAGACCAAAATTGCACGCTTCTGTGATGTTCCAACGAATGCAGTCTTCTCAAATCCGGATGTTCCTGACATCTACCATGTCCCATTGATGGTTGAAGAAGAGGGGTTAGACGAGTACGTGATGGAGCGATTAGGAATTGCGGATGAGGCACTTCCGAAGGGCGATCGATCACAGCGCTGGCGAGAGCTTGTTACGCGCGATCGGTACGGATCGGTTGATATTGCCCTTGTTGGAAAGTATGCGCTCGAAGATGCCTACATGTCGATCCATGAAGCGCTCAAACATGCCGGTATTGAGCGTGAAGTCGATGTAAACGTCTTGTGGGTTGACTCCGATGAGATGCGAGATCAACATACTGAACGGCTCCAAGAAGCAGACGGTATTGTCGTTCCTGGTGGGTTCGGTTCACGAGGTACTGAAGGAAAGATTGAGGCGATCAAATACGCCCGCGAAAATGACGTTCCGTTCCTCGGTCTCTGCCTTGGGTTCCAGATGGCAGTTATCGAACATGCACGAAACGTCCTCGGATGGGATGGTGCACACTCCGCAGAGCTTGAGCCGGAAACACCGTATCCTGTTATTGACCTCCTTCCAGAACAGCACGAACTTGACGACATGGGTGGGACGATGCGGCTTGGCGCTCACGAAACAGATATCAAACCTGAGACGCTCGCAGCGTCAGTCTATGAAAGTGACTCCTGTATTGAACGACACCGCCATCGATACGAGGTAAATCCCGAATATATCGAGCAACTACAGGCAGATGGACTTACATTCTCCGGTACTGCTGGTCGTCGAATGGAGATTCTCGAACG
>SL_4KL_010_BRINEDRAFT_10001105_pt1 | contig 14710 bp, 22 predicted proteins | sample SodLak_010_BRINE_2_FD_10664 | JGI IMG/M metagenome (IMG submission 10664)
AATATTCTTCTTGTCGAAGTTCGGCTTCGATTTCAAACTGTTCTTCGTTATCGTCTTCATCGTTATCTTCAAACAGGGTCATGAGTACATTATTGTATTGCACGGTATGATTAAAGAACCTTTCGAATTATATTAGACATGGACTAAAACAAAATACTTATGCCATTTTATATTATCTATTATAGTATGAGCGAACGTGACCCTTGGTACGTAGAAAATAGTGAAGAACCAGAAGGTGAGTTTGGAGAAGATGCAATGACTAATCCTGAGAATCGTCAGGGCGTCCAACTGCATTATCCTGATAAATATAATACGTGGGGTGTTAAAAAGTCCCTCAAGAAAGGTTTAGATATTATCAAGGAAGATAGTAGTCGGGTTGTTATGATTGGTGGTGACTTTAAAGGTTCCATTCAGAACTATCATCATATTCGTTGGGATTCTAGAAAGGAACAGTATATTATTAGTGATGAGGAAAATACGAAGCGCGTAGAATGTACTGGGACGCGTGATTTAGTTGAGTATCTAAGTAATCAATTTGAAAAAGATAGTTTCGTTCGTATATCACTCATTTATGTTGTAAATTCACCTTTTAATACGTCAGGACCATCGTAATCGATTGAGATTAATTAATTTCAGATATTTTAATATCTCTTGTTTCTCCATCAGAATCTTTAATCACATATCCGTATTCTCTAATATCTATGATTTCTTCAACGGTATCGTTGATTAGATTAGATAATTTAGTTTTACTAACAACTTCTGTTCGAGATTGTCCATCAAATTGAATTTCATCACCACAAGAGTATCTGTTTGTATCGGTGACTAAATTAACAGTTCCACTTGCGGGTTCCGAATCAAGGTTTGTATCTAGTACGCTAACTCTTCCATCATCAATTGTACGTATGCTCAGTCCCATACAATTATTTTGTTTCAAGTTATATTAAAGATTTTTATTCCTTTAGTAGTATTATATAGTTTTTCTTCGTTGTATAGGTCATTATAACATTCTCGTGTAAATTTTCTATTATAGTTAGATATTAATCGGAAGTATTATTTTATTGTAGTATAGTGTATTTAGTATATGGATAAGCAAGTAACAGAAGAGAAAAATATTGAGGAAGTCTTAGAATCTCAAAAAGAGTTACATGAGGCACGAGATTCTTTCCAACGGAGAGATATTATTCATAAGGAGGTTTTAGAATTTAAGAAGAAATCTGGTAGTTATAAATTGTATGATGAGTTGTATGGCACAGATTCTGTTTTTGACTTCGGTTCTTACCGTGATATTCTTAGTTTTAGTTATACAGGTAGTATCTATGTTCCTGTTATTTTTTTAGATTACGGTGATGAGGATAAACCATTCGTTTGTGGTGTTTTTACTTCTGAGTCACAAGCGAACGATTATATTCGAGATATAGATAAGAATAACTTTAGGTTTAGGATTAATGAAGATAATATTACGCATAATACGCGTGGAAATAAGTTTTATGAATTTTTTGATTCTGATTATATTCGAAGATATGCACAAGCTCCGAAAGGACTAGTCTATGTATCTGTAATGTTTTTCTCTATGATTTTACACACTATTATGCTGCCAGAGACGTTGGCTTATGAGACTTTTTCAGATTTTAGTAATATAGAATTAATAGGTTTACTTATGGTTTTTGTTCTTCCTTTACTTGCTATTGGGGTGCAGTCATTATTTAATAAAATTGATGATGTGTTTAGAGATTACGAAATCATAGATTTGGATATTAATTTTACAAGTATGAACGAGGAAGAAACGGATTATAAATCGGTTGAAGTTAGTATAGAGGTAGATGATTCTGGTTTAGAAATGTATTCTAGTGATTTGGATTGCAGATGGTTTTATGAAAAGAAAGAAAATGGTTTGATTGAAGAAGAGGGCGTGAGTTTAGTTGATAATATACCACTGCAAGGTAATTCAACAGTAATAACGGTTAGAGATTCAGGTTATTCGGATAGTCCATTGATGAGTGAAGATGGCGAATGGTGGATTGATTTGAACGATTGAGGAAGTAATATATTTAATGTGGTACTATTAATAGTATAGTATGGAAATAGATTTTCAAGATATTGATAGTTTCATTCAGAGTAAAAAGGATGAGGTTTCCGATTTCACAAATGAGGCTAGCGATAGAGGCGACCAGTTAATATATACGAAGAATATTTCAGAAGGAGAATTTATTTTTGAGTTAAGTTATATTGGCCCTCGGCATAAAATGGATGTTGCAGAAGGAGAGTTTATGTTATTATTTGAGTTCACGTTTAGTGATGAACGGTATATGCGTACTGCTAGAGAGATACTGAAGAGCCTGTGGATAAAATATCACCCTGATAGTGGTGCGATACCATATAAAGATGAGATTGGACAGCCGCCCTATATTCGCGTTAAAGATGGTATGACAAAATCGGAGTTGAAGAGTATGTATTAAATTTTATTTTGTCGTAGCTGGATTCGGTATATGTTATCTTTAAGACAGATTATGTATTCTGAATTATTTACTTTTGTAATCNTGTCTTTATGTCCGTTATTTATGATTTCAGATTTCCATTTATTTCTACCATTAAATTTAATTATTGTATTATTTATGACGATATTTGCTTTTGTTGTGTATTTAGGGAATTTAATATTGCTGTTTATATCTGTATTTTGTATTCCTTCAATATTGACAGATGTTTTTGTTGAATAGTTTTCATATCCGTAGACGCGAACTTTATGCGGTTTGTAATCTTCAATACGGACTACTTTTCCTTTATCGATATTTTCGTTTTCTAAGAATTTTATTTTATCTCCATTTACGTGTGTAACTGTTTTTCTATTTTTATTTTTTAATAATTTAATTTTATTTTCTTTAATACGAGCGGCTGTATAACCATTGTTTAATCTGTGGTAGATATCTGTTTCTCCTGAAGTTTCTTTTTTTATAGCATCAAAAACATAGTATTGATTATTAACTTTACATATTATTGTTCTCTGCTCCATATTTAGTTTTACCGTTCAATATATTAATTGTTTTCTCTGTATTGTTTTAATTGAAGTAACTGTTATATGGTTTAAATTAGTAATTTTATATAATGGATATAGAAGAACAGATGAAATCGGAACAAGAATTACATAAAGCAACAGATTCATTTCAAAAAACAGAGGTTGTTGGGATGGAAGTCATCGAGTGTAGAAAAGAAGAAAATGGTTATGAGATAGTGTATGACGAATACATATTAACGGATTTGGATAAAGATATAGATTATAATTATACGGGTTCTGTATATTTGCCTGTTATTATAATAGATTATGGGGGCGAAAACAAGTCCTTTTCAGGTGGATTTTTTAAATCAGAGAAAGAAGCCATAGATTATCTTGAAAATATTGATGTAGATAATTTTAGATTTATGATTAATGAGGATTCAAGTATTACGTATAACACGACAGGAAATAAATTATATGAATATGTTCGGGATAATATAGTTTTAAATCATTTGAAAAAATCAGATAATATTTTGTTATCTGTATTTATTATTTTAATATCTTCATTTGTATACTTTTTCTCCGTAGGCTACATGATTGAAGAAGGAACGATAGGTTCAGATTTTATATCTATACTATTTCTTGCGGTAGGATTCTTAATGGCTTTATCTTCAGCTTTGATTCCATTTTTAATAAGTTATAAATTGAATAAATTAGATGATAAGTTTAGTTCTCATTACACTCTAGATATTGGCCTTGAGGCTCATGAGACTAGTTTGTATAATGAAACAAGTTATAATTCTGTTAAAGTAAGTATAGAATTAAATGAAAAAGGATTACGACTTTATTCAGATGAGTTAGATTGTGAGTGGTTTTATAAAAGAAGAGCTAATGGTTTGATTAAAGAAGATGGCGTAGAATTAATTAATAAAATTCCTGTTCAGGAAGATTCCTGTATTTTAGGTGTAAAAGATAGTGGTTATTCTGACAGTCCTTGGATAAGTGAGAATGGGGAGTGGTGGATTGATTTTGAAGATTAGAAGGTTCTCAAAACGGATTTAATAAAGCTTAAGTTGGTAAAACACGTCTAATATAGTATGACGTACACACTGCTCAATCCGAATGACCTTAATCCTGATGACACGCATAAGTACAGTGAAGATATGGAGTTGTTCGATGGTGATAACTGGGGTACAATTATTGATAGAGGTTATACGTCTGATAGTGATATTCCTGTGTATGCATATCATTGTGACGATAATCTTACGCGCACAATTACAGAACCAAATATTGTAGAGGTTGAAGAAAATCCATAATAATATACGACGGTTATTTTAGGTTTTAAATTGAGCGTTTTATAATAATTTTAACTTATTGCGTGCGTATAATCGATAAGCACGTTTCCTTGGTTAGGATGTTTGCCAACATTTTGGTCAGATATTTCTGCAGAAGTGCTAATTTGACACAAGTTTTTAACTACAGGCATATAACAACCTTCGTCTATACTAACTTTTTCCATGAGTATGTAAGAATAGTCATCTGCACTTCGGTTTAAATCTACAGGACATAACCATTCAGAATATTTCGTATATTTTAGATTATCCCAGTTATTATATTCTTGCTTATTAGAATCGATAGAGTCTGTGTTTTTGGCAATCTTTAATACGTAGTCCTGATAATCAGGGTGGTCTATATTAAAGACAATACGTTCAACGCCGTGTTCAATATATGTAAGATATTCATATTCTTGATTTATTGTTTCTACGATACGTTTAGTACTGTAATTATCTATGTTGTCTATTATATACTCTGCTACAGATTTAAATTCTGACTCCATTTTGTTGTATACACTATACTATATATTCCGAATATATATACATTCTGATTTTCTTGTATATTATTAAATTTAACAAAGTATTATGATAATATTAGTATGGGTTTTGAAATAAACAGAAAATGTTTCGCTTAAGATAAGTATAATATTACTGTTATTATCAAACCAGATACTACAGGTATTGTTAAGTTATCATCGATAATTTGACCATTTATTTTTGGTTTAAATTCATCCACTACAAATGCACTTAATGCACCAAGTATAGCTGTTATTGTACCTATAGTATAGCCAAGTTCAGATATATTTAATGGTAGGATTATTAGAGCAAAAATTATTATTACAGAAAATCTTATTATCCACTTATTATTTTCATTTTTTAGAGAGCCGATGATTCCGCTAATTGGGTCGCCAAGTGATAGTAATAACATTCCTGATACAGCAGCTATTGGGGAATATAATATCCAGGCTATTAACATACCAACCATGTATAGAGCATACCCTGCAATTTTTTCTGATTCATATGGTCTGGTTAGTCTTTTATATATTATATTAGTATAGTTTTTCTTTAGCCTATAGTATTCTAGAATAAGTACAGTTGTGGTTAATATAGATATAATCAACCCGATAGAAGTCCATGTAGCTATGTTTAATAGATAGAGAACAGGTATAAATACGCCTGTAGAATGAACTATACGCCGTTTTATTTCGAAATTTGGAATGTAAAAAATAGCCGTCTATACTACTATAAATGTATTCCCGTTAATATTCTTCTTGTCGAAGTTCAGCTTCAATTTCAAACTGTTCTTCCTGTTCATCTTCTTCGTCGTCAAATAGGGTCATGATACATTACTGTATTACACGGTATGATTAAAGAATCTTTCGAATTATATTGGACATAGATGAAAACCAAATCTTTATTGTGTACACTTGCGTGTATCATAGTATGAGCGACAACGAGCCATGGTATGCAGAACATAGTCGAAAACCAGAAGGCGCGTTTGGTTCTGGTGCGACAACGAATCCTGAAAACCGACGAGGCGTTTCACTTTCACACCATCGTGACTATGGTTCAGAGAATATTAAAAAACATATCAAGGAAGGTTTGGAAATCTTAAAAGAAGATAATANGCGTGTGGTTATGGTTGGAGGTGATTTGAAACGAGGTGGACTCAAGAAATATTACCATATCCGTTGGGTTCCGAGTGAGAACAATTATGTTATTGCAGATGAAGGCAATTCTGAAAGACTACAATGTGAGGATATTTCATCTGTAATTTCTAAATTGAATCTTCGTTTTAAAGCAAATAGTTTTGTGTGTGTTTTGCTTATTTATATCAAAAATTCACCATTTAATACTTCAGGCCCAAGTGGTTCTGTAAGTGATTATCTTGACCTTAGAACGTCATATATTAAGCGGTATGAAGAACGAGATAAATCAAATTCTATTGGTGCATAGATAGAATTCGATTAGTTTATTACGGAATAGCCCTAGTAAATATGTATGAGAAAAGCAACACATGAAGATGTTATTGCTGACTTAGAAAAGCGTGGAGAGAACCTGGAGTGGGTTGATGATGATATGATTATTAATGATTCTTTCAAGAATATTTATGGTGAGTCTCCAGAATCGTATTTGATTTTAGATTATGTTGAAGTAGAAGGCCAAGTTACAGATGGACTTTGGGAGAATTCAAAGGAAAATCTTGATTTTAAATTATTACTAACAAAATTTGATGGTGCAATCAAAGGGCGAATGTTATATTATATGAAATCTTACTTTGGTCTTAGCTATAATGAGGAGGATTTACTTGATGACCTTGAACGTTTGGCAGAGCAGTACGGTGCTAAAATGTCTTAAATGAGAAGATTTATTTTTATAGAGATTAATTATAAAAATAAGAGATGCAAAAAGAAGTTCCTCAAAAAACAGATATAAGTGACGAAATAAAGATACAGGATAATTTGGAAAAAGCATCAGAATCATTTTCAGCCTCATCTATCCTTGGATGTGAGGTCAAAGAGTTTACATATAAAAGTAATTTTTCATATAATAAAAACAGACACGCATTAGAATACAATGGCGTTAAATATAAAATAACAGATGAAAACATTGATGCGTCTTTATCTATAGGGGATACAGTTTATGTTCCTGTTTTCAAGGTTGATTATGGTGGGGTTCCAAGGAGTTTTATTGAGTCATCATTTTATACTTGTAAAGAAGACGCAAATTCTAAAATCGAGTCTATGCGAAAGTATCATAAAAAAGAAAGTTTCAGATACCATATCGAGTCAGAAGATTATATTATTCATAATAAAAGTTTAAAATTATTTGAATGGTTGTGTTATTCTGATATTAACCTCAAGGCAAATCACGTAGTAAGTATTGTTATGGTTCTTCTATGGATTTCGATAAGTATGTCAATATGGGTAGATAACATTATTTATTATGGTTCTTTCCAGTTGGGCCTAATTTTAGTTGGATTTTTGTATGCCCTTGAACCTAGAATTACGGACTTTTCGAGATACAGAGCCGTAGATATAGAAGTTAAATCGAATAATTTAGATAAAAAAGATATTAACTATAAATCAATTACTGTTGATGTCTCATTGGATGAGGCAGGGCTACAATTATATTCCGATGAATTAGATTGTTCTTGGTCTTATAAAAGAAAAGGCAATTATCAGATAGTAGAAGATGGAAGGGACTTGCTGAAGAAATTACCAATAGAAAACGGTACTTGTGTAATAACGGTCAAAAATTCAGGTATAGGTAGTCAATGGGCTTCAGACTGTGGTGAATGGACAATTTCATTATAAGTAATTTTTATTTAAATCACATAAAGAATATATGTTTAATTATATTAGAGTATTATGTGCCAAGATTAAATTCAGCGAAGATTAATTTGTGGGTGGAAGCCGTTGATTCATCCATCTCATCTTTTTTTAGTGTTATGATGGATATACTCCATGTTATGATTTTAATTAGATTTCTATCTCAAGAAGAGATAGGTATATTTTTCTTTTCTTATGCAATATTATATTTATTATCTCAGATTCCAACAGGGTATGGTGTAGCAATTCGGAAGAAAGCTTCAGAATATAATGAAAATCGGTCTATATATCTATGGAATGGACTAATAATTACAGCTCCAACTTTACTATTTTGCTTTATTTTATACTGGTTATCTATTCCTTTTATAGTGAATTATAGTGCTATACAATTGACATATTCCATAGTATTTTCTACAATTTTAGCTACGATTGGGTTTGGGATTTTAGAGTTAGCACGGTATTATTTAGCTGGTTGTAATCAACCAGGATTAGCAGAGCGTGTTCGTGCTGTTGTAGGTAAAATAAGTATGATTACTTTAACGCTTATTTTTATGTTTATATATCCTTCTGTTGAATCTGCACTTATTGCTGTTTTTATAACCTATACTCTAACAGGATTATATATTCTGTATTTATCACCTAACAAGTTCGTAAAACCATCTAAGGAAGTATCTCTTGAATTATTACGATTTTCTAAATGGAGTTTGCCAACAGGGATATTAAATGATTTCTACAGGAGATGGGATACTATCTTACTAGGGTTTATGGTAGGTTCAATTAGTTTGGGTTATTATGATTCATCACTACGTATTGCATTTTTGTCTGCTGTTTTAGGTGTCGGTCTTGCAAAATCAGGAAATGTAAAAGTTAGCGGTTTATATGAAACGGGAGAAGATGTAGTCCCCATATCAAGGCAATTAATTATTGCATCTTCTTTATTAGTAATTCCATTTTTACTAGTTGTAAGTTTTAATAGTGAATTTATTTTAAAAATATTATATGGTCCAGAATATATAGAAGCAAAGTGGTTCTTAATCGGTTTAGTTGTTGTACAGTTGTTTCAATCATATACATTTCAATTTGAAACAATATTTAATGGGATTAACAGTCCTGAAAAGACAACAAAAACAAGTGCAATTGCTGTTGTCTTTAATGTTGTAACTGCGCCATTTCTGGTCATACTATTTGGTGGTTTAGGAGTTATATATTCAACAATAATATCTGAAATTGTTCGGATTATAGTATACGAGTATGAAATTAAACAAAAGTTCAACGATTATATATTACCAAAAGGTGTATTATTACAGTTTGTAATTTCGTTTGGAATTTACATTTTTATTACAGTTGTAAATAGTGTATTTAGTCTGTCTAATATTTCCTTACTTATATTTTCATTATCTATTAGTGTATTTGGGTTCTATTATATATTGTATCGATTATCTCCAGAAGTGAAAGATATTATTCATACATATCTTCAAAACAGATAGGTAGTTTTAATATTTTTGAGTTATTGTCTTCTATTAATAATGGTCGAAACTACCGTTTCAAAAGAAAAAGAAATTCAAAATTTCTTACAAAAAGCGAAGGATAATTATATCTCAGATGAAATCATTGGTTTGAATATTTTAAAGTGTAAATACAAAAATAATGGTATTCTATATAATGGAAAATATTATCATATTAAACCACATGACTATTTAGAAAAAAATATATCAAAGAATGAAATTGTTTATTTACCTGTATTTATACTAAATTATAATGGTGTTCAAAAATGTTTCACAAATGGTTGGTTCAAGGAAGAACATAGGGCAAAATCAGAAATTAAAAAATTAGAAAACCATACAGATTCATTTAGGTTCCATATAGATTCTAATGACAAAATTATACACAATACTACAGGGAGAGAAATATATGAAAAAATAAAAAATAATAAGTATATAACGACTATGAACATAATGCTTATTTATTTAATAGTTTCTATACCTCTTTACATTGGGATAGGCGTTTTATCTCAGAGTCCATTTTATTTACTACTTTCATTTATAATACTTACATCATCTATTTTTTATTTATCTGATAAATTAAATAATATCAATTATGATAGTTTTGAAAAATACGAATATGTAAATATATCAATGAATAAAATATATGAGGGAGATACTATAGATGTAGTAGAGACAGAATATAAATCTATAAACTGTGAGGTGCAAGTAAAAGATTCAGGATTAAAAATTATATCTAAAGAATTAAATACAGAATGGTTTTACGAACGAAATAAAAACACAGAATCATTATCTGCAAACGGTGTTAAGTTACTGAATGAACTACCAATCGAGAAAAATAAGTGCGCTTTAACAGTCACGAATAAAGGAAGTATCGATAGTCCATGGTTGAGTGAAGATGGTCAATGGTGGATTGATGCAGAATCATTGTTTAAATAAATAATTTTAAGACTTTATATACCTATAGTCTGTAAAGATTCATTAAAATAGTGTCCACGAGTACTTTTCAAAGTACTATTCTATATTATTCTACGACTTGAGTGTATGGGGCATCTTCATCCATTGAAAGATTTGTTGCTGTGATAGCAAAATCAACATTCCAAGGCATGAAGCCATTGAATCCTGTTGTATCGCCACTGATGGCGTTTGTAGACTCATGGAGAAGATTTTCAACCAGTTCTGTAGGGTTGCGTAGTACGTCCTCAGAAACAGCCTGAAAGACGCCTTCGGTGGCGAGGTCAGTAAATTCATCCATATCCAACGCCTCAACCTCGTCACCTACAAACGGATTAATTAGAATGACTTCACTTTCACGAACATCCATCATGTAAAATTCCCCAACAGTTCCGTCGTAGTATACACCGTTCCAGTCATCTTGATTAATGGTTTCGACCATACTATTGTATTAGACTATATCCTGTTAAAGGTTACTAAATCTGTTAAAGGAGTGTGTGATGGTTTATTCACTAAATTTTTATATTTTAAGTTTCTATAGTATACATAGATGCTTGTATCTAAAAATGAGAATATTTCAAAACTAATCGAAAGTGATGTTAATATAGAATCCCGTAATATATCCTATGATACTTCAATGCCTGCTGAAAAATTACGAACATATAATTTAGTAAATTCCACCGATACAGAGTATAAAATATTAAAAATTAGTTCTGAAACAGATTTAGTTGCAGAGTTTCGATTATGTGTGATATCTTCAGATGTGGGATACATACAATCTGTAAAGGTTGAGGATTCTTTTCAGGGGAGAAGTATAGGTTCGGAGATAATGAATTATATTATTAATTTATTAACGGGTGTTGTAGATATTGTTTATATTTACCCTACGAATAAACCAATGAAGATAATCTGTAGAAAATATGGGTTTAATACTGTTAATAATCCTGAAGGTTGGTATATGAAAAGACTATCTTAGAATTGCTGTTTACAATTTCCACATAGTTTGCCAATGATTTCTCCATCCCGTTCAATATAATCATCTGTAAGTTCTTCTTCTGACAAATATAGTGAATTTTCTTTAGATTTTCCACGCGCAGAACCAAAGTTACACGCACTCCAAGTATATGTAGAAGATAGTCTTGAATCCTCATCTTCGGATGGTGTTTCTGAAGCGACGTGAATAGAATTAGTTTTTGGGTTCTGGAACGCAAGTCTTTCTCCGTCTTTCACAACAGGCAATCCAGCAATTTTTGGAACTTTATAATATTCTTCAGATAGTTTTTTGTTAAGTTCTTCTTCAATGCTAGATTCTGTATGGTTGTATACAGTGGCATTTTTAACTTTATTTGTGAGTGAGGTAATAGCACTATCGTCATCGTTCTTCGCTTTTTCAGCAATTTCGGGATTCCCAGTAACAACAACTTCCACGGTTGCTTCTAATTCTAGTTCATACATACAGAATATATGTTTTGCACGAACATAAATCTTAATAAAGAAGAAAAATAATTAAATATTTAAGGTCGTTATACATCATACTTGAGTATGGTATATTATATTTATAAGACAAAAGTAAAAGAAATAAGTAAGTCATCTACAGATAAGGAATCTGAGTTTACGTATAGAATTATTATTCCTACATCTCCAACAGAAAACCCAACAAAAGATATGTTAATTGCCGTAAATAATTTTTTGGAAGAAAATAATACAAACACAAAGGTTGCATCTATTAAAGATTTTGAATATATTAAATCTGTGACCAATGAAACTATTGATGAAGATTATGATTATAAGCTTTCAAAAGAAGGTGAAGGTAGTATTGTAGATAAAATAAAGAGTATTATTTAAATACTATATTTTTACTTCATATCCTGTGAAATAACCTTATAATATTTTTCTCTCTCATCTCGCGGGTCAATAAGAGGAGCTATTGCCTTTTCATGATGAACTTCATTATATTCATCAACCCATTTTAGTTCTACGAGATACCCTTGAATATCTGTAGACGAACCTTGTCCTGTAGTTCGGGAAACGCGAATTGTTGCCCCTTCATACCCAATATTTTCTACGCGGGGGTCAGGGTCAATAACAACAATCTGTGTGGCGTCTGTTGTAAGAGCAGGTTGTCGGTTATGTCTGTTATCATGTGGATAGTCTCTATCTTGGTTTCCGAATCGAACCCAATTATTAGACTGACAACTTTTGCCTTCTTCATTTTCCCACCACAAATCCAGTTGATACCCGTTAGGGCCTGCTTGGATTAAGAGGTCTGCACCATTATTATCATCGATAATATCAACTTTAAACCCTTCTTCATTTCTTACTTTCGCTTTGAGATTATTTTGTTCTACCTCGTGTTCACCTCTGCTAATGTACCATCCTACAGAACGACCTAGTTTTGTGGATTTTACTTGGCCTGCTTCTTCTAGGTTTGTAAGACGTTTATGGACTGCCTGTCGCGTTACGCATAGTTCGTCTGCAATTTCTTTTGAGCTACAGACGGGGGTTCGGCTATTCTGGAGTTCAGCGAATAGTTCTTCGTCAGTGAATTTTGTCATAGCAATTAGTACAAGGTATGGTACTATATTAAAAGTTTCTATTTGGAAATATTCGTTTACTAATAGAAAATAGGTGTGTATTTATATTTTACCACAATAATTATAGTACTAAAGTGTTTATTACGCGTATGGATAATAAAGTTATTATAATCGGCAGCGGGATAGCAGGATTATCTGCAGCGATATATGCTGCACGAGCAGGAAATAATCCTTTAGTAATTCATGGGGATGAACCAGGAGGACAACTAACACTTACAAGTGAAGTTGCAAACTATCCTGGTTTTCCTGAGAGTATTGGTGGTTCAGAGCTTATTCAGAAAATGACCGAACAAGCAAAAAAGTTTGGTTCAGAATTTGAATATGGAGTTGTAAATAATGTTTCAAAGAAAAATAATACATTCACTATTGAATTACAAGATGAAAAATCATTCAAGGCAAAATCTGTTATTGTTGCATCAGGTGCTAGCGCAAGAACGCTAGGTGTAAAAGGTGAAGATGAATTAATGGGTTATGGTTTGTCAACCTGTGCAACCTGTGATGGGGCATTTTTCAGAGATGAAGAAATGGTTGTTATTGGTGGTGGTGATGCGGCTCTTGAAGAAGCAAATTACCTTACAAAATTTGCAAGTAAAGTGTATTTAATACACCGTAGAGAAGAATTTAGAGCAGATAACTTTTTGCAAAATCAATTAGACAAAAATGTTGAAAAAGGAAATGTTGAAGTTCTGAAAAATACAGAATTAATAGAGATTGTAGGTTCGAGAGAAAATGGAATTAATCATATTACTTTAATTCAAAACGATGAAGGGTATCCTTCAGAAAAAATAAATGATGATAATACCGAAGAATTTACTTTAGATGTAAATGCCGTATTTTATGCAATAGGTCACACACCAAACTCATCTTATTTATCAGATACAGAAGTTCGTATTGATAATGAAGGTTATGTTAAGGTTAGAGGGGGTCTTGAATATGGTTCTACAGAAACAGATGTAGATGGAATTTTCGCAGCAGGAGATATTGTTGACTACCAATACCAACAGGCTGCTACGGCTTCAGGCATGGGTGTTAAAGCGGCACTTGATGTGGACGAATATTTATCGAATAATTAATTTTATTTACCTCGCATAATTCTCGAAGGTTCACTTGATGCGATACCATATGGTTTATACTTTTCATAATGGCCAATATGATTCTTGTCACCTTTGTCGTCTAAATATGCCATACCAATAACAACATCAAACTTCTTAATTTTGTCATTAGTTTCTTTTTTGTTTAATTTTTTTCCTATAGAACGGACCTCTTCTAAACGAATACTTTTTTCAAACGTTTGTTTTATTTCATTAATAACTTCTTCCCTAGGTTTCAAGTATTGTCCAGAAGAGTCCAAGTTCTGTGATGGGATACTCTTCAAAAATGCATCTATGAACGTAAAGCATACGGTTATATGGTCGTTTTGGGAATCATATCGAGCTTTAACTTCGATGGCAGGGTAACTTCGAGACATACCCTACAGTTTTATTTTATTAGTAATAAAAATATTGGATTTATAATCTATATAGTATGGTTATTTATTCTCTGATTTTGGAAAGACTTTTCGCAGGGATAGCGATACCATATTTGGCATTAAAAATGTAATAAGAAGCGTTGAAGCTATCATCAACAATAGGGCTACAAACGATAACATAACGCTTTGTGACAGTCGGCCAAGAATCTGCATGAGAGATATAGCACCCACAAATACAGCCGTTGTAAACAGATAAAATTGAAATCTTTCTGAAAGGTAGTAATTGGACGATTTATTTCTTGGGTTCGTATAGAACCTAGGTTCATACCATGTATAATAACCTTTAGATATCATCACGTATGCTGCTATTCTTTCTATTCCTCTACAATTCATTCATCCTGTATTTATAGGGATGTCTGTAATGTTTATATTGCTATACTTTATTATCATTTTTATTGATATAGTTATAGGAACTATGGATGTTGTAAGTAATGAAGGACGGAGAGAATATATTTATCAGAAAATAAATAAATAAAT
>SL_4KL_010_BRINEDRAFT_10001106_pt1 | contig 14709 bp, 11 predicted proteins | sample SodLak_010_BRINE_2_FD_10664 | JGI IMG/M metagenome (IMG submission 10664)
GACGGAGCACACGGTGAAGCACGTTGAGATGTTTGTCCCGCTGCAGTTCGTCGGTGATATCCGAGTAGATCGCAAATCCGTAATCGTCGTTGTACGGTACGCCACGGTAGATGAACTTCCGTTCGCCGTCGCTGGTCATCCGTTCGACGACCGCCGAATTTGACTCGCCGTCGCCGGTACGCTGGTCGAACTGTTCGGCCTCCTGCTGTTTCGCCTCCGGGACGATCAGGTCGTTCAGCGGTTCGTCGATGACTGTTGCGGATTCGTAGCCGAATACCTCCTGGAACGCGTCGTTGGCGTCACGAATAACGGGCTGGCCGTCAACAAGTTCGAATTTGACAACCGGATCAGCGAGTGACTCGAAAAGGTGTCGAAAACAGCCACTCGAATGGTGTTGCGGCGACTGCATCGGTTGGTTATGCTCCTCCCCATCCAACTCTGACGCGGTGCGCAGACTCAATTCCCTGTCGATTCGTCCCGACAACCCAAGCCGAAACCCCCATCGAACTGCTGGTGTCTGCGGTATTGATTTGGCTTTTCGATCGTGTCACTTTCACATCAGCAATAACATTTTAGAGATAATAAAGTTATTGATAGCATTTGTAATTGAAGTGTATGGATGTTTGGGCTAAATTCTAGCAATGTTTGTTACGCTGGAGAAAAAAGACAGTTTTTGTCATCACTAGTCATATATGGTGCTGTTTTGAACGAATTCTGGACAAACAGTGTTGGATGTGGCATTCAGTGTCCAATCACACAGGCCGAACCGTCGTTTGAGCCCTTTCACTGACTGAATTCGGCTTCGGAAACCCGAACGACGACCGTCTCCTCGACATCTCGTAGATCGTAGCTCGGCACCGAATCGGTCACGCGCGTGACGTACATCGGCTCGACGAGTCGGTTCGATTCGAGACCGAACACACAGAGCAGTTGGTCGGTCTCTTCGGGCGGCAGCTCGCGATCCCGAACCGCTGTCGCCAGCTCTCGGGAGAGCCATTCCTCGTCGCTGATCGATGGTTCCTTTATCAGTGCGTACTCGACAAACCGGACCAGATACCAGTTGAGATCGTTCAACAGCGAGACGGCAGCCCCCAGGCTCACTGTCTGGAGTTCCAGGGAGTTGTCGAACGGTTTCGAGAGCTCGTAGGTCGACAGCGCGGCTCGGGCGGTCTCACGGGACAGCAGTTCGTACTGGAGGTCGACATCGTCGGCCCCAATGAGACAGACACGTGTCACAGCAGAGTGGAGTCGGCCGCCGAGTAAATCGGTTTGGGTTACGACACGCGGAACTCGAAGCGCGCGCCACCGTTTGCCGACTCGGTGAGCCTGACATCCCAGCCGTGTGCTTCGGCGATCCGCCGAACGATTGCCAACCCGAGCCCGCTCCCAGAGCCACTGCCGGTCTCGCCGGCCTCGAACATCGTCTCGCCGGCCTCTTCGGGGATTCCGACGCCGTCGTCTGCAAGATAAAAGCCGCCGTCAGCCAGATCGCCGACGGTAATCGTCAACTCGGTTTCCGCAGACGCCAAGCCGTGTTCGAGACAGTCATCGGGCTGCGCCCTGTTGCTCGTGGAATCGTGTTCCACGCTGTCGTCAGCGCGATTCTCGCGTTGACTGCTTGTCGAACCATGTTCGACACTGTTTCGAAAAAGATTCTCGAACAGCCGTGTGAGTCGATCCGCGTCGGCTTCGAGCGTCTCGGTAGCCTCGACAACCAGTGTCGCTGTCTCCGAGCCGGCAGTCTGCCAGGCACTGTCGGCGACCGACTCGATATCAACCATCTCCGAGTCGGTGACCTCGTGGCCACCGCGGGCCAACGCCAGCGAATCGTCGATGATCTCGGTCATCCGCTCGTGGGCGAACTCGATCTGGTCGACGTGTTCGTCGTCGAGATCGTGACTTGCTTTCAGGAGTTCGATCCGCCCACGGGCGACGGTCAACGGGCTTCTGAGGTCGTGTGAGACGACACTAGCGAACTCTTCGAGCCGCTCGACCTGGCGTTCGAGCTGCTGTTCACGATGACGAGTGCGCTTGCGTTCGACATCGTAAAAGCCGAACGCCAACCCGACGACCGCACCGAGCGCGACGCCAGCGTTGAGCGTCTGGAGTCCTCGATGGACGACGAACCCCTCTTCGAACTGCGTGTAGAGGGTGATAAACTCGAACCCGCCGCCGACAGCTCCGCCGATCAGACACCATGCTGTCAGGCGTATCATCGCCGTATCGTCGGTTCGGTCGGCCCACGCCCAGTAGCTGGCTCCGACAAGCAGGGCCGAAAACAACAGTGGAACGACGGCATCAGTTACAAACACCAACTCGCTTGTCGACTCACTGGTGACAACAAACCAGAGTGTCAACGAGGCGGTCGCAATGCCGAGGCCGGCTATCGCACCCGCACTAAGACGGCGGCGCATCTATCTCAATAGACGAACCAACAGTCAAAAGAATACTGCTTCCTGACGACTATCTAGAACGTCGACAGATCGCCGTCGATGACTTGTCGGGTGATATCAGTTACGTCGGCCAGCTCGCGGTCAATGATCTCCTGGATCTCGGCCTCGACATCTTCGACGGCAACGCCCTCAGTAGTGACGACCTGGGCGTCGGCGACGTGTGGCTGGTCAATTGGTTTGCCGATCTGGCTCAACAGCCGAACCTGCAGATCCCGGATGCCATCGACCTCGTCGACGACCGATTCGGCGATTTCGGTCGAGAGCAGATTGTAGATCTTGCCGATGTGGTTGACCGGGTTTTTGCCGGAGGTGGCCTCCATGCTCATCGGCCGATTCGGGGTAATGAGGCCGTTGGCGCGGTTCCCACGACCGACCGAGCCGTCGTCGCCCTGTTCGGCCGAGGTGCCGGTGACGGTGAGATAGATCGAGCCCTCATCGAGATCGTCAGCAGTGTTCACGTCGACGCTCACTTCACGGTCGGTGATGTCGGTTGCGAGGTCGGTGACGTAGGCCTCGACGCGGTCGACGGCGTCAGCGTAGGTTTCGAGATCCTCGATATAGGCATCAACCATCGCGGCGGCGACGGTGATGTTGATGTGGTCGCCCTCGCGTTTGCCCATGATCTTCACATCGGGGCCGAGTTCGGGGTTTTCGGCGACGTAGGTCGTGTTTAGCTCCTGTTCGGCGGTGTGGACGATCTGTTCGGTTTCGGTGAGGGGAGCGTGGCCGACGCCAAAAGAGGTGTCGTTGGCCATCGGGACGGTCGCGCCATCCTCGCCGAAGACCTCCTGGAGGTCGCCCGACCCCTCGCCGAGTTTGACATCGACGATCACGTCGGTGCCGTATTCGAGTTCGGGGATCGACTCAGCCAGGTACTCGCGGGCGGCCACAAGTGCCGTCGAGTCGACGGGAAGCTGCTGGCCGTCGTACTCTTTGGTTGCACGACCGACGATCAGAATATAGATCGGCTCGACGACCTCGCCGCCGCCGAAAGCGGGGGCAGCCCGTCCGGCGACGAGTTGGGTTTCGTCGGTGTTGTAGTGCAGTACTTTCCCCACGCGGTCCAGATACAGCTGTGAGAGTGCCCGTGAGACGCTTTCGGCGATCCCGTCGCTGATCGAATCCGGATGCCCGATTCCCTTCCGCTCGACGATCTCGACCGACTGATCCTCGACAGCCTGCCGGTCGAGTTCGCTGACCTGAATATTCCGACTCATTGACGATCCTTTGTCGGCAGCCATTCTATAACTTGCGGAAACCTATTACGATCATAAAATAACTAACAAGCATAATTATGGCTATTTACGTCTCATTTGCGAGTAACATTCCCAAATACGAGGTCCGTATCTGCTCGCTCGGGTCGAGGCCAAGATTCGCCAGCAGGTCAACTGCGCCTTCACGGACAGCCTCGACCTCGGCTTCGGTGGTCTCCTGTTCAATCTCGACGAACTCACCGAGTTCAGTCACGCTGTCGAGGGTGATGGTGTAGCCATCCAGCGTGTAGAACTCCCGGTCTTTTTCAACGCGCGCCGCCGGCTCGAAGCCAAGTCCCGAGAGAATTCCTGTCAGTGCTTGGTCGTCCGCAACAACTGTTTCGTGTTCTTCGCGGGTTTTGGATTCACGCTCGACCAGCGGTCCTTTATATGTGAGTTTGGTGATCGGCTCGCCATCGGCGGGCTGTTCGTACCGGATCCGGAGTGCCTCGTCAGTTTCGGCGAAATCGCGATGCGGCGCGCTGTAGTAGGTGTCGTTCTGTTGGCGGCTGTCGACGTGGTCGGCTCCCAGCGAATCGAGTTGCTTGCGGACTGACTCGTGGTCAGCCCGGAGTTTGAGTTCGACTTCGTACATACAGCCATCTCAGCGACGACTGCAAAAACTGCTGTGACTCGGCCGCCGCGAACCGTGCTTCTTAAGGGTGCCTCACCAGTTGTTCGGAGTATGAGTGACGAACAGGCCGAGGCCGAAGCGGCCGCGGCTGATGAGTCTGCAGACGCCGAATCGGAGACCGAACAGGACGGATTCCAGCGTGGCGATTTCGTCAAGCTTGACTACACCCTCCGGACGACCGAGGACGACGATGTCGTTGATACGACGCTAATCGATGTCGCCGAAGAGGCGGGCATCGACACCGACGAACACGAGTTCTCCCCCCGAACGGTCATCATCGGCGAGGGCCACGTCTTCGAGTCAGTCGACGACTCACTGGTCGGCAGCGAGGTCGGCGACGAGGCAGCAGTCATCGTCTCGGCCGAAGAGGCCTTTGGCGAGTACGACCCCGACCAGGTCAAAACGATCAGCGCCGACAAGATCCCCGAGGACAACCGCTACCCCGGCGCGAACGTCCAGATCGACAACCAGAACGGCCACATCGAGACGATCATCGGCGGGCGCGCACGCGTCAACTTCAACCACCCGCTGGCCGGCGAGGAGCTCGAATACGAGTACGAAGTGCTCGACGAAGTCGAAGACGACGAGGGCAAAGCCGAGGGACTGCTCGGCATGTACCTCCAGCACGCCCCACCGATCTGGATCGAGACCGACGAAGTCGAAGAGCAAGTCCCCATCGACTCGGATGACGACGACGAAGACAGCGAGACTCCGGAGGAGTCTCGGGCAGACGGCGAAGCCGTCGACGCCGAACCCGAATTCGAAACCCAGACGGTCGAAAAAGAGACACTCTACATCGAATCGACGCCACAGCTGACGATGAACCAGCAGTGGATGATGTCTAAAGGCCAGATCGCCCAGGAGATCATCTCGAAAACGGGCGTTGACCGACTGGTCGTCCAGGAGATCCTCGACGGTGCCGGCGGCGGCATGTTCGGTGGTATGGGCGGTCTCGGTGGCCTCGGCGGCGGCGAGGAGATCGAAGAGGCACTCGACGACGTTGATCTCGACGATGTCGATATCGACGCCGACGAACTCGCCGAAGAGATCGACGAATAGCTCCCCAGCGCGGAGAGGTACTGTTTTATTTCACCGCTCGTGAGTAGCGACAATGGATCTCGACGACGCCCAGGCAGATCTGACAGTTGCAGCGGCGGTCGCCGGCTGTACGGTCGCAGTGGCACTCATCGTTGAACGTGTCCTGGAGGCCGAGGCTTCGACCGTCCTCTTGCTGTCGCCGCTGTTCGTCTACTTCGTGTATCTGTTCGGCCACCACCAACTCCCTGACAGCCTCGATCAGACACGGCTCTGGATCGGCCTCACAGCAGCCGTCGGGATGGCAGTCGTTGTTATCGCAGTCTAAGCGTCTGTTAGTTCGTTCTTTGTGCGTCCGCACTTCTTTCTCGTTGCACGAATTAAGTAGACATCTGCCGAAATCTAACCCACTATTTAAATAGTTTCCATATACTTATCAATGCCCCGTCGAATGCAGGGGTATGCGATTCCTCCAGCGATTCAAAACCGGGCTCACGCTCACGCGTGATAGCCTGGCCGTCCTGCGGCATCACCCCGACCTCATGCTGTTTCCACTTATTAGCGGTATCGCCACACTACTGTTCGGTGCGGTGTTGTATCTCACCGTCTTCGTCGGTGGGCTCATTGGCGGCGGCATCGAGTATCTCGCACTGTTCGTCTTCTATTTCGTGACGACGTTTGTCGCCTCGTTTTTCACCGCCGCGCTGGTATCGTCGGTCGACGACGCCTTTCACGGCCGAAATCCCACACTCCGGGGTGGGATGGCTGCTGCCTGGGAAATGAAAACCGAACTGGCCGTCTGGTCGGTGATCTCGGCGGTCGTTGGCGTGATTCTCCGGTCGCTCGAACGCTCGGATTCCGCGCTTTCGCGGATTGTTGCCGGAATCTTCGCGCTCGGCTGGACGATCACGACGTTCTTCATCATCCCAGTGATCGTCTTTGAGGACGTCTCGATCAAAGAGATGTTCTCGAAAAGTGCTGGGACGTTCCGTGACACGTGGGGAGAAACCTTCTCGTCAACGCTCGGGATTGGACTGATCCAGTTCGTCCTCTGGATCGCTGGCATGGCGCTCGTCGTCGCCGTCGGCGGCCTCCTGTTTACCATCGTGCCGGCGGTCGGCACCAGCACCGTCATTCTTGGTGCGGTTGGACTCACCGTCGGTGTGTATCTCGTCGGCCAGACCGTCCAGGGGATTGCCAAAACAGCCCTCTACGTGTACGCCGCTGAGGGTCTAGTTCCCTCGGAGTTCGACGACTTCGATTTCGAGACAATGGGCGGCAGAACGAGTAGCTCGACGCGGGGCGATTCGCCCACGATGACCTCGTTTAAGTAATCGGTTCCTACCTCACAGTCTGCTACTGATTGCTACTGGTCAGGTTCAGGCTCAGTCGTGATTCCTGGTTCGTTGCTGGCGATGATAACGACCTGGTCGGTGATATCCTCCATCGTGTTGGCCAACTCGTCGAACAGAATCGCAAACTCTCGGTACATCAGCGGCTGGTCGATCTCGTCGTTGGCAAACGCTGTCGAGATCACGGTGTTGCGGAGTTCGTCACACGCCGATTCCATCGCACGAACAGCCTCGATATCTTCAGTGAGGTCGGCCGACTCGTCAGTCCGACTCATGGCGTGAACGAAATCGACGACGACTGTTTCGAGTGCCTCCAGGCCACCGGCAATCTCATAGCCCATCTCGTGGAGGCCTTCGAAACACTCGTTGTCGTGGGGTGGTCGCATCATCAACAGTTCTTGGGCGATGCGTTCGGTGTGGTTGGCGATCACGTCCAGGGTGCCATAGAAACTAATCAGCTCGGAGGCGTTGAAATGCACGCGGCTGTTGAGCAGACCGATCTCGTCAGGGCCTGAGTTCGTGATCGTGCCGTTGATCTCGCGGTTGAGTCGGTCACATTCGCTTTCGATGTCGCCGATCGCTTCGAACGTCGACTCGAAGTCGCCATCGGTAGCGTACTCATCGAGAATCTCGGGCAACAACGCCACACAGTCAGTCAAGCGATCCAGGTACGTCTCGGTTTGGGCGTCAAGTTCGTCGCCAAAGGTGGGACCTGCAGCCATGCTATCTACCTGAACCGAGGCGTGTCTGAAGTTAATATGTGTCGTTGATGTATCGGTCGGCTCAGATGACATCCATCGCGTCCAGCCGCTCGGGCAGATACGTCTCGGTGACGAAATCCAGCCCGCGGGCTGCTAGTGCCTGCTGTTCGGCCTTCTTATTGATTTCAAGCTGGAGTTCGATCTGCTCGGTCCAGTACTCCGTCTGATAGCGTGGGTCAGTGAGCTCGGATTCTAAGGCGTTGATATCAGAATCTGCCAGCGGATCGGTCGGCAGATCGTACTCAACGATGTCGCTCGGCTGAATGCCAATATACTCGGCTTCCGGCGTCGCCAGATACTCCGAGAGGTGGGCGGATTTGATCGAGCCGTAGGCAACCGACCCATAAATCCGGTAGGACCACGGGTCACCGTCACAGAAGACCGTAATCGGCAGATCGAGTTCGTCGTGCAGGCGTTTGATAATCCGCCGCGTCGCGCGAGCGGGCTGGCCCTTGAGATGGACGACTAGGCAGTTGTACTGTTCGTCGAACCCGTTTTCAATGAGTCGATCGCGCATCCCACCAGTCTCGACACAGAGGACGAAATCGATGTCGGCGTCCAGGAACTCGATGGTGTCCGGATTGTTCGGGATCTGGTAGCCACCCTCACCTACGTCCTTCTGACAGTGGATCTCGCGTTCGCCACGACGGGTCTGTTCGCGAAGAAGCAGCGGCCCCATCAGCGTCGCACCCGACTCCTCGGGGCGCATATGGAAATCCTCGCGGGTGACTTTTGAGACGATTTCGAGATCCTCGATCAACTGGTTGGACTCGTCTTGGTCCGAGAAGTGGGCCTCCTTGTTGTCCCACGATTCGGAGAGATAGTACAGCTCACGCAGGGTCGAAGAGCGATCTTCGTCGAGCTGGTTGGCTAAGAACTCGATGGTGTAGACCGCCTTGAGGAGCTTGCGGGCTCCACGCACGGAGTTGGCCGACCGCGAGGAGGTGCGATCGCCGTACACCCACACGCCCGAGTCTTTGTCATACTCGATGTTGCTTTTCGTTCTGGTCGGCAGCGTCATCTCGGGGATTTGCCCGCCGGCAAACTGGTCATAAAACTCCGCCGCAAGGTCGATGAGCTGTTCTCGGGCTCGTTGTTCGTCGGTTTGTGTGCTCATTGTAGGCTCCGTTTAGGCGTTCAGCGTTAGTTTCTGGTCTTCGATTCCCTCGACAGTGATATCGAAGTCGGCATCCTCACCAACCGTGTAGGTGAGCTCGGCCTCCTCGCCGGCTGAAACGGCCGGTGACCACTGAATGTACCACTCGCCGTCGAGATCGACCACGCTCGCCTCGCCGTTGAGTTCTTGTGGTTCGACACTGACGATCTCGGTGATATCGGGTGTCTCGCTTCGATCCGAGTAGTTCTCGACGGTCAGCGTTACGTTTCCGTTGCTGATCTCGCGGTCGATACAGAGGTTGTTCATAATCTTGCCCATCGCTCCCTCGATGTTGGGCCGCTCTCGGCCGGTTACCTCGGCGACCTTATCGGCCATTTCGGGCAAGATTCGGCTCAGTACGTCCTGTTTTTCCTGTCGCTTTTCGAGCGAGCGTCGCTTGTTGAGGTAGGACTTGAGCTCGCGGGCAGCCTCCCGAATTGCCAGCTCGATTTCGTCCTCGATGGCTGGAATATTTGCGAGGGCGTCCTTCGATTCGCTTGTAAAGGGGACGTTCGTTGAGGCTACGTGGACCATGAGAACCGCGGGCCCGTTCGGAATCCCGCTGCCACCTGGTTGGTCGAGGCGGTAGTTCCGCCAGCCGATACCTTTCACGACGTCCGTAATCGCACACGCACCCTGCTGGTAGACCAGCGGGACGCGGTTGGCAAAGCGCAGCATCTCGACCTTTCCTTCGGCTTTCAGTTCTCCACCGTAGGCGATGCCAGCCTCAACGATGAAGGGATCACCGCCGTGAACGTCCGCATCGCGCGTGGCTGCGGCATAGAAGTCGGCGTCGTACTCCTTTCGGAGGCCAGCCTCGACGAGTTCGGCGGTGATCGGCGAGAGGCAATCTGTGGGTGGTGCGAGAATGTTCGTCTCGCGCATTGCCTCCAGGAGCTCGCTTGCCGTATCGCGGCTGTCAGCGATCTCCCGAACCTTGGGTGGCTCGTCAGGAACGGTTCGAGCAGTCTCCCAGAGCGCCTCAATGATGTTTTCGCGCGCGGTGTCACCGACAGTCACATCGTCGTACTCGACGGTCGCGTCCGCCGCGTCATCGACCAACGTGTCCAAGGTTTTGTGGGTCACCCGGAACGTCGCGCCGTCCTGATTGGCGAGTCGTCGTGCAATACGTTCGGCGAGTGCCTGGACGGTGGCGTCGTCTTTTCTGGTGCTTGTTGCCTCGTCGACCAGCGCGTAAATCGCCGGTGTGAGCCGGTCGTGGGCGTCTTCGGCATCTGGTTCGTATGCGGTGAGTTCGCCCCAGACGGCCGTAATCGCCTTCTGTCGGACGGTCGAGCCGAACGTCCGGCCCGTGTCGTCCTCGACGCTGTCGGCGATGTTATCGACGATCTCGACCAACTCCGAGTGGACTGTTCGGTCACGACTCGTGAGCACGGTGTCGATTTCGCTGGCAAACGATTCGGTCGCGTCAGCTCCTTTGTTCGAGACTGCCGCCGTGACGGCAGCTTCGAGATCAACGTTGAGTGTCGGCGTCGGCCACGAGATCTCACGACCGTAGTGGCGGTCCCGGAAGTTGTCGATGACTTTGCTGGCGGTCTTTTTGCCGACGCGGGTGAACTCCTCCTGGAGGAAGCCTGAAACCGAGTAGGATTCGGTTGCGGCCAGCATCTTCAAGAGGGTGCCGAGTTCGACGCCGTGAGGATGGGGTCGAATTTCGCTGGTTTCGGCGGGTAGCTGGTCAGTGCCGCGTTCGAACTTGAGCGGTGCGTCTAAGCCGGGTTCGATGAGTTCGATCCGGGCGTGCGGGTTGACGACGGCGGTGTGTTTGATGTAGTCGTGAAGCTGTTGGCGTGCCCGCATGTTGGCCTCCATCTCCAACTCGATTCGGGTACCGTGGGTTCGGTCCCAGGTGGTTGATTTCGAGTCTCGGATCTCGGGTTCGTTGGTGTCGGTGTCGATAATCAGCTCGAAGTATTCGGCCTGGTCGGCCTCCTGGGTTCGGCTCGTGATTTTGGCGGGCTTCCCGCTGGTGAGCTGCGAGTAGAGCACCGCCGCCGAGATGCCGATCCCCTGCTGGCCGCGGCTCTGTTCTCTGGCGTGGAACCGCGACCCATAGAGGAGCTTTCCGAACACTTTCGGAAGCTGTTCTTTCGTGATCCCCGGCCCGTTGTCCTCGATAATTAGCCGGTAGTAGTCGCCGACTTCTGCGATTTCGACGTATATATCGGGCCGAAAGCCGGCCTCCTCGGTCGCATCAAGGGCGTTGTCGACGGCCTCTTTGACCGCCGTCACAAGCCCGCGTGCGCCCGAATCGAAGCCGAGCATATGCTTGTTTTTCTCGAAGAACTCGGCGATGGAGATCTCGCGCTGGCCTTTGGCCAACTCTTCGGCGATCCCTTCGTCCGCACCGAGTTCTGCCTGGAATGACGTCATTCTATGCGGTGTCTTTTCGACGGCGGCGTTAAAACCTGTTCGGCAGCCGACGGACTTGGACATTCAACCGCGGAACTGGTGGGGTTGCAACACCCGAACCACGATTTGCCGAACCGGAATATTTCTTGGCGTAGCAAGAATTATTAGATGTCTTCACTCGCGCGCGTGCGAGGGCTTTATGCCGGGGGAACGACTAGACAAACCAAGTTCTATGTCAGGCGAAAATGAATACGGGGCCGGGCAGATACAGGTTCTCGAAGGCCTCGAAGCCGTCCGGAAGCGGCCGGCAATGTACATCGGCTCGACGGATGGCCGCGGCCTCCACCATCTCGTCTACGAGGTCGTCGACAACTCCATCGACGAAGCACTGGCTGGCTACTGTGACCACATCGAAGTAACCGTCCACGACGACGGCTCGGTCTCTGTCTCCGACGACGGACGGGGCATCCCGGTCGACCTCCACGAACAGTACGACCGGCCTGCGTTGGAAGTCATCATGACTGTGCTGCACGCCGGCGGGAAGTTCGACAACAAATCCTACCAGGTTTCGGGTGGGCTCCACGGCGTTGGTGTCTCGGTGGTCAACGCCCTCTCGCAGTCGCTTGACGTCCAGGTCAAACGCGACGGCCACGTCTGGACCCACAGCTTCGATCACGGCGAACCGGAGGTCGGAGCCTTTGAGAAGGTCCGTCCGCTGGACGACGGCGAAGCAACCGGGACCACGATCCGTTTTTGGCCCGACAATGAGATTTTCGAAACCACGGATTTCACCTACTCAACGCTTGCCAACCGGCTCCGCGAACTCGCCTTCCTGAACTCCGGAGTCGCAATCACGCTCGAAGACGAACGCACTGACGAACACGATGAGTTCCGGTACGAAGGAGGTATCAAAGAGTTCGTTAGCTATCTCAACGAAACGAAAAGTCCGATCCACGAGGAGGTAATCTACTTCGAGGACGAAGACCAGAACATTCAGGTCGAGATTGCCATTCAGGCGACCGACGAACTCCAGGGGTCGATCCACGCTTTTGCCAACAACATCAACACGCGCGAAGGCGGCACGCATCTCACCGGGTTTAAAACGGCCCTCACCCGCGTCGTCAACGACTACGCCAACGAACACGGGCTGACCGACGACCTCGAAGAGAACCTCAAAGGCGAGGACGTTAGGGAGGGCCTAACGGCGGTCATCTCGGTAAAACACCCCGACCCGCAGTTCGAGGGACAGACGAAGACAAAACTCGGCAACAGCGAGGTTCGCGGGATCGTCGAGAGTGCGACCCACCAGCATTTCCGAACCTATCTCGAAGAGAACCCCGAGACCGGACAGGCAGTAATTAAGAAGGCAGCCGAGGCTGCCCGCGCCCGCAAGGCCGCAAAAAAGGCCGAAGAGCTGACCCGCCGAAAAAGTGCCCTCGAGTCGACCGCGCTGCCTGGCAAGCTTGCGGACTGCCAGACGCGTGATCCAACCGACAGTGAACTGTTCGTCGTCGAGGGTGACTCCGCAGGCGGCTCAGCCAAGCAGGGCCGCGACCGACACAACCAGGCGATTCTCCCGATTAAGGGCAAAATTCTCAACGTCGAGAAACACCGGCTTGATCGGATTCTCGAAAACACCGAGATCCGCGCGCTAATTACCGCTATCGGGGCGGGAATCGGCGAGGAGTTCGACATCGAGGAGGCTCGATATCACAAGATTATCATCATGACTGACGCCGACGTCGACGGTGCGCACATCCGTACCTTGCTGTTGACCCTGCTCTACCGCCACATGAAGCCGCTGATCGAATCGGGCTACGTGTATGCGGCCCAACCGCCGCTCTACCGGGTTCGGTACCGCGGCGAAACGTACGACGTGATGACCGAAGAAGAACGCGACCAGATCGTCGAGGAGAAATGCAACGGCAACCCGACACAGGTCCAGCGGTTCAAAGGCCTCGGCGAGATGAATCCCGACCAACTGTGGGAGACGACGATGGACCCCGAAAACCGCATCTTGAAGCGGATCACCATCGAGGACGCCGCAGCCGCCGACCGCATGTTTTCGGTGCTGATGGGCGATGCCGTCGAACCGCGGAAACAGTTTATCAAAGACCACGCGACCGAAGCCGAATGGGTCGACATCTAACGAACTATGAGCGCAGATCTACCCGACAATCCTGACATCGACGCCGCACGTATTGAGACCGCCCGGATCGAAGACGAAATGGAACAGTCGTATATCGACTACGCCATGTCCGTCATCGCCGGACGCGCACTCCCTGATGTTCGAGACGGGCTCAAACCCGTCCATCGCCGAATCTTGTATGCAATGGACGAGGCTGGTGTTTCCTCGGGCTCTGCCCACCGCAAGAGCTCCTCCATCGTCGGCGAGACGATGGGTGATTACCATCCACACGGCGACAGTGCGATCTATGATACGCTCGCCCGGATGGCCCAGGACTTCTCGATGCGATATCCGCTTGTCGACGGCCAGGGTAACTTCGGTTCTGTTGACGGCGATCCACCAGCAGCCATGCGGTATACGGAGGCCCGGATGGCTCCGATTGCCGAAGAGCTGCTTGAGGACATCGACAAAGACACCGTCGACTTCAAAGCCAACTACGACGACCGGTTGATGGAACCCGACGTGCTGCCGTCAGCGTTTCCAAACCTGCTGGTCAACGGCTCGTCAGGGATCGCCGTCGGGATGTCGACCAACATCCCGCCGCACAATCTCGGCGAGGTGATCGACGCCACGGTCCACCTGATCAACAACCCCGAAGCCACTGTCGAGGATCTGATGGGACACGTCAAGGGCCCTGATTTCCCGACCGGCGCGAACATCGTCGGGCGGGCGGGCGTCCACAGCGCGTACAAAACGGGCCGGGGCCGGGTTCGTGTTCGTGCGGAGTTCGAAACAAGCGAGGAGGAGGGTCGGATCGTCATCACCGAGCTTCCGTTCCAGGAGAACAAATCCCGACTCGTTGAACGCATTGCCGACGATGTCAACGAGGGCAAAATCGAGGGAATCCGCGACCTCCGTGATGAGTCCGACCGCGACGGGATTCGGGTTGTCATCGAGCTCAAGCGGGACGCAATGGTTGATGTCGTCAAAAACCAGCTGCTCGAAAGCCATCTCGAACGCACGTTTGGCGTCATCAACCTCGCGTTGGTCGATGGCTCGCCCCAGGTGCTCACCCTTCGGGAGACGATTCAGCATTACCTTGATCACCGCCGCGAGGTCGTCCGCCGACGCTCCCAGTTCGAGTTGGACGAAGCCGAGGACCGTGCCCACATTCTCGAGGGGCGACTCACTGCACTCAACAACGTCGAGGCAGTTGTCGAGACGATCCAGGACGCCGAGGATCGCGACGGAGCGAAAGCTGACCTCCGCGAGCAGTTCGACTTTTCCGAACCGCAGGTCGAACATATCGTTGCGATGCAGCTGGGCTCGCTGACCTCGATGGAGGCCCAGGAAATCGAAGACGAGTACGAAGAGGTCCAGGCTCGCATCGAACGCCTTACCGAAATCCTGACCGACGAATCCGAGCTGCTCGGCGTGATTGAATCCGAACTCCTGGACATAAAAGAGGAGTACGACGACGAGCGCCGAACCTCGTTTATCGAGGATACGGGTTCGGTCGCCCACGAGGATCTGATCCCCGAGGAGGATTCGGTTGTCGTCATGT
>SL_4KL_010_BRINEDRAFT_10001107_pt1 | contig 14707 bp, 15 predicted proteins | sample SodLak_010_BRINE_2_FD_10664 | JGI IMG/M metagenome (IMG submission 10664)
GGCGAGCGAACCGCCAAACTCAACGAACTTATCAGAATCGCGGAAGACGCAGTATGAGCGACAACGAAACCGAAACACTCGAAGAACAGGACGAACCCGTGGCCGACGAAGCCACCGACGACGAGCCTGTCGACGCCGAACCGGACGCCGAGGAGGCTGTCGAAGGGACAGTTGACGAGGATGAACCAGACGCCGATGCCGAAGTTGAGGCTGACGCCGACGACGAGGCTGCTGACGAGGCAGCCGATACCGAAGCGGAGGAGGAAGACGCCTCACCGTTTGACGACGACGTCATGCCGGACGACGAGGCTGATCTGCTGATCCCCGTCGAGGACTACCTCGGCGCGGGTGTCCACATCGGCACCCAGCAGAAGACCAAGGACATGGAGCGGTTTATCCACCGCGTCCGTGACGATGGTCTCTACGTCCTGGACGTCAGCCAGACCGACGGCCGCATCCGAACAGCCGCGGACTTCCTGGCCGACTACAACCCCGAGCAGATCCTCGTGACCTCCTCGCGGCAGTACGGTCGGTTCCCCGCCGAGAAGTTCGCCGAGGCAATCGGCGCGCGCGCTCGAACGGGCCGGTTTATTCCCGGTACACTGACCAACCCGGATTACGCAGGCTACATCGAGCCTGACGTTGTCGTGGTCACGGACCCAATCGGTGACGCCCAGGCGGTCAAAGAGGCAATCACCGTCGGGATTCCAGTCATCGCAATGTGTGACTCGAACAACCAGGTCAGCAACGTCGATCTGGTGATTCCGACGAACAACAAGGGTCGACGCGCGCTGAGCGTTGTCTACTGGCTGCTCGCTAACGAGACGCTTGACCGCCGGAACGCCGGGACGGTTTACGCGCTCGAAGACTTCGAAGCTGCCCTGTAAGGCTGTCTTCACCGGTTCGATTATTTTTCGAGCGGCTTGCGAACAACGATCACTGGCGAGTTCGTCGCCCGCGCTACGCGGTCAGGAATCTCGCCGAAGATTCGATCAACCAGCGACGGGTTGCGTTCGCCAAGTACGATACAGTCGGCATCGGAGGCGGTTTCGACGATCGCGGCTACGGGGAGCCGAGTGACGACGGTCTCGGTTGTAATGCGGCTGTCACTGACGCCGGCTTGGTGAAGCAACTCGGCAGCAGTCGCCAACAGCTGCTGACCGAGGGGCTGTGCGGACTCCGAGCGGGCAGCATGAAACAGCGTGATCTCGGCGTCAGTCTGTGCAACTATTTCGGCCGTCGTCGATGTGAGCTGGTCAATATTCTGTTCGCCACGGACCGGCAACAACAGCTGTTGCATCTCTGGGGACGGATTCGGGAGCACGATTGCGGTCGCCTCCGTTTCGATGGCGATTCGTTCGATGGTGGTCCTGGCGTTGTGGGTAAAGACGGTTCGGGTGTCGACTGGCCGACCCGCCGTCTCGAACTGATCGGCGTAACTCCTGAGTCGGCGTTTGAGCCGGTGGTTGTACTGCCTTCGGGCCTGGTCGGTTGCCGTCTGATCAGGGAGTTCATGATAACCAACCAGCGTCACCTCGACACTCGACAACAGGTCGACAAGGGGCTCAGAGAGCGACTCTCCCTGCAGCGCGGCAACGGGCACCAAAACGTGTGTTGGACTGCGCATGGGAGGGGTTGGCTGAGCTACCACCGCGAGCCTCAAGAACCGTCAGACTGCCCGGTTTGGTGAGTAGTCACCGCCTTACAATGCCGAACAATCATAGGTACTGCTGACAATCATCCCGTATGGACGGTTCGACGCTGCCGGGAGCCGCAGTCGAGACTCCAGAGCGGATTATTCTCCATGTGGATATGGACTGCTTTTATGCCTCCTGTGAGCGGCTGCGCGAACCTGAGTTGGCGGACAAACCGCTGGTCGTGGGGATGGGATACGAAGCTGGCGAATCGCACGGCGCGGTGGCGACTGCTAGCTACGAAGCCCGCGAACACGGCGTCGAGAGCGCCCAGGCGATCAGCCAGGCACTCGAATCCCTTCCACGCGCTGCGGAGGGAGGAGACGACGATGGAGTAGAAGGAGAGTACGACGGAGTAGTCGGTCACTACCGGCCGGTCGATCTGGAATTTTATAAGGAAGTCGCGGCGGATGTCAAAACGATTCTTCACGAACACGCCGAGACCGTCCGGGAGGTAAGCATCGACGAGGCGTACCTGGACGTGACCGACCGAACGAGTTGGGAGGCCGTGGACGGCGGCGAGCGGACGATTGCCGAGGGGTACGGACGACATATCAAACAGCAGATCGCCCGTGAGGTGGGCGTGCCAGCGAGCGTCGGTGTCGCCCCGAATATGTCGACGGCCAAAATTGCCAGTGATTTCGACAAACCGGATGGGTTGACAGTGGTTCGACCCCAAGCGGTCGAATCGTTTCTCGACCCACTCGCAGTCGACGAACTCCACGGCGTCGGTCCCGTCACGGCGCGCGAACTTCGAGCGATGGATATCGAGACAGCCGGAGAGTTGGCGGCGGCCGATCCCACGGAACTGATCGATCGGTTCGGCCAGCGTGGCCGAGAACTCCATACTCGGGCTCGCGGCGATGACAACCGCGAGGTAACGCCGACGGGCCGACCCAAAAGCCTCTCCCGAGAGTCGGCGTTTACCGAGGAAACTGCCGACACTGCAGCCAAGCAGGAAAAGATCAGTGCGTTGGCAGCGGATGTCGCCGCCCGCGCCCGGAGTCGAGAGGCGATGTACCGGACGATCGGAATCAAGGTCGTCACCCCACCGTTCGATGTCAACACGCGGGCCTCCTCGCTTTCCGGGCCGGTTGATGATCCAGGACTGCTCAAGCAGGTTGCCCTCGATCTGTTGGGAGAGTTCGACGACGAGCAGGTCAGAAAGCTCGGCGTTCGCGTCTCGAACCTTGTCTTCGACGAGCAAGACCAGGCGCGGCTGGACGGGTTCGAAACAGCCACCGCAACCGACTCGTCGACCACGACTGACTCACCGGAAAAAGCGACCGACTCCGATAGCGAACGCGTCGACCACGGTGGCCGGATCACCGACTGGACTGATGAGGGCGAGTCATCAGCGACCATTGACCGCCGTCGTGGGGGCCAATCCTCGCTCGGTGAGTTCGACTAACGGGGTTCCTCGTCATTCTCATCGAGTGGGAGACACCAGAGACCTAAATCCGTTCAGCACAAAGAGACTGTATGGGCAATTCCTCCGCGGAGCAGTGTGGCGGCTGGGACAACGCCAGGTGTCAGGGCACACCGTACTGTCAGCCACGCTGTCCACGGTTCGTCGACAAAACGGGCGGGACCTGGACGTTTCGTATCGCAACTGCGGATGATATCGACCAGCTCCTGGAGATGTACCGGGCATTCGACTCGGCCGACCGCGCTCAAGGGATTCCACCGGCTGCCGACCACCGCTGTCGGTCGTGGCTTGAGACGCTGCTTTCGGAGGGCCACAACGTCATCGCCGAGGGCCAAAACCGCACTGTCGGCCACGTCGTCTTTACTGCAGCGGACGACCCACAGCCGGAGTTGGCCGTGTTCGTCCATCCCGACTTTCACAACCGCGGAATAGGCACCGAACTCTGCAAACAGGCAGCCGCTGCAGCGCTTGAGGCGGGCTGTGAAAAACTCATGCTCCACGTCGAGCAGAAAAACCGTGCTGCGATCGCCGTCTACGAACGATTGGGCTTCGAGATCGTCGACGGCGAGTACGGCCTAGAGATGGTGCTGTCGCTCGATGACTCGACCGAACGGGCAGTCTGTGCCCCACCGGCCCACTACTCGCAGACTGCCTGAGGGCAGTTCGCCACTCGAGTATGCGTCTGCCGAGACCACAGCAGCAAAGTCGGCCGAGACAGTAGCTACGAGTAGATGGTCAGCAGCCCCTGTATCAACGTCTGCACGCTCGAAGACGGCATCTGTACGGCGTGCAAGCGGACGACCGAAGACATCATTCGCTGGGGAACGATGAGCGAAGCCGAACGAAAAGAGCGGATGGCCGAACTCGGTGATTCAGCCGATTTGTCGTCCACATCGAACACCGACCCCTCGAACGAGTGAGCGCGTTGATTTCAGTGATGCGGAACGTGTAAACAGACACACCACAACCGCCTTTATCCTGAAGACCCTACACTGGATAGCAGCCAGCAGCACACACCGCCCATGTCTACCGACTCACTTCGCGCCAGCGTCGACTCGTACCGAGAGCAGTTTGACGAACTCGATGACACGATAGCTGCCCAGATGGACCGCTGGAGCATCCCAGTGTTACGGGTTGCAATCGCAGTCGTATTCATCTGGTTCGGCGCGCTCAAAGTGTTCGGCATCAGCCCGGCAGGCGAACTCGTTGCCTCGACGGTGTATATCGTCGATCCAGCGACGTTTGTTCCGATTTTGGGTATCTGGGAGGTCGTCATCGGCATCTGTCTGCTCTATCGACCACTGATCCGAGTGGGGATTTTCCTGCTGTTCCTCCAGTTGCCTGGCACGTTCCTTCCAATCGTGCTTCTGCCAGAGGTCGTCTTTACGGCGTTCCCATACGGCTTGACTGTCGAGGGGCAGTACATCATCAAGAACCTGGTCATCATCGGCGCGGCACTCGGTATCGGTGGGACCGTCCGAGACAACTAACCAACCTACTGGACGGCCGAACTGAATTATCCACGGGATATATATTCTCTGATGAAATGTTACTAACAGAGACAACTATCAATGGTAGGTGGCGTTCGTACAGGTGGGCTTACAGCACTGGTACTTGTGTTTGCGGTCGTGCTTGCGGCAGCGGCTGTGCCGATGTTGTCGGGTCACACCCCACTGGAAGCAGTCGGTCCGGACGGTAGCCCAGCAATCGATGGCGTCGATGCCGACGACGAGTTCGATGCAGCCGACGATCCCCAAGAGTTCGACTCGCTTGATGGAAGTGAGGCAGGCGAGGGGTTGATTCACGAGGACTTTGCAGCGTTGGCTGACGACGACCAAGTTGCCGAGACGATGACGGGGCTTGCGGGCCTGCTCGCCATGTTGTTCGGTACCGAGGGCCTTGAGGGGGCCGTTGGTGAGCCATCCGACGACGAGCCGGTCCAGGACGGCGACGATCCGGAGCATGAGGACCAAGATGGCATCGACGAAGAGCACGAGGAGATTGACTCGGGTGACGATGACGCCGAAGAGGGCGAACTGGACGACGACCTGGAGGCGACCGGTGATGACAGCGACCGAGAGGGTGGAGATGACGGCGATGCAGACGAGAGAGATGGCAGTGATGGAGACGACGAAGCTGATGCTGACGACGCTGATGACAGTGACGGCGACGACGCTGATGCTGACGAGACAGGCAGCGATGAGACGTCAGCAGAAGGCGACGACAGTGACGAAACCGACGCCGGTGAGGACGAACAGGCCGACGACGACCTCGCGAGTGCCGAAAGTGAGTCCGACGATCACGCTAACGGCGAATCGGCTGACGACTCGGACGACGAGGGAGCCAGCAGCGACTCGGAGGCAGGCAGCGAGGAGACAGAATCGTTCCTGGACCGATTTGATCCGCTAACTATTGGGCTGCTCATTGGTGGGCTAGTTGCGATCGCAGCCGGCTGGTTCGCCTACAGAACTGGCCGAGGGCTGCTTGGGATCGTGCTGTCGATTCCAACGCTGGTCGTGGGCGCAGTCTCGCGGTTCGTCTTCGGGATCACTGCCCTTGTCGAGCGGGTCAGCCGGGCGATCCGTGCGGCCTCGTCAGTGTTGGCCCTTCCTGGACTGTTCGTTGCAGGCGTCGTCCGGACGGCTGGTGAGCTGGCCGCATCAGTGGGCTCACTGTTCGACCGTGGCCAGCCGACCGTCGATGCAGGTGATGTCGAGCAGCTGCAGAGCGAGCGCGAACAGATCCGCGCTGCCTGGCGGTCAGTCATTGAGGCCGTCGCAGACCACAGCTATCGGCGTCGGACGCCTGGCGAAATCAAACAGCGTGCACTCGACCGCGGGCTACCGGAGCGCCCAGTCTCGACGCTGGTAGGCGTCTTTCGGGATGTCGAATACGGGGCCAAAGACCCAACTGATCGCGCGGCGAGTGCTATCTCGGCGGCCAACGAGCTAAGTGGGCCAGCCGACAGCACTGAGCGTTCCGAGGAGTCAGCTCCAGACAGCGCAGACGGCGAGCCGACTGATTCGGGAGGCCAACAGTGAGCCGGCTGCGTCGCGTAGTGGCACCTGTCTTTGGTAGTGCTGTTCTCGGCGGTGTCGCCGTCCTGTATCTCCGCCCCGAATGGGTGCTTACGGCGGTGCCGGATCTGGAAGCCCTGTTCGCCGCCATCGAGCCTGTCGTGTTCCTTGTTGGGGCCGTCGCAATGCTTGGCGTGGCAGCCGTAGCGTTGGTGCTGCGGGCCAAACTGTTCAGCAGCAGCAGCCGAACCGTCGATAACACCTCCGAGCGAACCGAGAGCTCCCAGTCGCTGTTTGCGGGAGCCGGAGCCGTCCACGGCCAACTCGGTGCGAGTTTCGATGTACAGTTTCAGATGGCGACTGACTACGGTTCGACCGATCGAGCCGACCGCGAGGCGGCCAGAACACAGAGTATAGACGAGTTGCGTTCGCTTGCTCAGGACGCCTACCAGCAGGCCGCAGGCTGTGAGTCCGAGACAGCCAGGCACGCGCCATCGAATCCGGCGAGTGGACGACCGACCAGCGGGCTGCGGGGCTGTTGGCCGACGATTCGGGGCCGTCGATTCCGCTTCGGCTCTGGGCCTGGGATCTGCTTGTTGGTCGTGATCCGTACGTCAACAGCATCGATCATACGCTGACAGTGCTCGAAACAGTCTCGAAGTCTGGACTCGGCGAGGAGGCCGCATGAAACCGCTGTCGCGGTGGCACGGCGCGCTAATCGGTGGGCTGCTGTTGACTGTGCTCGGCGTGCTTATCGGTGCAGAGGGACTGCTGGTGGTCGCGCTTGTCGCGCTGTTAGTCGTGGGACTTGCCAGAGTATCGTTTCCGCCGTCGGATAGTTACCGTATCGAACGCACGCTGAGCAACACCAGACCGAACCCTGGCGAGCCCGTCACGGTCACCCTTCGGATCGAAAACGAGAGTCGCCGGATGCTGCCGGATCTCCGTCTCACCGAGGACCTCCCAGAGAGCCTCACAGTGGTCTCCAGCAGTAGTTCGGTTGGCACCGCCGTTCCGCCCGGCGGCGAGACGACACACAGCTACGAGATCATTGCCCCGCGCGGGGAGTTCGTTTTCGGCGATCTAACGGTTCGACGCCGAAATCTCGCCTCGACGCTTGGAACCGCCGATTTCGTCACCCCTGAGGGGACGACCCAGTTCACCTGTGAGACACTCATCGACAGTCTCCCGCTTCGCCAGCAGACGATCCAGTTCGTTGGCGAGACGCCGACGAACCAGGGCGGAGCTGGCGTCGAGTTCTTTTCGACCAGAGAGTACCGCCCCGGCGACCCCCTGAACCGGATCGACTGGAACCAGTACGCCCGCTCGGGAACGCTCTCGACGGTCGAATACCGGCTCGAACGCGCCGTTACGGTCGTGTTTATCATCGACGACCGGGCCGCGGGCCACGTCAATGCGATTGGTGGCGGGCCGACCTCGTTTGATCTCACACTGTATGCGGCCGCCCGTGGGATGGTCACCTCCCTGGAAGACGGCAATGAAACGGGAGTAGCCACGCTTAGCGGTCAGTGGGTCGATCCCGGCGTCGGCGAGCGCACGCGTAGTCTCCTGGAGGAGGTAGTCGAGTCGGCCGAACCAGTTGACCGGAGTCTCATCGATTCGTCCGATGGAGACACAACCGATGAACCCGACACCGACGCTAACGACGCTGACCCCGCTGTTGCGGCCGACGGCGGCATGGAACTGCTGCATCGGTTGCCTGAAAACGGTCAGGTCGTGATCTGCAGCCCGCTGGTCGACGACGAGATAGTCGAGTACGCCAAGCAGTGTTCGAGCTACGGGCATGCAGTGAGCGTACTCTCTCCGGATATGACGACCGGTCGTGGTGTCGAATCGCTGTCGATGGGCAACCGTGTGGGCCAGCTTCGCCGACAGCAGCGGATTACCGCGCTTCGCGGGCGGAACACGGCAGTTGCCGACTGGAACCTCCGTGAACCACTGCTGCTTGAACTCCAGCGACTCCAACGGCGGTGGGCCACATGAGCATCCAGTTCCCCTCCCAGCAGTCAAGCGATCCTAATAGCACCGTTGACCGGCTCCGAACTGGCCTCCTTTCAGCCGCGTCGTCGACGATGGCAATACTGCGAGCACGGTTCTACAGTCTCCGGTTTGGCGACTGGTTCAGTATCCTGCTCACCCTTGGCGTGGTGGCGGTCGCCGGCACCGCGTTTGTGGGGATGACTGGCGCGCTGCTGGCGGTAGGCGGGGGACTCACCCTCGCGCTGACGCTCGTGATGACGAACAGTTCGAACCCGCTTGTCACCAGCCTCGGTGTCGCTGTTAGCATCCTGACCGGCGCGCTTGCAGCTGCGGTCGTGGGGTTCGTGGCCTACATTCTGTTGCAGACCGGCTTTTCTGGACTGTTCGCCGGCCTGGGCGTCGTCTCGCTGGTTATTGCGAGCACGGGCGCGTTTCTCGGCCCGATCCGGTCGATCTCTCGGCTTGCGATTGCTCGTAGCACGCTGCTGCTAACTGTCGGCATTGTCGGCGTTGCTGGCCTGGTTGGCGTTCTGGTGGCTCCACGGGCCGAACTCAGAGCGCAGGCAACCGAGGCCGGGGTTGCAACCGGCCAAACAGTCGTCTCAACGTTGCTGTCGGTCGATCCAATGCACGCGCTGTCGACGTTTTTCGTCCTTCTTGCGGCCGCGCTGTTTTTCCTCGGCCGTATCATGGTCCGGCTCCCCGTCGAGCGACTGCTGCCGGCTGATCGGCGGTCGTCGGCTGTCGCGGCAATCGGGTGGGTCCAACGCTGGCGCGTGACACTGGTTCGAGGGAGCCTCGTCGTGGCAATTGTGACTGGGATGGCGCTGCTGTTGGATGCGACCGTCCCGCCTGATGAGGGTGCGGCCTGGCTCCTAGAGTACACCCAACTGCTCAGAACGGACCAGATGGCGACCGTTGTTCCGGCTCCCGTTGGTGGGTTCTTGGTTGCGGTCGTGAGCTCCCAACTGCTTCGAGCGGGGCTGTATGCTGTCGTTACTGGTTCGATTGGCGTGCTCTTGGCGTTTCGGCTCCTGGGCGCGCTCCGGCAGGGGCTGGCCTGGACACTCGCCAAACTCGCCGCGCCGCTGGCTGGCGGTATCGTTGCCTCGATTCCGTTCGGGCTGCTCGCCGGTCGTTTCGAGGTCATTGAGTTGGCCACTGACGCTGCCCCGGCCGGCACGCCGCCCGAGTTGGTCGAGTTCCTGGAGACTGTTCCATCGTTTGTCGCTGGCGCGGTCGTCGTCGGTGCCCTGTTGGGTCTGGCTATCGCAACGCTCCTCGCGCTGGGTGTGTTGGCGACAGTGATTGTCCTGCCGGCCAACACCGGCAGCACCGCGCTGGCCAGCATCGGGCTGTTCGGCGTTGCAGTAGCAGCCGTCGTTGTCGATCTCCCACTGCTTGCGGTGGGTGTGGCGGCGGCCGCGCTCTGTGTCTGGGATGTCGGCGAGTTCGGAGCCACACTCCGGACGGAACTCCCCGGCCGGCCGCCCACGCTTCGGGCCGAGACGGTCCACGCATCCGGTAGCCTGTTGTACTGTTCGGCCGGCGCGGTTGGCGCGTGGTTGCTGTACCGCCTGGCGGTTCCACAGATCCAACCCCCGGCGGCCGAAATCGCCGCCTTCGGGTTGTTGGGATCGCTCGGCGTTGCCGCTCTGCTCGCGCTCCTGGTGAGACAGTCCTGAGAAGAGTCGGAAAAACCCCTCGTATTAGAGTTCGCTCATCGCCGGGACGTCGACGGCCGACACAGCGTCTTCGACGATCTCTCGTTTCGGAATCTCGCGGACGGCTGCCTCCGTATTCAGGACGATTCGGTGTTCGAACGTCTCGAAGACGACCGCTTTGATGTCGTCGGGGACAACGTACTCCCGGCCATTCAAAATCGCGTGGGCACGGCTTGCCTCGTACAGTCGCTGGACACCGCGCGGTGAGATNCCGACCGCAACACGGTCGTCCTCACGGGTCTGTCGAGCGATATCAACGATATATTCCGAGACGACGGGATCGACGCGAACGGCTTCGGGGACCTCCAGGAGCTCTCGAACAGTCGAGAGATCTGTGACGGGTGTGGCGGCAGGTTCGCTGGCGGTGCGGTCGCCACGCCGAGCCAACAGTTCGAGTTCCCCCTGTCGGTCGGGATACCCCATCGCGGTTTTGATCATAAAGCGGTCGCGCTGAGCCTCCGGCAGCTCGAACGTTCCCTCCTGTTCGACCGGATTCTGAGTGGCGATGACGACAAACGGCTCGGGAAGCGACCGGGTTTCGTCGCCAACAGAGACNTGGCTTTCGCCCATCGCCTCAAGCAGGGCGGCCTGTGTTTTCGGCGGCGCGCGGTTGATCTCGTCGGCCAGGATAACGTTCGAGAATAGCGGCCCCTCGCGGAACCGGAACTCACCGGTCTCCTGGTTGAACACGTGAGTGCCAGTGATGTCTGCTGGCAGCAGGTCAGGTGTGAACTGGATCCGATTAAAATCGAGGTTCAGCGCGGTCGCAATGCTCTGGGCGGTCAACGTTTTGCCGGTGCCTGGCACGTCTTCGAGCAGCACGTGGCCGTCTGCGAGAATCGCCGTCAACAGCGTCTCTAAAACGTCGTCGTCGATAATAACCGTCGAAGAAACAGTCTGAAAAACGGACCGACACGTGTTGGCCGCGGCGGATGGCTTCATGTAACATCTTTTTGATAGACATACTTAAGCATGCAAGAACGCAGTCAAAATTGAATGAATCTAGACTTATTCGATCGACGCAGTGACCCACTCGCCGAATCGGTCGAGCAGGTCTGTTTCGTCGAATCGCTCGATACAGGGTACGTCATAAGGGTGAATCTCCTCGATGCGTGATTCGAGGCGGTCGTAGCTCACCTCAGTCGTTTTTATAAGGAGTATCGTCTCGTCGTCAGTCACGATCTCACCCTCCCAGCGGTAGGTCGACTGACACGCAACGCGGTTGACACAGGCGGCGAGCTGTTCCGCAACCAGCGTTTGGGCAATTTCGGCGGCAGCCGATTGCGGGGCGGTGACGTAGACAGTTGGCATACCTCACTGTTGGGTTGGCTGCCTACAAACCTACCGTCGAGAGTCCGATACCTGGAGTACGGTGTCAATAGCTGNGTGAGCTTATGAAAGCGGACTCTCACGAAACCCCGCGACGCCAAGAGCCACACAGAGCCCGCAGAACGGAAGGACTGACAGAATGAGCGTTGCTGCTGTGAGATTCAGCGTGTTGGCCAACAGATCGAGCAGACTGGGCGGGCCGAACGCAAACAGTGCGAGGTTGTTAACCCCGCCGAACACCCCCAGTATAAGCACCACATAGGTAGCCACAGCCGTCGCCAGCCAGCCGCTTCGGCGGGTAATAACCCAGACACAGAGCCCGAAGCCACCGAAGTAGGAAGCGACTACCAGTGGATGGACAGCCCATCCGGCCAAAATCAGTGGATTGAGTTCGTGGTAGCTGTCGGCTACCAGGATATGCCAGGTCGTCACCGCGTCGAGACCGATTGCTGCGACAGCACTCAGTCGAAGCCAACTGAGCGATCCCGCGCGTCCGCGCCACCGAGAAAGCCGTCGGCCCCAGTAGCCAGCGGTGGGGCTGTCCGTTCGGTTTACCATAGCCGCTCGATTCGCTTGGCGGCCGTGTAACTCCTGTTGGCCCTCGGGTCGACTACCCGCTGAAACAGCCAGACGATCCAATGAATCGAGGCGAGGAACTATGTGTTCTCAACCGATTGATTCAGCTAACTGAATGAGCGAGGAGACAATCACAGTCGCGGATGTGAGCGCAGGTCCCGGCGGTACTGACGAGATCGATGCCGGCACGCCAGTTGAGCTGCCGGTCGTCGACATTCTGACCGGCCGCGGGTTTGTCACCGGCAAAAGCGGCAGCGGAAAATCCAATACGGTCTCGGTGATGCTCGAAAACCTCCTGGACAACAACTTTCCCGTCCTTATCGTCGACAGTGATGGCGAGTATTACGGGCTAAAAGAAGAGTATGAAGTCCTCCACGTCGGCGCGGACGACGAGTGTGACATCCAGGTCACCGCCGACCACGCCGAGAAGATCGCCTCCTTGGCTCTCGAAGAGAACATCCCCATCATCCTGGACGTCTCTGGCTATCTCGACGAGGCCGACGCCGACGAGCTGGTCCTCGAAACAACCCGCCATCTGTTCGCCAAAGAAAAGAAGCTTAAAAAGCCCTTTTTAGTTGTTATCGAGGAGTGCCACGAGTACATCCCTGAAAAAAGCGGGATGGGCGAGGCCGGCAAGATGCTGATCAAAATCGGCAAACGGGGCCGTAAACACGGCCTGGGCATCGTCGGCATCAGCCAGCGGCCCGCCGACGTCAAAAAGGACTTCATCACCCAGTGTGACTGGCTCGTCTGGCACCGCCTCACCTGGCGCAACGACACCAAAGTCGTCGGCCGTATTTTAGGGAGTGAGTACGCTGACGCCGTCGAGGAGCTGGCCGACGGCGAGGGGTTCCTGGTCGCCGACTGGGCCGATGCGATCCAGCGCGTGCAGTTCCACCGCAAGCGAACGTTCGACGCGGGGGCGACGCCCGGCCTCGAAGATTTCGAACGACCAGAGCTCAAATCCGTCAGCGGTGACCTCGTTTCGGAGCTTACCGACATCTCTGATGAAAAAGAGCGACGCGAAAGCGAGATTGCCGATCTACAGAAAGAGCTGGAAAAAAAGGAGGCGAAAATCCGGCAGCTTGAAGACGAACTCGATGAGGCCCGCGATCTCAGCCGGATGGCAGACAAGTTTGCCCAGGCGCTCCTGGAGCGATCCGAAGCCCCCTACCGCGGCGGCGATGGCCGAAACCTGAACCGACCCGCCGAACAGGCCGAAATCGACGAGTACAGCCCCGACGAGACCGCCCGCCCCCGTGAACCTGACACCGACCCGGCGTTCGATCCGTTGATCGCCGAGGCCGAACCGGACCGTGGTGAGTCCGCGCCCCCAGATACTACCTCGCAAACCACAACCGACGCCTCGACAGCCACCGACGACGGCCACTCCGAGCCGCTCGATCCGTTTGCGAGCGACGCAGGAAACCAACCAGACGAGACGGTTGGTTCGGCATCGTCGTCGGCTGGATCGAACTCGGATGCACGCGGCGGCCAGCCGAATGTGGCCTCGACCGAGTCCTCAGCCGAACGCAGCGCGGAGCCACCCACCTCCGGTCCCGATACCAGCGAGGAGTCCAAAACAAAGATTCCAACCGATCCAGTCGAAGCACTCAGTGGCTCGGCGTTCGATACGCCCGCGGAGATGTCGGCCTTCGAGGCACTCAACGAGGAGATGACGCCGCCCGATAGCTCGCCGGTCGATCCAAGCGAGGTCAGCGAGCCAACGCCGACCGAACGGGCAGCCGCCGACCAGCCGGCAGATTTCGGTACGGTCTCCCGTCGGGAGATCGCCGAAGAGGCCATGCAGTTCGCCGAAGCAGTCGAACTCGGCACTCGGGATGCAGTCGTCGAAGAGCTCCGTGAACGCATCGAAGAGCTTCCATCGCTGTCGGTTGGGATGCTCAAACACTACCACGACGAGGGGACCAGCGATCCACTGGCTGCGCATCTCGCTGCGGGCGGCGACGACAACCAGCAGCTCGCCTACAGCCGCAATCGCCCGCTTCGTCAGGCCCAGCTCGTCCGTCACATCGGCCGGGGACGGTACACCTACGCCGTCCCGGAACTGATCCAGGAGGCTTACGCCCACCAACTCGACAGCGACCAGGTCGACGAGATGGTCGAGGCTGTCGAAGCCGTCTTTCGGGAGGCCGTCGAAGACCCACGGATAGAGGGCTCTATCGACGGCTCGACGTTTGGGTTTGACAGAACGAACTAATCAGAAAACGGTTCGAACCGACAGCTTATCCCCGATTACAGTCCCGAAACGAGATCTTCGAGCGCGGCTTTCGGGTCGTCGGCTTTGGCGACACCGCTGGCAAGCAGAATGCCTTCCGCACCAAGCTCTTCGGCAGCGATGACGTCTTCACCTGTCGAGACGCCGGCTCCACAGAATACATCCACCGACTCGTCGACTTCGGCGGCAGCTGAGACGGCATCGGTAACGATATCTGGGTCGCCCGTTGCAACCGAGACATCGCCGCCGATGAGTTCCGGTGGTTCGACCGCAACTGAATCAGGGCCGAGTGCGGCGGCCGCGGCGGTCTGTCGTGGGTTGTTCGCACAGACACAGGTTTCGAGGCCCGCGCGTTCGGCAGCCTGGACGGAGGCATCGATGTCAGCGAGTTTGCGGCGGTTCTCCGAGTGGTTAATCAGCGTACCGACCGCACCGGCATCGGCGGCGGCTTCGGCGAGCGTCGAGCCGGTGAAGCTACCGTACTGGTTGGGCGAGACGTGCTGGGCCCAGGTTTCGACGCCGGTGTCGGCGACCGCTGCGATCTGGGAGGCCTGTGGCGAGACAGCGATGCGGACGCCGGAGTCGTCGGCGACTTCCTTGGCGGCTTCGGCGACGGCAATTGGATCACACGGATACGCCTTGAGGTTCACTAAGATGAACATACTCATACAACGAGTCGCCCCCATAAAATAGCTTGA
>SL_4KL_010_BRINEDRAFT_10001109_pt1 | contig 14697 bp, 17 predicted proteins | sample SodLak_010_BRINE_2_FD_10664 | JGI IMG/M metagenome (IMG submission 10664)
GATGTCATCCGGCAGGCCTGCCGTGACCGCGGCGTCGACCCCGCCGAAAACCATGGTACAGTCGCTCGCGCCCTCCGTGCGGAAAACGGGCCGAGCGCCATCGCCGACCGGTCGCTGCCGCACATTCGCTCCGCAGTCGCCGATGGCGACGCCACCACCGTCGTTGTCGACGGCATCCGGTCGATGGTCGAAGTCGACCGATTTGTCCAGGCCTTCGGCGACAATTTTGTCATCGTGAGCATCGAAGCGCCGTTTGACCAACGCGCCGACCGACTGAGCGACCGCGGCCGCGACGGCTCAGACAGTGACCGCGAACAACTTCGCGCCCGTGAGGAACGCGAACGCGAGTTCGGCATGGGTGAAGTCATCGAACGGGCGGACTACCGAATCGACAACACCGCGTCGCTGTCGGCGTTTCGCGAGCAAGCTCGGGGGCTGCTCGAAGCGGCCGAACGGAACGAGCTGGCAGCGTATGTCTCGGGCGAATCCGACGCACCGATCGAGTCGTCACAGGACCCCACCGAATCCCAATGATCTACAGCATTGACGTCCATATCGAGGCTCCGGTTCGAGAAACGGAGGTCACCGACCGCGTTATCGACGCCGTCTGCAACGTGTTTCCCAACGCCGACTGCCGCGAAACCCCCGGCACGCTCGTCGCCGAAACCCACACGCTTGACCCGTTTTCCGACGTGCTCCACGAACAGTCAATTCTCGATACGGCCCGCCGGGAGTTCCGCAAGAATGCCGATAGTGAGGGGTTTTCGTTTTCGCTGAAAAAACAGGCCGCCTTCCAAGGCGTCGTCAACTTCGCCGTTGGGCGGCCCGATGAACTCGGCGAGATTACCGTCTCCGTCGAGGTTCGCGAACCGGATGTCGAGTCGATCATCGATGCGGTTGCGCCGCCGACCGAGGACGGCGTCCCGGTCGATCCAGCCGACGGTTAATGCGAACGTAGTGAGTGGATACAGTGGTGGTTTGTGTGGCAGTCCGTCGGATGTGAGACGACCCTCACCGACGCGGGCCGTCTCGCGGGCGAGTGCACAGTCACGGACAACCCCGACCGACGCGTCGGTTTATGGGAGATATTCCCCGTTTGTACCACCAAAACTACATGAACCAACACAGATGCCAAAACGGGTGCAAAACGGCGAATAAAATTTCTACGGCGTTTTAAAGCTGTTGTGAACAGTTATCGACAGACGTTTTTCTGGTTTTATCGGGTGAACAGTACCAAACGCTCGTCGGTTTATATGTGGGAGGGTGTTGTTGTGTGAGTCAGACGGTGAGACAATGATGAAACGCTTGACGCCAAATATGGAAATGAACGGCACGGAGGGTGCCGAACGCGCAGTCCACACGGTTCGCCGGAGCCGCGTTGCGTTCGCCCGCTCCGTTCGCTGGCTGAGTTTCTGGGCCGCGATCGGTCTTCCAGCGGTCTACCTGCCGTTGCTCTACAGTGGTATCGGCGAGCAGACCGGGACGGTCTTTCTGGGCCTGCTCGGACTGCAACTGATTGCCCTGCTTGTTGGTCACAGCTACAACCAAACCTACTCATGAGTGCAACCACCCCACCCCGTTCAACTGATGAATCGCTCTCAAACGCTGCTGCGTCCAACGAGGAACCCGAACCGAACTCGACCGAACCGCGTTCGAAAGAGGAGCGACTCGCCATGTATCTCCGCGAACGCGCGGAGGCCGGTGACATGTACTTCAAGAGCAAGTTCATCGCCGACGACGTCAACCTCTCGTCGAAAGAGATCGGTGCGTTGATCGTCAAACTGCAAGAGTCCGTCGAGGACCTCTCGATCGAACGCTGGTCGTACACGGGCGCGACCACCTGGCGTGTCGAACGCACCGCCTGAGGGCGACAGTCACCGCCTGCAGTCTCTCAGACCACCACACCGTTCTCACCGTTTTCCCCACACACCCTTTGTCGCCGAAGAACACCCGTCAATCAATAGCTTCGAGTACGCTGAGCGTTTCGTCTGTACCCATGCGAAGACTCGTTGTCGTCGTCGAACCCGATGGCGACCTCGTCGAACAAGCGGTCGCTGCAGCGGGCGAGTCAATCGATCGTGCCGCGATGTCTGCGGGTGGCCAGCGCACCGACGGCGACGTTGGATCGGTGGCAACGATGTTTGCGCTGCGTCGTGTCGTTTTCGTGACCGAACAGGGAGTCGACCGCTCGATCGAATGGGACGGGCTCGACGAGGAGGCAACGCATTTTCTCGCACTCGACGGAAATCGCCCGGTCGGGACGGCACGACTCCGCTGGGTCGACGACGAGACGGCAAAGTGCGAACGGGTTGCCGTTCAGGCGGCCGACCGCAATACCGGCTGGGGCGGCTGGCTCATGGGCGCTGTTCACGACCACGCGGCCGCAGTGGGCGCGACACGGTGTGTGCTTCACGCCCAGCAGGCAGCACTTGAATTCTACCGGAAACAGGGCTACCGGCCCGTTGGCGAGCCGTTTTCGGAGGCGGGGATCCCGCATCGCAAAATGGTTCGGACGTTTGACGAAGGTGCAGCAGAGCCTACATAAGGGACACAATCGGCGTCCGAAAAAACACAAACGGAGACAAGGAGGCGTAACACAACGCATCACCGGCGATGCGGCCTTAGTCGGCACCGACAGCCGAAATCCGTCCATCACCCGAGGGTCGAGCAAGGCGGACAACGAGGTAAACCACGGGCGTGTCGGCGAACGCAATTGCGAGTTTCAACAGATACTGCCCGATAATGAGACTCACGACGACGGCGGTCGGAAGCGGCTCACCGATGCCGAACACGGCGGGCGCGACGATGAACGCAATCGAGACGAAAATAACGGTGTCGATCGCCTGACTGCTCGCGGTCGAGGCGATGTTCCGAAGCCAGAGCGCTCGTCCGTCGGTGTAGTCGCGAATCCGGTGAAACACCTCGACATCCCAGTTCTGACTGACGAGATACGCGAGCAGGCTGCCCAGCACGATGTTGGCACTCGGCGCGAGTGCGGCCTCGAAGGTGGCGGCGAACTCGGGGTCGACCGCGGGGGCGCTAATCGTCGACCAGACCAACGCGAGCACGACGAAGTTGAGCACGAAAGCGACGTTGACCATCACCTGTGCGGCCCGCCGGCCGTAGAGTTCCGCATAGCAGTCGGAGGCGACAAACGTCAGCGCGTAGGCGAGTGCCGCCCCCGGCAGGACGATTTCGGCACCGACCGACGGCAACGCGGCCGGCAGCGGCAGCGCCAACAGTTTTGCGGCGGTGAGTTGCGCGGTCACCAACGCGGTGACGAACAGTCCGACGAGTGCGATTTGGGCGACTGCGAGCCGATCTGTCGGGCTTGGGGCCGTGGCGTACTCACTCGTCATCGAGTCGTCCTCGTCGGCTGTCGATATCGTCGAGCATATCGAGCGTTTTGCGGATCGATGCGCGGACTGCCTCGCTGCGGTTGACGAACTTTTTGCCGTCACCGACGTGACTGTCGAGATCCTCGAGCAGTTCATCGGGAACTTCGACGCTTATCTTGGCCATCGTGAGCGAATATCCTGGGAATATACTTCAACGATTCGAGTCAGTCGCGGTCGGTGAGTCTCCCGGTTGCGGTCGCCACACCGGCCGGGGAGAATCGGCCGAGTCGATCCGTCGACCCCGATCACGTAACAAACTCCGACGGTGGCGAAAGGTTACGCCGCCCCCCAGCGGTGATGAGGAACAACACGGCGAGGCCGATGGCGTACGCGATCATGAGCGGGACGGTCACGAGGAACATCGTCATAATATCGGCGGGCGTCAACAGTGCGCCAACCGTCAACAGCGCCATCGTCACCTCGCGCCAGCGGTTTCGCATCGCGGCGTACGGAAGGCCGGCCTTGTTGAGCAGAATCATCAACACGGGAATGTCCGCGAGAATCCCAATACCGGCAGTCGTGAAGATGATGAGCCAAAAGAAGTCGTTGATGCGGTAGGTGATGAGCATATCTGCAGCGACCGCGTCGGCAACGAGAAACGAGATGATGGCGGGCGCAATGTAGAGATACCCCAGGACGAAGCCACCGACGAGTCCCACACTGAGCGCGCTCGTCCAGAGGAAAATCACGTTCTGGTTGCCCCGGACGAAGCCGAGTTCGCGGAGCGCTGGCCACGCGTAGTACGCGATCATCGGCAACACCGCCAGCGCGCCGATGAGCACCGAGAACTTCACGATGAACAAGACAGCTTCGACCGGGTGCAGCGTGATGATCGACAGCGTCGCCTCGTCGACCAGTTCCGGCGGCATCCGACTGAGGAAGTTCTCTCTCGCGGTGCCGAGTCCACCGAGATAAAACCAGGTGAACGTGCCGGCCATGAAGATGAGGAAGGTCGCCACGAGGCGGAACGACCGCGAGCGCAACGTGCCGATAATGAACATGATGTCGGTGTAGTAGCCGCCGATGTCGTCGGTGTCGCGCTCGCCGTCGGTCAGTTCCTCAAGAAACGAGTCGCTTGCGCGGGAGGCCCGGTCGCCGAGTCCGGGATCCGTCTCGTCGTCTGCGGCAGTATCTTCGTCGTCTGTGGTCGTCTCCGAATCACCATCGGCCGCGTCGTCAGCGGCGGCTTGGCGGGCGTCTTCGGTGTCGTCGAACCGGTCGAGAATCGCTCTGGCGGTTTCGGGGTCGTCGTTCTCGATTGCCGTGCTCGCAAGTTCCATCGCCTCGGGTTCGTCGAGCGCGATGAACGGCTCGTCGGGAGCCGCACGAATCCCGGCGGCATCGAGCGTCGAGAGGTCGAGCGCGGTTGGATCACCCAGATCCGCATCCGCGTCGGCGGCGATCGATTTTCCATCGGGACCGACCGATTCGAGCGACGTGTAGATGAAAAACGCGAGTGCAACCAGCGCCAGCACGATCCCGGTGATCGTTCCGTACACCGCGATAGCGACCGCCGGATCGACGCCGAGGCCCTCACCGGCGGGCAGGATGCGGTAGTCGCTGCGGATGGTGACGAACACCCAGTTGGCCCGCTCGATGCCGACATAGGTATAAAAGGCGTAGACAAGCGCGATACCCGCGACGAACGCGCCGGCAAGAACATTCCAGTGTGCGCGGACTGTTCGCGGCACGTTGATCTGCTCGCTCCCGCGCTTCGTGGTGACGACGATTTTCGCGAGGTACAGACTCAGACCGTAGAGAACAATGAGCGGGAACGCCCACATGATCTGGGTGAACGGATCGGGCGGCGAAAAGAACGCGCCAAAGACGAACATGCCGACAATTGCGTGTCGCCACTTGTCGCGGAAGGTCTCATACGGGACGATTTCGGCGTACGAGAGACCCGTGATGAGCAGCGGCATCTGGGCGGCCAACCCGAAGGAAATCGTGAGCAAAATAATGAACTCGGTCCACATGACGATCGAATAGCTCGGTTCGAATCCGGCATCGAAGCCGAATCCCGCAAGAAAGCCGAACATGACGGGAAAGAACACGGCATAGGCGTAGGCCGCCCCGCCCGCGAACAACACCGCGGCGAACGCCCCGATGATGGCGAGTTTCCAGCGAGGAATCGGCGTCTGTGGCCACAGGCCGCGGTCTCGGAGCGCGGCGCGTGAAAAGTACAGAAACACCGGCAGTGCCACCAAGAGACCAATAATGAGGCCGATTTTTGCCTGCAACAGAATGACATCGAAGGGGGTTTGGGCGATGACTTCGAAGCTCTCGCCGACCTCCGCACGCATTTGGGACTCGGTGACGCCGCGAAAGAAATCCCAGATAACCAGGCGGAGCGCATAAAAGGTGCCCAGAAACCCGATCAAAAAAACAATGAAAACCTTCTGGAGATCCTTCTGGGCCGATCGAAGCATCGCTCGCACGGTGTCGGCGGCCTCACCGAACGTCTGCATGGTGTCGCCGTCGAGCGCGCTAGACATTACAACAGAGAAGTCGACTCGGCGTTATCAACTTTTTCTCTCGCTGATTACGTTAGGTGCGAACTGGTGGCGTCGAGTTCGAGCATGAGCAGCGTACATTCGGGGGCACAGCGGGTTCGCTCGCATGGATGAATCAGAAAAGGCCTATAACACCGCGGCGGTCTACTGTAACTGAATGGCTGAGCATTCGGATCCGTCCGGCAATGAGCCTACAGCGCAGCCAACGCCCACAGCGTCGGCTGCGGCTGGATCCGAGGCCGCTGACGACGCGACCGAACCGATAGACGACGGCAACCGCGCCGACGACGCGGGCGACGAATCCACTCGCGGGCACGAGAACGACGCCGACCGCGTTGCCGACGGCGGCACCGAGCAGGTCGGCCTCGACACCGAGGGGGCGACCGTTGGCTCGGACGGCGCGAGCGATACGCCAGATATCGACGGCGGCTCGTTCATCGATGGGCCCGAAACCGACCAGGAGATGCCGCTTGCCGACCACATCGAGGAGATGATGCGACGGCTCGGCATCGTGTTCCTCTTTGCCGGCGTGGCGACCGTCATCACCTATCCGCTTGCAGCCGACATCATCAACTACCTGTGGGCCTCACACATCCCGAGCGCCGAGTTCAATCGCCCGCGACTGTACGGCCCGCTCGAATTCATTCTGACGAAACTCAAAGTCGCCGGGCTGGCGGGCCTGCTCGTCGGCCTGCCGATGTTCGTCTACCAGACGTACCGGTTCATGGCCCCCGGGCTGTACGACAACGAGCGGCGCTACTACCTTGCGGCGGTGCCGACCAGTCTCGTGTTGGGCGTAGTCGGCGTCCTGTTTGCGCATTTCCTCATCCTGCCGTTCATTTTCAGTTACTTCACGGGCTACACCGAGCCGGCGGCCGTCATCGCGTTCGGCTTGCAGGAGACGTTCAACCTCATTTTGATCATGATGGCGTGGATGGCGCTGGTGTTCCAGATTCCGTTGTTCATCATGCTCGCGATCATGATGGGGTTGGTCACGCGCGAGTGGCTCGAAGCAAAGCGCCTCATCTTCTGGGGTGTGTTTCTGGCCATCGCCTTCGTCTTCAGCCCGGATCCGACCGGCATGGCCCCGATTATCGTGACGCTGACCATGGTCGGGCTGTTCGAGGGAACGCTTGCGCTCCTGCGGTGGACGGGCAACTGACAAATTCACGTCGACTACGACGCTGACTACTCACGCCGACAACGACGCTGACTACTCACGCCGACAACGACGCTGACTGCTCACGCCGACAACGACGCTGACTACTCACGCCGACAACGACGCTGACTACTCACGCCGACAACGACGACTGCCTTCGTCGACGACGCTGACCACTCACGTCGACACCGTCCCACAGACCGCGATTACGACTCGTGCTGTTCGAGTTGCGACTGCAGTTCGTCGGGATCGACGTGAGAGCTGAACGCCGGCCAGCCGTCGACAAAGACACACGGCACTTTGTCGCCGTACTCATCAACAAGTGTGGGGTCGCTGTCGACGTCGATTTCGGTGACCTCGACGGGAACGTCGGCCGCGTCGCTCGCGCGTTTGATCTGTGTTTTCGCCAGCGCACAGAGATGGCAGTTCTCACGGCCATAGACGGTGATGGGAACCGGCGTCGACATACGAGTGCGTTGTCGCGCGCAGACCCAAAGGTTACGACTCGGCCAGCAAAACACGCCGTATGCGTACGCTGGTACTCGTTCGCCACGGCGAGACGACGTGGAATCGCAAAAAGCGGGTGCAGGGCTGGGCTCCGGTCGGCCTCACCGACCGTGGCCACGACCAGGCCGCTGGCCTCGCCGAGCGGCTCGCGACTGATTACGACATCGAGCGGGTCGTGAGCTCTGATCTTCGGCGAACGCTCGAAACCGCACGTCCCATCGCCCGTGCGGTCGGCTGTAAACCGATCACCGACCGCCGTTGGCGCGAACGAAACTTCGGCGTGCTACAGGGACTCGACTACCGCGAGTTGTTTTTGGGCTATCCCGAGTTCGCGCTGACCGAAGTGGGCTACACCGCCGCAGGGGCGCGACCGGAGGGTGGCGAAAGCCTGCTCGATCAGCGCGAACGCGTGCTTGCGGCCTTTGAAGAGTTGGTTGACGAGGCGGTCGCGAGTGAAGACCGTTCGGCCGACACAACCGTTGTCGTCACCCACGGCGGGCCGTTGTATCTGGTGTTGGGTCGACTCAAGGAACTGGACATCGTGGCGACGATTATGCATCAAGAACAGGGCAACTGCGCGATCAACGAGATACAGGTCGACCGCGACGGAAACTGTCGGATTCGACGCGAGAACGACACGGCTCACCTGGATCGAACCGCCCCCGAGGACGACGCATGAGCCGCGGCGGAATCGGCGACACCCACGACCGGAACCGAAATGCCACCGCGTAACTGGCTGGCGTTCGCCCCGTTGCTCGCCGCGGTGTTCTGGGGCGGAATGTACGTCGTCAGCAAGTGGGGCTTCGAGCAGATTCCACCGCTGACGCTGGCATTTCTGCGGGTCGTCATCGGCGCGACCGTCCTCGTGGTCGTCGTCAGCGGTCGGTATCCCAGACGTGCGTTTTCGCGTGCCGACTGGCGGGCGTTTGCCGTGCTCGGCGTCTGGGTTGCAGTCACGATGTCGACGCAGTTCGTCGGGACGGATCTCACCACCGCGAGTGAGGGCTCGCTCATCACCGTGTTGACACCGGTTTTCACCGTGGGACTCGGCGTCGTCATCCTCGGCGAGCGGCTTACCCGACGCCGAGCGGTCGGCATCAGTCTCGCACTCGTCGGGACGCTTGTCGTGCTTGCCGGACAGTACGAGTTGGCAACGATCGGGGCCGGAAGCCTCAGTGGCGTGGTGTTGCTCGTGGTCGCCAGCGCTGGCTGGGCGGCCTACACCGTCTGGGGCAAGCCGGTGATCCGCCGCTACTCGGCGCTCGAAACGGCGACCTACTCGACGGTGCTCGCGGTGCCGATGCTCGCCGTGTTGGTGCCCGTTGAGCTTGCGGTCACGGGCATCTCGATCGGGACGATTTCGTTCTCGTGGCCACTGCTCGCTGCGGTTGGGTATCTGGGTACATTGAGTACGGCCGCGGCATGGTACTGCTGGTACAAAGGGCTCGAATACGCCGATGCTGGGACGGTCGCAGTGTTCTTTTTCGCCCAACCGGTTGTGGGGGCCGCGCTCGGCGGACTGTTGTTGGGTGAACCGATCGGCCCTGGCTTCGTGATCGGTGGCGTGGTCATGGCGCTCGGCATCTACGTGGTAAGCACCGATCGGGCGACGACAACGAAATAAAAACGGGCTACTGTCAGTACTTCGGATCCGCGCCGGTCACGTCGTACACGCGCTCCATCAGCTCGTCGCGCTGGCGCTGCCAGGTCGCAAACGCCGCGGGCGACGACGGATAGCGCTCGTAGTGTTCGATTACCTCTTCGGCGACCTGTTTGACCTTGTAGAAGTCGAGAATCTGTTGCCAGTAGCCGTAGCTGTCGACGACGATACGGGCCATAAGTAGCGGCCCCATCGAGGCCTTGCCGCCGTACAGCGCCTCGGCGAGTTTTTCGCCCGGCAACGCCGCCAGCAGCCCCGTCAGATGGTCGATGTCGACGGCCGTCGTCAGGATGTTGTAGACGTCGAGGCCGGCGTAGCGTGCACCGTAGTGATCCATTACCCGTTCGTTATAGTGCCACAGTGCGGCCTCGCTTACGTCGTCGTTTTCGATGGCCGAAACGGCCTGTTCGGCGGCATACTTGCCGCCGTACGCGGCGCCGGCAATGCCGCCGCCCGTGGTTGGATTGACATGGGCGGCCGCGTCGCCAACGGCGATGTAGCCCGGCGCAACCGCCGAATCGTAGGGTCGACGCGTTGGCAACGCCGCCCCGAGTTTGTCTGTGACGTGGGCCCCCTCGAACTCCTCGCGGTCGCGGAGGTCGCGTTTCAGATCCTCGATCATCTGCATCGGTTCTTCGTTCATTTGGAAGCCGAGGCCGGCGTTGATCGTGCGCGAGGTTCGTGGGAAGTACCAGAGATACCCCGCCGCCCGCTCGGTCGGTTTGAACACGAGCGCGTCGTCCCACTCGACGTCCTCGTCGACCTCGACGATCTCGCGGTAGGCCGAACTGAACTGTGAGTACCGAACGTTGGTGTCGAAGTTCGTCCCCGAAAAGTCGACCTTGTCCTGCAACAACGAGAGCGCGCCCGCGCCGTCGATCACGATTTCGGCGTTGTAGGTTACCTGGTCGCCCTTTTTTCGACCGACAACACCGGTGACCTGCCCGTCGTCGGCCTGGGTCACATCCTGGATGACGGTGTCGAAATGGAACTCAACGCCGGCCTCTTGGGCCCCCTCAATGAGCAGCCGACCGTACTCCCAGCGGTCGATGACTGCCAGCTCACCGGGAACCGGGATTTCGAGCACCGTGTCGTGGGTTGGAATCTCGAAGCGGCCGTGATCGACCGCGGTGTTGGTGAACGCCGGTTCGATTTTCGATTTTGGAATCGCATCCGGAAACTCGTTTGCGCCTTTGAGGGCGTCGCCACAGGCGATGTGGCCGGCTTCATCCTCGTCCTTCCGTTCGATGATGACGGGATCATAGCCCGCATTAGCGATTGTTGCCGCGGCATAACAGCCCGATGTGCCCGCGCCAACGATGGCAACATCGTACTCGTAACTGGTCATTACACTGAGTGAGCACCCCGGGGCGAAAACTCTTTATCTCAGTTTGCGTCGTTCCGAATCCAACGTATTTGCGAACGAACCGATTGACCCAGCACTCATGCCCGTCGACCGCATGCGTTCGACATGGATCGCAACGAACGCCGACGCGCGTGGGACGCAATCGCCGAAACCTACGCCGAGCGGCGAACCCCTGACGGCTCGGATGCCGACCTGATTGCCGACCTGCTCGACTGTTGTCCACCGCAGCCGCGTGTGCTCGACATCGGCTGTGGCGATGGCGCACGGACGCTCGCAAACCTGCCAGCCGGCAGTCTCGGGCTCGATTTCTCGCGTCGCGGCCTCTCGCTTGCGGTCGAAACCGTCCCCGACGCACGACTTCTGCAGGCTGAAATGGGTGCAATCCCCGTCGTCGACGCGGCCGTCGACGCCATCACGGCCTACCACGCCGTGTTTCACGTGCCGCGAAGCGAGCAACCGGCCGTCTACCGCGAGTTCGCCCGCGTGCTGAAGCCGGGCGGTACCCTCCTGATGACGCTTCCGGGCGGGCGGTTCGAAACGGTGCGGCGAGGATGGATGGGTGGAAAAATGTTCTTTGCGTCGCCCGGGCGGACAGAAACGCTCCGCCAGCTCCGCGAAGCCGGCTTCGGGAACGTGCGAACAAAGACCGCAGCCGACCCGCTCGGGAGCACCAGCGAGTTCGTGTTTGCCGAGCGTAAATCGCCGTAGCGCGCGCGGCGTTAGACGGGATCAGTCGGCCGCGAACACCGCAAACAGAGGGTGCTGTCGGCGACCCAGTTGACGTCGGTCGAGCCGCAGTGTGAACACCGGTGATGATCGGTTGCGTACTCGGTCGTGCCCCGCGGGGCGGCGAGAAAGCCGTCGGCGACGACGCCGTCGAGCAGCGCCGAAAAACGCTGTTGTTTGTACGTGGCTCGCCGGGCCAGAAACGCGCCGGAATCCGCAGGATCTGCGCCGTGAAGATCCTCCCATTTGATGGCGATTTCGCCGTTTCCAGCGCTACGAGCCAGCTGTTTGAGTGGCGCAGCGGCAGCTTCGAACAACGGCGTCGTCGCCCATTTCTGTGGGTGCGAAACGTCGGAGCCGGCCGCGTGGTAGGCGTCTGCCGCCGTGTCGTAGGCGGCGGCTGCGCCATCGAGCGTGCCGACGACGCGGCAGTCGGCGATGAGTTCGTCAAGACACGCCCGTTGGACCGGCCGTGACAGCGCGGTTTGGAGGTCGCGCGCGACGGCAACTCCCTCGACACCCCGGTGGGTTGCTCGCGCCGGCCTATCGGCGACGCGGTAGCAGATTCCACTCAGCACGAGATACTGAACAGCGGTGCCAACGGAGCCGCGGTCATCGGCCGCAAAGGGGCTTGTACCGGCGCGCGGCTCGGCGAGAACGTGCCAGGCCGCACGGCTGTAGTAATCGCCGGCGGACTGGTACTCACGTGTCGCCAGCGCGGCGACCGCGTCGGCGACGAAGCCGCCATCTTGCGCATGCATGTCGACCGTTGGACGGCCAGCGACAAGTCAGTTCGTTCGCGACCCTGTTACTCCGGCGTCGGTTCCGGCGGACAGTACTCAGCGTCGGCCGTGGTGACAACGGTTTTATTGGGATACGGCGCGCACACACGGCTGCTAATGGTTTCAACCGGAGACACTGCCCCAGACATTTCGGCAACGATCGGGACGAGCGACCACGAACCGTTCGAACTCAGCGAGGCACTCGGCGACGGCCCCATCGTCATCGCCTTCTTCCCCGGCGCGTTCACCCCGCCGTGCAGCAACGAGATGATCGCGCTCGAAACCCACCTCGACCGGTTCGAGGACGTGGGCGCGAGTGTCTACGGCCTGAGCGCCGACTCGCCGTTCTCCCAGGGAGCGTTCCGCGAGGAACACGGCCTCACGTTCGACCTCATCTCCGACATGGGCGGCGACGCCATCCGCGCGTACGGCCTCGAAATGGAGATTCCCGACCTCGGACTCTACGGCATCGCCAACCGTGCGGTGTTCGTGCTCGACGCCGACGGCGTCGTTACCTACAAATGGGTCGCCGACGAGCCAACCGACGAACCCGACTACGACGAACTCGTCGACGCGGCCGAAGCCGCAGCCTGAATCGGAACCAGCGCGGTCGACGGTATTTTATTTTTACCTAAAAGCCGAAAGCAGTAGCACTCGAAAATGCCACGCGGGTTGGACACAAGACAGCCCAACTCACGCCTCGTCGATCGCCGTGTCAATCCGCTCGGTTGCGCGCGCGACCAGTTCGTCGACTGCGTCGCTCTCGGCGTAGAGTCGAATGTAGGGTTCCGTTCCTGAAGGGCGAACAAGCAGCCACGAGCTGTCCGGACGCGTGAGTCGAACGCCGTGCTCCAGACTGGCCGTTGATTCGGGAAACGCCGCCGGAAGCGTTGTTTCGAGCGTCGCCATCGCCGCCGATTTTTTGTCATCCGGACAGGTGATGCTGACCTTCCGGTAGGGCCGTTCGGCAATCGGCTCGCGGAGGGGATCGAGCTCCTCGCGACCAATGAGTCCCGAAAACAGCGCCGCGCTGACGACGCCATCGATCCAGCCACCGAAGGCGGGATGGAGGTGTTTCCACGGCTCGGCGGCGAAGACCACCCGCTCGCCGGCAGCGGTGAGCGACGAAACGGCCTCATGGAGTGCGCCGAGTCGAACCCGCTCGATCCGGCCGCCCGCGGCAGCGACCTGCTCGTCGATCCGTCCCGAGGCGTTCGGTGTCGTCACGACGACCGGCGTTTCGTCGGTGGCGATCGAACTCGTTCGCGTATAAAACGCCGCGAGAATGGCAAGAACGGTGTCCTCGTGGACGACGGTGCCCGCGCTGTCGACGAGGACGATTCGGTCGGCATCGCCGTCGTGTGCGATGCCGAAATCGACCGTGGAGTCGGCGACGAACCGTCGCAGATCGCCGATCGTCTCGGGCGTCGGTTTGCTTGGCCGACCCGGAAAAAAGCCGTCGACGTTGGCGTTGAGCGCGACGATCTCGGCTCCGAGCTCGCGGAGAACCTGCGGGGTCGCCAGCGCGGCCATTCCGTTGCCGCAGTCGACGGCAACCCGAACGTCGGCCCATGGATTTTCGCCGTCTGCAGTCTCGGGCACAACCTCGCGCGCGTAGTCGACAACCTTGGCGCGATACGCCGATAGCGGGTCGGCCTCGTGTGTGACTTGCCACGCCTGCCAGTCCGCGCGCGACTCGTCGGCGTCGACCGCGGCTTCAACCCGTTTTTCGCGGTCGCTGTCGAACTCGCTTCCGTCGACAAAGAGTTTGATTCCGTTGTCAGCCGGCGGGTTGTGCGAGGCGGTGAGTATGATGCCGTAGCGGCCCTGCGAGGCAAACGCCAGCGTCGGCGTCGGCACCATTCCCACGCGGACGGGAGTCGCGCCCGCTGCCGCAACCCCGGCTTCGGCGGCTGCCATGAGCGACGAACCGGTAATCCGACCGTCGCGGCCGATGACGACCTGTGGCGCGGTGTGCGGCTCGGTCGTCTCGTCGGCGTCGACTGGCTCGGTCCGAGTGAGTTGCCCCACCGCCTGCCCGACGGCGAGCGCGAGCGCCGGCGTCACGCGGTCGGCTACGGGCCCGCGAATTCCCGCCGTTCCAAACTGAACCATGTCCCTCCTCGGCAACCGGCGACCTTAGTCTTCGGTGATTTCGCCTGCGCGGCCGACTGACGATTTATGTGTGCGGCAATACAACGCGGCGGTATGTCCGACANCAACGCCGAGCGTGACCGCGTTCGGNCGCACGTCTTCGTCAGCGGCCGCGTTCAGGGCGTGTTCTATCGCGCAACAACTCGGGACGAGGCCCGCGACCGCGGCGTCGACGGCTGGGTGCGAAATCTCGACGACGGTCGTGTTGAAGCCGTGTTCGAAGGCCCCCAGTCCGCAGTCGATGAAATGTGCGAGTGGTGCGAAGCCGGCAGTCGCGCGGCCACCGTCTCGGGAGTCGAGGTGATGAAAGAGCGACCCAAAGGTCTCGCTGGGTTCGAGGTTCGGCGGTAGTGGCGCGGCCGGCGATGGAGGACCGTGCGCTAGTCATTCGTGTGGCCGCGCCCGTCGTGACCGAGTAGTCTTTGACTCCGC
>SL_4KL_010_BRINEDRAFT_10001117_pt1 | contig 14672 bp, 13 predicted proteins | sample SodLak_010_BRINE_2_FD_10664 | JGI IMG/M metagenome (IMG submission 10664)
CAGAGTTCGTCAAACTGATTCAGAATACGTATCGTGATGCCAATATTGCGATTGCAAACGAGATCGCAAAGCTTGCGCATGATTATGAGATCGGTTCTCGGGAAGCAATTGAGTTAGCCAATGAGCATCCTCGGGTGGATATTTTACAGCCAGGGCCTGGTGTCGGCGGTCATTGTTTACCGATCGATCCGTGGTTCCTCGGTCAGGGGTCGGATGGGCTCGATTTGATTGAGAGGGCACGAGAGATCAACGATGGAATGTCGACATATATAATCGAATTGCTCGAAGAGGAACTCGGAACCCTCGGTGGAAACAAGATCGCGATTCTTGGTGTCGCATATAAAGGCAATGTCGGTGACACGCGCAAGAGTCCCGGTCTGAAGCTCGCAAACGAACTCCAGGCAGCCGAACACACCGATGCGGAAGCCGTTGCCGCCGACGGTGGGGAAAGTATCGAGATTGCATTGCACGATCCAACCGTTGAAGATCAAACGCTTCAGTTAGAATCGTTAGAGACTGCGATATCTGATGCCGACGGGATTGTCATTGCGACCGACCACGATGAGTACGAAGCACTGGATCCTGAACAGTTCGAGACAATTAATTCGGTTGTTGTCGACTCACGAGCAATCATCGACAAGCCGGCATGGGAAGCTGCCGGCCATACTGTGTTGTTGATTTAACATGACGGGCGATTCATACTCTGAGTCGGTTGTAATCGTCTCTCAACACTTTCCGCCGGACAAATCAGGGAACGCCTCTCGGGTACACGATACTGCAAAACATCTTACGACAGAGGGATGGGATGTGACGGTGTTAGCACCACCGCCAGCATTTCCCCATGGACAGTTCGAACGAAGTTGGACACGGAAGCGGACACGAAAGCAGGATGGAGTAACCATTCATAATTTGTGGGCCTGGCAACCGACTACCGAAGATCCAGGATTTATTAGTCGGATGGCGTACTACGTCTTCTTTCCGCTACACGCGCTACTCTGGTTGCTCGTGCATTATCGAGACGTCGATGCGATCATTACGTCATCGCCGCCCATCTTTACCGGAATTGCTGGGATTCCATTTGGCTTGCTCGGTCGTACGCCTTGGATTGTCGACGTACGCGATCTCTGGATCGATGCTTCTGTGGGATTAGGATTTATTGCTGAGGGTGGCCTCGCCGAACGACTCAGTCGACGGTACGAACGGTGGGTTCTGTCGATGGCTGACCGAATCACCGTCACAACGTCGATGCTTGGTGATCGCCTTGCCGATCGATATCTCCTTGATCGAGACAAAATCGTGCATCTCCCGAACGGCGTCGATACCGAGGAGTTCAAGCCCACTGATTCGGAACCCGAACCTACGATAGTCTACACAGGGAATGTTGGCCACGCACAGGACCTAGAATCGTGTATTCAAGCGATGTCCCGACTTGAGCATCCGAACGCGACGCTGAAGATCGTCGGCGACGGTGATGTCAAAGGTGAACTTGAGGCCCTCGCACGGAAAGAAGGGTTGAACAGGGCCGTTGAGTTCTCCGGATTGGTCCCACGTAAAAAAGTACCAAAGATCCTCAATGAGGCGATGATCGGAGTCGCCCCGCTCAAATCCGATGACTCACTGGAGTACGCCGTGCCGACGAAAGCTTATGAATATATGGCATTTGGATTACCAGTAGTAGCAACCGGGGTGGGTGAGATTAAATCTCTAATGGACGAATCTGATGGTGGATATCATCTTGAGAACGACCCTGAAAAGATGGCGAATGTTTTTCAAACTCTATTATCTGACTGGGAGTTACGTACCGAAATGGGAAAAAGGGGAAGAGAACATATATCAAATAAATATGATCGTAGTATGATAGCAAAGAAGCTAAACAAATTGTTAGAATATGAATTGTCGAACAACAGATATAAATAAACCAAGCCTACAAGCCTGCCAAAATCAATATTCACACATACATGTTACTAATGGTGACAAATTACAGAAGAGAAACAAAAATTGCGGCCATAATTTCCATATATTCGTTTTTGGCTGCATTATTTGTCGGCTACCAATCACCCGCTGCTACATATGAACTAGACATCTATGGATCAACTCCACAGTTATTTTGGATTTTAATTAGCTTGCCAATTTTTATATGTGTTCCTATTGCCATATACAGATCAATTAATTCCAAACAACCTGGGATACCATTATTTGTCTCTGTTTTTAGCTTTTTGCTCATAATTTCTATTCCATTACTTAGAGGATATCATCACATCGGAGAGGGTGATATGATGACACATCTTGGTTTCACTCGAGAGCTACAAGAAGGTATTATTAGTTCAACAGACCTTTTCTATCCTGCAGTCCATATTTTTGTTGTAAATATATTTCATATAACGGGTATCGAAATAAAACAAATTTATTTGTTTTTATCGGTACTGTTTATTTTATCGTTTATAATTTTCACGGGTTTAATAATTCGGAAGGAAGTGTCATATACAAAAGGATTCACATGGGGTATTCTTACATCAATGCTTCTTTTACCTATAAATGTTGATGCAACTCATCTACAGCCCTCTCCTCGGAATATCACAGTCTATCTATTCCCTTTAATGGTCTTTTTATTCTTTCTATTTATTGATGAAAATAGAAAATCTTTCCTAATCCTCGTTTGTGTCGGCTTTGTTTCATATTTTTATTACCATCCTCAATTTGCGATTACCCTTTTATTTGTTCTAGCTGTAATGTTGGCATCATACTATATGTATGATGTATATAAAAAAGAAAATAGGGCAAAAGAAATTCAATCGATATTAATTTTATTGCCAGCATTTTCGTTGTTTGCCTGGATAGTAATAACTGATGAAACTACGTTTGAGGCTTTTATTCAAAGTCTTACTCGATATGCAATTCAAGGGTCTGATCCAAGCTCTGGTCTCAGTTCCAGCAGCGTTTCATTAGATGCCTTAGGAGTCAGCCTAACAGAACTTTTCCTCAAAATATTTTTTATACCTGTTATAATCTGTATTTTTGTGGCTGCTGACGGTATTGTTTTGATTAAAAAGGCAATAAATAAAAATAACCGATTAGAAACTAGTGATCTTAGGTATATTTCACTATTAGCAGGATTAGTCCCCGTGGCTGGATTCATGATCTTCTTCATCGCTGCAGATAGATCTAACTTCATTTTCAGATACCAGGGATTTGCAATGGCAATAGTGACTATTCTTGGGGCCATTACTTTATGCAAACTACATAATAAATATCAAGGTAAATTAATAAATATAGCTATTCCGTTATTTATAATTGCTTTAATTATGTCTATTTTAGTCGTATTTCCTTCTCCTTATGTATTAAATGATAGTGGACACGTGACTGAATCAAAAATAAATGGACATGAAACGATGTTTGAATATGCAGATCCAAAAAGGAATTCGTATGATAGTATTCGTTCTGACACTAGCCGTTATGGACATGCGATATTAGGTACAGAATATATAGATAGAAGTGAATATTATCCTCTAGGGTTTCGAAGAGGTGGAGTACCTGATCATTTCAATAACCAAAACCTTGGCCAACACTATTCAGATACTGTATATCTGTCTGTAACTACAGCAGATCAAGAACGTGATATCTCTATGTACGACGGATTTAGGTTCAACGAAGATGATATGAATTACTTACACAGGACGAACTATATCAACCAAGTTTATTCAAATTCGGGTGTTGATTTTTATCATGTAGTACCTGCTGAAGGAAGCGAATAAGCCAGTAAAGATGATTCAGTAGTGGTAAATGTACTTAAATAGTTCCTTAATTCACCAATAAGTAAATAATATATGAATATATGGGATAAACACAATTCATACCAACCAATATTGGTTAGGTGAGCATGTCATAGAAACGTTCTCAGAGAAGACAGCAGGGTGTTGGAACTGTGTCTACGAGCACCACACCCTGAAAGACGTAGCTTCGGTAGATGAATTCTTGGATGCGGCGGCTACCGAAATCGTGCCGTTGTTCGAACATCTTGAATTTAAGTTTCTCCTGAGAGACGACGTGTTCGCCCCTTAGAGACAGGGGCGAACACGTGTGCACCAACCACCTGATATCTTTCGCCACTTTCTCCACTACTACGAGGATGTCTATGGCACACGCGCGGTCACGCGAGAACTTCAGAACAGGCTTGTTTAATATTTCTGTGGACTTGACAAACCCGCATCCAGAGACACGGTCGACCGATGCTAACCGATCTCGAACACATCATCGGCGATGTCTTCGACAAGACACCTCCGCTGCCTTCTTGACTCAACGTATTCCATTGATTCGACCCACATTGAAGCGATCCAGTGCAACACGCTGCCTCGTGGAACGGATCGTTGGTGGTACCGATCACTGTCCATGCAGGCGTTGTGGGCGTGATCGAGCGAGGAGTAGATACGATGCTTGATCAGGGAACGAACACCGTTTCCACGGAGTTCGTCCCTGAAGGCTTTGAATCATAGCCAGAGTCTGCAGCCAGTGAGCGCAGGTCGGCCGCATTCCTGCGGGCGACCTGCGGGCCAATCTTCGCGTCGTGCTTTTTTCGTCGTGCAGTGGATGTCGGTGGTGTACAGCGTTTCGACATCCACCAGAGCGGTGACTTTCAGGGCTCGAACTCGGTAGGAGGTACCGTTGTCGTAGTGTCTACTTGGCCAATCGCGGTCCAAGCTTGTTGCATCGATAGCGGAGTGACCTGTGCGTTTCTCGGCTGATCGGCCGAGAAACGCACGCCACGTCTTTATTGGGATACGACCAAACCAGGCACGGAGAACCGTAAAGTGGGGAAGTCTCGTGAGACCGATCTCTTCGGTGATATCAAGTATTTCGATGAGTAAATCAATCGTTCCACGATATGATTTGCCCAGCTCGATACGAAGTGCATGGAGCACGAGCATAGCCCATTCAGCGAACCCGCGACCCCCGTGGGGGTCGGTGGGTCGTCGGGATTAGCAACAACTAGTTTAGCTTTCGTGACTGCAGTGCGGGTGAAGAGGCGGATTCGGGATGTCAAACTAATCTGTCTCCCCGCTTTCTACAGCAATAAAGGATCTTTCGCTGTTACGTCTAGCGAAACTACAGAGCCTAATTCTCGACACGCTCGACCGTGTCGGCCTCGTCATTACGCATGTGCGTCATTGTTAATGTCAATTAATCAAGTTAGTACCCATTCATGTTTGCAAATCTTTATATACGGATATTATATCTCTAGCTATACTTTCCCATGTGAATTTTTTCGAGTATTCCCAAATTTTTTCTCTATTCCAATTAGTTTTTATGCCTTTTTCTAGTATATTAGATAATTCTTCTCTGTTATTTTTTTCACACATTATTCCATAATTGTTAGATAATATAATTTCATCAACACCCCCAACATTAGTACCCACATATGGTTTTCCACAACCTAGTGCCTCAAACATAACTGTTGGGTTTCCTTCGGCTTTGCTGGAAAGGGAGAATATATCACAAGCATTCATCCAATAATTAAGATCTTCATCTGAAATATAACCGAGTATACGGAAATCAACGTTACCACTTTGTTTACTGGCCAATGCTTGGAGGTCATCATACTGGCGGCCCTGTCCCCCAATGGCACAAATCAGTTTGCCATTGTAGTCTATATCTGACGCTGATTTGATTAATAATTCAAAGTTTTTTCTAGGGGTTAGATCCCCAAGAGAAAAGATTATTTTTGAATCTATTTCTACCCCCAATGAATCTCTAGCAACATTTTTGTCGATGAGGCTAAATCGATCTGTAGAATATCCATTAGGAATATTATGTGTGTTGGAATTGAATTTTCTTAACATCTTGATGTCTTTTTCATTTACACGAATGATTGCATCAGTATTTTCCCAAGTTTGTTTTATCTTTTTATTATCTGATTCCATTTCTTCTTGTAGCCAACTCTGATTTTCGTGTATTGTTAGAACACACGGTATATCATAGTATTCAGAAAGTCGCATACCAACGTAACCAGATGTCCACGTAAAATGAGAATGTATAATATCGAACTCTATTTTTTCGGTTAATATTTTATATAACGTGCTGTAATAATGCTGGTCGCCTAATACACTATACCAATAATTAAATGGTAAATAGCTCAATGGATTTTTAATTACAGTTACATTCTCGGGTGAAGAGCTAGCAATTCTAGTCGAGACATTATGCCGGGATAATATAGGGAGGTCTATAATCTTAGATAATGATGTAAGTCGATTATATTTTACCAATACTATCACCTCATCAAAATGATCCGATAGCCGATCTATTTGTCCCTTTGTGAAGGTATTATATCTAGGTGCTACTACTAACAAATTCTTATTGTTAAATTCAGACATTATTTTTGATTAGGGTGTGTTTTGATTCTATCATCTTTATTAACTGTATCTTCAATATTTGATGGATCGTGAGCAATTTGATACAAGATTAAAGTTGGATCAACTACATTCTCCATGTAATCTCTGTAGTTAGTACTATGCCGTTTTATTATATTGTCTGAATCTAGTATTAATTCTGCTTTTTCAATCACTTCATAAGGGTTACTTAAATTATATATTAGGGATTTTTTTGCGAGTTCAATAAAATTACCCATACCGGATTTCTCAACAAACGAATTGTGTCGAATTGCTGGTGTACCCAGCATAGCAGCCTCAGTTATTACAGTTTGTCCGTCTGAAACAACCACATTCGCACAATTAATAATATCATGCAAGTAAGCTGGATGGAAGTCATACATTCTGACACCATCTATTTTTTTTATTTGATCTGGAGTCTCCATGGATTCATTTGATATATAAACATCACCATAGTTAGCTAAAGTGTTTATTAGACTCATTTTTTGATTAACAGAAAATCCTTTTTCTCCGATATCATGGTTTGAGCTAAAGGAATTAAACCGGACTAGAGAATAATCTTCATCTTCGTTAAGACCCATTTTTTTGTATGGATTTATATCTTGAATATAATTGTCTGGGTGAAGATACGCACTTTCTTTGAACCCATTAAAAAAATAATGCTTGTCAGATATTTTCTTTTTGATTGTGTGAGGAGATAACATTATGTCAAGAAAAGGAGGGAATATTTTTTGTTGTGTTTTCAACAAATAATTATCATCGGTCATATGAGTCCCTCCGTCCATAACCGTGACAACGGGAACATTACAGATCAGTTTACCAATAGCTGAGTAGCTTCCAGTACCTATTCCAAAAATCATATCGGGTCCATATTCCATCATTTCTTTTGCTATTTTGGAATAGTGTATCGGTAGATTTGAGAACAGAGAAGCCATTGAGTCTTTCCTTGATCCATAAACAGTATACGGCAAATTGTAATAGTCAAGAAGTTCAATTGTACATCCAAAATCTCTTGCAAATATCAGCACTTCATTACCTTCAGACAATAACTTATCACATAATTTCTTATATAGGTGAACATGAGCAGGAGTGTTATTAAAGATGGCGTATTTCATAACATACAATTTGTTTTTACCTTGATTATATCTTTCTTATTCACTCCGCTTTGCACGTTAGCGTCAGCGGTTGAGTACGAAGAGGCGGTTAGTCTCGGTCATCAAGTCATCGACACCGCGATCATCGTTGTCTCGGATCCACAAGAGAAGATTATAGACGGCTTCTTTCAGGGAGTGTTCGAGGTTCGCTCAAAGCTATGGCGCCTTCGAGCGAACCGTCCCCAGGGCGCTCGAATCAGGATCAAGACGAACGAGACTGTAGGCAGCTATCAGAAGATACCAGTGCCGACCGATACCTTCGTCAGTCTGTAGCTCGCAGTCTCCCGGGCTGAGATTCTGCTTCGAGTCCTCGAAGAACGTCTTGATGCTCCAGCGCCTTTCATAGGAGCGAATAATGTGCTCGGTCGGTGCGTCGATCCTATTCGTAGCGAGATATTTGACTGGATTCTATTCGTCTGTCTATTTCTCGGCAATAACCAGCTTCACGTCTCCCAAGACGCCATTCGCTTGGAGGGAAAGCAGATTCCCCAACGTTGTGGACGACCTCTACCGCACGTACATCGACGTAGAAATCGAAGCAGAATTCAAACGAGGGCGTACAACGGCACCCACTCAGTAGATACGGAGCAGTTCCGTGTCGTCGGCGTCCACAACGAGGACGCCGACGACTACCATCTCTATATCACGAACCTCCCGAGAGAAGAGTTTCTCCCGTCAGATCTAGCAACGCTGTATCGGTACTGTTGGGAAGTAGAGTTGCTGTTTCGTGAACTCAAGACGCAATACGAGCTTGATGAGTTCGACACATCCGACCCAGCGGTTGTTGAAATTCTCGTGTACGCAGCTTTGCTCTCACTGCTCTTGAGCCGTGATTTGCTCGGGTTAGTCACCGAGGTAGCAGATGACGTGATCGTCTTCCCACCAGAACGCTGGGCGGCGACCTTTCGGTCGCACGCCCAGCTGATCCTCTCGAAACTTGGTGAGTTTCTGGTATACTCGCCACAACCACTGCTTGAGCGGTTGATTGAAGACGCTCAGAAGATACACCAGCAACGACCAATTCTCCAAGAGACACTCGTTACCAGCACACAACCGAGGTATGAGGCCTAACTAAAGACCAATGGACGAGTGGTTTAGCTGTATAATCCAGACTTTATTGTATCAATATCAACTAGACCTAAATATAGTGAAACTATTCCCCAAACAACTATTCCTGTACCAACAGATGATATTAATCCCAACCACCCATCCATAATCAAAGATATTATTAGTACGATTATAGACATTATCCCAGTCACAATAATTATTAAAATTGACCTTCTAATAATTTGCGTTATATCCAATTTAAACTCTTTATTAATTATGTATAAGTTCGTCCCAGTATATAATGAATAAGTTACGACCGTGCTTATTGCAGCACCTACAACACCAATTGTAGGAATAAAAACTATATTTAATATTACATTTAACACTGAAGTTATTCCTTTAGCAACAGCACGCTCACGTGCACGACCAAGAAAATCTAATCCATTACTTGTAATCTTTGTTATTGATTGTAGGACAGCATATATACCAAGTATCTGTAATACTAAAACTGCCCCTGAATATTCTTGTCCAAACACGAGAGGAATCAAAGGGTCTGAAACGAGTATTATCCCTGCTGCTGCCGGAGTGTATATTAATAATGAATTTAAAAGAGCAGTTTGATAAATTTGAGTAGCATGGTCAAGATCGCCAGCTGCCTTTTGCGATCCATAGGTTGGAGAAAGCGTAAACCCTAGTGCTTTCACTGGTTTTTCAATAAACTCAATTACTTGTTTACTTATTGTATAGTAACCAACAGCGACCGGTGAGAGAAAGAATCCTACTAGAATAGTATCAATCTGCTTATCTAAAATATTTGCAGTGCTAGTCGCAGTTAGTGGAAGTGTGTACTCAATAATCCGCTGACGAAGTCCATTTTCTATAGTTTCCTTATTATATTGGCCATACAAATTATAATATATAAAAATAAGCCCAGCAGCTGAAGCTATAATAAAAGAAAGAATGTATCCAGCTAAAGCTCCTATTGCACCGTATCCAAGGATGACAAAACCAATAACAAACAGTAATCGAGTTATACGATCAAGGGTATGAATTACTGCTGCCACTTCTATCTCTTCAAAGCCCTGTAAAATGTACCGCGAATATTTTGCTAAGGTTCCAAAAAGTAGGTACAGAATGCCCAATAACAACAGGTCTGATAGACTTGGCTCATCAAGCAAGTTTGCAATTTGGTTATGAAACAAAAATAATATTAATACTATAAATAATATTGTTGATAAATTTACGTAGAAGGACGTCTGTATGATGTGGGGAATTTGAGAGGGGCTCTTTTCCTTATATTCCGATATATACCTAGCAGCTGATTTGCCTATACCCAACTTCGCAAATACTTCTAGCACTGTTAATACTGAGATCGTAAGGAAGAGTAACCCATATTCTGTAGGATCTAATAGTCTGGCCAATAGAATTGTTAATATCGCTCCAGAAATCGCGACAAGGATTTGACTAGATATCTCCGTTTTAAATCTCGATATTAGTATAGAAGAATCACTCATGTCTATATTTTTCAATACAGTTATATTTAATATTTTTATCAGTGTAGATCTGGGTGAGGGCTATTCTTTAGTGTAACTGATCGATAATGTTCCTTTCGGATTTCTTGCCATTTTTTGTGACGAACAAATACTCGAACCGGGATTTTTTCAATACCTAGTACTCTAGCGACACAAAATCGATGCTTCCCTTCTTCAAATATAATTTTTCCATCGCGGCCAATATCAACCATCACTTCATGAGCATTGTCCCTGAGCGAAAACTCAGCGAGAGGAATATTTTCTTCCTTTTTCAATTCTTTTTGTGATTTGTACCCTTCAGACTCCATATATTCATATAATTCATCAATTTGGTCTAGACGATTATGTATACCTTGTTTAGTAGTGTATTTATTAGACTTTTTTTCTCGATGTTCAATAGCCCAATTATATAAATCAGTGTCCTTCCAAGGAACGTTCTTTTTAAAACGATCTTCAATAGATTGATAAAAACCCCAATTATTGATTGGTATTAGAGTCGGTTCGGTATATTTATTCTCATATTTGTTTGACACAATTAAATTACCACCAGTTTTTTGATCCCAGTTACCCTCAAGTATATGTGTCCCTATTCGAGAATATTTCTCTATAAACCTTGGAGTAATAATATATTCAATTTCGGATGGGGAAACTTCAATAAGTTTATATGGATTAGGGGCAGACTTACCGTATTTTAAAAATTGTTTTATACGCCTAAGTAACGCACCTGAGACATCTCCCACTGTCTTAGGTAATGTTGTAACTTGTACCATGATTTTGATTTCGAATATGATTTTAATTACTTCTTAGTATTAACTCCACAGAATCGTCTGACCAATCTATATGTTCCGGTTCAGTTATATTTAATCGTTCTCTCATCCGGGCTGCGGAAACCACGTCATATTCTTCTATGAGACTTGATGCGAATTTTTTTTCTTTTTCTCCATACTGCACAGGGTGTATCTCTATGAATATAAGTTGGTTAGAGCAATTATTCAAAATAAAGTCTGCATTTTTAATTATATCTATTTCATGACCCTCTAGATCCATTCTGAGTACAAAATTTTTTTCCTGCATGCCATCATTATTATATATGTCATTTAATGTGGTTGACTCCACTTGGATAACGTTTTCTCCAGTGGGCTTCTTAACAAGCGAGCTCCAGTTTGAGTGATCAGATATTCTAAAGTTTTGATATTTACTTTCTGTCCAAATAGCTTTAGGCGATATGTCTGCCTCAATACAATTCATATCTACATTTTCTTTTAACAGATTTCTTATCTTCGGGTTTGGCTCAAAACAATTGATTTCTGAGTTAAAACTATATTCGTCAAATAAGCAGGTGTAGTATCCTAGGTTAGCACCAACGTCTACAAAAACTGTTATTTTATCTTTCGAACAAATATTTTGGATTTCGTTACAAAATATGTGTGATGATATCGGCTCATGTGTTTCTTCTGTATATAGCGTTCTTGATATTCCTTTATCACATAAGTCTATATAAATTTCTTTATTTGCATTCTCTAAGTTTACTTTCTTGTTTCTTTTAAACCGTGTGTGGTTAACTAGAAGGCAATATACATTTCTTTTGATTAATTTTTCTAATAATAGACACAGCAGGTAGATGATTCTAAACTTTTTTAATAAATAAATGGGTCTTCTGAATACCTCTTTCATACTATGTCAGTAATTTTCTTCAGGTGTATAAGTTACTACCGCTCTTGGGTAGAGGATTGTTGGTCAATTTTCGACAGTAGTTGAGGTTCAACACCCTGGCACTCACCAACACCGTCAACTCGACGGCCCCCGCGAGTGTGATCACGCGGTTTACATCCACGCTGGACCCGAAATCGGGTCGTCGCAACCCAGACACCATCTCCTCGCAGTGAGTCGGCTGTAATCTACTTGCCGAGGAGCTGGTCGACGGGACACGCGACCTCCGGCCACTGATCAGTTCACTTTGAGACCTCCCCGACGATGTCCAGTCGATTCTCGATAGCTCTACGACCGAGACACTCGTTGAGGAGTACGTCGACAGCGAGTCCTACTTCTTTATCAGCCGCCGGACGAACGTCACGGTCGCCCTCGGAGGCGCGCTCAAATGCAAGGAGATCGGCTACGAATATGCCGAAAGATTCCCGTCAGGTGAACTCAAACACGGTCTCATCGCGCTTGTGACGGCGGAGACACCGGTATTTGTAGTCGTTACTGGTAATAAAAAGCGAGCCCGGAAGACTCTCGGCAATATCAAATAGGTTCAGGCCCGGGGCACGCCACTCATCGACGTGACCGTTAGGGAATCGGATGCTGCAGAGATCGCCGACGAGACGCTCATGATTCCCGAAACGAACGAACGGACAACTCCGATCTTCGCCAACGTCAAATTGTAGTAGTTCTCCTACTACCTCGCCGACGCACTGGGTCGACCAATCGACAAGTTACGAAACCTCGCAAAAGCGTCACTGTCGAATAAGTACTCACACACCGACCTGTACGACCATTCCACAGCGGCTACCGGTCGTTTCAGAATATACTTACATTCGCCCTGATATCTATTTGTATGGATATTGTAGATTCCCGTATCCTGATTACAGGTGGGGCTGGCCTCGTTGGAAGTCATCTCACCCAGCACCTACTTGACCGTGGTGCAACCGTCCGCGTGGCTGACGACCTCTCGAAAGGCGACCGCACGCGCATCCCCGACGGAGCCGAGTTCATCAGAGCAGACCTCACAGTCGAAGCTGATGTCGACCAGATCATCACCGAGGACCTCGATATCGTCTTCCATTTCGCAGCCTACACCGATACCAACTACGACGACGACAGAACGTTGTTCGAGGAAAACATGGAGATGACCTACAACGTCCTCGAACGCATGCAGGAAGTCGACGTCACAAACATCGCCTTCACTTCCTCCTCAACCGTCTACGGAGAGGCACCACGACCCACACCAGAAGACTACGCCCCACTTGAACCGATCTCGATCTACGGCTCCTCAAAACTGGCTGACGAAGGACTCATTTCCACATACGCTCATTCCTACGATTTTACCGCCTGGGTGTTCCGATTCGCCAACATCGTTGGTCCTCACCAGCGTGGCAATGTTATTCCGGATTTCATCGAGAAGCTCCTCGCCAACCCGGAGGAACTCGAAATTCTCGGTGATGGTCGACAGGAAAAATCCTATATGCACGTCGAGGAGTGCGTCGACGCTATCTGCCACGTTGTCGAACACGCGGACCAAGACCTCAACACGTACAATCTCGGCACCAGAACAACGACTTCGGTCAACGCCATTGCAGACATCATCAGCGACGAGATGGGTCTTGACCCTGAGTACTCATACACTGGTGGCGACCGCGGCTGGACTGGCGACGTCCCCAAAATGCGACTGTCGATAGAGAAACTCGCAAGTCTCGGCTGGGAGCCCTCTCAGTCAAGCCACGAGGCTGTCCGGCGTGGTGCTCGTGATCTCATTGCGGAGCTGGCTCCTGACCATACAGCCACCGCAGACTCACAACCAAACTCGGTGGAGTAGTTGCTTCTCAGGTGGCTAACTGAGCATAAAAACACACCCCACTCCGTCGACTGTTCTACGGACACACAAACCATACCGGTAATCAAAACACCACAGGTAGCTTCCAGTCTCCACCTGGCACTACATCACTGAGTTCGATACGAATTCACTCACAAACCACTTCGCGTAGTTCATCGTAGAGTTTTGGATGGTATTCTTTGAGAATTTCTGTATCTCGTTCTAATGCCTCGATCCGCTTGCGCACACGAGAAGCGGATTCGTACCGCTTACTATCTGAATCAGTTGATTCGCCGCTAATGCGCTCGCGGTCTTTCTCGGTCATAATGGCGGTGTAGCCCATAGCTGGGTGTTTTGGAACGATACGTTTTGACATTAGCGCATAAGCACATAAGGTTATACTATATGCTAACATTAGCTTATAACCTAATCTTTTTACCATGGTGAGCGTAAATGCTAATGAGAAGTGCGCCATGCGGCAGAAATCTGCCGCCGGTGTTGATGGCACCGACGGCGCGCTTCGTGAGGTACGAAGCATGTCAGAATCAGACTCACAGCCAAAAGAAGGCACCGCTGGCAACCAGGCCAGCGTCGACACAGAATTGAAAGAATGCGTGGTCTGTGGAGCCGTCGGGCTCCCCGAACGCATTGAGAATCACGACTGCAGCGATTTCTTCGAATTCAAAAGAGTGGGCCAATGAATTGGCGTCGACACCTTGGTTCGGCTGCCGTTCTCGGCGGAGTAGCCCCAACAGCTAGCACACATAGTACAGATATCGACTCAGAAACTGAAGTCCAAGAGTGCACGAAGTCGTTCTCTACCCGACGAACTACTGTTACGCAGATCGAGGCTATTGTTACTTATCTCCGAACGATAGCAGTCAATCTCTCGAATCACTGTGAGTGTTCGATGCTGGTTTTCAGCACCGATTTGGGCTCGTACGTCGACGACGGTTCGTCAACACGCCTCAACCCAGCGGTGACCAACCGATGACGCCGATGATCGAAGATATCGATCGCGATCTGT
>SL_4KL_010_BRINEDRAFT_10001118_pt1 | contig 14669 bp, 12 predicted proteins | sample SodLak_010_BRINE_2_FD_10664 | JGI IMG/M metagenome (IMG submission 10664)
CGGTCGAGATCGTCCTCACTGAGGTGACGGACGATCTCTTTTTCGCGTCCCGTCATTACCCTACCAACTCAAAGCATACCTAAATCTTCTGTGAACTACTAGGCCTAAAAAGCCTGTCGGTAGGCTGTGGATGGGCGACACGGTTTCGGGTTGATCGTCGAGCCGACTGCGGAATTCCCTATCGTTTCGATCGTCACGGAGTCGAATCCGTTTTGCCGCCTGGGGAGCATCGTCCATACATGAGCGTACGTGAGGAGTTCGATGACTGGGCCGCGAGCGGTCGGGACAGAGGAATGGAGGATCGACACTGGCATACTGCCAAACACGCACTGGCACGGATGCCGGTCGAGGCTGGCGATACCGTTCTCGATCTCGGCTGTGGAAGCGGGTATGCCGGCCGGGCAATCCGGGATACCAACGATGCTGGCCGCGTGTACGGCCTCGATGGCGCGCCGGAGATGGCCCACAACGCCGCCGACTACACCGACGATGGGCAGGTCGGCTACGTCGTCGGCGACTTCGGTGCGCTCCCCGTTGCCGACGACTCGATCGATCACGTCTGGTCGATGGAAGCGTTCTACTACGCCGCCGATCCCCACCACGCCCTCGAAGAGATCGCCCGAGTTCTCCGACCCGGTGGCACGTTCTACTGTGCCGTCAACTACTACGAGGAGAACGTCCACTCCCACGAGTGGCAGGAGTTCATTTCGATCGAGATGACTCGCTGGGATCGCCAGCAGTACCGTGATGCCTTCCGTACAGCCGGCCTCTACGTCGCCGAACAGGACACCATCCCCGATCGGGAGATCGAGATCCCGGCCGAAGACGAGTTCCCGACCGACGACTGGGAGACACGCCAGGCGATGGTCGAACGATACCGCGAGTTCGGGACGTTGCTCACGGTCGGCGTCGCACCGTAATCGCGTCGTTCGGACTTTCGGATGGACGGTTCGCTGGTTTGGATTTTCGGATGGACGGTTCGCTCGTTTGTCCTCGACGTCGTTTTCCCCGTTCGTCGTCGGCGATCGGAACAGTTCGTCGAGCCACGCCAGTCGCTCGATCGTCGCTCGATCGTCCGAACGGCGTTCCGGAACCGGTGGCCGCAAAAAAAGTGCCGTCGTAGTACGGTCAGCGACCATCCGTCTCACGACAGTAGTTTCGTCTATGGCGACGCGCACATTCGAGTTCGACGCACGAGAGATCGGTTCCATCGAAACTGCCATTCTGCGCGCGTCCAGGGGGTCACTGCTCGTCTTGCTGGTCGTGTTCGCCGCGGCGACGATGCTCGGTCGCATCCCGTCGCTCGAGACGCAGATGATCCTGTACCTGGTCGGGATGGTCGCGTTGAACCTGCCACACGGCGGCTATGAACACTTTACCAATCTTCGCCAACGGGGGCTCCCCGTCGGTGGCCGGTACGTCGCCGCGTACGTCCTCTTTGTGGCGGGGTTCATCGCCCTGTTCCTGATCGCGCCGCTTTTCGCGCTGGTGCTCGCGTTCGCCACTGCGGTCGCCAAGGGCGGCCACGGCGGCCTCCGGGTGCTGGACGCGCTCGTCGGGACGGAACACCTCGAGTACCGTTCACAGCGCGCACTGGCCGCGCTCGTCCGTGGCGGTGCCGTGATGATCGTCCCGTTCGTGTTCTGGACCGACACGTACGTTGGGTTCACCGGCTACATGTTGGCGCTGTTCGACGCGGGGGCAGCGCTCCCGGACGCCGCCACGATCGAACTCTCGCGGACCGTCTTCGGCGGTCTCTTCGCGGTTGGCTTGCTCGCCCATCTCGGCGGCGGCTACCTGACCGGCGGCCCGACCCGATCGTGGCTGCTCGATGTCTTCGAGACGTCGCTTTTGATCGCGTACTTCGCCGTCGTCCCCGTCGTCGTCGCAATCGGGCTCTACTTTCCGCTGTGGTACTCGCTTCGCCAGTCCGCCCGGAGTCTCGCGGTCGAGCGACGGACTGATGGGGGTGACGACGGCCTTCCGGTGGGCATCGCGTGGGCCGTACTCGTCGTCGGCGCGCTCGCGACGGCGGTCGTCGCGGCGACGCTCTGGGTCGTCGTCCCAAACCCGATGCTCGGCGGCGCACTGTTGCCGGGCCTGGTCGCGTTCTACACGATATTCGTCTGTATCATCGCGTTGCCACACGTCGTCGTCGGCGAGTGGCTCGATGTCGATCGCGGGATCTGGTACGTCCCCTGATCGAGCCCCTGCCTGAGCTCTCGACCGCGAGATCGGCGGTTCGATCGCGTCTCCCGAGTGTGAAACCCACAGTCCGAGCGCAGCGGATCGTTCCGGCATCGATCGAGACGGTTAGCCGTCCTCGAATACGCTCTCGAACAGCCGGCGTTGGGCCACAGCGAGGTGCTCGGCGAACGTCGATCGGACGATTCCGAGCGCATCGGCGACCGCCGCCGCGTTGCTCTCTCTGGGATACGAAAAGTACCCCATCCGATAGGCCGTCTCGAGAACCTCACGCTGTCGATCCGTCAGACGGCCGCGGTCGACGACGATCGCGTCCATCTCGTCGGCGGACGCCGACCTGACGAGACACTCGAGCGAAACCGTGGCGCCGGTCGACTCCAGCGCGTCGACGATATCGCCCAGCGGTTCCGGCGACGGGAGCAAAAGCGTCACCGACAGTCGCTGCGCCGTCACCGCCACGTCGGCCACAGGGTAGCCGAGCGACTCGATCAGCCGGCACGGACAGGTCGGATCCGGGTCGACGGGCAGTTGGTAGACGTACTCGCCGTCGGCCTCGAAGATCGGCTCGGCGGCGAGGTCCCGTGACGAACGGAACTGCTCGACGGTAGTGTCGCCCTGTTCGGCCCGCCTGGCGTCGATCGCCGACGCGCCGTCGGGGAGAGTCTCTGCGATTGCACAGCTGGGCGGGTCGTGGACAGCGAGGCGTGCGCGAACGCCTCTCGCCGCCGGTCCAGCAGTCGATCTTGCCGCTTCGTCGTCGGAAGCGGTTCGGCCCGTCGTAGCCATACTGGAAGTTTCGAGAGCGGATGGATATAGGTCAACCCAAACTAGTTAGCTATCGCTGTCGATCGGGGCCGATAACAGTCGACTTAAAGACCCCGAACAGGGTGGCTTCGACTCTCGGTCGTTGAACGCAAATCACCCGTCGATGACCGACGCCGAACTCTACGACGAATCGATCGCGGTCGTCGGTGCCGGAATCGGGGGTCTCGCTGCGGCCGCACGCCTCGGTGCGTGCGGGGCGGACGTCTCCGTCTACGAGCGGACTGGTCAGGTCGGCGGCGTCGCCGGTCGGCTCGAGGCAGAGGGGTTTCGGTTCGACACGGGTCCCTCCTGGTACCTGATGCCCGACACGATCGACCGATTCTTCGCGGCCTTCGATCGGGAGCCGACCGACTACTTCGACCTCGTCCGCCTCGATCCGAACTACCGGGTGTTCTGGGACGACGGCGATCGCGCCGACGTCTCGACGGATATAGACGAGATGGCGGCGCTGTTCGAGTCCTACGAGTCCGGCGGCGGCGCGGAACTCCGTCGCTACCTCGACGACGCGGCGGACGCCTACCGGATCGGCATGGAGCGGTTCGTCCTCCCCAACCGGACGCGACTCCGCGAGTACGTCTCGCTGGACGTGCTTCGATCGGTTCGTGGAGTCACGCTCCTCGGGGCGATGGACGACCACGTGAAAACCTACGTCGAGCACCCGAAACTTCGCCAGCTCCTCCAGTACACGCTCGTCTTTCTCGGCGGATCGCCGCACAACACCCCGGCGTTGTACAAGCTGATGAGCCACGTCGACCTCGGCCAGGGCGTCTACTATCCGCAGGGTGGGATGTACGAACTCGTGAGAGTGATCGAGCAGATCGCACTCGAGCAGGGCGTCCAGATCCACACGGACGCCGCGGTCGATCGCCTCGACCCGATCAGTGACGGCGTCTCCGTGACGCTCGATGGCGATCGGTACGATCACGACCGGGTCGTCTGCAACGCCTCACCGGCGTACGCAGAACGGGAACTGTTGCCCGATGGCGTCGTCGATCGACGCGGCGACTACTGGGACGACAGGACCTACGGCCCCTCGGCGTTCATGCTGTATCTCGGGGTGGAAGGTGACGTGGACCCGCTCGAACACCACACGCTCGTCTTGCCGACCGACTGGGACCCCCACTTCGAGGCGATCTTCGACGAGCCAGCGTGGCCCGACGATCCTGCCCTCTACGTCAACGTTCCGTCAAAAACGGACCCGTCGGTTGCGCCCGACGGCTGCGAGACTGTCGTTGTCCTCGTTCCGATCGCGCCCGGCCTTGCTGACGATCCCGACGTCCGTGCGACCTTCAGAGACGAGGTGCTCGCGGGGATCGCAGATCACACTGGCGTCGACCTCCGCGATCGGATTCGCTTCGAGTCGAGCGTCGCGGTGTCCGACTACGGCGATCGGTTCAACCGCCCGGAGGGGACCGCGCTCGGACTCGCCCACACGCTCTTCCAGACCGGTCCGTTGCGGCCGGGTCACCGCGTTCCCGGTGTCGACCGGCTGTATTATGTTGGCAGCGATACGAATCCGGGAATCGGGGTGCCGATGTGTCTGCTGAGCGGCGAACACGTCGTCGAGACGATCTGTGCGGACGCCCAGAACGACTCTCTTCGTCCGCTGCTTGGATCCTGATCCGCCGTGATCTCGACCCCGAGACGAACCGTGGTACCGACCCCGAGACGAACCGAGATCCCGGCCACGAGACGACCACCCGTTGGTTCGTTCGAGTCGCTGCGACAACCCCTCCGTTTCCACTCGAAACGATTCGGAAGCGCTGATTTCGGCGGTATGCGGTCGATTCGACGATCGATCGGTTCCCGTCAGTTCGACTCGAAGCGCTCCCCTGCCGGAATCGCGACCTCGAGCCAGTTTTCTTCCGGCGGGAGCGGACAGTCGAACGTTTCGCTGTAAGCACAAAACGGCGTGTACGCGAGGTTGAAATCGACGACGAGTTCATCGCCCGTCTCGAGTTCGCGATCGGCTGCGAGTTCCATGTACCGTCCCCCCTGGTAGCTCTGCTGGCCGGTCGTCTTGTCCCGGAGCGGGATGAACAGGGGCTCGTCGTTCTCGCTTTCGAGTTCGTACGCCGCGAGGTCGTACGTACCGTCCTCGAGTTCCGGATCGTCGCGATCGAGTTCGAACTCGAGAGTCACGGTCCGCAGATACCGCATCTCGCGGCCCGCCGTCGTCTCGAGCAATACGACCTCGGGATCGTCATGGACTGTGGCGGTCGCGGTTACGCGGTAGTCGATGTCTGGTTCGAAATAGTCCAGTCCGGTGAACTCCTCGCGCTCTTCGGGAGGGATCGGCGACTGTGGATGCTCGGCGAAAAACTCGTCTTTTTCAGCGCGTTTCGATTCGAGTTCGTCGCGCCAGCGATCGGCATCGACGGTATCGTCCGCAGAATCGGTCATACCCGGACTAGCGCACCTGGACGGGAGTGACTTGTGTTTCGAAGTCCGGGTGTCCGGCCGTCGCTACTCTTCGATCGTCAGGACGCCGTTTCGTGCCGACACGTCGCTGGCTTCGGGTGGGAGCTCGAACTCGAACTGGTCGTCGTCCATCACGACGATGACAGTCTCGCCGATGACGTCGACTGCGAGGTCGTCGATTTCGTGGCCGAAGTCGACCGCGATGACGCTTTCGTCGGCGTACTCGAACGTGCTGACGACTGCACCGTTGCGATCGACGTGTCGGAGGGGTTTTGGGATTCTCATGCACACGCTAGGAACTCACACTGTTAAAAGGACACGCCTACATCGTCCCGTTAGACGGGCTGAACGTCGTTTCTATGGACTGTATCTTCGGAATGCTCTCGACGATGCTCTCCGAACGATGTCGATAGACTGCACCGGATCTCGATGCCGATCGCGTTTCGGCGGAGGTTTATATTCGATCGCGCGGCCAGTTCAGTCCGTCAACGCTATGGACGACGACCGCCGAGTAGGGTATCCATGACGGACTGGCGATCGGTGTTTGGCCACGAGCAACCGTACGACGAGCAGGTCGACGGGATCGAGACCGCGATCGACACCGCTCGCGACGGCGGCTACACCGTCATCGAGGGTGCCTGTGGCACCGGGAAGACGATGATTGCACTCACCGCGGGGATCGACCTCGTGCGCGATCCGGACACTGACTACGAGCGCGTGTTCGTGCTCACGAGCGTCAAACAGCAACTGCGCCAGTTCGAGGCCGACCTCGAGACGATCAACGAGAACCTGCCTGCCAACTGGAATCCCGTCTCCGGACTCACTCTCGTCGGCAAGGCGGACGTCTGTCCCTACAACCGCGAGAACGCCGGCGGGATCGACGACGGCAACGTCTACGATCGCTGTGAGAGTCTCCGCGATCGCACGCGGGAGCTCACCGGTGAGGGGGGCGAGACGACTGCCGGCGCGCTCACCGCCGGTGCGCGCCAGCAACAGACCGGACTCGCCGACAGCGGTCAGACGGGGACGACTGCCCGGTTTCTCGAGTCTGCAGACGAAACGGCCCCCTACCCACTCGAGATGCCGACCTACACGGACGGTGGCGCAGTCGGTGCCGAAACCGAATACTGTCCGTTCTACGCGCAGTATCTCGAGGATCTCCCCGACGACGAGGAGGGTGACGCGGTCGAAGCTGTCCCGTTCGATTTCACCGACGCCGGGATGGTGACTCCCGAAGAGCTCGTCGCCCGATCGGTCCGCCACGGCACCTGTCCACACTCGGTGATGGGGGCGTTGCTTGGCCACGCGGAGGTCGTCGTCGGCAACTACTACCACGCGTTCGATCCGACGACGACGACCGCCTTTACCGGTGCGTTGCTCGACGAGTCGACGTTCGTCGTCTGTGATGAGGCACACATGCTGGAGCCACGTGTGCGCGACCTCGTCAGCGACGGCGTCGCCGACACGACGCTTCGGGACGCAGAAACCGAACTCTCGCGGGTCATCCAGCCCATCACGTTCGAGCGCGAGGGGCGACAGACCGAAGGCGGCTCGAAGACCGCCGACGCCGACCTCGTTCGGGCGGAACTCGAGGACAGCGACGTTTCCTTCGAGGAACTCAACCGCGCCCACGAGTTCATCGGCGATCTCCGGGCAGAACTCGATCGGCGGGTGCGGGCCCATCTCGATCGCATCCATCCCGGCTGGGAGGGGGAGCTGACCAGCCTCGACGACGCCGAAATCCCGCTCCGGGACCCGAGCGAGCCGGCCGAAGACGACCTCTCTGCGTGGGCCAGAGAGGCCGGCTACGGCGACGTCGACTGGGTCCGGGTCGAAGCCGTCGGGGCCGTCGTCGCGCGCATCTTGAACGAAGCCGAAGACGAGGAACGGACGCGTGCTGCCCCCGCTGCTGGCCGCGTTCTCGGCGCGTGGTACCGGTGTGGCCACACCGACTACTTCCGGGAGATCGAACTGGAACGCACGTGGGACGAGACCGAACCACCCGACTCCTGGCGGCGGGCCTACACCGCCAGCCTCGCCCTCCACAACTGCGTGCCAAGCGACGCGATCGGCGATCGACTCGCCCAGTTCGGCGGCGGGATCTTGATGAGCGCGACGCTCGAACCGATCGACGCGTTCACCGAGGTGACGGGGTTGCAGTATCTCGCCGCCGAGGAACAGCGGCCGGTCGTCGAACGGCGGTACGGGCTCCACTTTCCGGCGGGGAATCGTGAAAGCTTCGCCGTCGCTGCACCGAAGTTTACGTACGACAATCGTGGCAGTCCCCACGAGGAGAGCGACGCCAAGCGGACGTCGAGTGGCGCAGGCGAACACTCACAGAATCCGACGCGAGCGCAGTACGCAGATGCGATCGGCCAGGTCGCCCACCTCCCCGGGAACGTTCTTGTTTGCATGCCGAGCTACGCCGAGGCCGAGTGGGCTGCGGGCGTTCTCGAAGACCGCGTCGACAAACCGGTATTGCTCGATGCATCTAGCGACGACGACACGACCCAGTCGCTCAAGGCCGACTTTTTCACCGGTGACGGAAAGGTGCTCGTGACGAGTCTGCGCGGGACACTGACCGAAGGCGTCGACTACAGTGGCGATCGGCTCGCGGCGGCGGTCGTCTGTGGCGTCCCGATCGTCAACACGTCCAGTCCGCGAACGAACGCCGTCCGCCGGGCCTACGACGAGGCGTTCGGCGACGGGTTCACCTATGCCCTGACGATTCCTGCGGTTCGGAAGGCCCGACAGGCGATCGGCCGCGTCATCAGGAGCCCCGATGACGTCGGCGTCCGGGTCCTGCTCGACGAACGCTACGCTCGCGACAGCTGGGATTCGGTTCGGCCGTATCTCCCCGACGACGACGAGTTCCAGACCGTCAGTCCCGACATGCTCGACCTCGGACTCGATCGGATTCGATCGCGGCTTTCCTGACAGGACCGCTGGATCTCTCAGAGTAGAGTTCTACTGATCGCCATGACTGTTACTTGCCGGGCCAACTCGCTTTCCAGGCATCCGCTCGACTCCCAACTCGGCTGAGATCGAGTTGCACCAACTTACCGGGATCGAGGCTCGCCAACTCGTCGCGGATGCTGCTATCCTCATACTCGACGATCTGGATGGCTCGGTTTGCCGATCGAGGCAAAACTGTAATTGCATTATTTTCATTCATTGCTCTCAGAACTCGGTATTCACCTACATTATTTTTTGACTGGTTCATATACAGACACTATACACCTCTTTCAACAAAAAACTTTGCACCGTATTTTGGAGGAGGTGTTCAGATACGCTAATTTCATCCAACGGCGAAGAACCGAAGCCGCTTGACACCAAATAGTTCAAAGATAACACAGTATTCGAAAGCGATAATCCAGCAAGCTGGTGGAAACTACTGACCGTCATCAAAAAACGACGTGTCGCTTCCCCGTTCAATAACTGTTACGTCAATCTCGTCCACATTTCCACTGAGGCGGGTTTTTCTGGTCCAGACACTGAAAAAATATCTCCCTCACTCTTTATGAGCCTCTGAACGCCCCTCACTCTTTATCCGTCTCTGCACACCGTCGCATACTGAACCGTCTGCAAATATACGCTCCTCTCTCCACTACGGAGCACCGATCCGCCGCTGTGACCGGAGCGACGCCTCACTTGGAACCACTCGCACGAGCGTCGACGCCGAGATGTACGCGACCCGATCGGTCGGCGATTTTGCGGCGACAATCTTCCAGAAGCCCGGTGAGTCAAATCGCAGCTGACACAGGCCCCGAGAGTCGGTTCGCGTGGATTTCGACTCCGTGCTGACGACGGCGTCTTCGATCGGCCGTCCCTGTGAATCCCGTACTCGAAGGGTGATCGTCGTTCCGGTGGCGATCTCCCTATGTTCGACGTCGATTCGGAGCTGTCGGGTAACACGCATGGGTTCTCATACCACACGAAATTCGGAAAAGCACGCGCCTGCGAGGGCTGGTCTGTATCCGGGATCACTCCGTCTCGATCACGTGAACGGCCGCCGGATCGAAGCCGACGGTCAGTTCGTCGCGTTCGGGCACCGTCTCGAGCTGGAGAACGATCGGCCGCCCGTTCCACCGGCCGGTGACGCGAACCGTTTCACCGAGAAATTCGCTGGTCTCGACGGTGACGGGGATCCGGTTCCGATCGGCCGACTGCGAGAGAGCCCCCGGACGGACACAGAAGGTGACGCGATCCGTGCCGTTTGGAACGGCCGGGAGCGTGAACGTCTCGGTCCCGACAGCGACGGTCGCCTCCTCGTGCTGGTCGTGGACGGTGCCGCCGTCGCTTTGGACGCTGGCTTCGGTCGCTCGAACTGCACCCTGGAAGACGTTGTTGTCGCCGATAAACTCCGCAACGAACCGCGTCGCGGGTTCCTGATAGAGCGTCTGTGGCGTCGCGACCTGTTCGACCTGGCCGTCGTTCATTACGGCCACCCGATCGGAGATTGCAAGCGCCTCAGCCTGGTCGTGGGTGACGTAGACGGTGGTGATCCCCAGCTCGGACTGGATCTCGGTCAGCTGGCGACGTAGCGACTCCCGAAGCTGGGCGTCGAGTGCGCTCATCGGTTCATCGAGCAAGAGGAGATCGGGAGCGGGTGCGAGCGCGCGGGCGAGGGCGACTCGCTGTTGCTGGCCGCCCGAAAGCTGGCCGGGCTCCCGATCGCCCAACTCCGGCAGATCGACCAACTCGAGCAACTCGGTGATGCGGTCGTCGGCGTCGGTTCCGGCTGGTGGTGCCCGAAAGCGCAGCCCGTAGCCGACGTTCTCGGCGACAGTCATGTGCGGAAAGAGGGCATAGCTCTGGAAGACGACGCCGACGTCCCGGTCTTCGGGGGCGACGCCGGTCATCTCCGTCCCGTCGAAGTGAACGCTCCCGGCCGTGAGTTCCTCGAATCCTGCGATCGTCCGCAGGGTCGTCGTCTTCCCACAGCCTGAGGGGCCGACGAGGGTGAAGAACTCGCCGTCGCGAACGGTGAGGTCGATCTCCTGGAGCGCGATCGCTGCCGTTTCATCACGTTCGCCGTATCGTTTCGAGACAGCCTCGAGACGAAGGTCGGTCACTGCTCGAACCTCCCGCCGACCCGATCGACGACGATGAAACTCGCGGCCGTAATAGCGAGCAACACGGTTCCCATCGCGATCGCTGGCCCGGAGCGACGGCCGAGATAGCGTTCGACGGCGACAGGCATTGTATACGAGTCGGTGCCGCTGGCCAAAATGACCGTCGAAGAGAACTCGCCGATCGAGATGGCGAAGGCAAAGGCAGCACCGGCGACGATCCCGCTCGCGACGAGCGGGAGTTCGACGTCACGCAGCGCCCGGTACCGTGTTGCCCCGAGTGCGCGTGCGGATTCGACCATCGCGGGGTCGAGATTCGACAGCAGCGGCGAGACGTTTCGCGTGACGAACGGGTAGGCCGCGACGGCGTGGGCGACGACGATCGCCACCGTACCGGTGACCTGGAGTCGCCAGCCGCCGGGCAGTGAAATCCCGAAGACCAGCCCCTGCAGGAGACCGATACCGAAGACGACGCCGCTGACGGCCAGTGGGACCATTGCGAGCGTGTCGACGATCGTCCCGACCCGACCCGCACGGGCGGTCAGCACCGAGATCACTACCCCCATCGGGACAGCGATCGCAAGCGTCCCGAGGCCGAACAGAAGCGAGTTGCGGATGGCGATCGCGGGCAGCGTCTGGAACGACTCGCCGTCGAGTTGCCGGTTCAGGAGAAACTGGTAGTGATCGAGCGTGAGCCCGCTGCTGTCGGTAACACTGCCAATCACGAGACTCAGCATGGGACCGACGAAGACGATCAGGGCGACGACGCCGTAGCCGACGATCGCAAGCCGCCGTGGGGAGAGAGCCGTCCGGAGATCCGGAAACAACGGCCGTTTCGGCGGTGGGGAGGCGGCCCGGGAAAGCCCCGTCTGGGCGGACTCGTATCTGAGGTAGGCGTAGGTCAGGCCAAGTGAGAGCATGGTTTCGAGGACCGCGAGCGTCGCAGCTTCGGTGTATGCCAGTCGCTGGACCCGATCGTAGATCCAGACCTCGACGGTCGCAAGCTGCAGTCCGCCCAGCGCGAGGACGATCGGGAACGTCATGAACGTAAAGATGAACGTCAAGAGCGCGCCGGTGAGCACGGCGGGCAACAGCTGTGGGACGACAATGTCGAGGAACGCGCGTCGATCGCTCGCGCCGAGACTGCGCGCGGTTTCGACTGCGCGGATATCGACTGACTCCCAGGCGGCGACAGTGATTCTGGCGACCAGCGGCGCGTTGTAGAAGGCGTGGGCGACGATGACGATCGCCAGCGGATTCCACTCGATGAACGAGTACGGACCGAGTCCGACAACGCCGAGAACGGAGTTGAGCGTTCCGCCCTGGGCGAACATGGCGTAGAAGCCGACCGCGACCATGATTCCCGGGAGGACAAAGGGGAGAATCGTCAGCGATCGGATCGTTCGGCGGCCCCGGAACTCGTAGTTCGCCAGAATGTAGGCCGCCGGCAAGCCGAGTGCGACGCTTGCGATCGTCGAGAGCGCCGCCTGATAGGCCGTAAACCCGAACAGTCCCCCTCGAACGGCGGGCGTATCGATCCCGAGCCACGGCACCGGCAGTCCGACACCGGGAACGGGGTACTCGATCGACAGCGAGATCGAGACGGCTGCGAGCCAGCCAGCGACTGCGCCGAGATGGCTCCCGATCGCCAGCGGATCGGCGACCCACTCGGCGAAGATACCGACATAGAACGGATCGGTCAGGACGTCACTGAACGCGTCGAGCGTCAGCACTCCCTCGTCGATGATGGCGTTTTGGAACACCACACCGACGGGGAGATACAGCATGACGGCGAGAACGCCAGCCGTCGCGATCGCCGAGAGGCCGAGGGCGTGTCGTCCGAGCCAGCTGACCGATCGCCGAGCAACCAGACGGACGCTCGGGAACACGACTCGTTAGTCGACGATCTCGCGTGCCCAGTCGTCGACCCAGCCGTCGAGGTTGCCCTGCAGGTCGTCGTAGGTGAACGACACCGACTGGTCGGGCACGTGGGCGTACTGTTCGAAGAACTCGTCGAGTTCGACGTGGTCGTCGGTGACAGCAGGGAACTGGACGTTTCGGGTCGCAATTTCGGCCTGGGCGTCACTCGACAGCAGGAAGTCGATGAACTCGTGGGCCAGTTCGGCGTGGTCGCTGTCCTCGAAGACCGCGACACCTTCGGGATTCTCGTAGCCCTGGCCGTTCAGGAAGCTAACCTGGTGGCGGGTAAGATCCGCTTCGCCGTCCTCGTCGGCGTGGAACACCTGGTCGGTCGAGTACGAGACGATCATCGGCCGCTCTTCTTCCATGTACGCACCGAAGTACGTATCACTCCAGTCGTCACCGACCCGAACACCGTTCTCCTGGAGATCGCGCCAATAGTCGAGATAGCCGTCCTCGCCGTACTCGGCGATCGTCCACAGCAAAAACGCTTGCCCGGGATCGGAGCTCTGGGCGTTCTGTGTGATCAGGGCGTCTTCGTACTCCTCATCGAGCAGGTCGTCGAACGTCTCCGGCTCGCTGACTTCGCTTTCGTCGTAGACGAGGCTGATGTAGCCCGTATCGAACGGCACCACGCGATCGTCCGGGTCCTCGAAGTCGAGGTCCTCACGAAGCCGATCGACGCGTGAAATCGCGTCGCGATCGATCGGTTCGAAGAGTCTCTCGTCGAGCGTATCGTCGACCCGGACGAGGTCGTCGACGTTCAATCCGAGGTAGACGTCCGCGTCGACGTCGTTCTGTTGGGCCTGCTGGGTGTAGGTGGTGATTCCCGATTCGGGAACGGTCCACTCGATCTCAGCGTCGGGGTGTTCCTCCTCGAAGGTCTCTTTGATCCACGGGCCGGCCGCCCCGTCCTCATCGACCATCGAACTGTAGGTCGCGATCGTAAGCGGTCCGTCCCCCTCACCGCCTACCTCGTCGTCGTCACGAGTGAGACAGCCGGCGACTCCAGCGAGCGCGGTCCCACCGATTCCACCGAGAACCCGTCGTCGATTCATTACCCAGTAATTACACTCCGTTGTCTTAAGAGCCCTGATCGATCGGTTGCGTATGCCTGCAGCGGTCGGCCTCCCTGTCCACGGATCGCGTTCCGCACCTATCCATGGATCGCGTTCCCCATCTACCCACGGATCGCGTTCCCCATCTACCCACGGATCGCGTTCGGCATGACTCGGTCAGCGTGACTACTCGTTCCAGAAGGACTTTATTTATCACCTGAGAGTCACTGGTGTGACAGCGAACACGATGGACAGTGGCGCGCTCGCTCGTCGCCGATACGTCATCGCGGGCATCGTTGCGGTGCTCGGACTCTTCACCGGTGCGATCTTGCTCGAAGTACTCGGGACGATCCTGTTTGCCCTGACGGTCGCCTACGTCCTCATGCCAGTCCACTCCTGGCTCGTCAGACGCGGGTTCACCGAGTGGACCGCCGCCGTCTCGGCGACCCTGATCGGGTTCGTCAGCGTTGTCGCTGTCTTCGCGCCGATCGTTGCGACGCTGTACTTCCGGATCGACGACGTCATCGCTGTCGTCGCCAGCCTCCCCGACGAGGTGCCGATCACGGTCTTCGAACTGACCTACACGATCGAAGTCGGCGAGGTACAGTCACTCGCAATCTCCTATCTGAGCAGTGCCGCAGTGTCGTTTGCGTCGGCGTTGCCGGTTCTTGCGATCAAGTTCGCGCTGTTTGTCATCCTGCTGTTCGCGCTCTTGCTCAAAGGCGACGCCGCCGGCCGCGCTGCGGTCGCGCCGGTGCCCCACGCCTACCGGGACATCGTCTACGCGCTGGCAAAACGCGCCCGCGAGACGCTGTATGCGATCTACGTCCTCCAGCTTGCGACGTCGCTTGCGACACTGGTTATCGGCTATCCGCTGTTCCTGGCGCTTGGCTACGAGATGGCCTTTACCCTCGCGGTCATCGCCGCAATCTTGCAGTTTGTCCCGATCATCGGACCGAGCCTCCTCATCGTTCCGATCGCGATCTATCACGTCACGGCGGGCGAACTGGTCGCGGCGGTGCTGGTCGCCGTCCTCGGCATTGGGCTCGTCGCCTGGTTCCCCGACGTCGGTATCCGGCCCCGTCTCGCCCGCCGATCGGCCGGACTCGCCGGAAGCCTCTATTTCGTCGGGTTTACCGGTGGGTTGTTCACGCTCGGCCCGATCGGC
>SL_4KL_010_BRINEDRAFT_10001119_pt1 | contig 14667 bp, 14 predicted proteins | sample SodLak_010_BRINE_2_FD_10664 | JGI IMG/M metagenome (IMG submission 10664)
CGAGCGGCGCACCCTCCTCGTCGATCCGGTTTTCGGCCTGCGTGTAGGTCATCCGCTCGTCGCTGTGGATGACGGATTTATAGATGTCGACCTCCTCAAAAGAGAGCGTCTCCCGATCGATCGTCATCTCGACCGTATGGGCCAACCGATCCTCGTTGGGGACGAGTGAACAGACCGTCTCCGCGAGGACGGGCGGCAGCATGTGGACCGTGTATGCGGGCAGATAGATCGTGTTACAGCGTTTGAGTGCCTCGGCCCACATCTCCGAGCCGGGATGGACGTAGTGGCTGACGTCGGCGATATGAACCCACAGCGTGTAGTTCTCGTCGTTCTTGTCGATGCTGATCGCATCGTCGAAATCCTGGGCATCGACCGGGTCGGTCGTCCAGGTGGTTAACTCCCGGAGATCCTGGCGGTCGTCGAGTTCGGTTTCGATCTCGTCGTAGACGTCCTCGGTGCGCTTGCGTGCCTCGACGAGCACGTCGCTCGGAAAGTCGTCGCGGAGTTCAAACTCCTCGAAGAGATCCTCGCGCTTGTCAGCCAGTTTGTCGGCGATCGCTTCAGTGACTCGGACCGGCCCTTGGCCCTCGGCGGTTCCAGCCTGGGCCTGTTCGTCTGACATACCTTGGCTAATGAGGGTTGGATAGAAAGACGTGTCGGGGACCGATGGGCGGGCGGACCCAGCGAGCGTTAGGCAGATTCGTGGTCTTCGCCCGGGGCCTCACCATCGACCGACTCGAGATACTGTCGCAGAAACGTCGACTGAGAGAGGCCGGGCTCCTGGATCTCGGTAAGCAGTGACTCCAACTCGCCGCGGGGCTGATGACACAGCTCGCGGAAACACCGTTTACAGAAGTGTTCGAACGATTTGTCGTGTCGCTCCCAGCGGTTGCCCTCTTTGTCGTACTCGCGGGCCTCCGAGCGAGCAATAGACTCACCGCAGGCCGGACAGGTCACCGTCTGTTGACTACTGGTTCGCCGGCCATGCCACATACTACCGTAGTTGGGGCCAATATATATATGGCTTGTTCCTGTCGTCTGACGGGCGGCCGACGGGGACCGAGTTCAAGGAACCCCTAACACAAAACGAGACGGGCGGGCCACCGCCGGCACAGAACGGTCGACTTATTCAGTGGGCGGCTGTTCGGGCGGATATGCAGGTCAAATCCAGACACCACCTCCGCAGCGATGCCATCTCCGCGCTCCAGGAGCGGCTCGATGAGAGCTTCGGCAGCGAGGTGACCGGCGACAGCTTCGAACTCGTCGAGCTGAGCGACAGCCCCTTCGATATCGTCCTCGTCGACGGCGAGAAGTTTATTGGGAAACTCGACGACGAACCGTTTTTGACCGTCCAGGGAGCCAACGCTTTCCCACCCACCGACTCGGTCGTCACCGTCGACTCGGGGGCAGTCTCCTTTGTCTCGAACGGCGCGGACGTGATGCGGCCCGGCATTGTCGAGGTCGACGAGGGAATCGAGCCGGATGATCTCGTGGCGATTGCCGAGGAAACCCACGGCAAGGTGTTGGCAATCGGCCGAGCCACCGAGCCGAGCGACGAGATGCTGGGAGAGTCCGGCAAGGTCGTCGAGTCGATCCACCACGTTGGCGATGATCTCTACGATTTTTCCGTATAACTAGTCGGCTCACCATACGCCTCTTTGCTCTGTTCGTAGCCCAACAGCGCGGCCTGGTAGGTCGTCCGTAACGTTTCAATGGGGGTTTCGCTGGCATCGACGCGCAGGTCGTTGTAGAATTTTCGGTGGGCGGACTCGTCGGTCGAGACGACTTTGACCGCAGCACTACCGACCGTCAGCGCGTCGCGTTTATCGCCACCCGCGTCGACGCCTGATTTAATTGCATTTATCAGACGTTCGGCCAGCGGAGACTCTCCAAAGGCGTCGGATTCGTAGCTACTGACGGTTGCATCGATCACTCCCTCGTCGACCAACAGATTGCCGGCCACCGTGAACTGGCCGCCATCGTGGTGGCCGGCGTAGCCGACACACTGGCTGCCCGTGAACGTGTTGCTCCCCTCGCGGTCGACGCCGTGGATCTGGCGGTTCCGACGGCTGTCGTCGGCGTTCAGGAGTGAGTTGAGCGCGTCGGTAAGTGCCAGACCATCGGCGAGATACGACAGCGTTCGGTCGCCGAGTTGCTGGCTGACGTGGCTCTGGACGGCGACCGCGCCGTGGTCGGAGACGAACGGGCAGAGCGCGCCGACGCCCGGCAGGCGAGTGGTCGCTGCCACCCCAAAGCGGAACTGTCGTGTTCCGGTGTCGTCCTGGAACGGCTCGCGAACACAGAGGCTCAGCGTCATACAGTGGCATTTGCTGGCGGATACAAACCGTTTTGGAACCCACAGCAACGCAGGCTGACGCCTGTCTGACGTAAGAACTAATGGTCAACCCCGTCCCATACAGTGTATGGGAATCATGAGCAAAATCCTCGGCAGCGGCAACCAGCGAAACGCCGAGGACTACGTCGAACTCGATCTGAACGAATTCGAGACCGCAGCCACCAGTGGTGCAGGACCGGCCGTCCGAATCGCCGAAATCAACGGCCGCCAGGACATTATTCCAATCAAAGACGCCGTCTACGATGGTGATCTCGTCATTGCGGATATCACACGTCACAGCACCAAAGACCGAACAATCGAGCAGATTATCGACGAGCTCCGACAGGTGGTCGGCGAGGTAAACGGCGATATCGTCCAGAAGGGCGACGACCAACTGATTATTACGCCGACCGGCATCAGCATCTCTCGGGAAAAACTCTGAGAGACATCTGGGTTGCGTTCTAGGGGATAAATCGATCAGTGACAGCTGGGTTGAACCCCTGCTTATAAATCAGGGTCCGTGCGCGTCGGCCGTTATCTCAGGCCTCAACCGATCGGTACACTGCTCGGTAGTGCCAGATCTTTCGGAGCAGATACAGCCCAAAGATGCCGTCAAAGATGATAACGAAGATGAAAAACGACGCCAGCGGTGGCAGTCCACTAACTGAGGCGATGGCGAACGAGCCGATGCCGACCGTCGAGTTGTAGGTCGCATGGATCACTGCTGCAATAAGCAGTCCCTTGACGATGATCGGCCCGCGGTTCTCGGGGTTGTACTTCGCAAGCCCGAGATAGTAGCCCGCAATCGCCGAATAGATGACGTGTCCAGGACCGGCAAGCGCGCGAATCGCCGTAATGTCGCCGCCCGCAGCCAACGCGCTCACCCCGAGGCTCAGCTCGGCCAGCTCGCCAGTCTCTTCGAGGTTTCGAACGATGTACAGCGAGTTTTCGATCGTCGCAAACCCGAGGCCAGCAATCGCGCCGTACACCGCACCGTCGACCACCGAACTGAACCGGTCGTCCGTGTAGGCGTACAGCCTGACGGCCATCAGCTTGACCGTCTCCTCTCCTGGGCCGACGATCAGGAAATAAAAGAGGACGAGGCCGACAGCCCCCAGCGGCTCGAAAAAGCCGCGGGCAACCGTGTTGACGATCGCCGCAAACGTCGCAAGCAGAATCGAGAGCACGAACGTCGTCACCAACAGCGACAGCGGCTCACGGGTGGTGACATCCGACCAGTAGACGTAGGCTGTAAGCCCGAGCGCCGGAATCACTGACAGCAGCGTCAGCAGCCCGACAGCAGGATCAGTGAGCGCGGTCAGCCCACCGATGCCGACAAGGATCGCCAGCGCGACGAAAACGACAATCCATTTGGCTGTCCGAGTCAACAGCCAGTAGAGCGCGACTGCCGCACCGTCGACCGACGTGCGTTCCTCCCAGGTCGCAACATCGTACAGGTCCCGCGAGTCGTCGGCCGCCGACTCGACTGGGTCCCGCCGGTCGCTCATACACTGTATTCAGGGGCGGCAAACTAAGGTCTTCCCGCCTTGTCGGAACACACCTTTCAAATTCACTGCATCCGAAGGCGTGGCATGAACGTCAATCTGCGGACACCGCAGCCACGCCACGCTGTCGGCCTGGGAGTGACTGATCCGCAATGAGTGACCAGACAAACCCACCTCGTGTTCGGATTCGCGGCATCTATACGACCGCACTGACCGCGCTCTGTCTTGACGACGGCTGGCCCGTTGTCGACGCCTCGGGTCCGATCGAGCGTCGGTTTGACACCGAGTTCGAGACTGCGCCGCACGACGTGACGATCAGCACAACCGACGACCGCCAGGGAGTGGGGCTCGCCGGATCTCCCGCGGCCGTCGAGGCGGCAAGCGAACTCGTCGGCGCGGTCGGTCTCGACACACTGGTCTGGAGTGACGAGGCCCCCGCCGGGGCGATTTTCGACGGTCGAGTGACCGACACCCTCGGTAGCGGTGCAGTCGTCGATCTTGGAGACGCCGAGGGATTCCTCCCGTTTCGGGCCGTCGACGGACGGATCGACGACGGCGATATGGTTCGCACCCAGGTTACCGACTCCGCCCCGCCGTGGCGTAGCGACCGGCCACTCCTGGACACCGACATCGAACTGGCGGGCGGGCTCCTCACACTCCGGCCGGGAGAGGGCGAGCCAACTGTCAACAGCCGTGATGAGTCGGCCGCCCGCGAACTGCTCGGAATGGTCGAGCTGTTGGATATCGCCGCACCTGACGGCTGGCGGCTGCGCTGGCAGCACGCCGCCACCGAGGCCTCGATGGACGAACTCAAAGCCGCCCTCGAACGAACCGCCGACCGGGCGGCGGCGTTGTCGGCTGAGTTGGGTGGCAATCCGGTTGGCGGCATCGGTTCCGCAGGCGACAGCATAGCGCGGTTGGCCGCCCCGACAGCCGGCGCGTGGGCCTGGTTCGGCCGCGAGTCACGGTTCGAACTCGACGAACGCCGCCGCGAGGTGACGACGACAATGGTCGGCCACCACCGCATCAAAGCCGGCTCGGCGGACGCCAGTGCGGGCGTCGACTTCGTCGAAGCGCTCTGTTCGCCCGAGAACGGCGAGTTTCCGTTTGAGACTGTCGCAGACGTGTTCGGACCGAACAGGGGCGACAGCGTCGAAATCGGCCACGGCAAGCCGGCTGGCCACTACATTTCGCTTGGGTCGGGCAGAGTCACCGAACGCGATGCGGAGAGTATCACGCTTCGTCGAGAGCTTTCTGGCGGCGGTAGCTATGACGGCCTGGGTATACCCCGCGAGAGAGGTGATACGGCAACGACCACTTTTCGGGAGGGCAGATGGTGGTATCCGACCGTCTACCGCGACAGCGAGCGATCGGTAAAAGGAACGTATGTTAACGTTTGTACTCCGGTCGAGTGTTTTCCAGGAACAGTTCGGTACGTCGACCTCCATGTCGACGTGCTGAAACACGCTGACGGCACCATCGAACGCGTCGATGACGAGGAGCTCGCCGAGGCAGTTGCAGCCGGCCAGCTCAGTGAGCCGCTCGCCGAGAAGGCCAGATCGGTTGCGACGGCGTTGGAAAATGCACTATAGTAATAAGTAGCACGTCGCAGATTGTCAGTTGGTGACACTACCCCCATTATTTATTACGTAGAAAAAAACAATATCAGCAGTATCGGGTAAAAGATCCAATCATGTCAGGAATAAATATAAATATGCTTAATAAACCTTGTCGTGGCGTGTTACAAGCTGACAAAACCAATCCGTCTAACAGTTTCGTCCGTTTACAGGACGGCACAGTGAGTACGTACAATGATTGAAACTCTTCTTGCGCTGACACCGCTTTTGATCGTGGCTGCATTGCTTGTCGGGCTGCTATGGTCGGCCACGCGCGTGATGCCGATTGCGTGGTTCGCGGCGGCCGTCATCGCCCTTGTGGTCTGGGAGATGCCCCTGGAGTACGTCGGTGCGGCCAGTATCACGGGTGTGATGGCGGCGATCGAAATCCTGTGGATCGTTTTCGGCGCGCTTGTGTTGCTGTATACACTGATGCGTTCGGGCGCGGTCGACCGGATCAACACCGGCTTTGCGACGATCAGCGACGACCGACGGGTCCAGATCATCCTGCTGGGCTTCTTTTTAGCAACGTTCATGGAGGGCGTTGCTGGCTTCGGAACGCCCGCAGCGGTCGTCGCACCACTGTTGCTCGCACTTGGGTTCCCCGCGCTGGCGGCGGTGATCGCCGCGCTGATCGGCCACGCGATCGCGACCGTCTTCGGGGCGGTCGGGACACCAGTTATCGTTGGCTACGAAACACCGCTGGGAGCAGTCGAACAGGAGATCGCCGACGGCACCGGACTGACCGTCGCACAGTACTCGGCTGAGGCCGGCGTGTATGCTGCGATGTTCAACGGAATACTGGGCATACTGATGCCGCTTGTGGCGGTCGGGATGGTCGTCTACTTCTTTGGTGAAGAACGGACACTCAAACCCGTCATGGGTGTGGTTCCGCTGGCAGTGGTCTCCGGATTCGCCTTCGCGATTCCGTACGTGGCCACGGCGTATCTCATCGGTCCAGAGCTTCCGTCGCTGTTTGCCGCAATGATCGGCGGTGGCGTTGTTGTCGGCCTGCTCAAAGCAGGCTACCTTGAACCAAGCGACGAATGGGAGTTCCCACCGCGCGAAGAGTGGCCCGACCACTGGGTCGGCTCGATCGAACCTGGCGGCGAAGAGGCCAAATCCGAGGCCGGAACCGCCGGTGAGGCCGAAGTCGACACAACGCCGTCGATGGGACTGCTCCGTGCGTGGTCGCCGTACATCATTCTGGCTGTGTTGTTGATCGCGACTCGGATGATCGAACCGCTTGCGGCGTTCCTCCAGGCTGGCCCGATCCTGGCAATCGGGTGGGATGTCTTCGGCACTGGACTCGAAGGTGCGATCCGGTGGGCCTACGTCCCCGGAACCTGGCTACTTGTCAGCGCGCTCGTCGCCATTCCGCTTTTCGGCATGGATCGCTCGGAAGTTACGGGCGCGTGGAAAGAGGCCGGCGGCAAGATCGTCTCACCCGCAATCGTGCTGTTTTTCGTCATCGCGATGGTCGAGATCATGCTGAACACGGACGCCCACCCAGGGGCAGCCGTCGACGGCAGTATGATCGTCGTGCTTGCGGACGGAACCGCCGCGACGTTCGGGGCGGCCTACCCGATGATTGCACCCACAGTCGGGATGATCGGTGCGTTCGTCGCTGGCTCGATCACGGTCAGTAACATCACCTTCACAGCCTTCCAGTTCGAGGTCGGTCTCGCGCTCGGTATGCCGACGACGATTCTGGTCGCCAGCCAGTCGATCGGTGCGGCTATCGGTAACATCGTGGCGATCCACAACGTGATCGCCGCGCTGGCGACTGTCGGCATGGTTGGTGCGACTGGGCGGGTTATTCGGCTGAACCTGATCCCACTTGCGTACTATCTGATCGGGGGTGGTATCCTGACAACACTCGCGGTGTACGTGGTGTTCCCAACCGTGTTCTAGCCCACCAACCCACACATTCATTCATCCAGTACACCAACAGACTCCTAGCTAACCCATACCATGAGCAAGACAACCCAACCAGGTGAGGAACCGCGGCCGGATCCAGCAAGCGATCCGCGCAGTAACTACGACTATCGAAGCTCCGACGTTGAGGACCCAGCGCTGGTTGCGGACCTCGAAGCACTCGTTGAGGGTGACGTCCGGTTCGATAGCTACACGCGCAACCTGTTTGCGACTGACGCCAGCGCGTACCATCAGCTCCCCATCGGCGTGGTCGTCCCCGAATCGACCGACGACGTCCAGGCGGTCATGAAATACTGCGCCGAAAACCAAATCCCTGTCCTCCCACGTGGTGGGGGGACGAGCCTGGCGGGCCAAACCGTCAACAAGGCGGTTGTCCTGGATTTCAAAAAGCGGTTCAACGACATCATCGAGGTCGACCCCGAGGCCGAAACGGTGACTGCCCAGCCGGGAATCACCCTCGCTCGACTCAACAACAGGCTCAGCGAGCACGGCCTCAAGTACGCACCCGACCCTGCCTGGGGTGACAAAAGCGTGCTTGGCGGCTGTATCGGTAACAATACAACCGGTGCACACTCGCTGAAATACGAGAAGGCCGACGGCTATCTCGAATCGGTCGAAGTCGTCCTCGCCGACGGCACACTGACGACGTTCGACTGGATGGATATCGACGAACTCCATGAGCGCGCTGAGGGCGTCACTGACGACGATCCGATCAAACAGCAGGTGTTCGCGGTGGTCTCGGACGTGCTCCAGAACAAACGCGAAGCCATCGAGGACAAATACCCGGATCTGATGCGGAACGTCTCGGGGTACAACTTCGACAAACTGCTCGAAGACGTCGAGGAACGCGGCGAAGTGAACGTGGGTCGACTGCTCGCCGGCAGCGAGGGGAGTCTCGGCATCGTCACCCAGGCGACCGTTTCGCTGGAGCCGGTACCCAACGAGACATCGGTTGTCTTGCTGACCTACGACGACGTGATCTCGGCGATGAAAGATGTTGCGCCGATTCTCGAACACGACCCCGCGGCGGTCGAGGTGATGGACGATATTCTCCTGGATCTGGCGCGCGAGACTGCCGAGTTCTCCTCTGTCGTCGACATCCTTCCCGAGGGAACCGACTCGACGCTGCTGGTCGAGTTCTACGCCGAAGACGTCGCCGACGGCAAACAGAAGGTCGCGAATCTGCTGGCCGACCGCCTGCCAAGCCACGACCCCGAGGTTCCGGCGAACGACGAGGCACCGACCGTCGACGCTGGGATTCACGCCGTCGACGCCCTGGAGGCCTACGATCCGGACCGCCAGGCCAAGTTCTGGAAGATGCGGAAAGCCGGCCTGCCGATTTTGCTTTCGCGGACGGGCGACGACAAACACTGGCCGTTTGTCGAAGACACCGCGGTGCCCGCGGAGAACCTCCCAGAGTACGTCGCCGACATCCAGGAGCTGTTCGACGAGCACGACACGTTTGCCTCGTACTACGCTCACGCGGGGCCAGGCGTGCTGCACATTCGGCCCCTGTTAAACCTCAAAGCTGACGATGGCGTCGAAACGATGCTCGAAATCTCGGATGCGGTCACCGATCTCGTCATCGAGTACGGCGGCTCCGTTTCGGGCGAACACGGCGACGGCCGTGCGCGGACGACCTGGAACAAGAAGCTGTACGGCGACGAGATCTGGGGGGCGTTCCAGGATCTCAAAGCCGCCTTCGATCCGCAGGGACTGCTTAATCCGGGCAACGTCAGCGGCGATTCCGACCCAACTGAGAACCTGCGATACGACTCGGACTACGAGTTCGATGCCGGCTTCGAGCCGAGCCTCCAGTGGGCCAACGAGAACGGCTTCCAGGGGATGGCCGAACTCTGTCACGGCTGTGCGGGCTGTGAGGGCCACCAGGATACGACGGGCTCGATTATGTGTCCAACCTACCGAGCAACCGAAAACGAGGAGATCACCTCAACGCGTGGGCGGGCGAACATGCTCCGGCGGTCGATGAGCGGTGATCTGCCCGACGACATCTTCGACGACGAGTTCGTCCACGAGGTCCTGGATCTCTGTATCGGCTGCAAGGGCTGCAAACGCGACTGTCCGAGTGGGGTCGACCTCGCCAAACTCAAAACGGAGGTCAAACACGAGTACCACCAGCGGGAGGGGATTCCATTCCGCGACAAACTGTTCGCCAACGTCGAGACGCTGTACAGCCTCGGGAGTACGTTCGCACCGATCTCGAACGTTGCCACCCAGATTCCAGGAAGCAGCGTCATAATGGAGAAAACGCTCGGCATCGCCCGCGAACGCGAGCTGCCGACGTTCAAACGCAACACGCTACAAAAGTGGGATAGCTCGCGGACGCCAGCGGTTAGCGAAGCGGAAGCCGACCGGAAGGCGCTGGTGCTCGCAGATCCGTACACGAACTACACCCAGCCAGCGGTCGGCAAAGCCGCCGTCCGGGCCCTGGAGGCTGCGGGCGTCTACGTCGAGGTCTCGACCGAGGTAACCGACAGCGGTCGGCCGGCCCACTCGAAAGCGATGGTCGACCACTCGCGAGCAACCGCCGAGGCCAACGTCGAGGCACTCGCCCCACGAATCGACGAGGGGTGGGATATCGTCAGCGTCGAGCCCTCGGATTCCGTGATGTACCAGGTTGATTACCTCGACCTGCTGGCCGGCGACGACGTCGAAGCCGTCGCGGCCAACACCTACAGCGTCATGGAGTACATCGACACGTTCCGGCTTGACGAGCAGATGGACGCCGACGGCGGCGAGACGGTTTCGTACCACGGCCACTGCCACCAGACCGCGGCGAGTCGGGACCACCACGCGGTCGGCGTGCTCCGACGAACGGGCTACGAGGTCGACGTCCTCGACACCTCCTGCTGTGGGATGGCTGGCTCCTTTGGCTACGAGGCCGAACACTACTCGATGAGCCAGGCAATCGGCCGCATGCTGTTCGACGCCGTCGAGGAGTCGCCGGCCCAGGAGGTCGTCGCGCCTGGCACGTCGTGTCGCTCGCAGTTGGCCGACTACGAAAAGCAGTACGGCAAACCACCGCACCCAATCGAGAAAGTCGCCGACGCGCTGGTTGAGTGATCGGTCGAGACTGCTGGAGACGCAAACTGATAACCGCCCGGCTGCGGCAGCGGGGCGGGCTGCGTCGACCAGTATTTGCCGAGTTTGTTTTGTGTTATCGACACAGATACTCGCTTAACGTTCGTGAATAAAGTCTTTTACCGATAGACGAGTTAATCTTTGGCAGGAAAATCAAATATATGTGNACGATTAGCCAACCATGTTTGCCTTCCGTCGTGCTGAGTGCCCGCCAGCCAACCGATCTGTGGGCCGACCCGAAGCTCCGGGGAGGCTGACACTGTGAGCACGGACAACCAGCCGCTGACGACGCAGTTCAGTCAGGTCCTCCACGAGGTCGATGACGCGGTCGTTGAGTTCGAAATCGATGATAGCGATGGGCAAAGCCCATCTGACAGCCGGACGCAGTCCGGCGATGGCGAGCCGATAATCGTCGACGCCAACCACGCGTTTCGGGACATCTTCAGCCCGGATATGAAGCGCGTGATCGGGCTGCCGCTCAACGAGCTGATCGTCCCCACGGACAAACAGGCCGAAGCCCAGCAGTTCGACGAGCGGACCGCCGACGGCCGGACGAACGTCGCGTTTGTCGAGCGGACGACAACCGACGGGGAAAAGACGTTTTTATACCGTGGGATTCCAACCGGTGACAAGCGCGGCTTTGCGATCTACACGGACGTCACTGGCGAGCTGCAGCGACAACAGGACCTCAGTGAGATCGTCGAGCTTGCAACCGAGCTGGCCGAAGCCACCGAGGGTGATGAGAAAGCCGCCGCAACGCGAATCAAACGGCTCGCGGCGGGGCTGTTGCAGTTCACCGACGATGTCGAGGACTCGGTCGGCGCGTCGCTGGACTAGTCGTCTTTGGCAAAGTAGCTCGTAAAGAATCCCGAGAGGAACGCCGAGATCGCAACCGACAGCGCGACCTCTGAGAGGCTGTAGCTGTCACCGTCTTCGGCGAGCAGGACCGTGATGGCGACGCTGATTGCGAGCGATATGACTCCGTTGACTGTGTGTTTTAGCAGTCCCATACAGCTCAATTGGTGAGCAATGAGTAAAATATTCGGGGCCAATCGTGTCGAGTGCTCCTGGACGGCCACGGATGGTGGCTCTGTGGCGCTGTCGGCGACCAGCGATCCCATTCGAGCAGGGGTTGTCTGGCGAGCGGTTGGTGCTGGGTGGGTCGCCGCGATAAAAGCAAGAGTTAGGTTCCCCTTTGCCAAACGATACGTAGTAGCAAATGGGGGCTAATCAGTACGATGTGGTCGTTGTCGGGGGTGGGATCTCCGGCTGTTTCGCGGCAGCGACAGCGGCAGCCGAAGGCGCATCAGTCGTTCAACTAGAGCGGAAACCGCGCGAGGAGGGTGGCTTTATCGCCTGTGGCGATGCGATCAAAAGCCCTCGCGATCCCGAGAAGTATCCAGGGCCGATAGATATGGACGCCATCGCGGACGATGAAGCGGTCCTGATGAATCTGAATATCGACCAGATCGAATACTGGGACGAGGAACTCGATGTGCGGAAAGTGCTGCCGTACAGCAAAGGCAGCAACGTCATCGACCGCTATGCGTTCGGCCAGCACCTCCTTGAGCAAACTGCCGACCTCGGTGTCGAGCAGCATTTCGATACGGTCGTCAACGAGATCACCCAGAACGGACGGGTCACTGGTGTGAAGGCGATCCGGGATGGCGAGGCAATCACGTATGAATCGAAAGTGTTGATCGACACTGCCGGAGCCCAATCGATTTTGCAGGATATGGTCGACTTCGATGCACTCGACACCGAGGGCGAGCCAACATTCGAAGTGCCGCACTACACGCATTTCGGCTCGGCGTATCGCGAAGTTATCGAAGTCGAGGAGCCTGTCGAGTACGCCAACGCCATCGTCGGTAAACCCCTCGAAGAGATGGGCTATATCTGGTATTTCCCCCGGTCGCCGACCGAGATCAACGTCGGGTTGGGGTTCCAGATGAACAAAGACCCGATTCCGCTGGCGGATCGGCTGCGCCGAGATATCGAGGATCGGCCGGAGTTTCAGGGTGCGAACGTCGCCGAGCGGTTCGACCGCGGCAACAAACTCGGGTCGGCCATCGCGCTGCGTCGACCCCTCGATTCGATGGTCGCACCGGGATACGTCGCTGCCGGCGGCGCGGTCGGGACGACCCACCCGATCACCGGCAAGGGGATTCGCGGGGCGGCGTACTCAGGCTACTCCGCCGGCCGGGCGGCTGCGCTGGCAGTCGAGGCGGGGGATGTCTCCGAGGACGGCCTCTGGGAGCACAACCGCTGGCTGTATCTCGAACACGGCGAAGCAGCGAAGCTGGCGGCGTGGGACGCCTACAACGTCGCGGCGAGTACGATGGAGCCGAACATGCTTCGCGCGCTCATCGCCCTGTTGCCTGAAAAAGAGCTCCGGGAGATCGTCGGCACGAGCACGGAGCTCGATTCGCTCGGCAGCAAGCTCCAGGTCGCCAGCGGCGTCGCCCGAAATCTGATCGGCGAGTTCCGCCGCGGGAGCTTTGAGGCGCTCGGTGTGAGTATGGGCGATCTCGGTGGCGCGGTCCAGGATCTGGTGACGACGCGGAACTTTGTCGAAAAGTACCAGGCCCACTACGAGCAGTATCCGGAGACGCGAGACGGGTTTGCGGCGTGGCTTGCAGAGCGAAACGAGATCGACCAGGCGTTTTACGACGCGCTAGGCCTGAAGTCGAGTGAGTACAAATACTGAGGCTGAGTGTCAATATTATTAATGAGCTAATTTTGCTGGAGTAGCTCCAGAATCTGCTACCTAAAGTTGGTATGACGGAGTCTTGTTCCGACGAAATGCCAGCGAAGCTGGAGACGGCTTCAGTGAATTCCATGACAGAGTTGGTCGAGGTGCTTCTCCTGGCTATTTAAATAGATTTAAAAATGTCTGAAATGGGTAATGATTGTCGGAATCTGTGCTAAATGATGTATTTTTGGGGAGGATTTATAGTCTAACTTAGCCACCAAAATGGTTTTATTAATTTAGGTCAAAAGTAGAAGGTATGCTTGACGGTATTTCACTTGAAGAAATCAAAGTTATTTTTGGAATATTAGTTGTGATATTCATTGTCGGATACGTGCTTTTGCATATGCCAAGTTCGCTCTCTTAATTTGATCCAAATGATACGCGGACGGATAATCACGACCCACGGTGGCCGCGACAATTATATATTACAACTGCATACAAACGCATACAAATTATGCCAATCGATCTCCGTGAACACAACCCGGACGACGATGTCGACATTCGCCCCGGAACGAACAAAGCCGCGATCATCAACCTGCTGTACCAGGAGACGAATCTCGCGTACACACCGGCAGAAATTCAGGACGCACTCGGGTTGCCCCGCGGAACGACGTCGACGACGCTCTCTCGGCTCCATAACGACGGGCTGATCGGGAAAACCAGCGATGGCCTCTACCACGGGTTCGGTCACCGGGATGATCTCCGACAATTCGCTCGGAGTCTCGTCCAACTTGAGGACCTCTTCACGCGGTACCCAGATCCAGGCCTCACCCCGGATGACGTTGTTCAGACCGGCGAGGATGCGAAAACGGAGCTCCCGACTGACCGGAGAGCTGAACACCACACTCCCAGTGCTGAGCCAGCACCCAGCGACTGGATGAGTGAGACGGGCGGGAACAGTGACGAGAACGAGGAACAGTAGACCACGCCCAGATGACATACTACTACCCGCAGGGCAGTCTCGTGTTCGCAGCGGATCCGACCGGTGCGCATAGCAACCCACGGCCGGTGATCGTGATTTCTACCACTGACCGGCCCTACGTCAAACAAGAAGCAACCGTTGTCTGTCTGACCACACAGTCCGAGTACTCCTACGAAGTTACTGAACTGCCCAGCCACGTGCTTGATGGCCTCGAGTTGCGAAAAACGAGTTACGTGATGCCGTGGGCGATCTACACGATACCGTTGTCTGCGATTTGTGACAATCTCCCATCCGGGACGTTGACGCCTGACGGTCTAGAGCTCGTCGCCAACGTGATCGATGAGATGGTTCGTCCGTAACGTCCAGGATATCGGTTGTGACGCGCCACTAAATCGTTTTAATTGATGGGCCCTGCCGGATTCGAACCAGCGACCACCGAGTTATGAGCTCGGCGCTCTAACCAGACTAAGCTAAGGGCCCTTAAATCGAGATACCGC